>Ga0209519_10001364_pt1 | contig 10722 bp, 9 predicted proteins | sample Rifsed13ft1_FD_184005 | JGI IMG/M metagenome (GOLD analysis project Ga0209519, IMG submission 184005) | Soil microbial communities from Rifle, Colorado, USA - sediment 13ft 1 (version 2) | ecosystem: Environmental > Terrestrial > Deep subsurface > Rock core/Sediment | place: Rifle, Colorado...
CAGTTCCTTCGTGAAAAAGGTCACGTACCTGTCCAAGGCGCAGGCGCTCGAGATATTCAAGAAGGAACTGAAGGGCCAGGAGGCGCTCCTCGAAGGGCTGGGCGAGAACCCGCTGCCCGATTCGTACGAGGTCGGCATTGACCGGCAGTACGGAGATGCGGACCGGCTCGAAGCAATGGCAAAAAAGTTCTCCCGGTTCCCCGGCGTGGAGGACGTGTCCTACGGAAAGCAGGGCGCAGAGGCGCTTACCGGCCTGTTTACCCTGATCCTGTACGGCGGCATAGCGGTGTCGGTCCTGCTGGGCGTCACCGTGGTATTCATCGTTTCCAATTCAGTGCGGCTGGCGCTGTTCTCCCGGGGACAGGAGATCGAGCTCATGCAGTGGATAGGGGCCACGAGAGGATTCATCCAGGGCCCGTTTCTCATTGAAGGCATGCTCATCGGCATGCTCGGCACGTCGCTCGCGGTGGGCGTTCTCGCGGGGCTGTATTATGCCCTGCCTCAGGCGGCGGTCGCGTTCTTGTCAGGACCGAATGGTCTGGACTTTTTGCCGCCTTCGGTGGTAGCATATCTGGTTTCCGGCGGCGGCCTCCTCGGCCTGACCGGAGGCCTGGTTTCCGCGGGCAGGTTTTTGGAGTAGACCGGACGGCTTCGCGCCGGTCGCGGAATTCCGCTTCTCCTGTTTCGTGATGCAATTATTTTCGGGAGAGAGATGAAGGTCCTTCGCTCACCCATGTTCGCCCTGCTCGTCGCCGTCTCGATAGGCGTGAGCGCGCACGCCGGATTCGGCGCTGACGAAACGGCGGGAAAGAAAAAGGAGATCCAGCGCATCAAGCGCGAGATGCGCGAGAAAAAACAGGAGATCAGGAAGGCCGACCGGAAAGAGCGCTCGATACTCACTGACCTGGAAAAGCTGGACAAGGCCATCCTGACCGGGAGCACGGAACTCTCCGACCAGGAAAAGCAGCTCAGAGAGGCCGAGTCGGAACTCAGGAAGATCGAGAAGGATTACGCGGAGATCCATCACGGCTTCGGCAGAGAGAAGCGGGCCTATCGTGAGCGGATTCGGGCGCTTTACAAGATGGGCCGGAGCGGGAACGCGGCTGCCGTGCTCTCGTCGGACAGTTTTACCACGGCGCTCAAACGGATCAAGTACCTCGGGGTGATCGCCGAACATGATCGTGGGGTGATCCAGGGCTACAAATCCTCGCTCGATGTGCTGACCGAAAGGCAGACGGAGATCGCGAAGAGAAAAGAGGACATTTTTCGCCGTAAACGGCTGGTGGGAGCGAAGAAGACGGAACTCGAATCCCAAAAGCGGAAGAAGTCCGTTGTTCTCGCAAGCGTGAGGAGGGAAAAGGGCGCGTACGAACAGGCCTTGCGGGAGCTTGAGGAATCCTCCGAGAACCTCTGGGCCATGATCAAAAAGGCGGAGCAGGAAAAAAAGACCGCAAGGACCGCGTCGTTGCCCGCGAAAACCCGGATCCCTCCACCGGCTGCCCTATCCGAGGGCAGGGGCAGGCTGCCCTGGCCGACGAACGGCGAGGTGGTCACCCGGTTCGGAGTGCAGCGGCACCCGCAGTTCGGCACGGTCGTGTTCCGGAGAGGCATCGAGATCCAGGCGCGGCCGGGAGAAGATATCCGCGCCGTAGATGACGGGGTCGTCAAATTTGCCGATTGGTACAAGGGGTACGGAAAACTCGTGATCGTCGAGCACCGTTCCGGGTTTTATTCTCTCTACGGACATCTCTCTCGGCTGGATCTGAACAAGGAGGACCGGGTGCAAAGAGGACAGGTGATCGGTCTCGTCGGCGATACGGGAAGTTCCGGGGGAGCGAAGCTTTATTTTGAGATACGGGCCAACGGAGAGGCACAGGACCCTCTTTTGTGGCTGGCAAAGAGATAATATTTGGAATGGCCAAGTTCCAAATTTCAAATCACAAATAAATTCCAAGCGCCAAGTTTTAGAATTCCAAACGCTTTGGAATTTTGAATTTGAATATTGTTTGGGATTTGGAATTTGATTATTGGAATTTAATTCACGGCATGCAAATCTGGAGATGCCTTATGAATCGAGACACGGAGGATGGTGACATGATCAAGATCAACAAAAGGAAATTTTTAGGGTTGGCGCTCATCGTGCTCCTGACCGGAATTTTGATCGGGCAGGGGTTGGCCCAGGCGAAGTCGGAGACCTATGAGGACCTCAAGTTATTCACCCAGGCCCTCGAACTCGTCAAGAACAAATATGTGGAGGACCCGAAGACCAGGGAACTCATCTACGGGGCCATCCGGGGGATGCTCTCAAGCCTCGACCCGCACTCGTCGTTCATGACGGAGCGGGCATACAAAGAGATGGATATGGACATCAGGGGCGAGTTCCAGGGGGTCGGCATCCAGATCGGGGTCAAGAATTCACAGCTCACCGTGATTTCGCCGATCGAGGACACTCCCGCGGACCGTGCGGGCATCGCGGCGGGAGACAAGATCCTTAAGATCAATGATGACTGGACAAAGGACCTGACGATCGAAGAGGCCGTGGACAAAATGCGCGGACCCAAGGGGACAAGGGTACGGCTCCTGATCTTCCGGGAGGGATGGGACAAGCCCCGGGAGTTCCCGATCATCCGCGACGTGATCAAGGTGCAGAGCGTGAAGTACAAGATGCTTGATGCCGAGATCGGGTACGTGAAAATCACACAGTTCCAGGGAATGACCGGGGTGGATCTCGAAAAGGCCCTGAAGAAGCTTACGGAGAAGGGGATGAAGAAGCTCGTTCTTGACCTTCGGAACGATCCGGGCGGAATGCTCGACGCATCCGTGGACGTAAGCAGCATGTTTCTTCCCAAGGACACGCTTGTTGTCTACCTGCAGGGAAGGAATGCATCAGAGAGGAAGGATTTTTTGAGCTCGGGCTCGGAGCTGTACCGGCAGTACCCGCTCGTCGTGCTGGTGAACACGGGGAGCGCAAGCGCCTCCGAGATCGTGGCCGGTGCGCTTCAGGATTCCAAGCGCGCGGCGATCGTCGGCACGCAGACGTTCGGCAAGGGATCGGTCCAGACCGTGTATCCCCTTGAGGGCGGTGTCGGCCTCCGGCTTACGACGGCGAAGTATTACACGCCGAGCGGCCGCTCGATACAAAATGTCGGCATTACCCCGGATATCGAGGTGAAACTCCCGACGGTAAAAGATCCCAAGGAAGGCGACCCTGTTCATATGGTTTTGCGGGAAAAGGACCTCGATCGCCACTTGAAAAACGACACGGTGAAGGAAGACCATAAAAAGCAACAGCCGGCCGATGAACTGGTGCTGGAAATGGAGCCGAAGGACGACAAGGACGACATACAGCTCCAGAAGGCCATTGAGCTTCTGAAGCCAGCGGTGAATTCATCGGACGTATTCAAGAATATCCCGGTTTCAGCCCAGAAAGAAAAACAAAAGTAGGACAGGCGGCTGTTCCAACAGTATAGAAAGTAAATGAAAAAGCAGGGTTTAAACCCTGCTTTTTCATTTTTAGTAACTACTCAGGTCAGCCACTCGCTCTGTCGCTTAGCGTGCTATAAGTCCTTGAAGTTCGGCAGAGTCGGTACTTTTGCCCGCAGCGCCTACGTCGGTAAAGCATCTTTACACTGCACACTTACAGCGCCTATCACTCATGGCCGACCTGAGCACCCGGGGTAGAGTTATCATTTTTAAACGCATTTTTCAAAATAATCAGATATGGGCATATTTCCGGATAATTCTGCTTAGAACAGTCTAAAATAAGCATAAACTACCAAAAATGAGGGTTGCTTTTTTTGATGCCCGGTCATATATTAGCACTCGCCTTAATCGAGTGCTAACTGTAATGCACTATCTCAATAAACACTATTTCAGAAAGGAGTTCGGCATATGAGCATCAAATTTAAACCGTTAAAGGACAGGGTGTTTGTCAGCTATACGAATGAACTGGAGAAGACAGCAGGCGGATTGTATATTCCCGACACGGCAAAAGAAAAACCCCAGACCGGAAAGGTCGAGGCTGTGGGCGAAGAGGTGAAGCAGATCAAGGTCGGCGACAAGGTCCTTTTCGACAAATATTCCGGTTCCAAGATCAATATCGACAACAACGAGTATCTGATCGTGAAAGAAGAAGATGTTCTCGGGATACTTGCGAGCTAAGTTTCTTAAACTATTCTACTGTTAATAAATGGATGATGAATTCCTAAGGAGGAAAAGATTATGGCAAAACAGCTTATGTTCAATCAAGATGCGAGAGCGGCCATTCTGAAGGGCGTGAATGTCCTGACGGATGCCGTGAAGGCGACCCTGGGTCCCAAAGGCCGCAATGTGATGATCGATAGAAAATTCGGAGCGCCGACCATCACCAAGGACGGCGTGACCGTGGCCAAGGAGATCGAGCTCAAGGACCACTATGAGAACATGGGCGCCCAGCTCGTGCGCGAAGTGGCGAGCAAGACCTCGGACGTTGCCGGCGACGGTACGACCACTGCCACCGTGCTGGCACAGGCCATCTACCGCGAGGGAATGAAGAACGTCACCGCCGGCGCGAACCCCATGGATGTGAAGCGCGGCATTGAAAAGGCCGTTGAAGCGGTCATGGAGAATCTGAAGAAGATATCGAAGCCGGTTCATGATAAAAAAGAGATCGCCCAGGTGGGAAGCATATCAGCGAACAGCGATTCCACTATCGGCGATCTCATCGCCGAGGCGGTCGACAAGGTCGGCAAGGACGGCGTGATCACCGTGGAAGAGGCCAAGGGCATGACAACCGGCCTGGACGTGGTGGAAGGCATGCAGTTCGACAGGGGCTACATCTCTCCCTATTTTGTAACGAACCCCGAGAAGATGGAGGCGGTGCTGGATGACGCCTATATCCTCCTCTCGGAGAAAAAGATATCGAGCATGAAAGACCTGCTCCCCATCCTCGAACAGACCGCAAAGATGGACAAGGCGCTCCTTATACTTTCCGAGGATGTTGAAGGAGAGGCGCTCGCGACACTGGTCGTGAACAAGCTCCGCGGCACGCTCAAGGTCTGCGCGGTGAAGGCCCCGGGCTTCGGCGACAGGCGCAAGGCCATGCTCGAAGACCTGGCGATCCTTACCGGCGGGCAGGTGATCTCCGAGGACCTCGGGCTCAAACTCGAGAACGTCAAGATCACGGACCTCGGCAGAGCAAAGAAGATCAGCATTGATAAGGACAACACCACGATCGTCGAAGGCGCCGGAGACACGGCCAAGATCCAGGGCAGGGTCAAGCAGATCAAGGCCCAGGTCGAAGAGTCTACCTCTGATTACGACAAGGAAAAGCTCCAGGAGCGGCTGGCCAAGATCGTCGGCGGAGTGGCCGTGATCAATGTCGGCGCCGCAACCGAGACCGAGATGAAGGAGAAAAAGGCGAGGGTCGAGGACGCGCTCCATGCTACGCGCGCGGCCATGGAAGAAGGCATTGTTCCCGGCGGCGGCGTTGCGCTGCTGCGGTGCATCCCGGTGCTCGACAAGCTCAAACTCACCGGTGATGAGGCGATCGGCGTCGGCATCGTGAAGAAGGCGCTTGAAGAGCCGATCAGGCAGATCGTGAACAACGCGGGACTCGAATCATCGGTGATCGTGGACAAGGTGAAGCAGTCGGACAAACAGAACTATGGTTTCGACGCCCAGAAGGAAGAATATGTGGACATGCTTCAGGCCGGTATCATCGACCCGACCAAGGTGACCCGCTCCGCGCTCCAGAACGCGGCGAGCGTCGCGAGCCTGATGCTCACGACCGAGGTGATGATCACCGACATGCCCGAAGAGAAGTCCGAAGGCGGCATGCCCGGCGGCATGCCCGGCGGCATGGGCGGTATGGGCGGCGGCATGGGTGGAATGTACTAGGAAGCAGTTCCGTTACGAAACAATCGAAGGCCGGAGAGAGAAATCTCCCCGGCCTTTTTATCATCCCCAGCGCTTGGGTACGTCAAAGACGTTAATCCGCTTCTTCCGTGTCAAAGGTTCTTTTCACAATATCGATATTGTTCGCGAGGTGGAACTATGGCTGTTGAAAAGATGGAGTTCAAGACCGAAGTAAAAGAGCTGTTGAACCTGATGATCCACTCCCTCTATTCGCACAAGGAGATCTTTCTCCGGGAGCTGATCTCGAACGCCTCTGACGCGATCGACAAGGCGCGCCATGAGTCGCTGACGAACAGGGAGATCTCTGAAGCCTGCGGGGAGTGGAAGATCAAGATCATCCCGGACCAGACCGCAGGCACCCTCACCATCAGCGACAACGGCATCGGCATGACCCGAGAAGAGGTCATAGCGGAGCTCGGGACCATTGCCCACTCCGGCACAAGGGAGTTCATGCAGGCGCTCAAGGACGCGTCCCAGAAGGACCGTCCGGGCCTCATCGGCCAGTTCGGCGTGGGATTCTATTCCGCCTACATGGTGGCCGACCGCGTGACGGTGATCTCGCGCAAGGTCGTGGAGAAGACGAACAAGGCGATCAAATGGGAATCGACCGCTGACGGGACCTATACCATCGATGACACGACCAGGGACAAGCCGGGTACCGACGTGGTGCTCCATCTCCGGGACGACGATAAGAAGTACCTTCAGGAGTGGGAGCTCCGCGACATCATCAAGAAATACTCGGATTACATCGAGCATCCGGTGGTGATGGACATCACGCGGGAAAAAGAAGACCCCGCTGACAAGGAAAAGAAGATCAAGTCAGCGGAAGAGGAGACCCTGAACGCCCGAAAGGCGATCTGGCTCAAGGACCCGTCGGAGAACAAGCCGGAAGAATACAACGATTTCTACAAGCATGTGTCCCACGACTATACCGATCCCGCGAAGGTGATCCACTACCGCGCTGAAGGAACGTCGGAGTTCACGGCCCTGCTCTATATTCCGCAGCATGCTCCCTACGGCATACTCTATCGCGATTTTAAGATCGGGCCGATGCTTTACGTGAAGCGCGTTCAGATCATGGACCACTGCGCCGAGCTCATGCCCGAGTATCTTCGTTTCGTGCGCGGCGTGGTGGATTCTTCGGACCTGCCGCTGAACGTGTCGCGCGAGATATTGCAGAACAACCGGCAGATAGCGGTCATCAAGAAGAACATCACCAAGAAGGTGCTGGATGCTTTCGCGGAGATGAAGAAGAACGATGCACCGGCCTACGAGAAGCTGCACAAGGAGTTCGGCAGGGTGCTGAAGGAGGGGATCCACTTCGAGCCCAGCCGGAAGGAAGAGATTGCCGATCTCCTGCTGTTCCCCTCCACCAGGACCGGGGCCGGCAAGTACACGACCCTGTCCGACTATGTTCGGGACATGCCGATCGCCCAGGATGCGATCTACTTCATTACCGGCAGGCCCGACGAGAATGTCATGCAGTCGCCCTACCTCGAAGCCTTCCGCACGAAGGGATACGAGGTCCTCTGCCTGACCGACGACATCGACGACCTGATCATGCTGGATCTGCAGGAGTACAAGGGCAAGAAGATCAGGAACGTGGTCAAGGGCGATGTGAGCCTGGACAAGACGACGGACTCGGAGAAGGAAGCGCAGAAGGGGAAGTTCGAGAAGCTGCTTGCCCGGTTCAAGGAACGGCTGAAGGACGAGGTGAAGGACGTGCGCCTGTCCGGCAGGCTGACGGACTCGGCCAGCTGTCTGGTGGCCGATGAGGGCGGGCTCGACCCGCAGGTGGAGAAAATGCTCAAGTCCATGGGTCAGGACGTCCCGGCCCAGAAGCGGATCCTGGAGATCAATCCAGGCCACCCGGTGTTCGAGGCCATGAACGGCATGCTCACGAGCGGGGCGGACGAACAGGTGCAGGAGTATATCGATCTCCTGTACAACCAGTCCCTGCTGCTCGAGGGCTCGAAGATCAAGGACCCGGCGGCCTTTGCGCGGTCCGTGGCGAAGTTGATGACAGGGAGTGCCAGGAGCAAGGATGCGGCGTGAGAAGGATAAGGGTTCTGTTTCAACCTGATTCGTCATCCCCGTAAAAAAGGGGATCCAGTGATGGTCTGTAGGCCTGGATTCCCGCCGGAGCCTGCCCCAGCGAGCTTAAAGCAGGGGCGGGAATGTAGGGAACACCAAGGGCCGGAGAGAAGTTTCCCCGGCCTTTTTTATTGTTTAAATATTTGGTTACGTTTGTTGCTAATTTGCTACTAATATGCCGGTAATTAGTATTAAGGCAGAGGAGCTTGACAGAAGACGTACAATATATTATTATATGTACGTCATGCAAGGAGGGAGCGCTCATGACCACGAAACTTACCCTGCGGCTGGACGACGCCGTCATCCGGAAGGCAAAAAAGACCGCGAGCACAAAGGGAGTCAGCCTGTCGCGCATGGTCGAGGACTATTTCAAGGCCGTTGCGGACCAGGAACAGGAGGAGGTGCGGGAATCGCCGGTCCTGTACGAGGTTTCGGGTGTGCTTTCGGGCAAACAGGATGCCGCGCAGCTGCGCGCGGGATATCGTAAACATCTTGCGGAGAAGCATCGTTGAAGAGCGTTCTCTTTGATATCAACGTCATTCTCGACATCTTTCTGAAGCGAGACCCACATTATATCCCCGCCGCGCGGCTGTTCTCCCTGATCGAAGAAAAAAAGCTCCAGGGCTATCTTTCTGCGCAGAGCTTCCCGACACTGTTCTATATTTTGTCGAAAGAGTTGAAACGGGATAGAGCGATGAGGGTCCTTGAAAAGATCAGGATCGTCTTTCGGGTCGCGGCAGTTGATGAAAAGGTGATCGATCTCTCGCTCGCTTCGACCTTCAAGGACTTTGAGGACGCGGTGCAGTATTATTCAGCGCTGCATGTCCGGGCCGACTGCCTGATCACCCGGAACAAAGCGGATTTTCGGGTTGACCGGCTCCCGGTCATGACTCCCGAGGAGTTCCTCGCGGTCATTGGCGCTCCGGTGTGAAGGGTTAGACGAAGAGTGAAACGGTAGACCCTGCGGCCGGACGACGCCGTCATCCGTGACTTCTAACCAAGGAGGCCACCCATGAAATTTATCCTACCCGTGATGGTGTTCGCACTACTTGCTTTTTCGGCCCACGCCCAGGAGGCATTTGAAAAGGACGTGATCAAAACAACCGCCGGGGACCTCGAGATCTTCTTCATCGGCCACGGAACGCTCATGATGAAGTTCGGCAACGGGATCATCCATGTCGATCCCTTCAGCAAGCTTGCCGATTACTCGAAACTGCCGAAGGCCGATCTGCTCCTTATAACCCATGAACATCAAGACCACCTCGATCCCGCGGCCATCGACCAGGTCCGCACGAAGGACACGAAGGTGGTGCTGACGGAGAAGTGCGCGGAGAAAGTGTCCGGTGGTATGGTCATGAAGAACGGCGATGCGCAGACGATCCTGGGCATAAAGATAGAGGCAGTCCCGGCGTACAACCTGGTGCACAAGCGCGAGAACGGACAGCCCTTCCACCCGAAAGGACAGGGCAACGGCTATGTGCTGACCTTTGGGGACAAGCGCGTCTATATCGCCGGTGATACGGAGAACACGCCCGAGATGAGGGCGCTGAAGAACATCGATATTGCCTTTCTGCCCATGAACCTGCCCTATACCATGACCCCGGAGATGGTCGCGGACGCGGCGCAGGCGTTCAAGCCGAAGGTGCTCTACCCCTATCATTATGGCGAGACCGATACGAGCCGGATCGTTGTACTGCTCAAAGACAATAAGGGTATTGAAGTGCGGATAAGGAAGATGAAGTAAGTTTAGAAGTCAATGCCTGGCGGGGCAGGGGGAGAATGTCAATTCCCAAGTCCGGGCCCGAAGGAATCATGATATGTAATATGCTTGAAGCATGGCGAATGGCAGCAAAGGAGACGTGTCCCTATGTGTCTTAGACGGAGTCATTTGGGGACACCGATGAAATAAAAAAAGGCCCGGGAAATTCCCGGGCCTTCGTATTTTCGGCAATGTTTAATGTACCTGCTATGCGGCCCGCGGCTTCGCGATTGGTGGCGGAGCCACTTCACGATAATTGGGTACGCCCTGGGATTCGAGGAAGCGCTGCATTGCCGCGGGGTCCAGGGCTCCGGCCGGGACCCTGACATCTTGATTGCAGGCATTCAGGATCGTCTGGACGAGGTCTCGTGCGCTGAACTCGAGGATCTCTTGAACAACCTCGGGAGATGCGTCCTCGATCAAGAGGGCATTTTCCTGATACCAGCCGTGCCCGTGTCCGCCTGTCGAGCCGGAGGGGACATCGGTGTTCTTCGTCACAATGCCCCGCTGGCGGGCAAAGCTGGACACATCGGCCCGAAGCTGCTGAAGGCCCTTGAATGCGGCGTTGGAGCAAATACCGGTTCTCCCCCAGATAATGGGATTGAACCTGGGCAGGCTGAGGCCGCTGCTGAAGATGTAGCTCCCGGGGCGGTGCTCGGACTCACGAATGGTGATGGAGAAAAAATCGTTTTTGTACTCCAGTGAACCGATGGCTGTGGTGTGCATGATAAGCTCCCTCCTTTGATGGAACGCATATAATACCGTTTCTGTCCTGTTTTAATCTAGTATATCAGAAGTCAAAGTCGATTACCAGTAAAAAAGAATTATTCTAAACTGAAGTTTTGATTTGACATCTCTTGATAATGGCGAATGCGGGCCTTTTTGTTTCAAGCCTGTGAGACCGAGTATTTCGATCCACCACGGAGACACAGAGACACAGATTTGGTCCCCGAAGATCGGGAGCACGTGGAGCA
>Ga0209519_10001368_pt1 | contig 10716 bp, 19 predicted proteins | sample Rifsed13ft1_FD_184005 | JGI IMG/M metagenome (GOLD analysis project Ga0209519, IMG submission 184005) | Soil microbial communities from Rifle, Colorado, USA - sediment 13ft 1 (version 2) | ecosystem: Environmental > Terrestrial > Deep subsurface > Rock core/Sediment | place: Rifle, Colorado...
GCGTCGCGGCCTACTCGCGAGCGGTCTACCTGTTCTCCAACCGGCGCGATGGCAACTCGGGCGAGGACATCGACTACCGCTTCGCTCCGATCAACCGGCGTCGCGGGTGCATCTCGCCCTACAGCCTGGTCGAGGGAGACGGCTGGGTCGGCTACCTCACGCGCGACGGCTACGTAGTTACGGACAGCTCGCGTCGCGAGGTCATCATCACCGGCGCGCTCCACAATCCGTCCGTGCGGACCGGAACGGCCGGACACCTCGATCTCGGCGTTCTCAAGTACGAACTGGAGGCGTCCGGTGCCAGCTCGGACTCGGACGGCGACGATTACGGATTCCATGCCTGGCTCGATGGGACGAAGCTCGTGATCTCATACCGTTTCGATGCTGCGACGCGCTACCGGCAGGAGTACGACTTCTCACCGACCTCGAGCGCCAGCGGGCTTGCCGAAGTTCTACGGCCAGACGGCACGCCTTATCCGTGGAGCGCGCCCCTCACGACTCCCGTCGTGGCCGGCGTCAGCGTCGGTGCCAACAGCTCGACCACACCCGCGCGCCACTTCGGATTCCTGGACACGAACGCCGGTAGCACGGGCGACGGGCAGATCCAGCAGCTCGACACGACCTTCCAGGATGACGGCGTGAACTTCGTGCCAATCGCCTACTTCCGCAAGGAGCTTGGCGGCAGCAACCGACGCCGTCACCGCATCAGCCGCGTCTCGTGGCTGGGACGCGCGCGCGCGAGCGGGCTCAAACTGCTCGTCGCGAATGATCGCGCCCGGACCTACCAGCAAGCCGTCGACCTGCTCGTGAACGCCGACGACGATCCGGCCGAAGTCCGCAACGTCCCGCGATCACTAATGCGCTACGCTGAAGTCACTGAATTCGGTGTGAGAGATGACGCCGTGAACAGCGACCGCTTCGAGGTTCGCGAGCTCGAGGTGGAGTTCGAGTCGGCGATCGTATAGGAGGGTCTGTGCCCGAGAGTCGATATTCAGTCTACGACCGCCCCTTCCCGAGACCGGCACTCTTGGGCTCATCGGCCGGTGGTGCACCAGCGGTGAACCCACGTCTACGCGGAGCGGTCGGCGCCTTCCGGCGCAGTCAACCGATGCCCGCAGGGCCATCCGCGCTCGGCGTCAATCCCGAGGGCGAGTTCTCGGGCCCGCAGTTCCAGACCAACCTGATCGAGTCGGGCCGCGAGGCCGGGGTGTTCGATCCGCTGGGGTCGCCTGCGTTGCTCGACTTCATTCGCGCGAATCTTCTGCAACGTCGAGGTTCCCGCGTATCACGGGCGCTCACCGCGGCTGACGCCTACTCGGGCGACGACCCCTATCTCCGCGGGTACGCACGTCTGAGCGCACAAGGCGAGGCCGACGACGAGTACGAGCGCGCGCTGTCCGATGCGATCTTGCGTTCGATGATGCAGAACCAGGGATTTCTCCAGGACATCACGCGCGGCTACTTCGGTCAGGCCGTGAATCGGCGCGATCCCCAGCCTGGTGAGCCGTGGGCTGCTGCGGCCGGCCAGTTCCTGGGACCGTTTGCCGGTGCCGGAGCAGCGAGGCTCTTCCGCTAATGCCACCGCGCTTCCTGGACAGCCCGCCCGAGGACCTGTTCATCCCGGATTACCGGGAACCCGATCGGGGACCGTTCTATCCCGGGACCGGCATGGAGTTCCGGGGCGAGCCGGCGATCGACCCCGGCCTGCGGTTCGCCGCCGGGGGGGCGTTTGGGGACATTCTCGCCCAATCGTTCGCGCAGTTGCCCCAGCCCGGAACCCAAGGGCCTCCCGGAGACGTCTTCGGAGCCCATCTGCTGACCAGCGCCGCGCGCACCTTCGGCCAGTCTCGGATGACCGACATGCAGCGGCGCGAGGAGGCGCAGGCGGCACTCGACGCCGAGGCCCGCGAGCGCAATCGGCGCACCGCGGCGCTCACCGAGCAGGCCGTGCGAGATCGCGTCGCCCGCCGCCGCGAGGGCCGGGCTCGGGCTGCGACACTCGAGCGCGAGAATCGGGCCGAGGAGCGGGCGCTTGCCCGGGAAACCCGGCAGGAGGAGCGGGCGTTCGCGCGCGAGGAGCGCGCAGCCGGCCGCCGCAGCCCACACGAGGACCAGCGCGCCTATCGAGTCAGCAAGGAGATGTCGCAACGGCTTGGGGACCCGAACTTCCCGGTCGGCAAGGCCGTCACCTTCTCGGAGTACGAGACGCTGCGGAAGCGCGCCTACCCCGAGCCCGAGAAGTCGGCGAAGCCGGCCACGGCTCGCGAGACCATGCAGGAGGTCACGGCAACCGAGGATCTCAGGGCGACCGTGCTGCGCCGCATCCGGGCGGCTCGCGATCCGGCCGAACTACAGGACGCCGTGAACCTGATCCCGCCCGGCAACGCGCTCGAGCGCGACCGCGAGGTCCGCGAGAACTACCTGAAGCGGACGCAGCGGATGAAGGGAAAGAAGCGGTGAGCGGCTTCGACGACGCGCTTGCTCGACGACCGGCCCGCGAACGGGGCGAGATCTTCGAGACCCAGCGGGGGCCTTTCAGCGCACTCGGTCGGACCATCCGGGCGGCCCGCGCGCGGGCACTCTTCGGAGAGCCGGACCCGAGCAACGTCGTCTCGAACGCCTTCCAGGAATTGGTCGGTAGCGTCCCGCTCCCCAGCGACATCCCGGCCCTGGCTCCGCTCTTCCAGATCGCCCCCGAACTCGCAACCCCAGGGCTCGGGCCCCAGGAAACCGAATTGCTGACCAGGGCCGTGCCGGAGGTTGAACGGCTACAAGCACGCGGTATTGGCCCCCTGGCGCGCGACGTTGGCCGCATAGCCGCTCTGAACCCGCTCACGACCGCCACCCTTGCCGGGGGGACGATCGCAGGCGGGGCGGCCCTGGCGCGTCGCACGGTGCCCGTTCTGAGGGAGGCGGCAACCCGGGCGGCCCGGGAACCAATTATCGCGGTCGCCGGGCTCCCCCGGGGCCGACGTCTGCCACAGACCGGGATTCCTGGAACAGCGCCCGAGGTCGCCACCCGCCAGATTGGTGCAGGGAGTGCCGAGGGTCAGGCGGCCGTGGCCGGCCTCGGGCGCGAAGCTGAATCCTTCGATCAGGCGTTCAACCGGCTCTGGCGTCAGGATGTGAGCCCGGAGGAGGCTGCGGCGACGGCCGAGCGCATGAGCGGTCAGAAGCGCCCTACGGGGTTCGACCCTGCCCGCGCCGTCGCCCAAGCTCGCTTCCGGGCTCTCTCCGAAGCCGGACAGGGCGACATCTTCACGGCCGCGCTCGAGAGCCGCCCGGCCGCGGCGCGAGCCACGGTGCCGACCGCCGAAACGCGGCGCGCCGCAGCCCCAGGAGCCGTGGAGAAACCGGCAGAGGCCGGTGCACCGCGCAAGTTCCAGCCGACCGAGGTCCGGACGAGCGAACTCTCCTTCCACGCGCCCTTCCAGAACCGGGCGTCGGTCACCGCGCGCGGCGAGTTCGTGGACGAGGAGGGAATCCAGCAATTCCTTCGGGATGCTGGCGGCAAGTTCGATCCTGATCGCCGTGGTCGGATCACCGTCTGGAAAGACAACCTGGGAGAGATCGGGGAACGCGGCCGCAGCTATGTCCTCGACGGGCACCATCGGGTTGTCTTGGCCGCGAGCGACTGGCAACTCGAGAACGGTCGGTACGTCTCGAAGGGTCCGGTCGATCGCCCGATGGACGCGGTCCGGTTCCGTGGCAACTACCAGGAGGCGCTTGCCTTCTCGCGCGACGCGAACCGCGGCGGGCGCCCGAACACCTACGCCGAAACGTCGGCGAGTCGTTCGGTTTCTGAGGAGGTGGGAGGGGCCTTGTCGAGGCTCATTGGGGAGGCTCCTTTCGAAGCAAGAATACCACGGGCCGCGGCCGCACCGGTAGCGCCTTCCACGCGCATTGTACCACCGGCCAAGCCGCCCCGGAAGCGTCCTCCGGCACCGCCAGCGGGCGGAGAACCACCGGACGCGGACGCTGCGCTCAAGCGCATCCGCGCCGCCCTGCGCGCCGCTCCAGCCCTCCAGCGCGAGCAGAAAGCCATCTTCCGCAAGGTCCGCGGGCAGGTGGCCGCCAAGATGCGCTCGGTCCGCGAGCGCGTCCCTGGCGAGGCCGGGGTGCGCGAACGGTTCCGCGTGATGAAGACCGGTCCGATCGAAAGGGTCCAGTTCGAGTCGCTGCGCGGGAAGATCGCGCAGGTCGATGTCGACGCCCTGGTGGACCGGATCAACACGCACCCGAAACTCGCTGGCGAGTACGATCGCCAGAACGCCGCGGTCGGATTGCTCAAACTCTTCGGCCAGCACGGCGGAGCGGTGCCGACCGATTCCGAGCTCGCACTCTTGCGTGAGGTGTACGGCTCGGACTTCGTGAAGGACGTGCTCGCGAAGCGTCCGCTGATCGAGAAAGCATGGGAAGCCGGCGTCGAGGTCCTCAACCTGCCGCGCGCACTCATGGCGACGGGGGATCTCTCGGCCCCGTTCCGTCAGGGCGTGGTATTCGTCGGGGCGCCGAAGGAGTTCACGCGCGCGCTTGGGACGATGGCGCGGGCCGCGCTCTCCCGCATCAAGTTGCGCCCGAGCTACGGAGCGATGCGCGATGGCGGGCTGGCGCTCACCGAAGCCGGCGGCGTGATCGCCCAGCGCGAGGAGCGGTTCCTCTCGAACCTCGCCGAGAAGATCCCGCTGGCTGGGCGCTTGGTCAGCGCCTCGAACCGCGGTTACGTGGCGTTCCTGAACCAGCTCCGCGCCGACGTCTTCGACGACTACCTGCGCGCGGCGATCCGGGCCGGGGTCGATCGCGACGATGCCGCCGTACGGATCGCGTCGTTCGTGAACGCGGCCACGGGTCGGGGATCTCTCGGCGCACTCGAGCGCGCGGCGCCGGTGCTGAACGGGCTTTTCTTCTCGCCGCGGCTCGCTGCGGGACGGATCACGACGCCCTACCACTACCTGCGCCTGCCGGCCGGTGCGCGGAGGCGCGCGCTGCAAACGCTGATCGCCGATGGCGCCCTAGCCGCCTCGATCATGTCGCTCGCGAAACTCGGCGGCGCCGAGGTCGGCACGGATGCCCGCTCGGCCGATTTTCTCAAGGTCCGGTTCCCAACGCCTCGTGGCAACGCCCCGCTTTCGCTCATCGTCGGCGTCCCCGCCTTCTTCGGAGTCGGCACGCAGACCTATGGCGGCGAGACTCGCTATGACATCCTCGCCGGACAGCAGCAGTACATGCGACTCGCGGTCCAGCTCGCGACTGGCGAGGTCGTGAGTTCGACCACGGGGCGCGTGATGCGGCTCGGCGAGGGATACAAACCGATCACGCGCAAGGACGTGCTCGCGCGATTCATCGCGCAGAAGGAGAACCCGGTCGTCTCCTTCGTGGACGAGTGGCTCACCGGCAAGGACTTCCGCGGCCAGCCATTTGAATTGGACAAGGCCGTGCGGGAGCGCCTGGTTCCGATGGTGGCGCAGGATCTCGCCGACCTGATTTCCGAGGGCGGGCTCGAAGCGCCGTCCCTGGAGTTTGGAGTGCGCGGAACGCCGTCAGTGGAGGCCGACACGACGGCTGGGGACTCGTTCGAGGAGGCGCTGCGGCGCAGAGCCAGCAACCAGTAAGGGGGGATTCGGTGAAGAAACTACTGCTATTCATGGTCGCGATGATCGCGCTCTGCGGGGCGGCGCTCGCCCAGGGTCGGCGCGTGGATACATACATCCTCGCCGATGGCGACCCTGCCGACTCTCTCGCGAGCGGGACCTTCTTCACCTCTGCCGCGGTCCCCATCAGCGGCGCCGAGCAGGTGGATTTCATCGTTCGGGATACGGTGTACTCAGTGCTATCCGATGGGACGACCTGCTGTTCTCCCTACGCGGACTCTCTCGGCGCTGCGATCGTGGGGGTCAGTAACGACGGAGTCCACTGGCACGAGTTCAGCTTCGGCTCCTACACGCGGGCCGTGAATGACACCGTGCAAATCGCGTTCAGCGGCAAGTTGCTCGGCGCGGCGCTCTCCTATTCGGAGCTGATCGGGGGCAATCGCTCCGGTTATCTCCTTGGAACGCTGAGCCCCCATCAGAACGGCGCGACTGGAACGGCCGCGGCGTTCTACCACATTCCCTACGCCTATGCGCGAATCCGACTCGCCCCGACGACCCGCCCGCGAGACAACGACGTTACCGGCCTCGCCTCGATCCTCGGGCTCCGCGTCGTTGCAAAGGTGTACTACCAGGTGACAGGAGATTCCTACATCCCACGGGGAGCGAAGTACTAGGTGGTCCGCCCCGCTCCTGGCCTGACAATCGAACAGCAGCTCGAAGAGGTCGTGATCCGCCTGCTCGTATGGGGCGAGGCGCGCGGAGAATCGGCGGTCGGCAAGCTCGCCGTGCTGTGGGTGGTCCACAACCGCGCGCTCCTTCGGGACACGAGCCTCAAGACCGAGGCGCTCCGCGATCGCCAGTTCTCGTGCTTCAACGCCGATGATCCGAACCGCGAGAAACTGCTCAAGGCACACGAGCTCGACCCGGCCGGATGGAAGGCTTGCGACGCGATCTGCGAGCTCTACGCCGCGCATCTGACAACCGACCCGACCAAGGGCGCCACGCACTACTATGTCGCAGCGATGAAGAACCCGCCGACCTGGGGTCGTGGGCATCACGGCTGGGTCGAGACCTTCGAGGAAGGGCATCATGTATTCGGGAGAGCGGCATGACCTACGGTGGCCTGGGGCTCGTTGTTCAAGCCATGATCGGGACCCTCACCCTCGCGGGCGTGGCGTTCGCTGCGGGGCGGATCGTGGGACGGATGGATAACATCGAAAAGCGGCTGCTGGCACTTGAGGATAGTACGCGAAGGGTTTCAGGCCAGGTCCAGAGGATCACCGGAAAGCTCGGGATCTACGAGGAGGAGTGAACGATGAGGGGGCTCGTTAAACTGTTCATGGCCGCCATCCGGACCTCAGAGTTCTGGGTGATGGTCGGCCAGGCAATCACCGAATCCATTTCGGCACCTGTGCCCGATGATCTCAAGACGGTGGCGTGGGGATACGTCGCCGTGCGCGTTCTGGGCAAGCTCGCGAAGTTCATCTTCCCGAACCCTGGCTCGCCGTCCGGCGGCTGGATGAAGGCCGATGGATGAACCCGCGGCCCGCAGTCCGCGGCCCGCGGCAAAAGTCGCGGGTTCATCGGGCAGCCGCATGGACGGTCGATCCCAAGATGTTGCTGCCGATCATGGCCGCGGTGGCGGGGTGGTGCAACAACGACGGCAAACTGCAAAAGCAGACGACCGACGAGGCGGCACGAACGGCCTTCGCGCTGTCCCAGATCACGCGGATCGAATCTCGGCTGGACAGTACGCGGGCCGAGGTAAGGCGGTTAAGACTGGCCGCTCGAGGTAGGGGCGGCTTCGCGGTTGTCATCGATACCGTGGCGGTAGAAGCGCCGCGGGGACCGGGCATCGTGCACAGGTCGATCGGATCGTTGATCGGATTCTTGTGGGGCCCATTCAGAGGAGGTCGATCATGAGTCGAGTCGTGCTATTACTGGTCCTGGTCGCGCTGTGGATGTTTCCACACAAGTGCAGGGCCCAGGTTGCCGAGCCAGCCGGACAGACGGACGCCGCCATCAAGGGGGCCGCCGGGATCAACGGCGTCTGGTTCGACGCGAACGGTTCGGTGCCGCCCTCGGACTTCGAGGTCGGTGCGGTCGCGCGCGCGTCCGGTCAGCACCATCTGTCGCTCGTGGGGGCGGTGTGGTATGGGATCGACCACAGCTACCTGCGCGCCGTGATCGGCCCTGTCGTCACTGCAACCGATGTCGATGACCGCAACTTCTCGGTCGGGCTTGGGATTCAGCGACAGTTGTCGAGTCAGCCGGATCTGCGACCGGAGGAATGGATCGTCCACGCGGACGTTGGATGGAAGCCCTATGAATACGAGTTCCCGCGCCTGATCCTCGTTGCACAGGGCGGATACGGCCTCTCTACGCAACAGGTGTCCGCGCTGGCCGGAGTCCGCTATGAGATCGGAGGTGGACGGTGAACTGGCTCGACATCCTCAGGCAATACGCGGGTTCGGCGGCCGGGGAACTCGTCGAGTTCCTCCAGGAAGTGCGCGATGGTGCCGGGCCTCTCGCTGGCAAGGCGGCCGAGTTGCTCGAGAAGCTCGGTGCTCCAGCATCGCCGGAGAACCTCGCCGCGCTCGGATCGGCGATCCCGTCTGAACTGCTCAAGATCGTAACCGGCAAGATCGCGCCGAAGTCCCACCCGAGCGATCTCGTCGGATAAGGACTGGCCGCGCAAAGCCACCCCACAACAGAGGAGGAAAGTCGTGGCGAAATCAGTGATGGACAAGACCGTCCGCGAGGTGTTGGAGGAGGCCGGCGTTGGCGCCCGCTTCCGCGAGAGGATCGCGGATCACATGAAGCGGAACACGCGGACCTACACCGAGGACGGGCGCAAGAAAACCACCGTTCCGGAAGTCTCGAAGGGCCTGCTCGAGAAGTTCTTCCAGCAGGCGATGCATTTGTCTCCGGGGCTCTTCCGAGAGCTCTTCAGCGATCTGGAACCGCTGAAGACGGCTCCTCGGGGGTCGCAGGCGGGATCGGAATAGGGTCAAGATCGACAATTCGCAGGGTCCATCCGGTCTTCTTGAGCCGAGACCAGCCGTGGACCAGCATTCGCAGGCCAGAGAGTTGTAGGTGGGGGCTCGCGTCGATGATGGCGCGGGCCTTCTTCACGCGCGCCGCGACGTGGGCTCCGCTCGTGACCTGGATCAGCGCGCACTCGCCATCCGCCGAGATTGCGAAGAGATCGGCGAACCCGAATAGGTCTTGCGTGACGAACTTGCCGGGGATCGGGAGCCGCCGCTCGACGATTGCGACACGGTAGCCATGCTCGCGCAGCCATGCTAGGGATCGGGAGGTGGGGCTCACAGGAAGAACTTCCCCACGACTAGGCCAGCCAGGTACGCCACCAATATCACCAGCGCCCGGTACCGAGAGCGCGGCAAGCACGTGTCTCGGCTTGGCGTAGATCGGACTCAAGCTTCGTGTACCCCTCTCGTTTGTGCAGGACGTTGGCCGTTACACGCAGTTCGGTCGCGGCCTTGATCAGCTCATCCCGCAGTTCCGCCACCTGTGCTTCGGCAGCCGCTAGACGGGCGCGGGTGTCGCGGAGGTCTGCTGCTATGGAATGTGCTTCGGATATGCCGATGAGCTGACACGGGCCGGCCGTGTCTGGGATGATTTCGGCTAACCTCTCATCGCTGACGCGCGGCTCGTTCATGGGGCTTGCTCCTCGGTGCGGGTGTACCAAAGAAACGCGGCGGCTGCGACGATAACCACGAGCCCGATTCGCCACGGCAAGATCATCCCAGCCGCAAGTGTGGCCCAGCCGCAGACTCGCTCGATAGCGTAACGGCTCATGCGTCCGGCGCTCCCGGGTCAGGCCCGCTCATCGCTTCACCTCGCGGATTTCGTAATGACCGTACATCTGCTGCTTCGCTGCCCGAGCACTCTCGCACATATCTTTAATCCACTGCTCGGCGGCGGCGCGAGTCGCGAACGGGCTGCCCTTGACCTCGCCGGTGCCACACCAATGCACCGAGAACATGGTGCGGCGCGCTCCCGGGTCAGGCATGGGGCGTCTCTCCTGGCTCCGGGCGCGGCGCTGGCTCGGGGCGCACCAACTGCGTCAGTTTCGCCAGCCAGCGAAGGTGCGGAAACAGCTTTATGCCCCAGGCCGGATCTCCGTCTCCGCGAATATCACGCACGAAGGCTCCGGCATCGAATGCGGCCAGCACGCCCTCGCCGGCCTCCTGATAGGCCTCGACTCGATCGAGCAGCCGCAGGCACTCCGCGGGAGAGAAGGCTTCAACGAAAGCAGCATCGGCCGCGTTCATTATCCTGTCGTCGGGATAATCTTGCAGCGCCGCCTCCGCGATGCGCCGGAGGTCGCTGAGGGGGGTCATGGCGAAACGACCTTCGCTTCTGCTGCGTCGAGCAGGAACGGCAGGGCGTTCATCGAAAATTGGCTCGCCTACTGCCCGCCCCTTGCCGGGCGCCTCGGGGGTCACGAGTTCACCGCGCGCAGCCTCTTCGGCTCCACGGCCGGCGGGAGCTGCGGGATCGCGCCCGCGTCCGACCACCCGAAGGCGAACGCGGTGCAACCGTAGCGCTTCAGGGTCGTTTCGATCTCGGTGCGGCTCCGGTCGACCGGGACCTTCGTGTCCGATGCGAATGCCACCCTCGCCTCCCTCCGTTGTGTGGCGATGGGGCCCGGGCCACTCGCCTGGCATCTCGTATAGACTTCGTGGTGTAGCCACGCGCCACCCGGGCCAGGCCCCACTACAATCCGGCGCAGGCCCCGCCCGCACATTTGCCCAGGAGGGTGACGACTCGCTGATCGTTGATAAGCTCAGCCAGATCATCCTCGCACGGATAGGGAACCTGCGCCGACTTCATCTACCCGCCGTCACACACTACGACGTCGGGGCCGAGCCACTTGTAGATCCACAGCAGCAGCCACAGCGCCAGCAACCCGCTGGAAAGAAGCAATGGGGCCTCCTGGCTGAGACAGCTCCAACAGCATGAAATACTCATCATGTATCTGCTGAAGTGAATCGCTGGTATTCTTGAAGATGCGCTTCATTTCGAGATCGTCTTCGCTCACGTTTCCCTCCGCTCTGCTTCGCTAGCTCAACGCGACTCTGATCCTTGATCTACTCGA
>Ga0209519_10001371_pt1 | contig 10702 bp, 8 predicted proteins | sample Rifsed13ft1_FD_184005 | JGI IMG/M metagenome (GOLD analysis project Ga0209519, IMG submission 184005) | Soil microbial communities from Rifle, Colorado, USA - sediment 13ft 1 (version 2) | ecosystem: Environmental > Terrestrial > Deep subsurface > Rock core/Sediment | place: Rifle, Colorado...
GGTGGCTCGTTGTCGGCCGGGGAGCGGATCGAGATCCGCGGATTTGGCAGTTTTTCCCTGCATTACCGTCCACCGCGCCTCGGGCGCAACCCCAAGACCGGCGAGTCGGTGGCTCTGCCAGGCAAGTACGTCCCGCACTTCAAGCCGGGCAAGGAATTACGCGAGCGGGTCAGTGACATCATCCCGCTCGAAGAGGCCGACTAAGGCCCACATCTAGTGCTGCTGCTTGCGGCTGTCGGCTAAGCTGATGGCCAGCCGCGGAGTCATCGGAGGACGTCATGCGTTGGATCCGTCTTGTTGTCGCAATCGCCTGCCTGGTGGCCGGCGCTGCGGTCGGCGCGTTGAACCGGGACCTTGTTTCGATCGACCTGGGCATTACCGCGGTGGCGACCAATACCGGCGTGGCCTTGCTGGTGGCCCTGCTCATCGGCGTCCTGGCCGGCGGGTTGGCGATCAGCGCCAGCGTGGTGCTGCCATTGCGGCGACGCCTGGCGCGGATCGAGCGCACCAAGGCAACAACGGCAGCCCCGGATTCGGGGAGCTGATCGGTGGCATTCATCAGTGAGTGGTTCTGGTTCTTCCTGCTGCTGCCCATCGCAGCGATCAGCGGCTGGGTGATCGGCCGCCGCGGCGGCGAGCGTCACAGCGACAACCAGGTCAGCCGTCTCTCCACCACGTATTTCCGGGGCCTCAATTACCTGCTCAACGAGCAGCCGGACAAGGCGATCGAGCTGTTCCTGCACATTGCGGAGCTGGACAAGGAGACTTTCGAGACACAGGTCGCTCTGGGTCACCTGTTCCGGCGGCGCGGCGAAGTCGATCGCGCCATCCGCCTGCACCAGGCCCTGGTGCAGCGGCCCGGGCTGAGCGATCAGCAGAAGGTCCAGGCGCTGCTGGCACTGGGCGAGGATTACATGCGATCGGGCCTGCTGGACCGTGCCGAAACGGTCTTCAGCGATCTCGTGGCACTGGACATGCGTGCGCCACTGGCTCTTCGCCACCTGATCAACATCTACCAGGCCGAGCGCGACTGGGACAAGGCGATCGAGAACGCCCAGCGGTATGAGGCTGCGACCGGCGAATCGATGGGCAAGCTGATCGCACAGTTCGAGTGCGAACTGGCTGATCGCCATCGCGCTTCCGGGGAGATCGATGCGGCGCGCGAGGCCGTAGCCCGCGCTTACCAGGCCGACGCCAAGGCGGTGCGAGCGGGAATGCTCGAGGGTCGTATCGAGGTCGAGGCGGGCAACGACGCCGGCGCGATCCGCGCGTTCGAGCGCGTCGCCCGCCACGACCCCGACTACCTGCCCGAAGTGCTGCCGGCGCTGCTTTCCAGCTACGAGCACGTCGGCGACATCCCAGGTGCCCGCGCGTTCCTGGCCGAGATGTGCGAACACTACCGCGGCATAGCGCCGGTGCTGGCCTTGACCCGCATGGTCGAGGCGGAGGAAGGCGTCGCCGCCGCGCGCGCCTATCTCGCCCAGCAGCTCAAGGACCGGCCGTCGGTGCGTGGCGAAGCCGCTTTGATCGACCTTACGCTTGCCGAAGCCACCGATCCGATCGCGACCCTGCACGATCTCAAGCACATCACCGACCAGTTGCTGGTGCGCAACCCCAGCTATCGCTGCAATCGCTGCGGCTTCGGTGCGCGCAGTCACCATTGGCAATGTCCCAGTTGCAAGGAATGGGGCACGGTCAAGCCGCTGCTCAACTACGCGGTGGTCTGACCGGGATGCTGCAGTGGGTGTCCCTGTATTTCGGGCTGGCCGTCCTGGCCACGTGGATGACGCTTCGTTACGCCGTCTGGCGTGATCTGTTCGACCATCCCGGCGAGCGGCGCAGCCATGCGCACGCCACCGCGCGTGGAGGCGGCGCGGCGATCGTGGCGGGATTGCTGGTCGCGGCCATCGTGCTCGCAATCCGCGATCCGCAGCAGCAGTTGCTGCTGGGTGCCTTCAGCCTTGGACTGTCGCTGGTGGCTGGAGTGGGGCTGGTGGATGACCACCGGCCGCTGTCGCCCTGGCTTCGGTTGGCGGCGCACATCTTCGCGGGGATGTTGATGGCCCTGGCGTTGCTCGCCGTGACCGGGGACTGGCGCATTGCCGCTGTTGCGTTCCTGGCGATCGTGGTGCTGACCAACGTGTGGAACTTCATGGACGGCATCAACGGTCTTGCGGCAATCCAGGCGATGCTGGTCGCTGTGCTCCTGTCGAGCGCCTGGAGCGCCGGGGGCAGCTGGACATCGATGGCCGCGGCGCTGGCGGCTGCCTGCGCCGGATTCCTGCCGTACAACTTCCCCAAGGCCCGCATCTTCCTGGGCGACGTCGGCAGTGGATCGATCGGTTTCTCGATCGCGGTACTGGTCGTGGTGCAGGGTGCGCCGACCGGGAAAAGTTCTTGGCTGCTGATGCTGCCGCTGTCGGCATTCCTCGTGGACGCGGGGCTGACCCTGCTGCGGCGGATCATTCGCCGCGAAGCATGGTGGGCCCCGCATACCCAGCATGCGTATCAGGTATGGGCGCGAAGGGCGGGGCACGCCACGGTGACATTGGCCTACGCCGGTTGGACGGTTGCGGGTTCCGTGCTGGTGCTGGTCGGGAAGAACATGCCGGGCGCTTTCATGCCCCGCGTTGCGGTGGCGTGGTATATATCCGCCGGTTTGTTGTGGTGGCTGCTGCAGAGCATGGAACCTGAGAAAAGCCAATCCGTTCAGTCAAAAGGTATGGATACCTGATGGGCTCATTGCGCGACCGTATTTCCCGTGGCGTTCCGCGTGCGGCGGTCATCTGCCATGACCTCTTCATGGTCTGGGTGACATGGCACGGCCTGCAGCGTTTGCGTTTCGCCATCCAGCCCAACCCGCCCGAGTTGCCGCTGTGGTCCATCGAGGTCGTGGTGGTGCTGGTCGCACAGGGGCTGGTGTTCTGGCAGGCGGGTCTTTACCGCGGCCTGTGGCGCTTCGCCAGCGTTCCCGATCTGTGGAACATCCTCAAGGCCTGCATCGTGGGCCTGTTCGCGATCGTGCTCGGGTTGTTCCTCTACAACCGGCTCGACATGGTCTCGCGTTCGGTCCTGTTGCTGTATCCGCTGGTGCTGATGGGACTGCTGGGCGCGCCCCGGTTGTTGTATCGATCATGGAAGGACAGCCGCATGGATCGGGGCAACAAGGCCTCTTCCGTGCGAATCCTGATCCTGGGCGCCGGCCACACGGGCGAGGCGCTGGTGCGTGACCTTCGCCGGTTCGGGACGTACGAGCCCGTGGGTTTTCTCGACGACGCCTCGCGCATGCGCGGCAGCAAAGTCCAGGGGGTGCCGATCCTGGGAAAGGTGGCCGAGGTGGCCGACATCGCACGCGAGACCGCAGCCAAGCTGCTGGTGATCGCCATGCCGTCGGCGAACCCCGACGAGATGCGAAAGGTCGTGGCGGTCTGCGAGCGCTCGGGACTTCCGTTCCGGATGGTGCCCAGATTGCGCGACGTGCTCGAAGGCCGCTCGCTGCCCGGGGAGCTCAAGGAAGTCGCAATCGAGGACCTGCTCGGTCGCCAGCCGGTGTTGCCGGACTGGAAATCCATCCGCAACTGGCTTGGTGCCCGCTCGGTGCTCGTCACCGGCGCCGGCGGCTCGATCGGGTCGGAGTTGTGCCGCCAATGTGCCCGGCATGGTGCGCGACGGATCACCCTGGTGGAGATCGACGAACTGGCCTTGACGACCACCGAAGCTTCCCTGCGTCGCGATTTCCCCAACCTGGAATACATCCAGGTGCTGGGCGACTGCGGCGATCCGGCGGTCATCGCCTATGCGCTGCAGCTTGCCGAACCCGAGGCCGTGTTTCATGCGGCGGCATACAAGCAGGTGCCGCTGCTGGAGGCGCAGTTGCGCGAAGCGATCCGCAACAATGTCCTCGCCACCGAGACCGTCGCACGCGCCTGCCGCGAGTCGGGCGTCGGTACGTTCGTGCTCATCTCCACCGACAAGGCGGTCGACCCGGTCAATGTCCTGGGGGCAACCAAGCGCCTGGCGGAAATCACCTGCCAGGCGCTGGCCGACCAGCGTTCGACCCGCTTCGTCACCGTCCGCTTCGGCAATGTGCTCGATTCGGCCGGCAGCGTGGTGCCGCTGTTCCGCGAGCAGATCCGCAGCGGTGGACCGGTGACGGTGACCGATCCTGAAGTCACCCGTTTCTTCATGACGATCCCCGAAGCCTGCCAGTTGATCCTGCAGGCGTCGGCGATCGGCTCGCACGAGGCCATCTATACGCTCGACATGGGCGAGGCAGTACCCATCCGGGTGCTCGCCGAGCAGATGATCAGACTGGCCGGCAAGCAGCCAGGCCGCGACATCGCGATCGTCTACACCGGCTTGCGGCCGGGCGAAAAACTGCACGAAACCCTGTTCCACGCCGATGAGCGTTACCGCGCCACGTGCCACCCGAAGATCCTGCTGGCCGAGCCCCGCAGCATTTCCGCGGTCAACCTCGAGGTCTCGCTGCAGCGTCTTCGCGACGCCTCGCAGCGGTACGACCAGGAGGCGCTGCGGCTGATTTTGCGCGACATCGTCCCCGAGTTCCAGCCGATCGGCGAGCATGCCGCGGTGGCGCAGGCCTCGGCGACCGTGGTCGCGTTCCCCTCACGAAATGCCAGGAAGATTTGATGACCGGACGCCCCCGCACAACGGCCCGCATCCGCAAGGCGGTGTTTCCCGTCGCTGGTCTGGGGACCAGGTTCCTGCCCGCCACAAAGACGGTTCCCAAGGAGATGCTGCCGATCATCGACAAGCCGCTGATCCAGTATGCGGTGGACGAGGCGGTGGAGGCCGGTTGTGACACGCTGGTGTTCGTCACCAACCGTTATAAGCATGCGGTCGCCGACTATTTCGACAAGGCCTATGAGCTCGAGCAGAAGCTGGAGCAGGCCGGCAAGCTTGAGCAGCTCGAGCTGATCCGCAACGTGCTGCCCAAGAACGTCCGCGCGGTATTCGTGACCCAGGCCGAGGCGCTGGGGCTGGGGCATGCGGTGCTGTGTGCCAAGCCAGTGATCGGCGACGAACCCTTCGCGGTGGTGTTGCCCGACGACCTGATCTGGAATCGCGGCAAGGGCGCCCTGGCGCAGATGGCCGATGCGGCGGAGACGACGGGCCGGAGCATCATCGCGGTGCAGGATGTCCCACGGGAAAATACCGGAAGCTACGGAATCGTCGCGACGGATGCTTTCGATGGCCGACAGGGCCGCATCAATGCCATCGTCGAAAAGCCCAAGCCCGAGGTCGCACCCAGCAGCTTGGCGGTGGTCGGCCGCTATGTGCTCAATCCACGGATCTTCCACTGGCTGGAGAACATCAAACCCGGTGCGGGCGGCGAGATCCAGCTTACCGATGCGATTGCCGCGTTGCTGACCGAAGAGGCCGTCAACGCTTATCGCTTCCAGGGCACCCGTTTCGATTGCGGCACCCACATCGGCCTCATCGAGGCCACGATCCGCTATGCCCTGGACCACGAGAAACTGAGCGAAGCCGCGCAGGAATTGATGCAGAGCGCCTTGCGCGAGATGGGCGTGCGCGAGCTGGACTGAGTCTTTCGTAGCACGGTGCAGTTGCGGACCGCGGTCCCGGCAACCACCATCTACCGCATGACGACTTCGACACCCGTGCCCGCCGACAGCTATTACCGCGCGACGATGCCGTCGCAGCGCGTACACCACGCGCCGTTGCGCGGACATTGCGACACCAGCGTCTGCGTGATCGGAGGCGGATTCGCCGGACTGAACACCGCCCTGGGGCTGGCCGAGCGCGGAGTGCGCGACGTGGTGCTGGTGGAAGCCGGCGAGATCGGGCAGGGCGCCTCGGGCCGTAACGGCGGCTTCGTGTTCGGTGGGTTCTCCCGAGGCGAGGCCGTCCTGCTGAAGGAACTTGGCCCATCCAAGGCCCGCGCGATGTATGCGGGTACCACGCAGGCGCTGGAGCTTATCCGCCAGCGGATCGACCGCTATGGCATCGAGTGCGAGCGTTCCGACTCGGGCGTGATCTGGGCGAACTGGTTTCGCGACCCGGAAGTGTTGCGCGAGCGTCAGCGGCTCCTTTCGGAGCATTACGGCGTTCACTGGCAATGGCTTGCGGAAGCTGAGTTGCGAGGGCTGGTCAGAAGCACGCGTTACCACGACGGCCTGTTCGAGCCGCAGGCGTTTCACTTCCACCCCTTGAAATACGCGGCGGGGCTGGCCGAAGCGGCTGCCGCGGCGGGCGTGGCGATCCATGAGCGCAGCCCGGCGACGGCGCTTCACCGATCCGGTGCCGGCTGGCGGGTAACGACCGATGGTGGACAGGTCGAATGCGCTCAGGTCGTGATGGCCTGCGGGGGCTATCTTGCGGGCCTGCGCAGGGAGGTCGATGCGGCGGTGATGCCGATTGCCACCTATGCGATGGTGACCGAGCCGCTCCACGATCGGATGCGCGAGGTGCTCACGACCCAGGCCGCCGTCTACGACACCCGTTTCGCTTTCGACTACTACCGGCCGCTGGCCGACACGCGCCTGCTCTGGGGTGGGCGGATATCGGTGAGGGACCGCTCATCGCGCGACGTGCAACGCCTGCTGTATCGCGACCTGCTCAAGGTCTTTCCGCAACTGGAGGGCGTGCGGATCGACCACGCGTGGTCGGGGCTGATGAGCTACGCGCGCCACCAGATGCCGCAGATCGGGCGCATGGAAGACGGGTTGTGGCTCGCCCAGGCCTTCGGCGGCCATGGTGTGGCCCCGACGACGTTCGCCGGCGAACTGCTTGCGGCGGCGATCGCCCAGGGCGATGAGCGATGGCAGGATCTGGCGAAGTACGGTCTCGTCTCGGCGTTCAAGCCGGCAGGCTTTGCCGGCGCACAACTGGGTTACTGGTGGGCGCAGGCGAAGGACAGCTGGAAGGCGCTGCGCGAAGCCGGCCGATAGCGCTCGCCGGCTGCGAAGTCAAAGCGACTCGAACACTCCGGCCGCACCCATGCCGGTGCCGATGCACATCGTCACCATGCCGTACTTGTGCTGGCGCCGACGCATCCCGTGCACGATCGTCGCGGTGCGCACCGCCCCGGTCGCACCCAGCGGGTGCCCCAGCGCGATGGCGCCGCCGAGCGGGTTGATCTTCGAGGCATCCAGCCCGCAGTCGCGGATCACCGCCAGCGCCTGCGCCGCGAATGCCTCGTTGAGTTCGATCCAGTCAAGCTGGTCGGCGCTGAGGCCGGCCTGTCGCAGCGCTTTGGGGATCGCGGCGATCGGACCAATGCCCATCACCTCGGGCCGGACTCCGGCAACCGAGAAGCTCACGAAACGGGCCAGCGGGGTCAATCCGTAATCCTTGATCGCCTGTTCGGAAGCCAGCAGCACCGCGCCGGCGCCATCGCTCATCTGCGAGCTGTTGCCGGCGGTCACGCTGCCGCCGAACTGGCCATTGCGGAACACCGGGCGCAGTTTCGCCAGACCCTCGATGGTCGAGTCAGGGCGCGGCCCCTCGTCGGTGTCGACCAGGGTCTCCAGGGTGCGGATTGCATTGCCATCCAGGTCGGGCAGATGCGATACCACGCTGTACGGCGAGATCTCGTCGCTGAACTCGCCGGCATTGGTCGCGGCGATCGCCTTCTGGTGCGAGGCCAGCGCGAACGCGTCCTGGTCCTCGCGCGAGATCTTCCATTCCTCGGCGACCTTCTCGGCGGTGATGCCCATGCCGTAGGCGATGGCGATGTTCTCGTTGTTGGCGAAGACACTCGGGCTCAGCGCGACCTTGTTGCCCATCATCGGCACCATCGACATCGACTCGGTGCCGCCGGCCAGCATCAGCCCGGCGTTGCCCAGGCGGATCTGGTCGGCCGCCAGCGCCACGGCCTGCAGGCCGGACGAGCAGAACCGGTTGATGGTCTGCGCGGCGATCGTGTTCGGCAGGCCGGCCAGCAGCAGGCCGATGCGCGCGACGTTCATGCCTTGCTCGCCCTCGGGCATCGCACAGCCGATGATCGCGTCCTCGATGCGGCTGACATCGATGCCGGGCGCCTGCGCCACGACGCTGCGCAACACGTGCGCCAGCATGTCGTCGGGACGGGTGTTGCGGAACATGCCGCGTGGCGCCTTGCCCACCGGTGTGCGGGTGGCGGCGACGATGTAGGCGTCCTGGATTTGCTTGCTCATGGATAGACTCCGAATGCGATGAGGTTGGCCGGCACGAGCGCGTGCCGCCGCGGGCGCAGGCACTCGCGGCCCTGGACGAGAGCGTTGCTTTCGCCCCAGGGAGAAGAAGGTGCAGCGGGATACCCGATCTTCTTCATGACTAGTTCCGGAGCGGCTTGCCGGTCTTCAGCATGTGGGCGATGCGCTCCTGGGTCTTGGGCATCTGCGCCAGGGCGACGAAGTGTTCGCGCTCCAGCTTCAACAACCACTCCTCGTCGACCAGCGCGCCGCGATCGACCTCGCCGCCACAGATGACCGTGGCGATGCGGGAAGCGATCTCGTAGTCGTGCGGCGAAATGAAACGGCCTTCGAGCATGTTGACCAGCATCATCTTGAACGTCGCGATGCCGACGTCGCCAGCCACCTGGACCCGACGGGCCGGCAGGGGCGGGCGGTAGCCACCCTCCGCCAGCGCACGCGCCTGCGCCTTGGCGACATGCAGCAGTTCGAAGGCATGGAACACCACGGTGTCGCTGTCACGGGCGAGCCGTAGCTCCTTGGCCTCGAACGCCGAAGCCGACACCTTGCCCATCGCAACGCTCTCGAACGCAGTCTTCAGTTGCGCGAACACGTCGCCACCAGGGCCGGCCGCGTCGGATGCCCGCACGGCGAATTCCTTCAGCCCGCCACCGGCCGGCAGCAGGCCAACGCCGGCTTCCACGAGGCCTATGTAGCTTTCCAGCGAAAACACCGTGCGCGCCGCATGCATCTGGAACTCGCAACCGCCGCCGAGGGCCAGGCCGCGCACGGCCGCAACCACCGGCACCAGCGAATACTTGATGCGTTGGCTGGTGGCCTGGAAGTTGGCGACCATGGACTCGAAGCCCGCAATGTCGCCCGCCTGCAACAATCCGAGCGCGCCGGACAGGTCGGCGCCGGCCGAGAACGGTTCCTTCGGCTGCCAGATCACCAGTCCGGCAAACTCCTTTTCGGCGCGGGCGATGGCTTCCTGCAGGCCGTCGAGCACGTGGTCCGACACGGTATGCATCTTGGTCTTGAAGCTGACCACGGCGATATCGTCACCCTCGTCGGCCCACATCCGCACGCCGTCGTTTTCGTACACGCTGCGTCCCTGCGAGAACTTCTCGCCCAACAGCGCATCGGGGAAGCGTTGGCGCGCGTACACCGGGTTGGTCGAGCGCGGCACCCTGGAATTGCGGGCGGGGCTGTAGCTCCCCGTCGCGTCATGCACGCCTTCACGGCCATCGAACACCCAGTTCGGCAATGGCGCATTGCTCATGGCCTCGCCGGACACGATGTCCTCGGCAATCCAGTCGGCCACTTGCCTCCAGCCGGCGGCCTGCCAGGTCTCGAATGGTCCCATCGACCAGCCGTAGCCCCAGCGGATCGCCAGGTCGACGTCGCGGGCGGTGTCGGCAATGCTTTCGAGGTGGAAGGCGCTGTAATGGAAGGTGTCGCGGAAGCACGCCCACAGGAATTTCGCCTGCGGGTGGGTGCTGGCCCGAAGCGCGGCGAACTTCCTGGCCGGATCGCGTTCCTTGAGCAGGGCGGCGACCTCCGCATCCAGTTCACCCGCCGATGCGCGGTAGTCCTGGGTCTTCAGGTCCAGAACCAGGATGTCCTTGCCGCGCTTGGTGTAGATGCCGGCGCCGGTTTTCTGGCCAAGGGCTCCCTTTTCGACCAGCCCGGCCAGCCACTTGGGAGCCTGGAAGTACCGGTGCCAGGGGTCCTCGGGCAAGGTGTCGGCCATGGTCTTGATGACGTGCACCATGGTGTCCAGGCCGACCACGTCCGCCGTGCGATAGGTCGCTGACTTGGGACGGCCGATCGCCGGACCGGTCAGGGCGTCGACGGTGTCGAAGCCCAGGCCCAGGTGCTCGGTGTGGTGCATCGCCGCCAGCATGGAGAACACGCCGATCCGGTTGCCGATGAAGTTCGGGGTGTCCTTGGCGATCACCACGCCCTTGCCCAGTGTCGTGGTCAGGAACGTCTCGAGCCCTTCGAGGACCGCCGCATCGGTGGTCCTGGCCGGGATCAGTTCGGCCAGGTGCATGTAACGCGGCGGATTGAAGAAGTGCACGCCGCAGAAGCGGTGGCGCATTTCCTCGGGCAGCACCTCGGCGAGCTTGTTGATGCCCAGCCCCGACGTGTTGCTGGCCAGCACGGCGTGCTCGGCGACGAAGGGCGCGATCTTCCTGTACAGGTCCTGCTTCCAGTCCATCCGCTCGGCAATCGCCTCGATGATGAGGTCGCAATCGCGCAGTTGCTCCAGGCCGGTCTCGTAGTTGGCGGCCACCAGCCGATCTCCCAGCGTCTTGCTGGCGAGCGGGGCAGGGCTGAGCCTGGCAAGATTGGCGATCGCCTTCTGGACCACGCCATTGGGATCGCCTTCCTTGGCTGGCAGGTCGAACAGCACCGTGTCTACGCCGGCATTGGTCAGGTGGGCGGCGATCTGCGCACCCATGACGCCGGCGCCGAGCACGGCGGCGCGACGGACAAGCAATTTCTTAGACATATTGTTCAAGTCCTTGTAATTGATGCAA
>Ga0209519_10001372_pt1 | contig 10692 bp, 8 predicted proteins | sample Rifsed13ft1_FD_184005 | JGI IMG/M metagenome (GOLD analysis project Ga0209519, IMG submission 184005) | Soil microbial communities from Rifle, Colorado, USA - sediment 13ft 1 (version 2) | ecosystem: Environmental > Terrestrial > Deep subsurface > Rock core/Sediment | place: Rifle, Colorado...
CAAACTATCTTCGGTTTTGGATATTACTTATAGAAAACCTGTTAAATTTGGAGCTACGCTCGAAGCGAGTCTTCTTGGCGGAAGCTTGTCTGTAGATGCTGTTTCTAAAAATAAAAAGTGGTCAGCGATTACCGGAGTTCGATATCGCAATAACAGTCTTTTGGTAAAAAGTCAGGATACCCAAACTAATTTTACCCCTTCCTTTGCAGATATTCAAACCAACATAAATTATCAGGCTTCGTCTAAATGGCAGTGGAGTTTTCTAGGAAATATTTCTCAGAATAAATACCAATATCAGCCATTAAGTCGCCAAACTAATTTTGGAACACTTGATAAACCTATGGCTCTTTTGATTTACTACGAAGGACAGGAGAAAGATAAATATGAAACTTATTTCGGAGCTGTAAAATCTACATTTAAAGTGAATAGCAACCTTACTTTAAAATTTATCGGATCGGTTTTTCATACTTTAGAACAGGAATATTTTGATGTTTTTGCGCAATACCGTTTGGGAGAAGTGGATGCTAATATTGGTTCTGAAACCTTTGGTGATGTTGATTTTACTAGAGGAATTGGGACACAATTGAACCACGCTCGAAATGATCTGGATGCTTTAATTGTAAATACGGAGGTAAAAGGAATTTATGATTGGAAAGCAAACCAATTGGAATGGGGAGTAAAATATACGCGAGAATCCATTCGAGACCGAGTGGTAGAGTGGGAAGTAATCGATTCAGCCGGTTTTTCTATAAACCCTCCAATTGTAATTTTGCCTAAAAATGACCAACCTTACTCGTCTTATACAGGACCTCTGGTTCCATATCAAAATGTAAGAGCCACTAATTTTAATACCATCAATAGATTTTCAGGTTATGCGCAATGGAGTCGTAAAGATTTTATTGGATCAAGTGAAGTTTGGTATAATGCAGGTGTGCGACTTCATAATTGGGAAGTTTTAGGAAACAATCTAGTAGGCAAATCACAAATAACAATTAGCCCAAGAGCACAATTCGCCATAAAACCGAATTGGGAGAAGGATATGGTTTTTAGACTTTCTGGAGGATTGTATCATCAACCACCATTTTATCGAGAATTGCGAGATGCCAGTGGAGTAGTGCAGCCAAACGTAAAAGCACAGCAATCTGTTCATTTTGTTTTGAGTAATGATTATAGTTTCAAAATGTGGAATCGTCCTTTCAAACTGGTTTCGGAGTTGTATTATAAATCGCTTACCGATGTAAATACGTATACAATTGATAATGTTCGCATACGTTACGCGGCTGCAAATAATGCTAAAGCTTATGCTCAGGGATTAGATGTGAGATTGAATGGAGAGTTTGTTCCCGGAACCGAATCTTGGTTGAGTTTTGGCTACTTAAAAACAGAAGAAAACAGTGCTGAAAGAGGATTTATTGCAAGACCAACGGACCAAAGATTAAAATTTGGACTTTTATTCCAAGATTTTATGCCGAATATTCCGAGTGTTAAATTGTATTTGAATTTGGTTTATAACACAGGTTTGCCGGGTGGATCACCGTCTTACGCAGATCCGTATTTGTACCAAAACAGATTAAAGGATTATCGTAGAGTGGATGTCGGATTTTCTAAAGTACTTATCAATGATAATACTAATGTGAATAGAAATTGGTTAAAAAGCTTCAAAGAATTAGAAATCGGTCTAGAGATTTTTAATCTTTTCAACAACCAAAATGCGATTACCAATACTTGGGTTCGCGATGTGTATTCCAAAAATCAATATGCAATTCCAAATTATATGACAACCAGAGTTTTTAATGTAAAATTGAATGCGAAGTTGTAATTGTAGTTGATAAAGTGTTTTTATCAGTAGTTGATAGAATTTTCCTTTAATAAATCAAACAAAGAATACCGTTACCATTTTTAAAAATGATTATATTTGAAATTATTAAAAATAATGCCATCATGAAAAAATTACATATCACTTTTTTAGGAATATTTGTTCTGCTTTTAGCCAGCTGCAAAGAAAATCAGGAAAAACCAAAAGTTACTTATGATGCTTCGAATAAAGGGAAGAGTATGGCAAAAACCGATTCTACTTTGATAGCAATTGCTGATTTACCAATTCAGATGCAAGGAACCGATTATTTGATTCATCCTGTTGGAGATTTAAGTATCCGTGAAAAAGGGATTAAAACAAGATACGGATCTTCTAGCGTGAATGATCTGAGTTTTACAATATCTAATTACGGGGAAAATGAAATTACCGGTTTTTTGCAGAATTTAAAATTTCAACGAATTGATTCTGATTCTATAAAAGCATTAACTGATAAGCCAGTTTTAATTCAAACGGCTACTTATTTAAAATCAGTATCTGATAAAACTAAGAACCAAATTATGGTTTACACGATGGTCGATATGGATACTAACAAGGATGGGAAATTAGATACCAGCGATATTAAAGCTTTATATCTTAGTCAAATAAGCGGCGAAAAGTTCACTAAAATATCGGATGATTTCCAGGAATTAATAGATTGGAATTTGGTCGAATCAAAAAACTGTTTGTATTTTAGAACTGTTGAGGATACTAATAAAAACGGACAACTGGATAAAATGGATGTAGTTCATTATAACTATATCGATTTGTCTAAAAAAGACTGGAAAGTAGTTAGTTATAAGCCAGTTTAGAGAGTGATATTTTAAATTAAAATTTCACTTTCTAAGTCTGATTTTTCTATAGTAAAATCGAATCCAAGTTGTTTTACCAATTGTATGACAAGATTTTTGTACCAGTTCTCCGATTTTGGATGGATGTAAATTTTTTCAATTAATTGGCTGATATCAACATTGATTTTTAAACCTTCATTAAGAGTAATTTTATTCTCACCAGTATCAGTGATGATTCTAACTTCACGTTCGTACTGAAAACTTTTTCGTTTAAAAAGAAAAGGGAAAAACATATCATCAAACGGAATGTACTCTTTTTTGTAATCGATATAATTAACTTCGCCAATATGCTGATCAAAATTGGTTTCAGGTTGAAGTGCATTTTGTAACCTACCAATCGTAGACTGAATCGCTAATCCTTCACTGTTCTGTGTGAAAATTTGCCACATTGCAAACGATTCGTACTCATTAATGTGCCAACTGCTAATAGCTACTTTTTCGCTGTGACTTTTATAATAATTTAAGAAGTCAGGATTATCTATGGACAGTTTTCTAATTTCTTCAAATGTGGGCTCGCTAAAAGTACCTTCGTACTGATCCTCAAATTTATCAGAGCGAGACATGAATAGTTTTTGAGACATCAATAAATCCAAAAATTTAGACAAATCCAGATATTTCCAAACGATTGTGTTTGGATCTTCCGGGAGTTTTATATTTGGATTATTAAGGTACATCTATTTCGATATTAACATTAAGATTCTAAAGACTGCATATTTACTAATTTGCTGTAGGTACCATTCATTGCAATAAGTTCGTCATGTTTACCTTGCTCCACAATTTTTCCTTTTTTCATGACTACGATCAAATCTGCTTTTTGAATAGTCGAAAGGCGGTGCGCAATAACAATAGAAGTTCTGTTTTGCATCATGTTTTCCAGAGCCACTTGCACGAATTTTTCACTTTCAGTATCTAATGCTGATGTTGCTTCATCCAAAATCATAATTGGAGGATTCTTCAGAACGGCACGAGCAATAGATAATCGTTGCTTTTGGCCGCCTGAAAGTTTGTTTCCGCTGTCGCCAATGTTGGTATGAATTCCAAGAGGCAAATCTTTTACAAATTCGAAAGCATTGGCAATTTTTAGCGCTTCAATAATTTCCTCGTCTGTTGCATCGTGCTTTCCAAGCAAAATGTTCGCTTTTATGGTATCATTGAATAAAATGCTGTCTTGAGTTACTAATCCCATCAAATCACGAAGCGAATGAATATTCATGTCTTTAATGTCAATTCCGTCAATTTGTATCTTTCCTTCATTTACATCATAAAAACGAGTAAGTAAATTAGCAATAGTACTTTTTCCGCTTCCTGATTGTCCAACAAGAGCAACAGTTTGTCCTTTTTTTACTTCAAGTGAAAAGTCTTTTAAAACCGCTTCATCTTCGTATTTAAAATTAATATTTTGGATTGTGATATTCGAGTCAAACGTTTTTTTATCGACAGCATTTACTTTGGAAGTAATTTCGTTTTCTACTTCTAAAACCTCAAAAACTCGCTCCGCAGCTGCTAAACCATTTTTAACGGAATAAGAAGCTTTTGAAATTGCTTTCGCTGGTGTAAGAATATTGAAAGCCAAAGTCAGATAGACGATAAAAGCAGATCCTTCCAACGTTTTTTCGACTAACACTAAATTTCCACCATAAAAAAGTAAGACGGCAATAGTTGTTATTCCTAAAAATTCACTCAAAGGTGTTGCTAAATTGTTTTTGCTACCAATACTATTTGATAAATTCAACAATCGCGTCACTGAATTGTAAAATCTACTTTTAAAATTACGTTCAGCATTGTAACTTTTTATAACTTTCAATCCGCTCAAACTTTCATCAACAATAGAAATAAGAAAACCACTTTCTTTTTGTGCCTCTAAAGATTGTGCTCTTAAATTTTTAGCAATTTTTGAAATGATTAATCCCGAAATAGGGATAAAAACCAAAACGAATAAAGTCAGTTTTACGCTGATAAAAAACATCGTAACGAGCGCGAAAACAATAGTTAAGGGTTCTTTTACGACAAGTTCTAATATAGAGAAAAAGGAATTCTGAACTTCGTTGACATCGCCTAGCATTCTAGCCATAATATCACCTTTTCTTTTTTCAGAATAATAAGAAATAGGCAATTCTATTATTTTGTCATACATCGATTTTCTCAAATCCCGTAAAACACCATTTTTTAAGTGCATGATGTGATGGGAAGCAAGATAATTAAATAAATTTTTGAATAGGAATGTTGTTATAACCATCAAAACAACAAATAACAGCGCAACTTGAACGCTGTTTTCTTTGGTAAGTTCTGAAATTTTGTAATACATAAAATCCGAACCAAACTGCTTTATATTTCCTATTCCAGTATAGACCGGCTCTTTTAGTATCTTTTTGGTTTTACCAAAAAGTACTTCAAGCACTGGAAGAAGTGTCAGCATAGAAATAGTGCTGAACAACGCATACAAAATATTGTACACGACATTCCAAGTAATATGAGACTTATAAGGTTTTGTATAAGGAAGTAATTTTAATAAGCTTTTGTCCATTAGTTCAATTGCATTGCTGTAATAATATTTTTAATTTTTAGATCCAAAATAGCGTCCACTTCCTTGAAATCTTCAACAGATTCTAATTCCGTATTCACGCTGATGTAAAATTTTATTTTTGGTTCGGTTCCACTTGGTCTGGCACAAATTTTTGAACCATCTTCCGTGTAATAAATAAGCACATTTGATTTTGGAATATCCATATTTGTAACTTCGCCTGTAAGCAGATTTTTTGCTGTTGAAGATTGATAATCTTCCAGCATAATCACTCTTTGTCCGTTTATTTCTTTCAACGGATTTTCTCTCATGTCAATCATCATCTGATTGATTTCCTGCAATCCGTCCATTCCTTTTTTAGTCAATGAAACTAAATATTCTTTGTAGAAACCATTGTCAACATACAATTGAAGTAATTCTTTGTAAACGGTACTCCCTTTTGCTTTAGCCTGAGCAGCCAATTCGCAAACTAATAAAGTAGCGGCAACGGCATCTTTATCACGAACTGCATCGCCTACCATATATCCAAAACTTTCTTCACCACCACCAATGAATTCCAACTCAGGAAAATCCTTGATCATTTTGGCAATCCATTTAAATCCGGTTAAACCCACTTTGCATTCCACACCATAATTCGTGGCTAATTCCATCATCATAGGAGTAGAAACAATCGTAGAACCCACAAATTGTTTTCCATTAATTTTCCCCGCTTTTTTCCATTGTTCCAGTAAGAAGGCAGTCATTAAGATCATCGTTTGATTTCCGTTAAGCAACGTCATTTGTCCTTCGTTATTACGAACGGCAACACCCAATCTATCGCAATCAGGATCGGTCCCAATCACAATATCCGAATTGGTTTTGTCCGCCAACGCTAATGCCATTGTCAATGCTTCCGGTTCTTCAGGATTTGGAGATTTTACTGTTGGAAAATCACCATTTGGAACTCTTTGTTCTTCCACAATATGTAGATTCGGATATCCTGCCTGCGCCAGAGTATCAGGAACTAATGTGATTGAAGTTCCGTGCAAAGAGGTAAAAACAATGTTCAGATTTGCTTTGGCCTCAGCCGGAGTATCAAAACTTGCATTTTCGATCGATGATTTTATAAACGCTTCGTCTACGTCTTTATCAATATAATGTATCAAATCTTCATTGGCAGAAAACTTAATTTCGTTATAATTTAAGTTTTCAATAGTATTAATGATGGCTTCATCTTCTGGAGGAACAATTTGCCCGCCATCTTCCCAATATACTTTGTAACCATTGTATTCTGGCGGATTGTGAGAAGCAGTAAGTACAATTCCGGCTTGGCAACCCAAATGTTTAACCGCAAACGACAATTCAGGAGTAGGTCTTAACTCAGAAAACAGATAAACCGTAATTCCATTGGCTGTGAAAACGTCAGCAACAACCTTTGCCAAAGTATCGCTGTTATGACGACAGTCGTAAGCAATAGCGACTTTCAAATCTTTGTTTGGAAACACTTTATGCATGTAATTGGCAAGGCCTTGCGTGCTTTTTCCAAGCGTATATTTGTTTATGCGATTGTTCCCAACGCCCATAACTCCGCGCATTCCACCTGTTCCAAATTCCAGATTTTTATAAAAACTTTCTTCCAGTTCTTTAGGAGAAGTGGTCATCAATTCTTTTACTGCTATATGAGTTTCATTGTCAAATGTTGGTGTAAGCCATTCATTTACTGCATCCAAAATGTTTTGTTTGATATCCATTTTATAGATTTTTTTAGTTTCTAAATTTGTAGTTTAAAATTTCAAAATAGTTATCTCGTTTAACAATTTTGATGTTTTTTTGGGAGCTCATTCCTGCTTTCCGCTTCAATCTTTTTATCGGTAAAAACCTCAAAAAAGGATTTTCACTGCAAATAAAATTCACTGAACTCCTATTAAAATAAAAGCTATGTGAAGTAATCAGGGCTAGAGATTTTTGGTAACGAAAAAATATTTTGTTTAAATTTCGATTCTTGCCCGAGTGACCTTTGTAAAATCAATCTGCAAGACCTATAAATATATGTTTTATTTCGTGAGGATTATAAAAAATTCACCTCACTAGAAACTTTGTATCGTTCCTCGTTGTTTTTTGTGCGCAAAATTATTTCGCCAAGAAATCCAGCCAAAAATAATTGGGTTCCTAAAACCATTGTTGTAAGTGCGATGTAAAACCAAGGATTGCTGGTTACTAAATTATAGCGCATGTCATTATACATATGATATAGTTTTGAAACTCCGATATAACCGGCTAATAAAAAACCAATTATAAACATCAAAGAACCCATGGCACCAAATAAGTGCATCGGTCTTTTTCCAAAACGGGAAAGAAACCAAATGGTAATTAAATCAAGGAAACCATTGATGAAACGTTCCATTCCAAATTTAGTTTCGCCATATTTTCTGGCTTGATGCTGTACCACTTTTTCGCCAATTTTTCCAAAACCGGCATTCTTTGCCAAAACCGGAATGTATCGGTGCATTTCGCCTGAAACTTCAATGTTTTTTACCACTACATTTTTATAGGCTTTCAGTCCGCAATTAAAATCATTCAATTCCACACCAGATGTTTTTCTGGCCGCCCAATTGAATAATTTAGAAGGCAGGTTTTTAGCAACTACAGAATCATATCTTTTCTTTTTCCAACCGGAAACCAAATCATATTTACCGTTGATAATCATTTCATATAATCCTGGGATTTCTTCGGGACTATCTTGCAAATCGGCATCCATCGTGATGATTACATCGCCTTGAGCTTTTGCAAAGCCGGCATGTAAGGCTTGTGATTTTCCAAAATTTTTCATGAAACGAACCCCTTTTACATGAGGGTTTTGTTGGGCAAATCCTTCGATAATATTCCATGAATTATCGGTACTTCCGTCATCCAAAAAAATAATTTCGTACGTGTAATTATGCTCTTGCATCACTTTAATGATCCAAGTGTACAATTCTTTAAGCGATTCCTCTTCGTTTAGAAGCGGTATGAGTATTGATAAGTTCATTAATTTAGAAGCTTTGAGGATTTGCGTTTTTTAGAATTGCACCAATAATTAGTGAATAAATTAAACCAAAGAAGGAATACATCGCTATTGTAACTGGAAAAACAATTAGTGGATTCATGAATTTTTTCATCATTGAAAGCCCGGTTTCTAATTGGTCGGAAGTTATAGATGGGTTTTGTTTTAACATCGTTTCTTTACTAATAGCTACCATTTCATTTATAAATTCAGGAAATATAAAATTGAAAACTACGTTAAATACAGCATAGATAAGCGCAGCAATAAAGGTTATTGAAACTCCTGTTTTTAAGCATTCATTAAGAGATATAAATCCGTTATTTATATTTTTCTTGTAATTGTTGCATCCTAAATAAATAAACAATAGTGGTAATATTAAATAGTTAGCAAGGTTTACGATCATACCTACACTAGTTCCAACTAATGATTTCATTCCGACTATATACATAATCACGAATTCTAATATCATAACTACACCAAACAAAACACCAAATAAAATTCCAGATTTTGCTGGCGATATATTATTTTCCATAAAGAGTTTATTTATTAATCCACAAATATAGCAATTCCCAATATATTCGAAGATAAAAAATGCGTTTTACGATTATATAAAAAAAGTTAAGCAAAGATTTGATTATTGGAAAAAAATTGTAAATTTGCAAACTCAAAATAATAATGTAAAACAAAAAGTTATAATGAGTTTATACCTTTTCTGTTAGAGGAAAAGCTTCAAGACAAGTTATAATTAACAAATAAAAAAGATTAACAAGATGAAAAAAGGAATTCACCCAGAAAATTACAGATTAGTTGCATTTAAAGACATGTCAAATGACGAAGTTTTTATCACTAAATCTACGGCAGATACAAGAGAAACAGTAACAGTTGACGGTGTTGAATACCCAGTTGTGAAGATGGAGATCTCTAGAACTTCTCACCCTTTTTACACAGGTAAATCTAAACTTATTGATACTGCAGGACGTATCGATAAATTTAAAACTAAATACGCTAAACACGTTAAATAATTTTAACTCGTTTTCAAATACAACTAAGCCTTCCATTCGGGAGGCTTTTTTATTTTTATCTATTTGAAAACTTTGTAACTTTGAAGCCAATACTATAATAGGGTAAGTTGCTTGAACTAATTTTCAAACAACAAATAACCGAATCAACAAATAAACAATTTTTATGAACTACATACTTTTTGACGGACCTTCCAGAAATGCCTTATTGCCCTTTACTTTCACGCGTCCGGTTGCGGATATTCTTATCGGAATTATGACTATTCGTCAAAAATGGGAAATGCGTTTGGGTTCTACCACGACTACATTGACAGAGGAATATTTGTCCGAAAAATTTCCAATGGTAGAACTGGAAGAAAATGTAATGATAAATGCTTCTTTTCTTCCTAACGATATTTTGGTGGAAATGGTGAGTAATCTGGAGCCAAATCAGGCTATTTTCAAAGGTGATGAAGTCATTGCTTTTTACACCAATGATGAACAGGAAGAAGTAGATTTTGATTCGTATGAGATATTAGAGTATAGTGAAGATTGTTTAACAGTAGAGAATACTTGGGATATTTTTTCTAAAAATGATGCGGCAATTCGCGAGGATTTTGAATATTTGACCGAAGACAGGAAATCACAGCCTATTCCAAAAAGCGTTAACGTAATCGCTCGCGAAAATATATTTATTGAAGAAGGAGCCAAATTAGAATTTGTTACTTTGAATGCTTCATCTGGTCCTATATATATAGGTAAAGATGCAGAGATTATGGAAGGTTCTGTAATCAGAGGCCCTTTTGCATTGTGTGACCATGCGGTGGTGAAAATGGCGGCCAAAATTTACGGAGCAACAACTGTAGGTCCTCATTCCAGAGTTGGTGGCGAAGTAAATAATTCGGTATTGTTTGGGTATTCTAATAAAGGACATGATGGGTTTTTAGGGAATTCTGTTCTTGGAGAATGGTGTAACATTGGTGCCGACAGTAACAACTCGAATTTGAAAAATAATTACGAAGAAGTGAAATTGTGGAGTTACGAAACGGAAGGTTTTGCTAAAACAGGACTTCAGTTTTGTGGATTGATGATGGGAGATCACAGTAAATGCGGAATTAATACCATGTTTAATACCGGAACCGTAGTAGGCGTAAGCGCAAATATTTTTGGCAGCGGATTTCCTCGCAATTTTGTACCGAGTTTTTCTTGGGGCGGTGCTTCCGGTTTTACTACTTATATAACAAAAAAAGCTTTTGAAACGGCTCGATTGGTCATGTCTCGCAGAAACGTTGATTTTGACGAAAGAGAAGCAGCGATTTTAGAACATGTTTTTGAGGAATCAAAAAAATGGAGAAAAGAATAGTAAATAATAAGGTTTTAATGTTTTAAAAGGGCTAAACGGAAATTCGAAAGAATAATTTCTGATTAGCCCTTTTTTTTATTTCTTG
>Ga0209519_10001377_pt1 | contig 10679 bp, 8 predicted proteins | sample Rifsed13ft1_FD_184005 | JGI IMG/M metagenome (GOLD analysis project Ga0209519, IMG submission 184005) | Soil microbial communities from Rifle, Colorado, USA - sediment 13ft 1 (version 2) | ecosystem: Environmental > Terrestrial > Deep subsurface > Rock core/Sediment | place: Rifle, Colorado...
CAGCAGGCCAGCATTGCGCCCGAGCTCATGCCCGTCGATCCCGCCGTCATGGCGGCCGTGCCTGCGCCCAACGACCTCTGAAGCCTTCTCAGCTGCACAAGCAGCCCAACCTGCAGCCCGAACCCAACCGCGACCGGTCCAATGAACCAGAGGTCGTCGCGGAGCAAGCCCCGCGCATGGTCCCAGTCCTGCGCCAGGGTTACCAGGAGGAGGTAGAGCCCAACGAGCGTCGCCGCGGCGGCCAGGGAGACGCCGGCAACGCCGAGGCGGCGACTGCTGGGGAGACCGGCCGTGCTGCTGAAGGTCAGCGCGTCAGAAGGCGCCCGCATAACTCACCGTGGCTGCTAGTTGACCTGCCAGCGGAACCTTCTCTCCGGCACGCCGCTGACGTCTCGGATCACGAGCTCGATGTAACCGGCACCTGCGTCCAGACGGGCGAAGCGGAGGATGCCCGTGCGGTGGTGGCCACCCTCCGGGGCGTCCCAGCCGACTGGTTCGAGCTCGTCCTCGGCGTCGGTGCGCAGGACGGCGAGCTGACCGAGGTCGTAGGCGTCGAGATCGACGCTGTGCGTGTCCATGACTACGTCGAACGACGGCGATTCAAGCTCGCCGTTCCAGGTCACCTGCAGGGTGATCCCGCCCTGGTCGTCGGACTGCTTCGCTGTCTCTGCGGTCTTGGGCTGGGCGTCGCCGCCGCAGCCAAGCGAAGCCAGCGCCAGGGCGCCCAGGATCAGAGCGATGGCGACGAGAGCTCTCACCTTGGGCCCTGGTCAAACTCGATCAGCGCCTCGCACGCCTCGTTGCCCCATTTGCTCTCGGCGATGACGCTATCGACAGGGTAGAGTCCCAGCGCGTCATACCAGCCGTGCCGGCGGTGCCAGGTGCCGCAGGCCGTCACGCCCCGCCAGTGGGTCGCCTCCAGGCGCCGGTAGGTTGGGCAGTCGCAGACGCGCACTCTGACCGAGGCCGGGCCCAACTTCTGCACGGCGTCTCTGGGCTGATTCGGCCCCACGAACAAGGTAAGGGCCGTCGCGACGAGGTCGGCAGCCTGTGTCGGTGAGACAGGCCGCACCGCCTTGAGGGCTGCCATCAGGTGCGCCATCTCGGCGCGTCCGCGGTCGCGCTCGTGCGTCAAGAACGCCTCGTTGGCCGCGCGCCAGTCCTTCTCGTGCGCGATCTTGATCACCCAGCCCGTGGGCTCGAGTAGCTGGAACTCGTCTTGCAGCGAGTCACGCTGTGTGTCCGATAAGCTCTCGATCAAGGTCTTCATCTCGGACCTCCTTCAGGAGGTGCTAATGAGTACGCCCTCCTGGGCCCAAGGCCGCATCACCTCCTCCCGGTTCGCCTCTGACCGCCAACGGCGCGTAGGCGAGGCCGTGAGCGCCGACGTAGACCTGCTCTGGCCGGAAGATCCGGTTGTCCTCCAGCTGCTCCAGCCAGTGGGCCAGCCAGCCGACGACCCTGGCGATGGCGAACAACGGTGTGAAGAGGTCGCGCTGTATGCCAAGCGACTCGTAGACGCAGCCGGAGTAGAAGTCGACGTTGGGGTGGATGCCCCGGTCTCCCAGCTTCTCCGTGAGGACTCGCTCCAGCTCCAGGGCAATCGGGTAGTGGGGGTTGACGCCGCGTTCGCGGTAACGCTCTTCCGCCAGGCTCTGCAGGATGGCGGCGCGCGGGTCCTTGACGTGGTAGACGCGGTGGCCGAACCCCATGATCCGCTCGCCGGCGTCCAGCATCTTCCGGACCTCGCTCTCCGCCGCCTCCGGGCTGCCGATGCGGTCGAGGAGATGGAGGACGCGCTCGTTGGCGCCGCCGTGGAGCGGGCCCATCAGGGCGCCGACCGCCGACGACACGACCGAGTAAGGGTCGGCGAGCGTCGACCCGACGACGCGCGCCGTGAACGTGGAGGCGTTCATGCTGTGGTCCATGTGGAGGATCAGCGCCTTATCGAGCAGGCGCACGTCGCTCGGGTCCGGCTCTTCATCCCTGAGCATGTAGAGGAAGTTGGCCGTGTGCGTTAGGTCGTCGCGCGGCCCCACCGGCTCGTCCCCGTGCCTGATCCGCTCGATGGCGGCGACGATTGTCGGGAACTTGGCGATGAGGCGGACGACCGACCAGTAGCGCTCGCTTACGTTCTGCGCATCCCGGCCGGGGTAGAAGGCGCCCAGTGCCGCGGCGGCGGACTGGAGCGCTTCCATGGGGTGCACCGCGTCGGGCAGGGCTTTCAGGAGGTCGATGATCCGGAACTTGAGCCGCCTGTGCCGACGAAGGTCGGCGTCGAAGCGGGCGAGCTGGCTTCGCGTCGGCAGCTCGCCGAAGAGGAGCAGATAGGCGGCCTCCTCGAAGTTCGACTTCGCCGCCAGCTCCTCGATGGCTATGCCGCGGAACTCGAGCAGGCCGCGCTCGCCGTCGATGTAGCTGATCGCCGACTTCGCGGCAGGTACGCCGCTGAGGCCGGCCACGTACTGGGCAGTCGTCATTTCATCGCTCCCCGTTCCAAGTTCTCCCGCGGCAACGCTGCTTCGTTCCTTGCGAGAACGGCATCGTGTTTGCGGTTGAGGTAGAACGTCATCTCCTGTAGCTTCGCGATCGCGTCGATGTGGCGCAGCAGCACTCGCTCCGGCACGTGGATTGCCACCGCTGCGTAGTTGAGGATCGCCTGCACGCCGCCGCGCACCAGCGCGTCTGCGACGGCCTGCGCCCTGGACGGGGGCATAGCCAGGACCGCCACGTCGACCGGATGCTCGCGCAGGAAGCCGGGGAGGGCGCGCAACGGGTAGAGGGGCACGCCGCGCACGGCTGACACCGCGGGAGCGCGGCCGGCGTCGAAGGCGGCTTCGATCGGGAAGGCGCTGGCGGCGAACTGGTCATTGGCAAGGATGGCCATGCTAAGGTCGCCGGCGCCGACCAGCACCGTGTGCCACGTCTTGTCCGCCCCAAGGACTCGCCTCAGCTCTGCCTCCAGCAGGCGCACGTCGTAGCCGAGGCCGGGCCTGCCGAGGTGGCCGAGGTAGCTGAGGTCCCTGCGGATCTGCTCCGGATGGATGTCCACCAGATCGCCCAGCTCGCCCGAGCTGATCCGGAAGCGGCCTTCGGACGCGAGCCTGGAGAGGGCGCGCGTATAGAGCGGCAGCCGGTCGACGACCACGTGGGGAATGTGGTCGTGAGCTAGGAGTCTGCCTTCGGCAGCCTCGACATCGCGAGTAGCCGTTGTCATGAGCCCTCTCCCTTAAGGAGCGAGTCCTCTCCTTCAGCTTTGCCGCCGCCGGGGCAATAAACAATGGCCGATAGTCACTTACGCTGCGCCATAGGGCACGTGGAAAGTTGCCCGAGCGGCCATGTGCACCGCTGCACTAATTCTGTGAGGCGCGTAACAAAGGTGCACGCGGGTAAGCTCGCGGCTGGCGCGAGTGAAGACACCTGATCAGAGGGAGATCGCCGGTGAAGCTCGTCGTCAGTCCGTTCACCGCCTGAAACCACGTCATCGCATCCTGGACAAGCTCGCCTCTGCGACGCTCCCAGGCGACTGCTGAGGCGGTCCGCCTCGGCCTCCTCAGGCCTCGGGACTAGGCACTGGCGGGCGGGCCGCTAGCCGAGCAAGAGATCGTCTTCCTCGCGAGCGAGAGGGGGAGGCCCCCGCCCCAGGGATCGACGACGTGAAGACCTGCTCTGCCATCAGAGCCCCGCGATCCGTCGAATCGCCTCGATGTCGAGATGAGCGCGGGCCTGGCGCGCCAGCCGGTCCAGCCCCACCTCCGGGTCCCATACCGTCGAATCCGGCTCCGGCGAAGCGAGGCCCTTCGGGAGGTTGGCCAGCAGACGCCGGCGAAAGAGATCGTTGGCGAAGAGGCCGTGGAGGTAGGTGCCGAACACGCGGCCATCCTCCGATACGGCGCCGTCCGGTCGGGCGCGATCCTCGCCCTCGTCCTGTATCAAGATCGCAGGCCTGGACGACTCGGCTTCCGTTTGCCCCATGTGAATCTCGTAGCCCTCCACTGATACGTCGCGCAGGCCCGCCAGCAGCCCGATGTCGCCGAGAACGCGCGCCGTGACGCGCCGCGTAGCCTTACTTCGGAGGAAGGTCGTCCGCACCGGCAAGAGCCCCAGGCCCTGCTCCGAGCCGGCCGGTCCCTCGATGCCAAGCGGATCAAGGACGCGCTTCCCGAGCATCTGGAAGCCGCCGCAGATGCCGATGACCGAGCAACCTGCCCCCCGCAGGCGCCGGATCGCCTGCGCGAGGCCGCTCTCCTGCAGCCAGCGCAGGTCTGCGCGCGTGTTCTTCGTGCCGGGGAGGATAACGAGGTCGGCGTCGCCCAGCTCCTCAGCCCTGCGGACGTAAGCCAGGCTCACGCCTGGACTCGACGCAAGGGGATCGAAGTCATCGAAGTTCGATATGTGAGGCAATCTTACGACCGCGATCTTCGCGCCGGGCGCCGCCGTCTGGTCGTCGCGCCGGCGGCGGTCCAGCGCGACCGCGTCCTCTTCCGCCACCTCCAGGTCATGGAGGTAGGGCAGGACTCCGAGGACCGGCCGGCCTGTACGCCGCTGCAACAGCTCCAGCCCCGGCTCCAGGAGCGTGACATCGCCGCGGAACTTGTTGATGATGAAGCCTCTGACCAGACGCCGCTCCGCCGGCGTAAGCAGCGCCAGCGTGCCGACCAGGTGCGCGAACACGCCCCCGTTATCGATGTCGCCGACGAGCAGGACAGGCGCCTGGGCGTAACGGGCGACGCGCATGTTGGTGATATCGGCGCGGCGCAGGTTGATCTCAGCCGGGCTGCCCGCCCCTTCCATGATTACCAGCTCGTACTCCTCTCTCAGGCTATCGAGGGCGGCCCTGACCCGCGACCAGAGGCGGCGCTTGTGGCTAAAGCGCTGCGTCGAGAGGCTGCCGGCCGGCCGGCCCATCAGCACCACCTGGGAGCGCAGGTCTCCCTCCGGCTTCAGCAGCACGGGGTTCATGCGCACATCCGGCGCAAGGCGGGCGGCCCGCGCCTGCTCGGCCTGGGCCCTGCCGATCTCCAGGCCGTCGGGCGTCACGTAGGAGTTGTTCGACATGTTCTGGGCCTTGAAGGGCGCCACTCTCACGCCCTCGTCGGCGAAGACGCGGCAGAGGGCCGCGACGAGCACGCTCTTCCCCACCGAAGAAGCCGTGCCCTGAACCATCAGAACCTTGGCCGTCATCGCCGCGCGACCGGATGGAAGCGGTCCGGTGGGTCCCCGCCGACAAGGTCCAGGAGCACGGCGGCCAGCAGGACCTCTGGCTTGCCCCGATGGAAGGTCACGTGAGAAAGCCCTCCGACGTGAGACGCTATGCAGGCTGCTAGCGAGCTGGCACGTATCTGCAGCATGCTAGCTGCAGCCAATTAGGGAGTCGCGAGAGCCGCCGATTAGGGGTTCGGCTCCCCCGCCTTCTTGTGCCGTGGAGTGTAGCTGAGGGCCGGCGACGCCGCCAGCCTTCAGCTCAGGGTCCGAGGCTTGGAGAGCGCCTCTAGTTAGCGGCACGCCTCCGCCGAACGAGCCTACAGGTGGCGGCACGGATGCCCAAGGCGCCGACAACGACAGTCGCGTAAGTTATACCCGGCGATGCAGCGTCCGGCGCGGCCGCGAGGCCGGCGCCGCCTCTGGACAGTTCCCAGAACACCTGTGCTACAATAGCTTTCGCTCCGACCCCGCCCGGAGCCGTGGGGCAGGCTCGTTCGTGCGGATCGCCTTCGTTTCCATTCCTCGTTTTCCGTGCGCCGTGGCGGTGCAGCGCGATCCCGCGCTGGCGCGCCGCCCGCTGATCGTCGGCGACGCGGAGCAGCCGAAGCGCGTGCTCGACTGCTCCGCCAGCGCCAGCGCCGAGGGTGTGCGTCGGGGGATGACGGTACGTCAGGCGCTGGGCAGTTGTCCGGAGGCCGTCATCGTGCCGCCGGACCCGGTGCTGTATCGCGGCAAGTGGGAGTCGATCCTCGATGCGCTGGGCGGCGTCAGCCCAGAGGTCGAGTACGAAGAGTTAGGGCGCGCGTACATCAACGTAAGCGGGCTCGGCTCTCACTGTCGAGGCGAGGAAGCTTTGGCGGCGCACGTTGTTGAGACCGTCCGTGCTGCCAGCGGCCTCGATGTGTGCGTCGGCCTCGCGAACGGCAAGTTTCCTGCCTTCGCCGCCGCCATCGCGTCGTCAAGGAGTGGCCTGGTGGTGCCCGCCGGCGGCGAGGGCGCCTTTCTCTCACCCCTCGATGTCGAGCTACTGCCTGTCGAGCCGGAGATCATTTTCCGGCTGCGGCTCTTCGGAATCGAGACCATTGGCGAGGTGGCAGCGCTGTCTGTGCAGGAGCTGCAGTCGCAGTTCGGCTTCGCGGGCAAGCGGGTGTGGCAGCTCGCCAACGGCATCGACGCGGAACCGTTGCGGCCTCGTCCTCTTGAGGAGAAGGTCGAAGCGAGCCTGGGCTTCGAGGCACCGGTCGCAGGCGTCGACGTCATCGTTGCGGCAGCGAAGCAGCTGCTCTCCCGCTTGCGGTTGTCGCTACGTGGCCGGGCGGCACGAGAGATGGCGCTGCAGGCGGAGCTTGCGACCGGTCGCGGTTGGGAGCGGCGCATCGTCATGCGTGAAGCAGTCAGCGAGAGCGAGCGCCTGGCCTTCGTGCTGCGCTCATCGCTGCAAAACGCGCCGCCGCCCAACGCGGTGCGCAGCTTATCGCTGCGCCTCAGCGGCCTCGCGGGCGAGACGGGCAAGCAGCTCTCGCTGGGCAAACGAGGGCGATTGCAACGCCAACTGGAGGAGGCGACGCGGCAGCTCAAGGTGCGTTACGGCTATTCGCCAATCTATCACTGCGTGGATGTGGAGCCATGGTCGGTAATACCAGAGGAACGCCAGATTCTCGTCGAATCCGACGCCTGAAGTCGCCGCGCGCGCTTGAGGTCGAAGCGGGTGCCGATGGCGTGCCACTGCGCCTGCGACTCGGCGGAGCCTGGCATGATGTGAGCCTCGTGCGCCACCCCTGGCGCATCGATCAGAACTGGTGGCGCGGCGAGCCCATGAGCCGCATGTACTACCGCATCGCGCCCACTGATGGGCCGCCGCTGACGGTCTACTGCGACCTCGCGAGTGGCGAATGGTTCAGGCAGGAGTACTGATGCGAACCTCCAGGCAGCCGCTCGATGCTGGCTACATGACGGGCTGGCCCCACGAAGGGCAGGCGTCAAGACTCATCGCAGAGTCACCGCCGACTGAGATCACGCCAGGCCGCTACGTGGAGTTACACTGCCACTCCTGCTTCTCGCTGCGCGAGGGCGCCTCGACGCCGCTGGAGTTGGTGCTGCAGGCGAAGCGGCTCGGTTATCCGGCGCTGGCTGTTACAGACCACGTCAACCTGGCCGGCGCCATGCAGTTCGCCCAGGCAGCGAAGGCGTGGAAGCTAAAGTCGATCACCGGCGCCGAGATCACACTCTCGGACGGCTCGCATCTAACGTTGCTGTGCGAGAGGCCGTGCGGTTACGCCAACCTCTCGCGCTTGCTCAGCCGCGCCAACCTGAGCTCGCGCCGGGGCGAGCCTCGAATCCAGTTCGATTGGCTGGCGGAGCACGCCGAAGGCCTTATCGCCCTCTCGGGGTGTCGCAAGGGCGAGGTCGCAGCGCTGGTCGAGCGGGGTGAGCTCAGCGCTGCTCAAGAGGCCGCGTCGCACTACCGGGACGTCTTCGGTCGCGAGAGCTTCTTCATCGAGCTGCAAGACAACCTGGTCTACGAGGATCAGCCACGCAACGAAGGCCTCGTCGCCCTGGCGCGCAAACTTGACCTAGGCGTCGTCGCGACGAACAACGTCCACTACCACGTCCGCGAGCGGCACCGTCTGCATGACGTGCTGGTCGCGGTCCGCTACCGCACGAACCTCGAAGAAGCCCGACGGCATCTGCGCGCCAACTCTGAGTTCTACCTCAAGCCTTCCGCAGAGATGGAGCGCCTCTTCGTCGACCTGCCAGAGGCGATCGAGAACACGCTGCGGATTGCAGAGCGCTGCGACTTCGACCTCACGCGTGACCTGAGCTACGTCTTCCCAGACTACGAATCGGGCGACGGCCGCAGCGCCGACGAGTACCTGCGCGACACCTGCTACCGGCTGGCGCGCGCTCACTACGGTTCCCCCTTTTCGAAGCGGGCGGAGGACAGGCTGAATCAGGAGCTCGACCTGATCCGTCAGGGCAAACGCGCCGGCTTCTTCCTGCGCTTCTGGGAGATCCTGCGATACGCCCATGAGCGCCAGCTACCGGCCCGTGGCCGCGGCTCTTCCGTCGGCTCCCTGGTCTGCTTCCTGCTTGGCCTATCCGGCATCGACCCAATCCGATACAACCTGGCGGTCGAGCGCTTCCTCAACGAAGACCGGCCGGAGAAGGACGTGCCCGACATCGACATCGACTTCGGGCGCGAGGCACGGTCCGAGATGTTCCGCCACGTCTTCAAGGAGTACACCACTGAGCGGGCTGCAATGGTCTGTACGTTCATCGAGTATCGCTATGCCAGCGCCGTGCGCGACGCCGGCAAGGCGCTGGGCCTGCCGGAGAGCGAGATCGACAAGGTGGCGAAACGCATGCACAGCCGCTTCGCGGGGAGCCTAGAAGATGAGCTGGCGGCGATGCCGGAGTTCGCGGCCCGCATGAAGTTCCCGATCTGGCGCGACTTCCTGCGACTGGTCAACGAGTTGCGTGGCCTGCCGCGCCACCTTAGCCAGCACTCCGGCGGCATCATCATCTCCAGCTCGCGCATCGACGAGCAGGTGCCTATCGAAGCGACGGCGATGGACGGCCGCTACATCTGCCAGTGGGACAAGGACTCGGTCGCGGACGCCGGCTTCATCAAGCTCGACTTCTTGGGTTACCCAAGCCTCGACCAGTTAGAACGCGGCCTGCGCTCCGTCCAGGAGCGCCACGGCCGCGTCGTCCGGCCGGACCAGATCGATCTCGCCGACCCCGAGGTCTACGCGATGATCCAGCGCGGCGACGTGCTGGGCATCGTCCAGATCCAGAGTCGAGCCCAGATCCAGGTGCTGCTGCGAATCAAGGTCGCGTGCATCGAGGACCTGATTATTCAGGTGGCGCTGATCCGGCCCGGGCCGATCCAGGGCGGCGCTGTCCACCCCTACATTGCCCGCATGCTTGGCCGCGAGGAGGTCACTTATGACCATCCATCGCTGGAGCGGGCGCTGGCGGAGACAAAAGGCGTCTTCGTGTTTCAGGAGCAGGTCATCCAGGCGGCGATGGCGATCGCCGGCTTCACCAGCGGCCAGGCGGAGGAGCTGCGGCGCGCGATGAGTCGCAAGCGCTCGCGGGAGGCGATGGAAGCGCTGCGCCAGGCGTTCATGGCCGGCGCCGCGGCCAACGGCGTCGACGCGAAGACGTCCGCAACCGTCTACGACAAGATCCTTGCCTTCGCCTCGTTCGGCTTCCCCAAGTCGCACGCCGCGGCGATGGCCGTGACGGCGTACCATATCGCCTGGCTCAAGCGTTACTACCCGACCGAGTTCTACTGCGCCCTGCTCAACGAGCAGCCGATGGGGTTCTACAGCCCGGAGGTGATCGCCAACGACGCCCGCCGTCACGACATCGAGGTTCGGGGCGTCGATGTCAACCGCAGCGGCGTCGAGTGCAGTATCGAGGATGATTATCTGGGTGATTCAAGAGGCGCGGTGCGGCTCGGCTATCGCTACGTTAAGGGCCTCGCGGAAGCGTCGTGGCAGCGGCTCGAGACGGAGAGGGAGAACGGGCGGTACGCGTCGCTTTGGGACTTCTGGCGGCGGACGCGACTGAGCCGCCAAGCAATCGAGAACTTGATCCGGGTTGGCGCCTTCGCCTGGACCGGCCTGCACGAGCGCGAGCTTTCGTGGCAGCTAGGGGCGTTTTATCAGCCGCTGGATGCCCAGTTGCCGCTGGCGATGCTGCCGGCTGGCGTCACTCCGCGCCTTCGCGAGATGAGCCAGAAGGAGCGGATTGTCACCGACTTCCTGCTCGTGGGCATGGCGGTGCGCGGCCGCATGATGGACCTTGTGCGCGATCAGCTGCACGAGGGGATAACGCCCAGCCAGCTGCTGCAGCAGAAGCAAGTGGGCGAAAAGGTAACCATCGCGGGGCTCGTCGCCGTACGTCAGGCGCCGGAGACGGCGAAGGGCTTCGTCTTCCATACGCTGGAGGACGACGGCGGACTAATTAACGTCATCACGGCACCCAGGCTGATACCAGAGTATCGCTGGCTTATCGAGAGCGCGCCGGCGCTCATCGTCCACGGCCACATCGAACGGGAAGAACGCTCCGTCAACGTCATCGCCGAGCGCTTCGACGCATTGCCCATCATCCCAGACGCGGAGCGCCGGGTACACAACTTTGGCTGAACGGCCCGTAGCTCACCTGACTCGCAAGCGACAGCCGGGGCAGACGCTCGCGGAGCGAAAGATCATCTGCCTCGCGAACGAGAGGGAGATAATTAGGGGGTCGCGGATGCTGGCTGCTAGTGGTTAGAAAGACTTGTCAGCGCTGGTTGTCTCCCGCTTTCCTCTCGCGATTGACACCTCGACCAGCCGGCGACAGGATCGCCGCGTCATGCCTGGCGAACGCGTCCAGCGCCAGGTTAGGGCTTGGTTGGCGTGGCGGTGGGTTTCGGCAGGCTGGTAGGCGTTGCGGTGGGCTTCGGCAGGCTCGTCGGCGTGGAA
>Ga0209519_10001381_pt1 | contig 10661 bp, 8 predicted proteins | sample Rifsed13ft1_FD_184005 | JGI IMG/M metagenome (GOLD analysis project Ga0209519, IMG submission 184005) | Soil microbial communities from Rifle, Colorado, USA - sediment 13ft 1 (version 2) | ecosystem: Environmental > Terrestrial > Deep subsurface > Rock core/Sediment | place: Rifle, Colorado...
GGCCAGCCGATCTGTGTCTTGCAGGACCTGCAGGGTCCGAAGATCCGTGTGGGAGACCTGCCCGCTGGCGGAGTCGACCTTCAGCGCGGCGATTCAGTGACCCTCACCACTGGCAATGGGGACGAAAACGGACGGGGAATCCCGGTTGACTTCGCGGAGCTGCCGCGTTTCGTGCGCAAAGGGGGGCGTATATTACTGGATGACGGAAACCTCGAATTGGAAGCAACGGCGATCAAAAAGGAATCGGTTCAAGCCACAGTAATCATTGGGGGCAAACTGAAGTCCCACAAAGGAATCAACCTGCCCGGCGCGGAAATTGATATCCCCGGACTCACTCAAAAGGATGAAGAAGATCTGGCTGCGGGTCTTGACATGGGTGTGGACATGGTGGCAATCTCATTCGTGCGCACCGCGGAAGATGTCGCTCGCGTACGCAAGGCGATCAGCCAGAGAAACCCCGATCGTCTGGACACACCCGTTATCGCCAAGCTGGAACGGGGAGAGGCGTTGGAGAATCTGCACGAGATTGTGGAAGCCGCCGACGGAGTCATGGTTGCCCGCGGCGACCTGGGCGTCGAGCTGCCGCCGGAAACGGTGCCGATCGCCCAGAAGCAGATCATCGACGCGGCCAATCAGCAAGGCAAGCTGGTGATCACTGCCACCCAGATGCTGGATTCCATGATCTTGAATCCGCGCCCCACCCGCGCCGAAGCCTCCGACGTGGCCAACGCCATCTTCGATGGCACCGACGCGGTGATGCTGTCGGGAGAAACCGCGGTGGGCAAATATCCGGTGGAAACGGTGGCCATGATGGATGCCATCGTGCGCGAAGCCGAAATCCACCTGCGCCAATGGGGGCATTGGAAGGGATCGGGCAGCAGCGCATTGAGAGACGATGCCATTTCGATTACGCGGGCAGCCCGGGAACTGGCGCAAGACGTGAACGTGGCGGCGATCACCGTCTTCACATCGTCGGGGCGAACGGCGCGCCTAATGTCAAAGGCGTTCCCACGCGTTCCCATACTGGGGCTGACGCCCAAGAACCGCACCTACAATCGCATGGCGCTGTACTGGGGCGTGTACCCGATATTGACTAATTTATCCAATAGCGTGGATGAAATGCTTACCAGTATCGATACGACCACTTTAAGTTTGGGGTCGCTCAAACCCGGGCAGCAGGTAGTGGTGATTTCCGGTTACCCTGTCGGCGCTATGCGCCCGCCAAATCTAGTGATGCTGTATACCCTGGGACAGCGAATACAAGGATAAAGGAGAAAGGAGAAAGGATAAATTAGGGTCTAGATTTGACTTTCTTTACAATGGTAACAAGGATCGCGATAAGCTCTTTTGTTTCCCCAAGAAGATCGGCTAGCAATTCTTCTTTGACAAGTCTGGAGTCTCCGAGTAACTCAATCCAATAAACCTTTCCTCCAATTCTTGAAGTGCTCCTTCTATCTTGTTGATGAAATCGTTATTTGCCTTGGCAAACTGAGATTCTCTATATTGGGCGCCAACGGCTGTGCCAGACCGCAATAATTGCTTACCAATACTTGTGCCTCCGCTCTCCTTGGAAGCGATGAATATAGTCGGATTATTCGAAGAGCATACGCACGCGTTCTCACTTTTAGATCCGAGCTTGCATGTGTATGGGGTTCTTGCATTACCCGCCTTTTCCTTTCTCCTTAATCGTTATCCTTGCCCTCTCACAGCCCAATCTTCTTCCGGTTAATTGGGATACCGGGCGAGGCTTCACGAAGTCTCAGGTTGCGCGCATAGATCAATGAGGATGTTCCCAGCGCAGTGATAAATAGCCCCTGGAGCAAAAGAGGACGGCTTACCAGATCGAGCGCCCCAGCGGCCATTCCCGAACTTAAGGTAGCCATCGCCCCCGTGCCGCGTGCAAAAGCGGAGGCCATCAGTTGATCGATAAAGTTCAGCGAGAAAACCTGCAGGCCAACTCCAAATATCAAAGCGATCATCCCCGAAAGCAGAAGCGGCCATCCAGCCCAGCGCAAATAGGACTGCAATCCGCTGGCGCCCATGACCACGGCTACGGCGCCAAGCCCTACCACAGCCAGCCAACTCCAACTCAGGATGGTTCGCACGCGGACAAGATTCTGCTTGAGCTGGGTTAATTCCGCCGGAGCTTCTCCCTGGTTGAGCTGGCTCAGATCGATAACGTCCGGCCCATCGCCCAGCATCTGGTTTACCGCCAATTCGGCCTGGGTTACCACCTGGCTATAAAATGGTTCGGGAGGTAGACAGTCAGGTATGGCAGCGCTGAATCCTTCAGCATCTTGCTGCTGCACGGCTGCGGCCAACTCCGTCACGGCCTGCTCGTCACAGGCCGGCAGGGCGCTTAAGACAACATTCACGACCTTATCGGTGTTATCAATGGCGTTTTGCCTTAAGCCTGCTATGTCCACCTGAACGTCAGGAAACGCGGCTTGAGTATTCAACCATGCAGCGAAGGCATTCACAATTTGATCCGTGGTGTCTTCGATTAGGCGTGGGGGTGCGATCAACCTGGTTATCTGGCGCCATTCCTCATCATCTAGTTGAGCTAAAGCAATTTGTGCAGCGCTGGCCTCCCCAAGTTCCGAATCCGCGGGAGCCAGCATCTGAAGGGCAGCCTGACGGGCCAGGCCGGAAATCAAATCCGACCCTTGAACGTTTTCGCGCACAAACATTTTGGTGGTTTCAGGGTCAAACAACAAGCTACCGACATTGCGTAAAGTGAGGCTTAAAGGGAAAACCAGTACGAAGACAGCCAATAAGGTTACGGCAAGAACCCGCATTATCAGTTTTAACAATAGTAAAATCCTCCAGGACCGGCTGAGATTCTATCCACTTGGACGGCCATGTTCAAGGCCTGGGGAAACAAAAAAGGGGTTCAAATGAACCCCTTAGTTGCCACTCATGTTCATCTGACTAAAACATCATGGCGTTGGCCATCTCGATCATCTTCTTGGCCGGGCGCAAGTCCTTATCGGTCATGCGGTTCAGCGGGCGCTCTTTGGGCAGCCCGTAGATTTCTGTGAGTGAAGGCCGGCTCTCGTCGACGTAAATCAAGCCAGTTAGCAAGACCTCCTCGCTGTGGGACTCCTCAATCAGGCTCATAGCGGCCGCCCGGTCGGTCGGGTCGTAGTCGCGTTCCAGCTTCTTGAGCACAATGGTGGAGCCATCGTGCATCTCAACCGTACGGGTAGTTCCCTCGGGAAATTCGCCCAACTGGATCTCTTGCTCGCGGGGCACGAAGGTGAAGTCGTGCAGGGGTTCCTCGTGCTCGCGGCCCCAGCTATAGGAATGGCGGGCATCTTCCTGGTTATTGAAAGTTACGCAAGGGCTAATGATGTCGATCACGGCAAGCCCGTGGTGACTCAAGGCCGCCTTGATCAGCGATTTCACCTGGTTGGCGTCGCCGGCAAAGGATCGGGCCACGAAGGTGGCGCCGGATGCCATTGCTTCCTGGACGATATCTACAGGGGTAAATTGGTTGACGCCCTGATACTTAAGGCGCAAGCCAAGTTCAGCGGTGGCGGAAAATTGGCCCTTGGTGAGACCATAAACGCCGTTGTTCTCAATAATGTAGATGATCGGCACATTGCGACGCATGACGTGCTTGAACTGGCCCATGCCGATGTTGGTGGTGTCTCCGTCACCACTGGCAGCGATGGCCTTGAGGCGATGGTCGCCGAACATGGCGCCGGTCGCAACCGAAGGCATACGGCCATGCAGGCTGTTGAAGCCGAAGCTTCGGTTCAAGAAGTAGGCCGGGCTCTTCGATGAACAGCCAATGCCGCTCATCTTGATCACATCCTCGGGCACGATGTTCAGTTCATAGGCCGCGGCGATGATCTGGTTAGAGATCGAGTTGTGCCCGCAGCCGGCGCACAGCGTAGTGGCCGCGCCACGGTAGTCGTTCTTGGAAAGCCCGACCAGGTTTAGCTGGACGCTTGGCGCTGGCGCCGCCGAAGGCTGCTTTCCGTCGGAATGTCCGTTCTCACTCATGGCTGTTCTCCTCGGCTTGGATCGACTCTTTTACCCAGCGGGCGTTGAGCGGCAAGCCGTCGTGTTTAGCTATCGAAACAAATCGGGTGGCGAACTGAGGATATTCAAGCTGCAGGAGTTTCTTCATCTGCCCATCACGATTCATCTCAACCACATAAATAGTTTTGTGGCCTTCAACAAACTTGGCCACCGTGTCTGTAAAGGGAAGTGCGCGCAGGCGCAGATAATCAGTTTTCAAACCTTCCTCGGCCAAGTAATCGCGCGCCTCGAGCACCGCCTGGTCGCTGGAGCCGTAAGCGATAATGCCTGCTGCCGCGCTCTCTAAACCGTCCACCACAACTTCGGGGACATATTTGCAGGCGGTTTCGAATTTTTTCTTAAGGCGCGCCATGTTGGCTTCCCAGTCAGCGGAGCGTTCGCTATAGGCTCCCGCGGCGTTATGGCCGGTGCCGCGGGTGAACCATGCGCTACGCGGATGCTTATTGCCCGGAACCGTGCGCCAGGTGATGCCATCCTGATCGACATCTTCGAAGCGTTTCCAGTTCTTGACCTTCTCTAGATCTTCCTCCCACAGGACTTTGCCGCGATCCATTGGCATTTCCGGATACTCAAAGGGTTTGGTCATCCACTGATTCATGCCCAGGTCCAGATCGCTCATTACGAAAACAGGCGCCTGCATGCGTTCGGCTATATCGAAGGCTTTCCAGCCGAACTCGAAGCACTCCTGCGCCGATCCCGGCAAAAGCATGATGTGCTGGGTGTCTCCGTGGCCCAAGAAGTGCGTGGTCAACATATCCCCTTGGGATGTTCGGGTGGGCAGACCGGTTGAAGGGCCGACACGCTGCACATCCCAAACCACGATTGGAATCTCCGCATAGTACGCCAGCCCGGCGAATTCGGTCATTAGGCTGATGCCGGGGCCGGATGTGGATGTCATAGCGCGCAAACCAGACCAACCTGCCCCCACTGCCATACCAATTGCAGCCAACTCGTCTTCTGCCTGGACGATGGCGTACGTCTTGCCATCCTGGCCGTCCGTATCACGGAATTTGCCTATGTTCTGCGAAAGGGCCTCGGCCAGGCTGGACGCGGGGGTGATCGGGTACCACGCGGCGAACTGGACGCCACCAAAGATGGCGCCAAGCGCTGCGGCCGTGTTCCCGTCGGCCATCACATAACCCGTGGTCTTGTCCATCGGTTCGACGCGATAAGGATCGGTCTTCTTGAGATTGGCTACTGACCAGGCGTGGGCAGCTTCTATGACGCCCATGTTGATAGCGATAGGTTTTTCCTTATTGTCGAAGTGGTATTCAAGCGCCTCGCGGATTTTTTGGATATCGATATCCAGCATGTGGGCGAGCACACCGACATAGGCCATGTTGGCTACGTAATCGCGCAGGTTCGCCGGCGCGGCCGATTCCTTGGCAAGCTGTTTTGCCGGGAATGAATAGATCGAAATATCGTCTCGGTTGATTTCAAACTTCAAATGGTCGCCATAATAGAAGGCGCCGCCAGGCGCCACGCTGGCGAGATCTTCCACGAAGGTGTCGGCGTTCATCGCCACCACGATCTCGTGGGTATTACGGCGAGCCAGGTAACCTTTCTTGCTAACCCGAATGGTGTACCAAGTTGGCAGGCCCTGAATATTGGATGGGAAGAGGTTTTTGCCAGAAACTGGAATTCCCATCTTGAACAAGGCACGCAGCAAGGTAAGGTTCGAGGTCTGGCTGCCGGAGCCGTTCATGGTGGCAACGGTCATGGAAAAATCATTGACCACGTTTTTTTGCTTCTTCGTTCTTTGCTCTTCTTTAATCTGAACTTCTGCCATCCTGTTCTCCTTTGAGGAAGTAGACAAGTACATTATGTAAACATGTGAAAAAACCGATCGGCTTTCCCTGTATCCATGTGTACTTGTTAACTTATCTACCAGCTCATTCCAAAATCCTGTCAATCAGATTGAAATGTTCATCCAATAATTTATGGCCTTCGGCGTGATCCCCGGCAGCGATCGCTTCCACCATGCGGCGGTGGTAATCCCAAACTTGCTCAAGATACTTGATGCCTGTGTAACGGTTTAGACCCACCTTCTCATACGCCGACCAGTAAGCCTCCAACAATCCGATGACGAAAGGGTTTTCCAAGTGGCGGAAAATCGTCAGGTGAAGCTCGCGGTGCTCAGCGTGCGGGACGCGGATTGGGTCATCGTGCAACATCTCATCAGCCCGCTTGACCAGGTCTTGCAACTGAGCAATGTCATCGGGGGCCAGCCTTTCGACGGCTTCGAACCAGTAGGCACGTTCCAGGTGGCGGCGTACATCGGCGAATTGGTCGAAAGCATGCCGATCCCGCGCCAATGCATAAAACAGGCTCTCGCGCACCGCGGGAGCGAAGGTATACGGCAGCCTGCGGATACCCGTGCGCGGCTTTACCTCCACAAGGCCAAGGGCGCGAGCCACCTGCAACTGCTCACGCAGCACGGAGATGCTCACCCCATGCTTCTTGCTCAACGCCTCCAGGGATGGGATCGGCTCATTGGATCCGTTACCTGAGGTGGCCAGGTATTCAAGAAAGTCGAAAGCCGAGTGTGTTTTAAGCATGATTTCCTCAGATGAATGCAATTCGTTGCATTAATCAGATAAGTGAATGAAGATATTATAAAACTCCCCACTTCGAGCGTCAAGGGATGGGTTCGTTACTCCCTAAGGTAATCTGACGGAATCAGAGTTAGCCGGCTCACTAAGCTAGACGCCTGGATCCCCATGCACAACCAAGACCGGGTGGTCAACCCGTGCAACAACCTGTTTGGCAATGTCATCTACAAGGAAATCAGTCCACCCTCTTCGCCTGTGGCTGCCCAAAACGACAATGTCATACTCTCCCTGATCGACCTCCGCAAGTATCTCGTCGACGACCAGCCCATGACGCACCTTAGGAATGACATTGACTTTCCCGCCCCGCTCAAACGCCTCCATTCCCTCCTTCAGCCACTGACCCTCCAGGGTGCCTTTTTTGATCAATTCGCTGGCTTCGGCTCGAAGCTCCCAATCTTGGACGCGGTAACTGGCTCCGATTTGCGACATCACATGCATCAGAACAACGCTGGATTTCTTGCCCAGCAACTCACCGGCATGATGCAGGAAACGATGGATCGTCCCCAAACCCTGCTGACCGCTATGCAATACGAGAAACTTTTCAGCTCGCGGTCTCTTCCCTTTGACGATCAGAACGGGGCAGGGAGCATTCGCCACCACGCGCTCATTGGTTGGAGCGATGGTTCGCCGAAGCAGACTCTCTTTTGAGCCCTCTCCCAATACGATCAAGTCGAACTCGTCTTCATAGGCCAGGTGAATGATCTGCTCAGAGGCGTGACCAACTCGCAACAACAGTTCGGCCTCCAATCCGGCTTCCTGTGCAGCTTCCTCCAGCATCTTCAAATAAGAATTGCCGGCTTCGCGCCCATCGGGATGCCGGATCACATGAACAAATGCCAATTCGGATTTCGTCTGCCTGGCCAGTATCAGCGCGTATTGCACGGCAAGATCTGAATGTGACGTGGGTTTTCCGCAAACCAAAATCTTCATGCGCTCACTCCATCGAAGCAAGTTGCGTTGGTCATAACTGCATTAACATGAAAGGAATTATGAAGATCAAAATGATAAATAGTGCCAGATTCAGATTGGTCCGCACAAGCCGGTTGACCAGATTTAAGATGGCGCGCTCGTATCGTCCAAAGAAAAACAGCAAGATCACCGCCGACACCAGGGCCACGCTGGTCATCTCCACTACGACGATCGTGAAGGCGCGCGGATTCTGCAGTAATACGGATGCCAGCAACGTGTCGATGAACGTAGTAATATTGGCGCCCATGATGTAGGGGATCACATTCTCGCGGCGTACGAAACCGCGGTTGCTTAATGGCACCAGGATGGAGATGGAAACACTCACCGACATGGATACCAGTGTAACGATGCCACCAAGCAGAAACATGACCACCGGACGGTAGACCAGCCGCGACACACGCCCCAGCCTGCTCTGGCGCAGCGATTGTGTCGGGAGTAGATCATCAAATAATCTAAAACTTAACAAAAGCACCGACAGGCCAATTACGAACACAGCCCATCCGGGCAGATATTGAACAATCAGGCCAATAATAGGTCCATAAAACCCTTCGATAAAAGACGAGAGCGCTAGCCCGCCTTCAATCTGGACCCAATCCAGGGCTCCACTTTGCAAAAACAAATAACCCACGCCTAACGCAGCCAGGTAAGTAGTACCGGTTACCATGAGCGAGAGCACGCCGATACCCAGACTCTCCGCGCGCCCGCGACCGCGAAGCATGTAAACGAAACCGATCAATAATACGATAAGGCTGGCCCCCAGGCGGCTGCCAGTGATCATGTTGAAGGCGCCGACATCGGTCAGGGCACCGGCGTCAAAGAACGTGAGCGATGCAGCCGCAACCGGCGACCCGCTCATCGTGGCATAGGCGAACAGCCAGCCGAACCCTAGACTATTGATAGAGTTCTTGATCGAAAATGTTTCCCTTAGAAAAGGACCCAACTCTCGCGCCCCTTCTTTCATTAACGAGATGGCTAATATAAAGAGCCAAAGACTCACCAGGAATATGAAAAGTTTCAATACCAGATTGATCAATGAAGAAGCCAGCCGTGCCAAGGGGTGGCGGTCTGTAAGCTCAATCACTGGTTTCGCGGGAGGTTTCTGCCGGTTGTGCGAGGGAAAGCTGAATAAGCTAATTCTACTTGAAGGATTGCGACCGGGCGGACTGGAATAATTCCACCACGTTCCCTGAAGGATCTTCCAACAGGATCTGCTGCCCACCCGGACCCTTCACCGTCTCGTTCCGAAAGACAGCGCCCTCCGCATCGAGCTTCGCCACTAGTGCGGCCAGATCCTCGACCTCAATCACCAAGCGGTTCCAGCCCCCAGGCTGCGGTTTGCGACCGTCAGGCATTGGACGAGCCGCCGAACTTTCAGGACCGGCTAACCAGAGGGTCAGGTCGCCACGCTTTACTGAGGCAAAAGGCTTGCCAAAGTTCTCCAGCTCCTCGAATCCCAGGTGTTTCGTATAGAAGTCTAGGCTTGCTTCGACGTTGTTGACGATATAGCGAACTGTTCCCATCAGTCATCCGTCTTGGGTTTTTGGGCTGCTGCCTTACCGCAATCGCAACCGCCGTTTTCATGCCTATCGCAAGGTCCCTCGGATTTGCGCCGCAGCGCTTCCAGCTCATCCCATGGCTCGATCTCGTGTTTGAGGAACTCTGCGCGCTTGCCTTCGGCCAGCCCCACGATCACCGCTTGCTTCAATGGGATGATGTCCATAACTCTGCCCTTGCCGAGAGGTGTAACCACTTCCTTGCCGCGCTTCGGAAGGGTCTTGCGGGCTTCAACGTACTGCTCATATTCGTAGATCAGGCAGCAGCGCAACCGGCCGCACATGCCAGTGATCTCGGTCGGGTCCAGGGAGATGCCCTGCGCCTTGGCCATCTTGATGGAGATGGGGCTGAAATCGGTGAGGAACATGGAGCAGCAACGCGTCTCCAGGCCACAGGCGCCCATGCCGCCTAGGATCTTGGCGACATCCCGCGGCCCGATGCGACGCATCTCCACCCTGGACTTGTTGTAGGTGGATTGCATCTCCTTGCGCAGATTCTCAAGATCGACTTCTTCGTCCCCCTCTGTGTTGTAGAGAAGGGTCAGTGATTTCCCATCAAAGCTGTATTCCGCTTTGACGATCTTGACGCCATCAACCTTAAGCTTGGATGCCGTGGCGCGACATTCGATCATGGCTTCAACTTCTTTTTTCTGCCAGTCCTTGTAGGTTTCCAGATCGTGTGGAGTGGCTTTGCGCTCGATAGATTTCCAGCTGCCGGTGCCCTGCGAGGGCGCCGGAGGCTCGGCCAAGCATTGAACAACCTGACCGATCTGCACGCCGCGGCTGGTTTCCACGATGGCGTAGTCGCCCGGTTTGATCTCGGGTTCCTTGGTTGCGTCGAAATGATACAGCTTACCGATCTTTTGGAAGCGGATACCAATGATCTGCGGCGGGATTTTTTCGGCTGGCTGTGGCGATTCGCCCATTATTCGCTCTACTCGTCCACCATTTTAATCGGAACCGCCTGCGATTGGGTAGTCAAAGCTGCGATAGATGCTCTCAGTGAAAGATCAGCAGCTATGGCCCTCAGAGCTTTAGCCGCCGCGGAATCCGGATGGCTGTGCACGATGGGTTTGCCCGTGTCGCCGCCTAGGCGCACCTCAGGCTCCATAGGAATCTGCCCGAGGAAAGGCACGTTAAATTCGCTGGCTAACTCTTGCCCGCCACCGCGCCCAAATATTTCCATGCGCTTCCCATTTTCCATTTCCAGGTAGCTCATGTTCTCAACTACGCCCATCAACGGGACGCGCAGTTGGCGGAACATTTCCATGCCCCGGCGAGCATCATCCACCGAGACCTTCTGCGGCAGGGTCACGATCACGCCGCCACTCATCGGCGTCGTCTGAGCCAGGCTGAGCTGCACGTCGCCCGTGCCCGGCGGCAAATCGACGATCAAATAATCCAGATCGCCCCATTCCACATCATTCATGAACTGGCGCATGGCGTTGTGCAGCATAGGCCCGCGCCACACCATGGC
>Ga0209519_10001382_pt1 | contig 10660 bp, 6 predicted proteins | sample Rifsed13ft1_FD_184005 | JGI IMG/M metagenome (GOLD analysis project Ga0209519, IMG submission 184005) | Soil microbial communities from Rifle, Colorado, USA - sediment 13ft 1 (version 2) | ecosystem: Environmental > Terrestrial > Deep subsurface > Rock core/Sediment | place: Rifle, Colorado...
CCTTGATTCCTATTTCATGTAGAAAGTTAGAAACCACCTGTGTTCCCTTCTCCCAAGTTCCTGGCTCACCAATTATTGTAGCTCCTAACGTTTTAATGATATTTTCGCCGATAATGTTCACGCTGTTTTTATTGAACTCTGCAATTATTAAATACAGAGGGTCAGAAAAGTGGGTGTATAAAACACCCGCCCAATCAGGGACAACTCCCACAGTTACATATCCTTCCACCCTTATACCCGCGTCATCGAGAATCCTCTTAAAGGCGCTACCAGCATATAGTGTTGGGTTTCTTGTGGTAATCTCAAGCGTATACGATGGGGTTCTACGAGATATACTACCATCAAGCTTTATCGTTTTCCCCCCCTCAAGCCAAACTGCAGTAAGCCTCCCCCCTTTATTGGTTGTAATAGCCTTATTTATAACATTGTTGACATTCGTACCTTTCGGTTCCAATGCCACTATCGGTATTCTTCCAGGTTTTGAAGGATAAACTTTTATATAGAAGGTATTGTAGTTAAGAGAGAGCGCACTAATAGGAGGGCTAAAAACATCCCCCTTCCACTTTTCCTTCCACCCCTTTCCGTATCTAATATTGTCAAAATAAGAGTCGTCTACTGTTATTCCGCCTTTGATTTCTTTTACGCCTAGGCTTTTAAACTCCTCGGCAATAGTTTCAAGATGCTGAGTGCTGAGCGTAGGATCACCATATCCCTTAATGTAAAGACCCCCATGAATCACACCCTGTGTGACGTCGCCTCCTGAGTAGAATACGGTCTTAAATCTATAGTCAGGTTTAAGAATTGAAAGCGCGGTAACGGATGTTAAAACCTTTACGTTTGATGCAGGCACAAAAAGCTTGTCTGGATTGTACTGAAATATCAGCTCGTCGGTTGTTAAAGACTTTACAACAACCCCGAGCCTTCCGTTACTCAACGCCTCTTTAGGGATTGATTGTAGAATCTTGTGATAATATTCAGAATTACTGTTTGAAAAAACGATTTGACTGGATGAGAGAAGAACAAGGACGAGAAATGTAGCACAAATCCTTTTCATATTCGGGCAATTAGGCTAACACATATCCAAGGGTTTGGAAAGGGTATTTTATGTCATTTCTACATTTGGTTCTTATACGATTTCCGGTAGGAGCGGGGTTACCCCGCCCCTACTAACATCATTTTCCAGACTGTGTAGGCAATGGGTAGAGACGCATTGCAATGCGTCTCTACAATAGGTTGCCATCTAATCCTTAAGCAGATTTCAGTAGATAAGAACCCCTCAATAGAAGGCGAGGTTTTCCAACCTCGCATGGAGTAGGGATTGATGCCCTCATCAGTCCAAATATTAATGCCCATCCTCATCCGTCATTCTCTCATGCTTTAAGAAATACATTTGGATGCCCGATTACTGCATTCGGGCATGGCATAGCAAATGCCCGTTCGGGGAACGGGCACTACATGAAAAATCTGCTCGTCATGAGCCCTGAGTTCATCGAAAGGTTGAAGGGTCCAACGATGAACGGTAATTCCTCAATGTGCTTCTGCCCAGTTTTTACCTATTCCAATGTCTACCCTGAGCGGTACCCGAAGTTGCCAGGCCTTTTCCATCTCTTTTTTTATGATCCTAGAAAGATCATCAATCTCACTTTCATGGATTTCAAATAACAGTTCGTCATGAACCTGGAGAATCATCCGAGACCTATAATCTCTCGAAAGCCTCTCTTGGATTTTAATCATCGCTATCTTAATGATATCCGCAGCAGAGCCTTGGATAGGCGTGTTAATTGCAGTGCGCTCTCCAATTCCCCTTGTCGTTCTATCCTTAGACTTAAGCTCTGGAATTGGGCGGCGACGCCCGAGAAGGGTTACTGCGTAACCTTGCCTTTCAGCTTCCCGAATGGACGCTTCAGTGTAAGATTTTACCCTTCTATAGCGCTTAAAATATTCGTTGATATAGCTTTTAGCAATCGTGTTTGATATGCCAAGCTGCTTTGAAAGACCGAATGGGCTAATGCCATAAATGATCCCAAAATTAATGGTTTTAGAACGCCTTCTCATCTCAGGTGTTACCAAGTCTTCTGATACTCCAAAGATTTCGGCTGCAGTCCGGTTATGAATATCACTTCCAGCTAAAAACGCACTCACAAGGCTGTCATCCTCCGAGAAGTGTGCAAGGAGCCTTAGTTCTATCTGAGAATAGTCCGCTGAAAGAAGTAGAAACCCATCTTCAGGGATAAAAGCCTCCCTAATCCTTCTTCCTTCGGGGGTTTTTACCGGAATGTTTTGTAGGTTGGGATCACTTGAGCTTAATCTCCCTGTAGAGGTTCCCGCCTGATTAAAAGATGTGTGAATTCTTCTAGTCCGGGGATTAATAAGCTTTGGAAAGGAGTCAATGTAGGTTGATTTAAGCTTTGAGAGCCCTCTATGTTCAAGCACCTTTTCAGGTACAGGGTGGAACTTGGAAAGCTCTGTTAACACCTCAACATCTGTGGACGCCTCGCCAGACTTAGTCATTTTCTTTTGTGGAAGTCCTAGCTTGTCAAAGAGAATCTCCCTGAGCTGAATAGGAGAGTTCAAATTAAACCTAAACCCTACTTGAGCGTAAACCTCTTCTGCGATTTTCTCAAGGCTCTTTTCAAAATCAATTGATAGCCTCTCGAGAAGCTCTGAATTGACTTTAACCCCGTTCATCTCCACTAGAGCAAGAACCTCTATGAATTTAAGTTCGATGTCTTTAAAAACATCGAGGAGGGTTAATTTCTCTAGCTCACTTGCGAGTTTTTTACTGAGTATCATAGCCACATCAGCGTCCTCGCAAGCATAGACCTTCGCCCTCTCTAATTCTACTTCTTCAAAGTTTATTTTATCCCTGCCAATACCAGTTACGTCTTTGTATGTAATGGTTTTGTGTTCAAGATAGTACTTAGCAAGTTCGTCAAGGCTGTAACTTAACCTTGATGCATCAATAAGATGCGCTGCTACCATTGTATCGCACGAAATTCCCCGGAGCCTAAGTCCATTTCGCTCAAGTACTATAAATTCATATTTTAGATTCTGTCCTATTTTTTTTATCGAATTGTCTTCGACTATAGGTTTTAATTTTTCAAGAACATACTTAGAATTAAGTTGTTTTGTGGAATCAAATACCGTTGACCTATGCGCAACAGGAATATAGTAAGATTCGTGGGAAGCCGGCGAAAGAGCAATGCCAACGATCTCTGCCCTCATTGGGCTCTGTGACGTAGTTTCAAGGTCTATCGAAACCTCCTTAGTCAAATCCATTCTTTCGAGCACCATGTCCAAATCCCTTTCCGTTAAAACCAGATGATAATCATCGTAAGAAACCTTGCCACCAGAGGATTCAATTATAGCAATCTCTTGTTGAACCTTTTCGTTATCACCAAGCTCACGAAGAAGTGATTTAAACTCAAGCTCTTCAAAAATCTCTCTTAGCTTTTCTTTGTTAAACCCTTTATATTCAAACCCCTCTAGGCTTACGCTCATTGGAATAGAGGTCTCTATCGTAACTAGCCTTTTGCTTAAGATAGCACTTTCCTTGTTTGCCTCTAAAAGATCCCTCTGTCTTTGTGGGAGTTCATTCAGATTCTCATAGAGGCTTTCTATAGTCCTAAATTTGCCTATTAGCTCTGAGGCGGTTTTCTCTCCTACCCCACGAACCCCTGGGATGTTATCCGTCGCATCTCCAGAAAGGGCGAAAACATCTATCACGCTTTCTGGGGGTACCCCGAACCTTTGTATGACCTCTTTGATTCCTGTCTTTTTATCCCGCATTGTATCAATGAGTGTGACTTTCTCAGAAACTAGCTGGCAGAAATCCTTGTCACCCGTCACGAGAACAACACTTATACCTTTTTCTTCCATTTCTTTTGCTATAGTTCCCATGATATCATCCGCTTCGTATCCCTCGATTTGAACTTGAGGTATGCCAAGAGAATCAACCATCTCAAATATCTTGGGAACTTGAATCTTAAAGTCATCAGGTGCTTCATCTCTATTAGCCTTATATAAAGGATAGATCTCATCTCTAAACGTCTTACCCTTAGAATCAAAAACTATCCCCAAATTGAACCTTAAAGTCATCGGGCGCTTCTTCTCTATTAGCCTTATATAAAGGGTAGATCTCATCTCTAAACGTCTTACCCTTAGAATCAAAAACTATCCCCAAATACTCTGGACTATAATCCTTTAGAAACTTAAAAATCATGGATGTAAAACCGTATATAGCATTTGTAGGAGATCCTTTCGATGTACTTAGACTCCTTATCGCATGATATGCACGGAATATATAGGAACTCCCATCTATTAAATATAAAACTCGCTCTTTCATCTCTTTACATTGTAGGTTTTTATGGTTAGGGTGTCAAAGGAAGTCCTTAATGATCCTAGGCCATCACGATCCCATTTGCCATTTTTCTATAAAAAGAAATCTCTCAATAAATATTAGATGATTTTCACCCTTCTACCTTCTGTAGTGTTTAAACACATTCCAGAACAGGTTTGGTTAAACTTTTCAAATACCTAGGTTTGACATACAAAATTAAATATCCTAAAATGGTATCGTGGGTACGGGCTAATAATTGGGTTGATAAATTAAGTCCTTATATGCAAATAGTAATTCTTAGTTATTTAAAGCATATATCTAATTCGCTTAAACGTTTAACCAATCAGATAATACCCTCCCTTACGCTTTATGCGATTGTCTGCGAGGGGGAGAGATACCTTTAGGTTTTAACTAAGATGATAGATGAACTCAGCGCTCTTAGGTTGATTAAAGAGCGATTTCAAAAGGTATCAAAAAATATCGCTATCGGGATTGGAGATGACGCCGCTGCGGTTAAAATTAACCCTGAAAACCTTTTGCTAGCCACAGTAGATTCACAGGTAGAGGGTGTTCATTTTGTAAAAGGTGTTATTTCCGCCAAAGAGTTAGGCAGAAAAGCCATTGCTGTATCTGTGAGTGACATAGGGGCAATGGGTGGGATACCAAAATTTTTCCTAGCTTCTGTGGGATTCTCTGGAGAGGAGGATGAAGGTTTTCTCGAACAGTTAATGGATGGATTTCAATCCGGTGCAGAAGAATTTAAAGTTGATCTGATTGGTGGGAACCTAAGTTCGTCACAAAAACTCTTCCTCGACATAACAGTTCTCGGGGAGGTTGAGCAACATCTTATGGTTAAAAGAATTGGTGCTACCCCTAAGGATATTATCTACGTGAGTGGTACACTTGGCGACTCAGCACTCGGATTAAGAGTACTTCAAAGCAAAACGAATAGAGAAAAGAATTGGTTTCTAATTTCAAGACACATTTTACCTCAGCCCAGACTTAAACTCGGAAGAGAGCTTGCTAAAAAAAGGCTTGTAACATCAATGATAGACATAAGCGATGGGCTTATTCTTGACCTTGAACGTATAACAATCGAGCATGGATTAGGTGCAGAGATTTACATTGAACAGACGCCAATCTCTTCTTATTACAGAGACTGTATATCTGATTTCACAAAAGACCTTTATGACCTTGCACTTTCAGGGGGAGAGGACTATGAGCTTCTTTTTACTTCACCTAAAGATAAAAGAGAAGAAATAAAAGAGATTTCAGAGAAACTCAATATCAAAATCACAGAGATTGGGTGTGTAACAACTAAGCCCCGGGTAATGGTATTAGATAGTAATAGAAATGAAATAAAGGTAAAACGAAGAGGATTTATCCACTTTGGCAATTATTAGGTACGAATTGACACAAATTTGCCGATTTTGGATTTCGGAATTGGAATTTCGGATTTTTTTAATCCGCATCCCGCGTAGAGACGCCATTAATGGAGTTTCTGCAAGATAGCAACAAAATGATAGACCTACCCTTAAATTACACCCTTTTTCTAATCGTTATTCTTCTTATGCTCTCAGCCTTTTTCTCTATGTCTGAAGGTGCGCTCTTTTCCCTTGGCAGGCATCAGCGTGAGAAGATAAAAAAAGAGGGGAAAAAAAGCGCAGCGCTGATTGAGAGGTTGCTCAAGGATCCTTACAAGCTGATAATTACGATTCTACTAGCAGATGAGGCAATTAACGTTGCTTATACGAGCATTGTTACTTCAACCTTGAGAAAAATAATTCATTTACCCTCCGATCAGATAATCACATTAATCTGCATTGGAATAGCTTCCCCTACTCTTCTACTACTTGGTGAAATAGGTCCAAAAACGATAGGTGTGAAGTATCCGCGACTTTTATCAACCATTGTTTCATATCCCCTTAATTTATTTCACATAATAATAACTCCATTTAGATGGATAATCATGGTTCTCTCAATAGGGCTCACTTGGCTTCTTGGGGGAAAGATAGAGCATGAACAAAGAACAGGTTTTAACCCTGATGAAGTAAAAGCTCTAGTAGGTCTTGGAAGTGAAGAAGGGGTGGTAACAGATATTGAGAGTAAACTAGTAGGAAGCCTTTTTAAGCTTGAGGAAGTCCCAGCTTATAAGATAATGACCCCTAGCATTGACTGCTTCTTTCTTCCTGTAACCATCTCTTCAGCCGATGCAATCATAGAGGTCAAGAAAAGAGGGTTTTCAAGGATTCCCGTTTACAAGGGTGATAGAGATAACATTGTTGGAATCCTCTATGTAAAAGACCTCCTTTCTGCTACTGCCCCAGATGGACTCACACTCGAGGGTCTTATAAGACCGCCTTATTTCATACCACGAACAAAAAGGGCATTTGATTTACTCCGTGAGTTTCAGCAAAAGAGAATCCACATTGCTATTGTCGTAGATGAGTACGGAAGGGTAGACGGTATTGTTACGATGGAAGACATATTAGAAGAGCTTTTTGGCGAGATAGAGGATGAAAGAAGGGTTACGAAAGAGCACACTATTAAAAAGGATGGAGAAGCTATCCTAATTCCCGGAAGCCTGAAGATAGATGAATTTAACGACACCATTCTTTTTAGCGTGCTTAGGTTTGGAGGGCTTGAGAACCTGGCGGCGGAACTCGAACTATCAATTCTCCCCGCTGAAGAGGATCACGAAACAATGGGCGGGTTTGTATTTGACCTTTTTGGAAGGTTCCCACACGAGGGAGAGCATGTTTCTTACGGCAGTATAATTTTTACGGTGAACAAGGTTTCTGGAAAAAGAATCACTGAGATAAAAGTAGAAAGACTAAAAAAAGAGGGATCTAATGTCGCTTGAGTTAGTTATTATTGTTATTGCAACCTGTCTTCTTCTTCAGGCCTTTTTTGCAGGCTTCGAAATAGCACTAGTTTCTTGCGATAAAATCAAGATGAAATCCCTTGCTGAAGGGGGTTCAACACGAGCAAAGCTCGTGCTTAAATCATTCCTAGAGATTGAGCGTTTTATAAGCACTAGCCTTGTCGGAATAAATCTCTCGCTAATTACTAGCACGGTCATTCTATCCTTTTACATCCAAGACACATACGGAAAAGGAAAGGAGTTCTATGTGGTTTTAATCCTCTCTCCGCTCTTTTTTGCAGGCTTCGAAATAGCACTAGTTTCTTGCGATAAAATCAAGATGAAATCCCTTGCTGAAGGGGGTTCAACACGGGCAAAGCTCGTGCTTAAATCATTCCTAGAGATTGAGCGTTTTATAAGCACTAGCCTTGTCGGAATAAATCTCTCGCTAATTACTAGCACGGTCATTCTAACCTTTTACATCCAAGACACATACGGAAAAGGAAAGGAGTTCTATGTGGTTTTAATCCTCTCTCCGCTAATCGTGATCTTCGGTCAGGTAGTGCCAAAAGCCGTTTTTCAAAAAAGAGCAAGCACTATGGTTCTCTGGTCAATCTACCCACTCTGGGTTGCATCAAAGATATTCTCCCCTATTCTCTTTCAAATAAACCTCTTTATAAAAGGGCTTTTTAAACTCCTAGGAAGCACTGAAAACCCATTTATAACAAGAGAGGAGCTCCTTCACGCTATTGAAGGTGATGAGACAATACGCCAGGGTGGATACAGGGAAAAGATTATAAAAAGAATATTTAGATTCTCTGAGACAAGGGTTGACGAGATAATGATTCCATTAATTCAGGTCTGCGCCCTCAACGAGGATACTCAAACAAAAGACGCCGTTAAGATAATAAAGGAAACCGGACATTCTAGAATCCCGATCTACCACGAAAGAGTGGATAATATCACAGGCATGCTCCATGCATTTGATCTACTCGGTGCGAAACCAGATGACCCTATAAGGGACTTTTCACTCACCCCGTTTTATGTTCCTGAAACTAAATCTGTTGATGAGCTTCTAGATGAGATGAAAGAGAAATCTGCCGGAATGGCTGTTGTTGTGGATGAATACGGCGGAGCTGTAGGAGTTATAGCACTCGAAGATATTCTTGAAGAGGTAGTTGGTGAAATTGAAGACGAATATGACAAGGGTATTAGGCTATGGAGAAAAATCTCGGAGAGTGAATACCTAATAAACCCGAAGATCGAGATAGAGAAGGTGAATGAAGAGTTAGGACTCGGAATTCCAGAAGGAGAATATGATACACTAAGCGGCTTCCTTCTTTCAGAAGTTGGCTCAATTCCTAAAGTCGGAGAGGAGATTCCTTTTAAGAATCACAGATTTATAGTGACCAAAGCCTCCCTCAGATCTGTAGAGGAAGTAAAATTAATAGCGGGGAACTAGAATGGAGATGTCATCCTGTCCTTCTTAGATTCCCGCTAAAACTTGTACCCGCATGCTTTAAGCGGGTAACATGCGGGAATCACAGCCCTTCTGTCATTCCCGTCCTCAGGTTAAACCGGAGGATCAATCGGGCATCCACCGTTCCTGTCATACCCGAGTGCAGTTATCGGGTATCCATGTCACATATTCCATTATCCGAGGTTACAAAACCTCGGCTATCGTGTTGTGATTATTTGAAAATAACATTCGATAGCAGCGACTTTCTAGTCGCTGATTTTAATAAGAGAAATAAGAGAAATTTATCGCGTCTAGCCTATCCTGAGCGGGCGGTCAGTAGATTTTGAGCAAGACTTATAATCCACCCATAATAGATGCGCGATGTAAACAAAAAATGGTTATACCAACGGTTTATCACCAGGGGGGAGACCACCAATTCTTTCGATAAACTCAGACAGGCTTGCTGGTGTTCAGTTAGTAGGACATAAGCAAGGCCCGTTGCATACCTAGTATGTTTTTGATCAACTTTCATAAATCCGACAACTTTTTCTTAGTGCTTATTTGTGGCTAAGTAGTCAAATTTCAGATATTATTCTGGCAAATGTTAAGACGAGCCGCTTTAAAGAAAAAAACCTCTGAGGTAGAGGTTTCGGTTGACATTAACCTAGACGGGAAGGGAAAGTACGATATTGAAACAGGTATTCCCTTTTTCAATCATATGCTTTCACAATTTGCAAAACACGGATACTTTGACCTTACGCTCAAAGCAAAAGGCGACATTGAAATAGACTATCACCACACAGTGGAAGATGTCGGGCTTGCTTTAGGCGAGGCTTTTCTTAAAGCCCTAGGAGATAAAAGGGCAATATCAAGGTTTGGAGAGGCGTTTGTACCATTTGATGACACGCTTGTATTTGCATCGGTTGATCTGAGCGGGAGACCTTATTTTGCATATAAAGTACGTACACCTAAAAGCAAGGTCGGAGATTTTGATATAGAGCTCGGACGAGAGTTTTTCAAATCTCTTTCTAATGCGCTAAAATGCAATCTCCATATCGAACAAAAATATGGCAACAATCTTCACCATATAATCGAAGCAACCTTTAAAGCAGTCGGACGCGCGCTTGATAAGGCTTCAAGCATAGACTCACGCTCAGAGGAAATCCCGTCAACCAAGGGAAAACTTTAACTATTGAGCCACGAATTGACACGAATGATCGCGAATGAAAAGAAAAAATTGAATATAAAGATTTTAAATTTCTTATTCGTGTATATTCGTGCTCATTAGTGGCTAAATAATGGGAAACTCTAATGATTGCTATTGTAGATTACGGAATGGGAAATCTTAGAAGTGTAAAGAAGGCGTTTGAGTCCCTTGGATTTCTACCTACTGTGACAAGGAATCCAGAAGAGACCTTGAACTCAGACGGGCTTGTTCTCCCCGGTGTTGGCGCATTCGGGGATTGTATGAAAAACCTCGAAGATTTCGGTTTAGTAGATCCGATAAAGTCGTTCATAAATACTGGGAAGCCGTTTCTAGGAATCTGCCTTGGTCTTCAACTCCTATTTGAAGAAAGCGAAGAATCCCCAGATGTGAAAGGGCTTCGTATTCTAAAAGGCAAGGTTATCAGGTTTCCGAGATTCGATGAAGAAAGGCTCAAAGTCCCACACATGGGATGGAATCAAGTAGAGGTTGAGCGCACACTCTCGGTACTAAAAGGGATACCTGGTGGGAGCTGGTTTTATTTTGTTCACTCGTATTTCCCAGAACCAGAAGACAGCAGTGTAATTGCAGGAAAAACTCAGTACGGTATAGAATTCACATCCGCAATAGAGAAAGATAATGTCTTTGCCTGCCAGTTCCATCCCGAGAAAAGTAGTACCCTAGGCCTCAGGATTCTTGAAAACTTTGCGGTTATGTGCGGAGAGAAGAAGAGAGGAGTATAACACGATTCCAATTATGAATTTGCTAAAAAATTTCTTCCTTTTATTTCCTGAT
>Ga0209519_10001387_pt1 | contig 10653 bp, 7 predicted proteins | sample Rifsed13ft1_FD_184005 | JGI IMG/M metagenome (GOLD analysis project Ga0209519, IMG submission 184005) | Soil microbial communities from Rifle, Colorado, USA - sediment 13ft 1 (version 2) | ecosystem: Environmental > Terrestrial > Deep subsurface > Rock core/Sediment | place: Rifle, Colorado...
TTTGTCAGGAAGACCATTGTATCCCTTGCAAAATGGTGCTAGCTGAGGTTCTACGACAATTTTTTTTGAGGTTCCAGCTGGGAAGGCAGTATGTTATTTTGGAATTATAGACTGTTAATATAATGAAAAAGAGGTATTTATCGGATAAATATGCTTGTTGTCGGTTTTATTATGTTTTCTGATATTGTTTTTTTTATTTTAAATTTTATTGTAAGTTTTTTCTCCGTTGGAGAAAATGTCAAAATTACTTTTATAATAAAAAATAAATATGAAACATGGTTAAAAAATTACTTTTCACTCTTTTTATTGTCTTGACTCATGTTGTCGGTTTTGGTGCAATGAAGACATATAGCGGGCCTGCAAATGGAGATTGGAACACAGCGGCAAATTGGTCTCCTGTAGGAATTCCAACATCAATAGATGATGTAATAATTCCATCTGGAAAAACTGTTCAAATAATTGCAAATTCAAAAGCTAAAAGCATTAGTTTATCTGGATCTTTAAGTGTTAATAATGCTAAATTACTTACAGTAGGAAGTGATTTGGTTTCAGGTGATTTTACAGTTAATGTCGAAGGGAGTTTTACTATGGGTTCGGGTAGTGATTTAGCGACGCTAGTAGTTTATGGTAATTATATAAACAATGGATTTACGGATTTTTGGAAAAGTAATGTAGTGATAACAGGTGACTTGATAAGCTCTTCTACATCTGCATTGCAGAAACAAGGTAATGTTGTTGTTGGAGGTAATATTATTGGTTCGTTTGATACAACAGGAGGTGACGGTGCAAATCAAATTTATTCAGTTAATCCTAATGCAACAGTTACTATTACTCCAACATCAATTGATAATAATGTTAATCCTGGGACTCAAATATCATCATCCGAAGAAGTTTTGTTAGCTTTGGTGAATGCCGTAATTTATGGCAGTGATTGTCCTTTTACTATTAGTGGGACAACCAATGCTACTGAATGTGTAGGAGGTATGATACTGTTTACTGCTACAACATCTGGAACTTCACCTTCATATCAATGGGAGATTAATATGGGATCAGGTTGGAGTGATTTGATAGATAATGCTTTTTATTCAGGTGTGAACAGTACAAATCTTGCAGTCAGCAACATCACAGCATCGATGAATAATTATAAATTTAGGGCTAGAATTACAGACTCAGGTTGCACTGAAAATGGGAACTATGGTTTTCTAACAGTTAAATCGTCACCTGCTATTACAAATCAGCCAGTTAATCAATTGGATTGTGAGGGAAGTTTTGTTACTTTTAAAGCAGTAGCAAGTGGAACTGGGACGTTGACCTATACTTGGCAACGTAAAAGACCTTCAGATGTTAGTTTTGCCGCTATTCCCTCTGAAACTAACGTTACATATCCAACTCCAGGTGAAATAAAACTTGAGAATGTGGGGTCATCACTTTCTCCAAATGGAACCCAATATCAAGTTGTTGTTTCCAATGGTACTTGTAGCGTAACGTCTATAGCTGCTCAACTTGCAGTAAATGAAATAACGGATATAACGTCACCGCCGCTTACACCTTCTCAATCAATAGTAAATGTAACGCTTTGTTATGGGGCTAATTATTCTTATAATGTTGCAATTTCAAATCCCTCAAATGGACCTGTTTCATACCAATGGAAAAGTCAAACAGTATCCGGACCTTGGAATAATGTAGTTGATGGACCTCATTTTTCAGGTTCTACAACAGCTGCCTTGAATATAATTAACGGTACTCCTGCAGAATCTGCTAAATACCGTGTTGATGTAGTGTATAGCCGAACAGGTGGAAATTGTAGTGTGAGCAGTTTTTCAAAAAACCGATTATTAACTTTTCTGCCTTTGTTGACAACGCCCATAACTGAAATAACTCAACCAACCTGCTCAACCTCTACAGGAGTTATAAATGTAACTGTTCAGAGTTTAACCGATACTTATAGTTTTGACGATGGTGCGAATTACCAAGCTAGTAATGTCAAATCAGGTTTAGTTGCTGGAACATATAAAATCATCATAAAAAATATAAAAAACTGCATTTCCTCGGTTACCAATTGTGTTGTGACTGGACCAGTTGTGTCAACCTGGAATGGAATTGCATGGTCGCCGAGTGCCCCTAAAAGCATTGATAAAATAGTTTTTAATGGAAATTATCTTTCGACTGGTGACTTAACCGGCTGTTCTTGTCAGGTAAATTCAGGAGCCGTTGTTATCAGATCAGGCCATACTTTGTCATTAGTTAATGAACTTACAGTATCTGGAGGATCAGTAATATTCCAAAATAACTCGAGTTTAATTCAAACCAATACAGGAACAACTATTAATACGGGAAGTATAACATATGAACGCCTTACTTCTACACCAATAGATAATTTTGATTATACATATTGGAGTTCTCCTGTTTCTCCTCAAAAATTAATTGATGTTTCTCCAAATACATCTTTAGATAAGTTTTACTCTTTTAACCTTACTGTTAATGATTGGCAACAAGAAGATCCAAATACCACCATGATACCGGGGGTTGGTTATATCATTCGAGGACCTCAGACTTATGTTGCTCCGGCTCCACCAAATTTTTATCAAGCGCCTTTTAAAGGAGTTCCAAATAATGGAGTTGTTACTGTTGCGATACCTACAACAACAATAGAATTGGAGGCATCGGCCCTTTTAGGGAATCCCTATCCTTCAGCTCTCGATGCAGATTTGTTTTTAAAAGCAAATATGGCTACAGCATTAGAAGGGACGTTATATTTTTGGACACATAACACCAATATAGGTGTTGGCACTACAAATCTTGGGTCGGGAGTATATGCTTATACTTCGGATGATTATGCTACGTATAACTTAACGGGTGGAGCAGCTGCGGGAATTGGTACAGCGGCTTCGGACATAAATAACAGTGTTCCAAACGGGAAAATTGCTTCAGGACAAGCTTTTTTCGCAAGGGTTAAGCCCGGAGGAACTGTTACTTTTAATAATAATATGAGATTAAGTACTACAGGAACGGTATTGGATAATTCTCAATTTTTTAAACTTAGTGATGCAAAATCCAAAGCGACCAGCTCTATCGAAAAGGATAGAGTATGGCTCAATTTGTTTAATAGTCAAGGCGCTTTCAAACAAACTTTAGTAGGTTATATTACCGGAGCGACAGATGAATATGATAATGGGTATGATGGGGAAACTTTTGACGGAAATCAGTTTGTAGATTTTTACAGTGTCAACCAAGATAAAAATCTGGTAATTCAAGGTAGAGCTTTGCCATTTGATGAAACTGACGAGGTTCCTTTAGGGTACAAAACTACTATTGCAGGGGATTTTACTATTGCAATTGCTCAAACAGATGGATTGTTAGCCACTCAGGAAATATTTCTTGAAGACAAAATTACTAAGTCGATAAAAAATTTGAAAGTTAGTCATTATACTTTTAGTTCAGAAGCAGGTACTTTCAATAATCGTTTTGTATTGCGATTTATAAATGCTAATAAAACTTTTGGAACTAATAATTTTGATGCATTACGCAATACAGTTTTGGTTTCTAATAAAAATAAACAAATAAAAATAAATTCTTCGGTTGAAATAATTGATAAAGTTCAGGTTTATGATTTACTGGAAAGACCAATTTATCAAAAAATGAATGTTAATACGACTGAATTTCTTATTTCTAATTTGGTATCGAATCACCAAGCTTTGGTAGTTAAAATTATATTGCAAAATGGACAAACGGTTACAAAAAAGGTTGTTTATTAATATGGATTAAAAAATAGGAATGCAAAAAACCCGTATAGTTTAGACTGCCCCCAAATATTGTCTGACTTTTTGGGGTAGTCTATTTAATATAATGGAATTTTTTATTGTTTAATGATTTTTGTGAGAGTATAATAAATTCTTACCAAAATTCTTATTGGTTGTGATTAATGCTTTTTCATTTTTGTAATCAATCCATTTCTGACCTTTTCTTTTTTCATAAAATTATCAATATGTCGCATGATAAATACGTTATAAGCCGCTTTTGATAGTTTGACAATACTACTTGGAAAAGCCCTCAAGCTCATTGAAAAACCAGGAGTTAGGTATTTCATATAATGGCAATAGCCTTCTGGCATATAAAGCATTTCTCCGTGTTTTAATTCGGTGACATAACCTTTGGCTTGTTTTAAAGCAGGAAATTTATCAAAATCTGGATTATCAAAATCAATATCTTCTCTTGAAATTAAAGAGAAGGAAATTTTGTAAAAGTAGTGAGTTTGTTCAGATGCAAATAAAAAACATCGCTTCTTTCCATGGAAATGAAAATGCAAAATATTAGAATAATCAATATCATAATGCATGAAAACTCTTGAATTTTCCCTCCAAAGAACAAGATCGAAAGTTGTTTGACAAGTCTCAATCCTATTTTAGGCCAGTGGAAGTCTTTTTTAATAAAGGGATTTCCTGCATTAAATTATATAAAAAAATTCGAAAGTTCGTTGGTTTTGAATTAAGAAGATCAATATAATCAGCCATTTTCATCTTGGCATGCGCTTCATTAAATCCATCTTTGTAAGAAGCTGGACGGTCGTCATATAAAGGAACGATTTTATCACCGGCAATTTCTTTGATATAATCTAAATTCCATTTTACATAAGCTGGCCAATCGGATGTTAGCTGCGCTACTATAACAGGTTTTTGGTTTTTTATGAAAATGTTATAAAAATCTTCTTTTGAAATAGTTTTACACGTTCAATTTCAGTCAGTTGTAGTGACGTAATAAAATATTTAAATTAAAAAAAAGCTCCTAGGATTAAACCTAGGAGCAAATTAATAAGCTTTATGCAAATGTAAATGAAACATCTGAGATACTATTTGACTTTAACTTTCCTTTTTTGATGCTTCTAAATTTCTTTCTATGACATGTCCCGGTCTTGACCATCTTGGTTTTTCACCTAGTGGAGTAAATTGAGAATCTGCAGCTTCAATAGTTTGAGGTTGAGAAACTTTAGTAAATGCTTTTTGTGGATTTAAACCCAACATTTCGAACATTTTCATATCTTCATTGACATCTGGATTCGGAGTGGTCAGTAATTTATCTCCTGCAAAAATTGAATTTGCGCCCGCAAAGAAACACATGGCTTGACCTTCACGGCTCATATTCATTCTGCCAGCTGATAAACGTACTTGTGTTTCCGGCATAATGATTCTAGTAGTGGCTACCATTCGTATCATTTCCCAAATTTCAACTGGTTTTTCTTCTTCCATCGGAGTTCCTTCAACAGCAACCAATGCATTTATTGGCACTGATTCCGGTTGTGGATTTAATGTAGAAAGTGCAACTAGCATTCCTGCTCGATCTTCGATACTTTCACCCATTCCAATGATTCCACCGCTACAAACAGTAACATTAGTTTTACGGACATTTTCTATAGTTTGCAAACGGTCTTCAAATCCGCGGGTTGATATTACTTCTTTATAATATTCCTCAGATGTGTCTAAATTGTGGTTGTAAGCGTATAAACCTGCTTCTGCTAAACGATGCGCTTGGTTTTCAGTAATCATTCCAAGTGTGCAGCATACTTCCATGTCCAATTTATTGATTGTGCGAACCATCTCAAGTACTTGGTCGAATTCAGGACCATCTTTTACATTTCTCCAGGCTGCTCCCATGCACACACGTGATGAGCCACTTGATTTTGCTCGCAAAGCTTGTGCTTTTACTTGGCTAACGGACATTAGGTCATTGCCTTCAACATCAGTGTGATATCTTGCTGCTTGTGGGCAATACCCACAATCTTCTGGACATCCTCCTGTTTTTATTGATAATAAAGTAGATACTTGAACTACGTTTGGATCATGATGTTCTCTATGTATAGAAGCTGCTTCAAAAAGCAAGTCCATCATAGGTTTATTATATATTGCAATAATTTCGTCTTTCGTCCAGTTGTGTTTTGTAATGCTCATCGATACAATTTTTTGATGCGCCAAAAGTAATCAAATTGTTCTAAAGAAGCAATTTAATAGTTTTTAAAAAGCCTGGAAGAAACAATTTTAAACCCAAAGGTTAATCGGTTGAAAGCCGGTTGTTCCAGTATAACATTAATAACATAGTGACAATTACGGATGATGCCATTCCTTCAAACAGTAAGCAAATGGAGTAAGTGGTTACCGATGGATTTCCCCCGAATAAAAAGGTTTTCGATAAGGATTGGACATAAGCATCACCTCCTTTTGAGTAACTATATATGACTAAGCCTACGATGCTTAAAAGTACTCCAATAAGCGATGTTATCATTGCCGATACAGCATTAGGGACAAATTCTTTTTTGCCTTCAGCAAGATTCATTTCGATGGTTCTGTTAACGCCATAAAAAATAAATATAACGTTCAGTAAACGCAAATAAAAAAAATCAGCAAGTCCTAAAACATTCATTAGTAGAAAAAAAATTGCAATTCCGATAAAAATAATGCTTCCGTTTAATACTTCTTTTGGTAGTTTCATAAGGCTGTTTTTTAAATAACAAATGGTTTCGATAAAAGAAAAAGTGTTTTTTTTTGAACAAACAAAGAGATAAGAATTCCAGAATTAAATTTAATGTTTATCTGAGGCATAGCGGGTTTCCCAAATTAGAAGCAGAATAAATGTAACGATTACTGCAGAAACTATTCCTTCAAAAAGTAAAGAGATGGAATACGTCATTACTGATGGGTTTCCGCCAAATAAAAAAGTTTCTGACAATGATTTTACGTAGGCATCGCCGCCTCTTGCGTAACTATAAGTAATAAGCCCGAGGATGCTTAAAAACACTCCTGTAAGGGAGGTAATAAGTGCCGCAACAGCATTAGAAACTAAGATGACTTTACCTTCGGTAAAATTGCTTTTTAAAGTTCTGTTGGTTCCGTAAAAAACGAATAAAACATTAAATAAACGTAAAAAAATCACATCGGCAAGGCCTAAAACCTCCATGAGTAAAAAATAAATACCGATTCCGATGAAGATAATTAATCCATTTGAAATTTCTTTTGGCAGTTTCATACGACTAGTTTTTAAGGAATTAAAAAAAATATCTCTATGAGAAGCAATACATTACATACCAAATTTACAGAAAATATAGCAATATTTTATAAAATTGTATAAAAGAATTTATACGGGAATTAAAGTTTATTTATATAAGCTTTTGCGGTTGATGCATCTTTTTCAAGTTGTTCTTTTAAAAGATTAATTGAATCGAATTTTTGTTCTGAACGAATTCGATGCAATATAGAAACAGCAACTTTTTTATCATACAGATCTTCATTGAAGTCAAAATAATGAATTTCTATAGTTTGTTTTTCTCCACCAACTGTAGGGTTAAATCCAATATTCATCATCCCAAATACGGTTTTTTTATGGATGATACTTTTTACAATATAAACGCCGTTTTTTGGAATAAGTTTGTAATCTTCCTCAATTTTTAAGTTGGCAGTTGGGAACCCTAATGTTCTTCCTAATTGTTTTCCTTTAGCAATAAATCCTGTCAAAAAATATTCGTATCCTAAATATTCATTTGCCAGAGTCATGTCTCCTTCCAATAATGCCTTTCTGATTTTGGTTGAACTCACCGAAATGTCATTTATTTCCTGAACAGATATTTGCTCGACTTCGAAATCATATTGTTTTCCAAAAGCGATCAAATCATTAATATCTGCCGTGCGATTTCTTCCAAAACGATGGTCGTGACCAATAATAATTTTTTGGATATGAAATCGATCAACCAAAATAGTGCTGACAAATTCCTCCGCAGTCAGTCTGGAAAATTGTTCATCAAAAGGATGTATAACGAGGTTTTCAACCCCGATTTCTTCAAGCAGAACTATTTTTTCATCTATAGTATTAAGTAATTTTATATTGGATTGTTCCTGTAAAACCATTCTGGGATGAGGAAAGAAAGTAAGGACTAAACTTTCGTAATTCTCGTTTTTAGCCTTCTTTATTATTTTCTCCAGGATTTTTCTATGCCCAATATGCACTCCATCAAAGGTGCCCAAGGTTAAGATTGTTTTTTTTGTGGAACTAAAATCGTTTATAGAATGAAAAATCTTCAAAGCAAGTGTTTTATGATGATGCAAATTTATACTATCTATATCAAATGTTAACCGTTAGAAGATTGATTTTTGACAGATTCTGGATTATAAATCCCATTTTTTTAAAATGACTACAAACTAATGGATTAAATTCAATATTTCTTTCAAAATAATACAGAATGAGCTCCTACATTAACATAAATGCTTTAATTTTGAAGATTATTTAATTCCGGTCATGAAAAAAATTCTACAATACTTTTTAGTTGCATTTGTTGTTCACTCAACTTTGAATGCTCAAAATAATTCTGCTTGGACAAGGATTAATCAAGGAGATAAGACTGTTTCGGATGGAAATAATGGGAAACCAAGTCCAAAGAATCAATTGTTTTTTAAATTTGACGAGTTGGTTTTGAAGCAATCTTTGCTTTCCTTGGAAAATAAAACAACTAAAGAAAATAGAATTGAAATTTTAATTCCAAATAAAAATGGAGTTTTAGAGCGATTTTCAGTTTGGGAATCCTCTAATTTCGCACCAGAATTACAAGCAAAATACCCGAACATTAGATCTTATGCGGGGATTGGTATTACAGATAAGAAGGCCTCTATAAATTTTAGTTTGTCTCCAAAAGGGATTCAAACCATGATTTTAAGAGCTGATGAAGGTTCTGAATTTATAGAGCCTTTTGCTAAAGACAAGAATATTTACGTGCTTTTTGATGCTAAAAACAGAGATAGAGGAAGTTTGCCTTTTAGTTGTAAAACCGAGGATGTGGCTTTAAACAAGCAATTGTTAAATAAAACAAGTAAAATTTCGGCGAATACCAAGACTCTTAAAACCTTGAGATTGGCTTTGTCATGTACAGGGGAATATACTGCTTATCATGGGAAAACTGTTGCTTCAGCTTTAGCGGCCATGAATAACACTATGGCAAGAGTTAACGGAATTTTTAATAAAGATTTAGCTGTAAAGTTACAAATCATTGATAATAATACTTCTATAATATATACAGATGCCGCTACAGATCCTTATTCTGACGCGTCAGAAGGAGCTGCCACAGTTGGTGCAAAATGGAATCAGGAGTTACAGAGTACTTTAACAACTGTTATTACAAATGATGGATATGATATCGGGCATTTATTTGGTGCTTCAGGAGGAGGGGGTAATGCTGGATGTATAGGATGTGTGTGTGTACCTCCATCAGTTGATGTTCCACTTGGAAAAGGAAGTGCTTTTACATCACCTAGTGATTCAAAACCAGAAGGAGATACTTTTGATATAGATTTTGTGGCACATGAGATGGGGCACCAATTAGGGGCAAATCACACCTTTTCTTATGAAGTTGAAGGGACAAATGTTAATGTGGAACCCGGAAGTGGCTCTACTATTATGGGTTATGCGGGAATCACTACTGATTACGATGTTCAGGCTAATTCGGATGATTACTTTGCCTATGTCAGTATCTTGCAAATTCAAAATAACCTGTCCTTAAAAACCTGTCCGGTAAATACTACATTCATTAACAATCCGCCTGTTATTAATGCCGGTTTGGATTGGACAATACCTAACGGGACTGCATTTAAGTTGACGGGTGCGGGATCTGATATTGATGGTGATACTTTGACTTATTGCTGGGAGCAAAATGACTCTACCAACTCACAAAGTGGAGCGACTAGTACCACTTTTCCTGCCAAACCTGATGGACCTCTTTTTAGATCGATGTTGCCTAGTGGTTCTAAGATTAGATATATGCCTGCTTATAGTTCGGTATTAGCCAATAAATTAACTACAACATGGGAATCGATATCTTCAATTGCAAGAACACTACATTTTACTTTAACAGGCAGAGATAATGCTGCGCTGGGTACTGCACAAACCGATACCGATGAAATGATAGTAAATGTAAGCGGAACTGTTGGTCCATTTGCTGTAACATCGCAGAATACAGATAATTTAAGTTGGTTTCAAGGAACGTCACAAACGATAACATGGAGCGTAAATGGTTCTAATACTTTAGCGGGATCAACTAATGTAAATATCAAACTTTCTACAGATGGCGGTGTGACTTTTCCTATTACATTAGCAGGGAATGCAACTAATGATGGTTCGGAAGTAATTATTGTTCCAAATATTTCAGCTAAAAATTGTAGAATTTTGATTGAGCCGATAGCAAATATATATTATGCGATAAATAGCAAAGCTTTTTCGATAGGTTACTCGATTGCATCCTCTTGTAATACGTATAGTTTTACGGCTCCTTTTGCAATACCGGAATCAGGAAATTATACTACGAGAATGATTACTGTTCCTCCTACCGCAGGAACAATTGCGGATGTAAATTTACCCGTAAATTTTACTCATTCGTATTTAAGCGATTTGCAAATTGAAGTCATAAGTCCACAAGGCACGACCGTAAAGTTATTTGACAGAAGTTGCGGAACTACCAGTAATACTTTGTCTTTAAATTATGATGATTCAGGTATTGCTCTTTCTTGTGCTGCAACGGATATTCAAACTGTAGAGCCATTTCAACCCCTAGCTGGTTTTAATGGACAAAATCCAACGGGAACTTGGACTTTTAGAATCAGAGATGCTTACGAAGGAGATGTTGGG
>Ga0209519_10001389_pt1 | contig 10638 bp, 7 predicted proteins | sample Rifsed13ft1_FD_184005 | JGI IMG/M metagenome (GOLD analysis project Ga0209519, IMG submission 184005) | Soil microbial communities from Rifle, Colorado, USA - sediment 13ft 1 (version 2) | ecosystem: Environmental > Terrestrial > Deep subsurface > Rock core/Sediment | place: Rifle, Colorado...
TGAGGAGCTTTCCATTATCGGTTTTGCTGATGGAATACTTGCTTCCAGAAGATTGTCCCCAAGCTTAACTACGGTTAGTCAACATGGTGTGGAAATTGGAGAAGTGGCTGCCAGATTGCTTATCGACAGACTGGAGTCCGAGGAAGAAAATAAACCATATGAAACGGTTGTCATCAAAACGAAATTGAAAGAAAGAGAATCGACCAAGAAATTATAGTCTCAAATTTGGAATTTTACAATAAACCCCACAAAGGAAACACTACTTTTCCTTTGTGGGGTTTATTGTAAAATATATTATTTTGCAGTCTTTTTTAAGAAAAAAAAACAATATCTTTATTGCTTATAATCAATAAGTTATGTAGGTATGAAAAAAAAATACTTTTTACTCGCATTGTGTTTTTCTTTAAATATATGTTTTGCCCAAAAAGATGTTTTTGACATAGCCAGAAATGGAACCGTTGAAGAAGCAAAGGAACTGCTAAAAGTGGATTCAGAATCATTTAACGTTAAAAACGGTGATGGCTTTTCACCATTAATCTTGGCTTGTTATCGAGGGAATAACAAAGTTGCAAATTTTCTAATCGAAAACGGAAGCGATATAAACGACAATAGCAACATGGGAACAGCATTAATGGCGGCAGTCGTAAAAGGAAATTCTGAAATTGTTAAATTACTCTTGGATAAAAAAGCTAACGTTAATATTGCTGATGCAAACGGATCTACTGCACTTATATATGCCGCAATGTTTAAAAAATATGACATTGTAGGGTTGTTGATTAAAGCGAATGCACATCCCGATTTTAAAGATAACCGAGGTAATTCCGCGGTTGATTATGCAATACTTGCAGATGATGATAAATTAATTGAAATTCTAAAAACTAAATAGCTATGAAAAACTCTACTTTAATTTTATTTGCTCTTTTTATTGTTTCGAACATGTTTGGCCAAACGTTCACTACCGGGACAATAGTATTGTCAAATACAGCTGGGCTGGCGTATTCTGCAAAAATAGACGTTTCTTCAACCCTAGTTACATTGACTATGATCGGGCCCAGTGACCGCTATCTTGGACTTGGTTTTGGCGTTAATGCCATGACAGCCGGCGGGGATGTTCCGCCATCATTAGATGCAACGCAAAATTGGACTATCACTTCAAATACAATTTCCTCTGGGGTCAGAACTTTAATCGCAACGAGATCTCTGGTTTCTCCCGGAAATTATACATTCAGTAATTCAGCTGGTTCTTTAATGCTAGTATGGGCAAGATCAAATACCGCAAGTTTTAGTGTGGTTTATCATGGGTTAACTAATAGAGGTGCGCTTACCAAAAATCTTACACTTGGCAATGAGGACTTCGTTATTGAATCTTTTAAAATGTACCCAAATCCTGCTAAGGAGTATCTGATAATAGAACTTCCTATTATGGTTACTTCAGGAGTGGTAAAAGTGTATGATAATTTGGGGAGAGTAGTCAGAAACCAAAAAGTTACTGCAGTAGACAATGCCGTGAATACTTCAGATCTGACAGCTGGTTTGTACACCGTTGTTATTAGAACTGACTATGGAAACAGTACAAAAACATTGATTGTCGATTAGTATAGTGGTTTGATGATTACATAAAAAAGGGTCAGTTTAATCAAACTGACCCTTTTTTATTGAAATTAATGCGCTTCTAGCCAATCTCTACCGGATCCTAAATCAACATCTAACGGAACTTCCAGTTTAAAGGCGTGTTCCATTTCATATTTAATCATTTGCTTTATTTCTTCCAATTCTGAATTGTGAACATCAAATACAAGTTCATCATGAACCTGAAGCAACATCTTGCTCTTAGAGTTTTCTGAAGTCAGTTTTTTGTGGATATTAATCATTGCGATTTTTATTATGTCGGCGGCACTTCCCTGGATTGGTGCGTTAACCGCATTACGTTCTGCGCCACCTCGTACGATTGCGTTTTGCGAGCTAATGTCCTTTAAATAACGACGACGTCCCAGAATGGTTTGTACGTATCCATTTTCCCTCGCAAATTCGATTTGATCTTGAATATAAATTTTTAATCTAGGATAACTTTTATAGTATGCCTCAATCAAAGTCGCACTTTCTGATCGTGAAAGCGATGTTTGATTACTCAATCCAAATGCAGAAACTCCATATATTATACCAAAGTTCACCGTTTTTGCATGGCTACGCTGTTCTCTAGTAACTTCTTCCAATGGAACGTCAAATACTTTTGAAGCGGTAGATTTATGAATGTCTTCGTGGTTTTTAAATGCCGCAATCATATTTTCCTCGCCACTCAATGCCGCAATGATGCGCAATTCTATTTGCGAATAATCTGCAGATACTAAAGTGTAGTTCTCATCTCTTGCCACAAATGCTTTTCTTATTTGTTGCCCTCTTTTTGTGCGTATAGGAATATTCTGTAAGTTGGGGTTGTTAGAGCTCAAACGTCCAGTTGCGGCCACTGTTTGCATATAATCAGTATGCACTCTCAAGGTGACAGGGTCCACTTGATTTGGCAAAGCATCCACGTAAGTATTTTTTAGTTTTATCAGTTGGCGCCAATCCAGAATGTCTTTTACAATTTGATTTTCATTAGCTAAGTTACTTAAGACCTCTTCACCCGTTGCATATTGCCCTGTTTTGGTTTTCTTTTGTTTGACCGCGCCAATTTTTAATTTGTCAAATAATATGTCTCCGAGTTGCTTTGGAGAAGCTAGATTGAAATTTTCTCCAGCAATTTCATAAATGGTGGCTTCCAGTTTTTTAATATCATTGTCTAAATCATGTGACAGCGACTTCAAGAAATCGGTGTCCAGTCGGATGCCTTCTTTTTCCATGTCCGCCAAGACCTTTACCAAAGGAATCTCGATCTCTTCAAAGAGTTTTTTTGTTTCGGTTTTCTCTAATTCGACAGAAAAAAGTTGTTTTAACTGGAAGGTGACGTCAGCGTCTTCGGTAGCATATTCTTTGATTTCTTCCAAATCAATCTCGCGCATTGATTTCTGGTTCTTTCCTTTTTTCCCAATTAATGCCTCTATCGACTTTGGTGAGTATTTTAAATAGGTTTCTGATAGTATATCCATGTTATGTCGCATATCCGGATTGATCAGATAATGTGCAATCATGGTATCAAATAATTTCCCTTCTACATTAATATTGTAATTAGAGAGAATTTTAAGGTCATACTTTAGGTTTTGACCAATTTTCTCAATTGATTCATTTTCGAAAAAAGGAATGAATTTATCAATCAAAACCTGGGCTTCCTCTTTGTTTTCCGGAAAAGGAACGTAATATCCTTTTCCTTTTTCGAATGAAAATGAAATACCGACAAGTTCCGCATGTAGCGCATCCAGCCCTGTAGTTTCAGTGTCAAAACAAACGGATTCTTGTTTTATTAAGTTTTGCAACAGTAATTTCACGCCCAAGTCGCCTTGTATAATCTGATATGAATGTTCCGTGTTTTCTAATGTATTGTAATATTGGTGACGCGTCTCATCAGAAGTTTCATTAGGGATAGCGCTTGCAAAAAGATCAAACTGTTCCTCTTTTTTCGGTTGCGGTTTTTTATATAATTTGGGTTCTTCGGCAGCAGTGTTCGTTGTTGCGGTTCCGCCTTTTTTGAATATGGCGTCAAACTGTTCCGCCATTCTTCGGAATTCCAACTCATTAAAAAGAGCGTCCGTTTTCTCGACATCTGGAGTTGATAATTCATAATCGGTTTCGTCAAAAACGACAGGGCAATCAAGAAGTATGGTAGCCAACTTTTTAGACAAAAGTCCTTTCTCTTTGTTCGCTTCAACATTTTCCTTCATTTTTCCTTTCAACTTGTCCGTATTGGCTAGAAGGTTTTCCATCGTCCCGAATTCTTTAAGGAATTTCTTTGCAGTCACTTCGCCCACTCCCGGAAAGCCAGGGATATTATCGGCGACGTCGCCCATCATGCCCAGAAAATCAATAACCTGATCAGGCCTTTCTATTTCGAATTTTTCTAATACTTCTGGAACACCCCAAATTTCTATTCCATTACCCATTCGGGCAGGTTTATACATGAAAATATTTTCAGATACCAGTTGCGCAAAATCCTTATCTGGAGTAACCATAAAGACTTTATAGTTTTCTTTTTCGGCCTGTTTTGCAATGGTTCCTATTAGGTCATCAGCCTCATAACCTTTTACTTCTATGATAGGGATATGCATGGCACACAATAATTTTTGGATATACGGAATAGCAATTTTTATTGCCTCGGGGGTAGCATCTCGATGGGCTTTGTATTCCGGAAAAATTTCGTTTCTCAAGTTACTTCCACCATTATCGAATGCAACCGCCAAATGATCTGGTTTCTCTCTCTTGATGACATCCATTAAGGAATTCATGAATCCCATAATCGCCGAAGTGTCCATTCCTTTGGAGTTGATTCGAGGGTTTTTTATAAAGGCGTAATAACCACGAAAAATTAAAGCGTAGGCATCAAGAAGAAAAAGGCGTTTTTGTTGTGACATAATTGTGATTTTGAAAAGATTTCAAAAGTACAAAACTTAAAAGATAAAGAAGTGACAGATTTTAATATTTATGATAATCTGCCATATTGATTTTGTTTTTTTGAATTTAGCTGTTGGGTGCATAAATTTAGAATTAAAGAAGAGTCTTACGTTAATCGAAAATTACAGAACGCGTACCTGACAGCAGAAATTTGGTATGATTTTAGTTAAATATTGATTAATTTAAACTCATAGTAATTGCTTAATTTGTTATTTTGCCTAAAAATATAATTATAATGGTTATCCGTATACTTTTACTAAGTTTTGTCCTTCTTGTAATTGAACTATATGCCTTTCAGGCTTTAAAAACTTTGGTAAAATTAAAGTGGATTGTGGTTTCTTACCAAATTATCAGCGTGCTCGTTTTGCTTTTTATCGTTTATTCTTTTTCGAAATTTGACCGTTCTGTTGGACAAACACAACAAACGATGTTTACCATGGGACTGCTGCTGGTAGTATATATCCCGAAAATGATTCTGACTTTGTTGTTGCTCGGAGAGGATATCTTTAGGGTTGGGTCTGGTTCCGTCAATTATTTTTTAGAAAATGACAATGTGACCTTTCTTAATTCCAGACGAAAATTTGTCAGTCAGATAGGTTTAGGTTTGGCCGCAATCCCTTTTATGTCACTAATTTATGGGATAACTATTGGGAAGTACAATTATAAAGTTATAAAACAACGTATATTTTTCCCCGATTTGCCTGATGCATTTGACGGTTTTACGATCACGCAAATATCAGATGTGCACAGCGGCAGTTTTGATAATCCAGACAAGATTAATTATGCCATTGATTTGGTAAACGAACAAAATTCAGATATGATTTTGTTTACCGGCGATATCGTAAATACGGACGCAAAGGAAATGCATCCTTGGATAGAGACCTTCAACAGAATTCAAAAACATGAGTATGGTAAATACTCTGTGCTGGGGAACCATGATTATGGTGAATATGTCACTTGGCCCAGCGAAAAAGATAAGGAAGATAATTTTCAAGCGATTAAAGATCTTTACGGAGAAATCGGTTTTAAATTGATGTTGAATGAACACACTTATATTGAAAAGGGCAGTGATAAAATTGCATTAATTGGAGTGGAAAATTGGGGACATAATTTTAAAAAGGCGGGAGACATCAATAAAGCTTCTCAGGGGATAGAAAGAAAAGATTTTAAAATCTTGATGAGTCACGACCCGAGCCATTGGGATTATGAAATCAAAAACCACGAAAATAATTTTCACCTAACTTTGTCGGGTCATACCCACGGTATGCAGTTCGGTATTGAAATTCCGGGTTACTTCAAATGGAGTTTGGCGCAATATGTTTATGCGCAATGGGCTGGTTTATATGAAAATTTGGGCCGATATGTATATGTAAATAGAGGGTTTGGCTTTCATGCTTATCCGGGAAGGGTAGGAATCATGCCCGAAATTACTGTCATCGAACTAAAAAAAGGGAAGAATGTAGCATAATTCGTTAAAAAGGCTACATTTGTAAATTAATGTCTATGTTTTTAAGTGGATTTAAAAATTAAAATTTTTGGTTTTATGTCAAAATTTGGAGAACTTATAAGTGCACAAGTACCTGTGTTAATTGATTTTTACACAGATTGGAATGAATCCTCGGTTTCCATGCATCCTGTCATCAGAGATGTTGCAGCTGCCCTTGGTGACAAGGCTAAAGTCATTAAAATAGATGTGGATAAAAACCAAGAATTAGCCGATGCTTTACGCATAAAAGGACTTCCTACGCTCATGATATATAAAGCGGGACAAATGATATGGAGGCAGTCAGGTGAACTGGATGCAAATACCATTATCGCTATCGTACAAGAACAATTGTAATTTCTTGTTTTGTATTTCTATCCGATTGTTTCGTAAATAAAGTTGTTTTTATCCAGATAATCTAGCACTTTAGGTAGCGCATATTCAAGGTTTTTGAATGCCTTTACACTGTCATGGAAAACGATTATACTCCCTGTTTTTGCATTTGAAACCACATTTTCTAGGCATTTCTCTCTTGATATTGTCTGGTCAAAATCAGCACTGAGCACATCCCACATTACTATTTTATATCCCTTTTTCAGCACTTTCGCTGCCTGTTTTGGCGTGATTTTTCCATAAGGAGGACGGAATATTTTAGACTTATTTTTGCTGTCGCCCACAGTCAAATCGGAAATTGCATTGTCGCAAAGAGAAATGTTTGTGGAGTATTCTTCCGTGCTTGTTTTCCATCCATTCAAATGATTAAAGGTATGATTCCCTATGGCGTGCCCCCCGTTAATTGTTTTTGTAAATATCGAAGGGTATGCCTCGATGTTTTTTCCTATAAAAAAGAAGGTGGCTTTGGCATTGTGCTGATGCAACTGTTCCAAAACCCATTCCGTTATTTGGGGCGTTGGTCCGTCATCAAACGTGAGATAGACTTTATTTTCATTGTTGGGTAAATCCCATACGTACTTTGAAAATATTTTCTTTATGATTGAATTTGTTTTTATCCAGTAAAACCCCATCTTTTATTTTTAGTTTAAATATAAAAAAAACGTGGCATAATCTCAAGATTATGCCACGTTTTTAAAAGTTGTATTTTATTCAAAAATCACTCTTTTTCACGACCAAAGCGCTCAAACATGTTGATGTAAGTGTTGAAAACGGTTTTGTTTTTGTTGTAAAACGCCAGATCTCCATTTTCTTTCATCACCTGTAATAAACTTCTGTAGCGTTCGATGTCAGTTATTATGTCAACCGCAATGCTGCTTTGGTCCGAAGGGGGTAAGCTAGCGTAGTAGTTTAGGTTCTCTTTGTACTTGGTCATTAATTTCCCCAAAAGATCCTGAGCCTTGGCTTTTTCGTCCACTTGATAATACCCTTTTGCAAACGGTTCCACCAACGAGTAATAGCCGAATTTATCGAGCGGCATTTTTGTCATGGCCAATTCGATAACTTTTTTGGCTTTTTCGATTTTGCCTTCTTCGATTAATTTATCCATCAATCGGGCAAGATTAGTCCTGTAGGTTATGCTTTCTCTTCTGGTTTCCGGATCATGATATATTTTATCGCTGTCGCTATTTCCCCATTCCCATTTCATGATATTGGTGTACATTTTATCAGTATCAATACGTCCCATGTCTAGGGGGTTTCCGTCTTTAGATATCTTTGTTTGTAACGGGACTAGTTTGTAAACCATACCGTCCAATTGAAGGTATTCTTTCATCCAAAGATAATCTTCGTTATCGAAGGCGCCACCGCTAAAGTAGATAGGTCTTTTCCAGTTATTATTGGCTACAATATCAAGCATCATCAACCTGTTTTTATAAATTGCATTTCCTTTGATGTCAATATCAATATAAGGTACTATTGAATCATTATACTTAGCGGCGACTACGTTGTTTTTTATGATGCTGTTCTTGTCAACAGGAATTCTGATTTTATTTGTTGGGTAAAAATGGATCGTTTGTCCATTTTGCATACCAACAGTTGATTGTGGGTTTTTGATAAAATCGATGAAGTCTTTTATGTCCCATCTGCTTTCTGTTTTAGGAATATGTACGACATAGTCCAGTTTGTCCCCCACATATTGGTCATGTGTGAAAGAAATTGGCAACGGATCGGATTCATAGGTTTTGGTTTTCATTTGGTCAATGTACCAATCGGTCATGAAAAGGCTTGTATTCACGATTTTTACGTCGGTCCTGATTTGTTCGATTTCCTGCGCGTACCAGAGCGGGAAGGTGTCATTATCGCCTATAGTAAATAGAATGGCGTTAGGGTCGCAAGAGGTCAAGTAAGCCTTTGCCATCGCTAATGCGGTATATTTCCCGGAACGGTCATGATCATCCCAGTTTTGTGAGGCCATGAGAACTGGTGCCGCTAATAAACTGGCGCATATAATGACTGGGCCAGCGATTTTTGGCGCTAGATATTTTCGAGCGCTATCATAGATTGCATAGACCCCTATGCCTATCCATATGGCAAACACATAGAAGGAGCCAACCAGGGCATAGTCTCTCTCTCTGGGTTCAAAGGGCCTTTCGTTCAAATAAATTTTCAAGGCAAATCCGGTAAAAAGGAAAAGAACCAATAGGACGTAAAAACTTTTCAAATCTTTCTCGGCATGATATAGTAAGCCTATGATTCCAAGTAAGAATGGCAAAAAGTAATAAACATTGCGGCCTTTGTTGTTTAGAACGTCGGAGGGTAAATTATCTTGTGAGCCTAGATGCAATTCGTCAATAAACTTTATTCCGCTAAGCCAATTTCCGTCCTGATTATCGTATCTTCCTTGTACGTCATTTTGGCGTCCGACAAAATTCCACATCAAATACCTCCAATACATATAGCCAAATTGGTATTCAAACATGAAACTGAAATTATCGACTGTCGTTGGTTTGTCTATGATCAAATATTCCCCGTAACTTTTCAGAAATTTCACATAGCCGTCATTGTCAATCTGTTTTTGCGCATACGCTTGTCTAAATTCGGCTACCGTTTTTTGGATTTCATTCTTCAGCTGAGCGATGGCTTTGTTGTAATCCTCTTCGGATATTTTATTTACATCGATTCCGTATTGTGCCAAATCATCCTCATATGGGTAATTGGGATTTAATCGGAAATTCGGTGCATTAGTGAAATTCATATAATTTTCAATATGATCGGTACTCCACATTCTAGGGAGAATTGTCTTTTGGGCATCGTCGCTATTTTGCTCCGCATTTTTAAAATTATTGACAATGACATATTTGCCAGTTTTATAATCCCTCTCGTAGTTGGGAGCTTTGTCAAGATAAGGTTTGTCTTTGTCCAGTCCAGCGAAAGTTTCGGTGTATTGTGGCCCGTAAAACAACGGGTTTGACCCATATTGTTCCCTGTTGTAATAGGCCAGTACCTCCCTTGCATCAGAAGGTTTGTTCTCGTTGATGATTACATTGGCATTCGCACGAATAGGCAGCATGGTCCAAGTTGAAAACCCTATCAAAATGAATAAGATGCATAATATAAGTGTGTTGTAAACTACAAGGCCTTTGTTGTTGGTGTATTTTAAGCCAAAATAAAACAATGCCGAAAGCAATATAGTTACCAATATTGTTCCTGAGTCAAAAGGCATGCCTAAGTCATTAACCGTGAAAATTTCAGTTTTCGCAAAGAAAGACATCGTCAACGGCAATAATAATTTGAATATGAAAAGCAAAATTGACACAACCACAACATTCGCGATGATGAAATTTTTGATTGTAACGGTTTTATAGTGTTTGAAATAATATAAAAAGCCAATCGCGGGTATTGTTAATAAGGCCATGAAATGCACTCCAAACGAGAGCCCAACAACAAGTGATATAACTAATAGCCATCTGTTTCCTCTTGGAGAATCCATATCCTGCTCCCAACGCAGTCCCAACCAAAAAAGGAGCGATATGAATAATGAAGCCATGGCGTACACTTCTGCTTCCACCGCATTGTACCAAAAACTGTCTGAATAGGTATAGGCTAAAGCACCGACAAAAGAGCTTCCGAGAATTACAATTGCATTGCTTTTATTAATTTGATTTTTCAAGTTTTCATCAAGACCTGAGTCAGAAACCCTGGAAACCAGTTTTTTCAAAATCATGGAGGAGGACCAGAACATAAATAAAATGGTAAAAGCGCTTGAGAAAACAGAGGTCATATTTACCATTAGGGCAATGTGCTGATTATCTGAGGCGAACATAGCAAAAAAAGCGCCAATCATCTGGAACAAAGGAGCTCCGGGAGGATGTCCCACTTCAAGTTTTGCGGCAGTGGCGATATATTCCCCACAATCCCAAAAACTCATTGTTGGCTCAACGGTTAACGTATAAGTTACTAATGCAATCCCAAATGCTAACCAGCCAATAATCGTATTCCATTTATTGAAGTTGAATGTCTCCTTATTCATGTATTGAAATTTAGTTATAATATAAGTTACAAAGAAAATGTTTTTTTATTTAAGGTTGTGGGGATTCGCCAAATTTTCTGTCAAACTAATTATATTTACTAACGTATTGGTTTTTAGTATTTTTAGAAATGATGTTTGGGCGCTTGGATTTTTATTGGATTTTTTTTTTGATAAAAAGGCAAAAAAAGTT
>Ga0209519_10001391_pt1 | contig 10633 bp, 7 predicted proteins | sample Rifsed13ft1_FD_184005 | JGI IMG/M metagenome (GOLD analysis project Ga0209519, IMG submission 184005) | Soil microbial communities from Rifle, Colorado, USA - sediment 13ft 1 (version 2) | ecosystem: Environmental > Terrestrial > Deep subsurface > Rock core/Sediment | place: Rifle, Colorado...
GATTTCTTTTACTTTGTCCAGACCGCTTGATGAAATTTCATATTTAGGATAGCGGTGGCTGTTTTCATAGGTCATATTTATCAGGTTTTCAGACGACAAGGTTTCTGCGTCAATATAAATCTGACTGTCAAATGGTCCGTAACTATATGGAACGAAATCATAAAAGTCTTTTAGCTTTAACGACTGACCAATTATGAAAAGTGATTTTTGTAACTGAATTGGAGTTAAACCGGTGTCCCCCGATGAACTTACAACTAATAATAACCAAGATTTCTTATCCACTACACCATTATAACAAATCTGTTCTTAATTAGTTGCTGAACTGACATTGATTTAATAATCGTTCTGACTGCTGATAAACTAATTCAGGATACTTGATTATTTCTGACCAGTTTGCCGTTCGGAAATCCTCAGGTAGTGCCAGCTCAAGGCAAAGCGTTGCCGAGATCCTGAGAACAACAGTTCGAAGGAATTTTCCAAATGAAATATTTTGTCTATATCCTCCGCACTTCTTCCAACACTTTGTATATAAGTCAGACAAATAACCTTGAAAAAAGAATTAAGGAACATAAAGATAAATCTTCAAAGTCGGCAAAGTATATTCGATATTTTAAATCTTTTGAATTAGTTTATTCTGAAAAATATTTAACCCGGAAAGGTGCAATGAAACGTGAGTGGCAGTTAAAAAAATGGTCAAAAGCGAAGAAGGAAGCTTTAATCGAAAGTGATAAAATAGTGCTAAAGAAGTTGTGATCTTAAAGAGTGCTGAGAAGACTTCCTGCCTCCTGGTCAATTATGAAGGTGACATTAGGATGTAGTCTCAAAAACGAAGCCGGAGCATCAGGTCCTATCGAACCTTCAAGAGACCTCTGAATACCCTGAGCTTTCCCGAATCCTTTTGCTATTAAAATTATTCTCCTGCCTTCCAAGATATTAGCAACCCCCTGGGTTATCGAATATTTAGGAACCTGACTTTTGTCTCCGCCGCAAAATCGTGCGTTTGCTTCTATTGTATCCTGATCATTTTCTACTAATCTTGTTCTTGAATATAAAGACGAACCTGGGCCGTTAAAGGCGATATGACACGTGAGCTTTGGCCCGATCCCAAGAATTACCAAATCAGAAGTACCAGTTTCTTTTAAAACTCTCTCGTATCTTGCTGCTTCCTCGTATGGGTCAGGGGCTTCGCTATTCGGAATATGACGTTGTAACTCGGGAATATTAATATAATCAAATAAAATCTCTTTCATAACACGTTCATAACTTAAAGGATGAGTTCTATTTATACCCCAATATTGATCCAGGTTCGTCGTTACCACGCCGCTAAAGTCCAATCCTTTTTTATGAGCTTCTATAGCGAAAGAGTAAGGTCCCACGGGAGATGATCCTGTAGCGGGAGTTAAAACTGAGTCGTGTTTGCCGTCAACCTGATCAACGATAATCTGGCCTGCATATTTGTCAACTTCCTCCGGAGTAGGAAGCATAATAACCTCGGGTTTATAAATTACCACCCCTCGTAAGCCTCTTTCTGTCTTTCCAAAACCATTGTATTAGGTTATATACTATATAGTATATAACTTTACGGGTATATACATCAAATGTGACATCTTATAGTACGGTTAATTTCAGAGAATCTCTTATGAAGCTACAGCTCACTTCAAAACGTTGAAATGAGATGCTACCAAGTCTCACTTGGCCAAGCTTTGCTTATAAACTCGGCGGAGCCGCTTAAAACCGAAGCTGAAAGCGAGGTTCTGAAATAGCTTCTATTTTACAGTAACAGATTTTGCCAGATTTCTTGGCATATCGGGGTCAAGTCCAAGTTCAATTGTCAGTAAGTAAGCAATCATCTGACCGGTTATAATATTCGGAATAATGGTTGCTTCTTCGGCATCATCAACCGGCAGATAACTATCAAAAAGTTCATGGGGTTTATAAGATATTCCAACGATGTAACCACCTCGAGCTTTCATCTCCATCGCTCCGGCCAGGTTTGCACCATAAGTTTCATCATCTGGTAAAAAGGCAATACAGGGTGTACCTTTTTCAACCAAGGCTAAAGGTCCGTGTTTTAACTCGCCGGCTGCCATACCCTCAGCATGAATATAAGTAATTTCTTTTATTTTCATTGCGGTTTCCAGGCTCGCTGGGTAAGACAAACCGCGCCCAATAACATAAATATCTTCAGTTCCCTTTAACCTTCTTGCCAGTTTCTTTAATCTGGCGATGTTTTCCTGCTCGAGTACTTTCTTTGAAGATTTGGCGGCCTTCATTACAACCGCCTGTCCTTTTTTAATATTTCCGGCAATTGAGTATGCAAGAAGCGTTAGAATAGCAAGTTTACCCGTTACAACTTTTGTCGAAGCAACCGACTTTTCCGGACCCGCTCCTATCAGCATTTTGTAGTCTGCCTCACGATAAAGAGTTGAACCCAAAACGTTTACTAATGCGAATATTTTAGCGCCGCTTTCTTTGGCTTTTTTAACCGACTCAAGGATATCCATTGTTTCCCCGGATTGAGAAATCGCAATTACCAAACTCTTAGGTGTCAAAAAATCCAAATGATATCCGAATTCGCTTCCTATTGCCCAATTTATATGACGCTTCGCTATTTTGGCAAATAAGTAACTGCCGGCAAGCGAAACATACGACGCACTCCCACAACCGACAAGATATGCTCCATAGGATTTTTTAATTATTCTACCCATTCTTTTAGCTTGAGCGGGAGAATTCACAGCAATGTCGGTAATAATTTCGGGCTGCTCGTAAATCTCTTTTTCCATGAAATTTGGATATTTTCCCTTTTTAGTTTGCGAGACCTGCCAGTTTAAGGTCTGAATTTTCGGCTGAAAATTTTTTCCGTTTTTTGCATCTGAAAAAATAACCCCGTCCGCACTTATCTCCGCCAGCTCATAATCTCCCAAAAAATAGACTTTCTTAGTGTGCGGGAGGAGTGCCGCCGCGTCACTCGCCAGAAAGTTTTCTCCCTTTCCGAACCCGATAACGAGTGGTGATCCATTACGAATAGCTACCAACTTGTTATCGTCGGCATTAAGTACAATTATTGCATTTAAACCATTCATCATATTAAATGCCTTATTTACGGCTTTTGTGAAGGGAAGCCTTTTTGCGCAAGACTCAATCAGATGAGCCAGGACTTCCGTATCCGTTTCGGAAATAATTTTATGACCTTCTTTAACTAACTTTTCTTTGCTGGCTTCGTAATTTTCGAAAATGCCGTTATGAATAACCGCTATTTTTCCTGAACAGTCACTGTGTGGATGAGCATTAATATTTGTCACACCGCCATGAGTGGCCCAGCGAGTATGCCCCATAGAAATGTTGCCTTTCGGCAAGTTACCTATATTTGCTTCACCAATTTTACCTTTGCGTTTCTTAATGTAAATTTTACTGTCTGCAACTACCGCAACGCCCCAACTATCATAACCACGGTACTCGAGACTCTTGATACCGTCGAACACAATTTGGGCTGAATTCTTTCTACGACCTATATACCCGAAAATCCCACACATATGGATTAACCTAAATTTAGCTATAGCTAAGGCAGACGCTAAAATACTTAAGCTAAAATGCGGATCTTGAAAAAATTGGAGTAATTACATAGCGTCAACTTTGTTTCGTTTGTTTCCGAACGCTTTTAATTGACGCATCCAGGTTGGTAACCGCAACCTGAGGGTTTCCGCTGATACTTTAGCCCTTAAAAGGCTAAGTCCGATCGTTTTGCAAAATTTTCGCAAAACCCCTCTCCTCGTATTCCCTCGACTCCTTTTAGTCGCTCGGGACCACACGCCTTAATCCTGAAAAATAACTCCTTTATGACATCCTCCCCGCTCTTACGAGCGGGGTTTCCTCTAAAGGAGGATGACATATCAGAATTCAATTCATCCACGGGCTTATCGCCCGTGGTTTTCTTGAAATCTGTTATAAAGTTCCGCGAGATTTAGTGTAACAAAATTTATCTAAATACGTCAAACTAGCGTTGTATTTACCTTTAATATCCGCCACTTCCTTTAGTTACAATGGAGGTGGACATGAATCAATTAACAAAGATTGCACTTACATGGGAGTTGTATGAGGAAGATATTCCCAAAACTCATATTGCTGAAAGACTTGGGGTGCACAGAGAAACTGTACGGACATGGATATCTGGCATATCCTCTAACACACTGGGATTAACCGGATTTATTGAGGAATATCAGAAGGCCAAGAAAGGCCAAAGAAAGAAACGCAAATTAGATGGTTTAACAAAGGTTCGTATTTGGAATTTGAGAGAAGAAAACAAGGATTGTTGCGGACAAAAGATTCAAGAATATTTATTCAGAGATTTCGGACTATATCTTTCGGTAAAAACGATATACAAAGTTTTGGGTGAGAAGTACAAACTAAGAAGCAAATGGAAGAAGAATGTCAAAAGAGGTCCTGTGCCTAAAGCTTCTAAGCCAAGAGAAGTAGTTCAAATGGATACGGTGGACTTTGGATATGTATTTGCATTCTGTGGAATTGATATCTTTGCTAAGGATGTAACCGTTAAGCTGTATCCGAGCTTAACCAGCATTGACGGGTTGGACTTTCTGAATGTATCCATGAATCAAAGATTTAAACATACAGATTTACTGCAGGTAGATGGAGGGTCTGAATTTAAAGGAGAATTCAGAAGGAATGTATTTAGGTATACTGACAGATTCAGAGTAGCCAGACCATACAAGAAGAATGAACAAAGCTATATTGAGAGTTTTAATAGATCCCTAAGGAAAGAATGTTTAGGGTGGAGTATGTATACTCAAAGAGAAATACCTTACCTACAAAAAGAAGTCGATGAATATATGGAGTACTACCATACCAAAAGAGCACACCTAGGTCTTAACAGGAAAACACCCAATGATATTTTGAAAGAGTACCAAGTGACGGATATTTAAGTAAACATACCGACTAGATAAATATTATTTCTTCTGGTGTGTCTCTGTATAACCCGGGAAGAAGTCTGTTTTTATTCCCCTAACTTTCATTTTCAAAAGCATTTTTTTGAAAATTTCAACCATAGGTTGCGGGCCCGAAATATAATAAATCCTTTTTTCCCAGTCCTGAACCCTTTCCTTAATCTTTTTTTCATCCAGGTATCCTTCTTTTTCGGTTATTATGTAATCGGTTTTAATTCCCACCTTTTCTGCTTCGTCAAAAAGATCTTTAAAGGCAATATCTTCTTGTCGTGAATTTGAATAAAGAACGTGAATATCGCGAGATTCTTTTTTATCGAGTAGATATTTTGCCATACTTGCAAAAGGAGTTATTCCAATTCCTCCTGCTACAAATGTAAGGGGAATGGATTTGTCATTTGGAAGCAGAAACTCACCGGCGGCATCCATTGCCACAATTTTGTCGCCATTGTTAAAATTTTCGAGAGTTTTTTTGAAAGAACTTGTGTCTTTTTCAGGAATTTTCGTAGCAATCATAATGTATTCTTCGGTTGGTGAGGAGGCAATCGTAAAGTATCTTCTTACCCCTTTTGCGTCAGAATTTCTCTGTGGCAGAGTCCAGTGCATAAATTGACCTGGTTTAAAATCAAAGTGTATATCCTTTTCAAAGTAAAAAGCGAATGTGCTTTCTGCAAGTTTTTTCTTAGCCTTTAAGGTCAGGGTTGTTCTAAAAGGAGAAGAGATCATATAGAAAAACACGTTTCCTGCAAGAAGCGCGAGTTCAAGGGTGTAGCCGACTCCCAAATATTGTTGGAAGGAAATAAGTGCGATCGCAACGAAAACCGCGTAAGCCATTTGTTTGTTCGTTTCAACGGGAGAAGTTAAAGGCTCAATCAGCATGACAGTTGCAAAAAAGACAATGGGGGAATATATCAAAAGGCTTACTACATCTAATCCCGAGAATGCTAATGCAATAAGATAAACAACCAAAAAAGTTGCAACCAAAGTGAATCTTTTAACTTTTGCAAGGATTAAAAATCCTCCAAGTGTTGTGAAGAAAATTAGGGGCAAATTTCCTACCCACCACGACGCCCCGAACCAGCCTAAGATTGCCGCTAAAGTAACTGCCAAGGCCGCGGGGTTGAAAACATGCCTTTTTTTAATAGCCAGAATATATTTTGAGGCCGTTGCCAAGAGAGCTAATAGTGTTAACAAAACAATATGTCTTGAAAAATCAACCGGCCCGACGATTAAGGAAAGAATGAGGGCTGTAATTGTCGCGGATTCCTTGTTTATCACAGCATTAAATATTTTTGAAAACATCCGGTTTAGAAGAGCGCTGACAATTACCAAATATAAAACTTGTAAGGCTATATCAAGAGGATTAAAAGGAAGTATTCCAAAAAAACTTTCAATGACAGCAATAATAATATAGCCAAGCAGGACCAAGAGGGCCAGCCGATACATCGTGATACGATTCAGAAGGCTGGATATGTAAGTCATATTTTATACTACCACGATTAAATAGCCCAAAGATTATCTAGGCGTTTAGAATATAGCGCCGTAGCAAACCATGTCCAATTTTGATCATAATAGCTTTGTGTAATTTTATTCGGATCCGTCTTTTCAAATAGTTTAGTGTACTCGTCTGAAAAAACTTCCTTTGCCAAATCGGGATTTGTAACCATAAATACCGATAGCGGGCCGCTGTTTGTTGCTTGCCCGGAAAAACCTGCGACCATTCTTCCGTCAAGAGTGTATACAGAATTAAATTTATTTCTGTTTCTCCATTCGTTTACAAAAAAGGGGTTCGCTTTCCTTAAATATTCAAATGATCTTTCATCCTTAAACCAATAATAATCGAGTGCGATTCTCCAAAAGACTCTGAACGCATCATAACCGTAAAAGTCAGGTTCCCCACTGACATGGGGAGCGGCCGAATTTATTTCTCCGTTGGTATTTACGGAAACCCAATTGGGTGGAAGGTGGGCTGTATTTTCGCTTTTGTTACCTATTCTATCCAAGTAAAGATATGAGCTGTCGGCGAGCTTATTCCAATCATGAGTAGTGTCTACTTTAGCAAAAATTTTGTAACTTGCAGGTGAAAAATATGAAGGATTTACAATATAAACATCATCTACTTTTGAGTTCGGGGAAGAGATTAAAACTTTCTCATCGTTAATAGTCACAACCTCTTTATTCCAAATATCTCTTAAAATAGTAAGCGCTTCAATTAAATATTTATTCTCGTCCCACTTTTTAGAAGCAAAAATTAAGCTTAAAGCGATATCTTCATCCGCATCTGAGGCGCTATTAGAATCTAGAATAGTTTCCTCCTGACCGGATTTTCCCCAAAGCCATGACAAAAGCATATCGTCTCCCCGATGCTGCATATGATCCTTTGTCCATTTCCATACACCGTCAAACGTCTCTTTGTCGTCCATAAAAAGAGCTCTGAGCATGGCGTAGGACTGTCCCTCCGAAGTAGTAACATCCCTTTCTGGGTCAATTGTCTGCCCGTATGAATGAATAAAATTCTTTTTATAGTTCTTCCAGGAATCAGTAAGATAAATACTTTCCAAGCTATTTCGTTGAAAAATACTCATCCAGTCACCGTTGGTTGAAATGTAGTTTTTAAAATCCAGATATGAAGTAGTACTTTGAGTCCAAGTTACCACTTCATGAGAATTATTCATCACGTCTTTTAAATAATCTTGTGTTCCTTCTCCAATTTGTTTAAGCATCTCATGAGATAAAGTTATATATTCAATTTTTCGAAAATCATTTTTATATTTACCTTCTTTTATTTCCGGATCATAATAGATTTTCCAAAACCAATCGGCGTTTGGAAAAACCTTGTTGTTCACAAAACCTTTCTCTTTCAAATCGACATACATATAATTATCTATTACCATGTAGGCTTTTTCGGGAACGTTTTCTTTAACCCATACCAATGCTTTTAATTGTGGATTGGTTTCATTTCTGGTGTACTGACCATTATGATTGGTCAGTAAAAGTGCCGGAATTGCAACCAAACTCAAGATAATAGCTCCTTTATATATTTTCAAATTGCCTAAACTTATCTTTTGGATCAAATATTCGTAAACCTCTCCGATAAGTAAAGCGAAAATCGGAATTAAAGGTACGATATAAAATCCGATTATGAGCCCACCCCTAATTAGAAAAACCACAAAAAGAAGTCCGAAAATAACAGGTGCTCTGAAAGCCTTATTTTTTATGCTTAACAATGATCCAAGAATTAATGAAGCTCCACCTAAAATTACCATGATTTTATCTTTATTCATCCATTCCAATACATTTCCGTAAAAATCGCTGCCTTTTGTCCAAAACGGCAAGCTAGCTCCTCGAGTCATTTGCCATTTAAAGCTGGTTAACATACTTACGTGTTCTTTAGTACTACCCAAAAACCCTACAGGGAAAAACTCTTTTTTAAGGACGGCGTATAAAATATAAGTCGACATAATGCTAAATGAGATCAATAAAAAACCCGTTATGGCGAAGAGTCTATTTTTGTAAGACGTATTTATATATATCAGGTAGAGATAGAAAGGTAGAAAAAATATTGCATTTTCTTTGGTTAATACGGCTAAACCAAAGAGTATTGAACTTAATAACACTCTACTTAACTTAAGGTTTTTAACAACAAGAACTGCACTGGAAGCAAAAACCCAGAAAGTCATAATATTATCCAGCAATACCCGCCTTTGATAATAAATACCCAAAGGCGAAAACGAATATACTAAAACACTCAAGGTTCCTACTTCCTTTCTTCCTGAAATCTTTTTGGCAATAAAATAAAGAAAAAGGGTTGTTGCTAAGTGAAGAATCAACATAAAAACACGACCGGAATTAATCGACGGACCAAAGGTAAAAAACCCTCCTGTTAAAAAAACCCATACTGCAATAAATATCCATCCTACGGGAGCATGATCATACCAGTAAGTGTACGGGGCAACTTTCCCTTCGCGAAGAAGGGACCATGCTTGTGACATATAGACCCCTTCGTCGTTCTCATAGTAGGGAAACCCAAACATATTTATTGCGTGGGATAGTCCCGACACCGCCAAAAGAAATAAAACAAGCAACAGCTCATTTTTGTCTTCAAAAATTTTCATCAATTTCTTTCAAGTAGCGAATTTTTTCTGTGAATATTTAAATGAGTTGTTTTCTCCCATGAATTAGAACTTATTAAAAATCTGACTAGAGATCTACCTGCGGAAAAAACTAGAAGTGCCATGTAAGGAAAATAGGAAGCTATCACCTTTACTGGTAAATACCAATAAAATTTATAATTATACGTTTTGGTAAATTCCCTTAATCCAACTATCTGGACCAGAATAATTGCACAAAGAATATAGAAAGGCACGTAGGTTATAATCGCCGTCACAATAGGAGTTTGTTGAATTAAAGTGGTCCATAATCCAAAGGGTATATAAAAAAAGAAAAGAAGGGGAATAAAAGGTGCAAAAAGCATATAAAAAGTTACTAACTTTTGTCTTATGAGCGGTAACTTTAACCAATCACCTTTAGCTAGTATCTGTAAAAATCCTTGGTTCCAACGGGTTCTTTGTCTGACAAAACTTTCAACAGAATTCGGTGTTTCTTCCCGGGTAACAGATTTTTCATCGTAAATTATCTTTATTTTCGCACCAGCTAAAGACAGCCTAATGGCGATATCCGCGTCTTCCGTCAAACATGTTTCATCCCACCCGTTTATTTTATTTAAAAATTCTTTTTTAATAAAAACGCTATTGCCTCCGAGTAAAGTTGTTCTTCCATGGTCTGTAAAAAAATTAAGACCGGACTTAAACCAAAGATAATATTCCATTATGTTTAGCGGAGAAAACCAGTAGCTATCGTAATTCATAAGCTGAACACCGGACTGGACTACATCAACTTTACTTTTCTGCATAACCGTATTTACTATGTTGTATATATCGAGATAGGGTTCATCTTCCGCATCGAAAATGGTTATTATCTGATTACGGGCGTGTTTTAAGCCAAAATTCAGACTAATTGGTTTATTTATCGGATGTGAATCAACCAAAACTACAACTTTAATATTTTCATTACCCAACCTAGTAGTAATTTTATGAGCTTTTTGTATAGTTTCTTTATCATCGTGCCGTACAACAATCAATATTTCTTTCAACCCATCCGGATAATTGATTGAGTTAATTGCGCGGATCGTATCTTCTATAACTGTTTCTTCATGCCGAACCGGAACTATTGCTGTAAATGAATATCTTTCTGAGAGGTATTTTTTAGGGGCTTTTCGTAATTTTATACTTTTTGGATTTTCCCAGGCATACAACATCCATATCAAGGTTATAGTTCCGTGGACAGTAAGAAACACAGAAACAGATAACAAGATGAGTTGGGTTAAATTTAAATGCATGAGAATCTTTTTAGGAAGTAATGAAGGTTACTTAAAGATGAAGTTATGAAAAACTTAACTCCTACTGAGCTTCCTTGGTTTCTCTTTCTGGAACTGATTATCATCAATCCTTTAGAGAACTTTTATTGTATAACACCCTTGCAATTCTTTCCATATTTTTGATACTTTTCAAACCATTTCTTAAAGTATCAGCGAATTAGTTTACATCAGAGTATTTCTTCAGTACAGGTAAAAACGAAGCCATTGCAAAGAAAACGACCTCCTGTTAGGGTTACCCCTA
>Ga0209519_10001396_pt1 | contig 10602 bp, 10 predicted proteins | sample Rifsed13ft1_FD_184005 | JGI IMG/M metagenome (GOLD analysis project Ga0209519, IMG submission 184005) | Soil microbial communities from Rifle, Colorado, USA - sediment 13ft 1 (version 2) | ecosystem: Environmental > Terrestrial > Deep subsurface > Rock core/Sediment | place: Rifle, Colorado...
CCCACGGTTGGTCAGGGCAGTGCGGGAGGGGGAGGTGCGGGGATCCGGGAGTATCCCTGGCTACCTTCGTATCCCCTGGGGCGAAGGATGGGCGTTGGTTGGGGATGCGGGAATGGTGATGGACCCTTGGTCGGGGCAGGGTATCGATCAAGCCTCGACGCACGCTGTCATCTTGGCGCGCCGCCTCCAAGAGTATCTTGGCGAAAAGGTCGATTGGAAGACAGCCATGCGTGCGTATCACCTGGAACGCAACGAGTTTAGCTACAAGACTTATCATCGCACATGCGCATACGCCGCGGATCTGCGGCCGATGACCCGCGAAGCTCTGCTACGCCGCGGTCTCATCTGAAACGCCAATCTGCGTGGGAAGAGCTGGGCTGTGATAGCAGGGCAAGAGAACGGCGCCTGGCTGAGAGACAACGCGACGCGGGAGAAGCCGGTTGTCGCGTGGATAGTCTTGGACTGCGAACCGCTGATCTATCCGAACCTACACGACCTCATGGACGAGGGATGAAGTGGATGCCGTCGATCCAATTCAAGAGCTGAAACGGATGCGTCGAGGAGGACAGACGTTCGATATTCCCGAGGCGAAGGAGACGGTTACCTTCATGGCCCTTCCGCAGGATGCGGCCATTCGCGGATGAACGAGTCAAGCGCGGCTGCCCAACTCACCGCCTTGATGGCCAGTCGGCGATCGATCCGGAATTTCACACCTCAGCCTGTAGCCGATGATCTCGTGCGCGCGGTTCTGGCCGCGGCGTGCCATGCGCCGTCGGCCCACAACAAGCAGCCGTGGCGTTTCGCCGTCTTGCGTGACCCGGCCGACAAAGATCGCCTGGCGCGGGCGCTCGGGGATCGTCTGAGAGCCGACCGCCTGAAGGACGGTGATGATCCGCGTGATGTTGATATCGACGTTACGCGATCTCACACGCGCATCACGGGCGCGCCGGTGGCCATCGTGGTCTGCCTGACGTTGGAGGACATGGACGTTTACCCGGACGAGCGCCGGAGGCGCGCCGAGCGACGGATGGCCGTTCAGAGCGTAGCCATGGCCGGGCACGGTCTGCTACTGGCAGCGCACGCGCACGGGCTTGGGGCATGCTGGCTGTGTGCCCCTCTCTTCGCCCCGGAGGTCATCAGCCAGGCGCTCGATCTACCCCCTGACTGGGAGCCTCAGGGGCTGGTCCTGCTCGGCTGGTCGGCCGCTCCCGGGAAAGCGCGCGACCGGAAACCGGTGGAGGCCGTGGCGAGGTTCGTGTGAGGCCAAAGGTCCTGACCGGGGTGAAGAGGATGATCTGCTGATGAGAGTCGTTGCCCTCGCCGGAGGTGTGGGCGGTGCCAAGCTGGTCGATGGACTGGCGCGGATCACCTCTCCCGCCGATCTGACCGTCATCGTGAATACCGGAGACGACTTCGAGCACCTTGGCCTGTGGATCTGTCCCGACATGGACACAGTCGTCTACACCCTTGCAGGCCTGGCCAATCCGGACACCGGCTGGGGGCGGAACGACGAGACCTGGAACTTCCTGGAAACCCTGTCGGCGCTCGGTGGGCCGGCATGGTTCAGGCTTGGCGACCGCGACCTGGCGCTCAGTGTTGAGCGGACCCGACGCCTGGAGTCGGGCGAGCCACTCAGTTCCATTGCCGATCACTTCTGTGAGGGGTTTGGCGTCAGTGTCCAAGTGCTGCCGATGACGGACGACCGGGTGGCGACGCTCGTCCTCACGGTCCAGGGCGAGTTGCCATTCCAGCAGTACTTCGTCGCCTTGGGGTGTGAGCCGGAGGTTCGCGGATTTCGCTTCGAGGGGATCCAGGATTCCAGGCCGGCGCCGGGGGTGTTACCGGCTCTGGAAGAGGCTCAGCTGATCGTCCTCTGTCCATCAAACCCGTGGGTCAGTCTGGATCCGATCCTGGCGGTTCCAGGGGTGCGTTCGGCCATTGCCGGCAAACAGGTCGTTGGCGTCTCTCCGATCGTTGGGGCCCAGGCGATCAAAGGACCGGCGGCCAAGATGTTTCGCGAGCTGGGCATCGAACCCTCCGCTCTGGCTATTGCCGAGCATTATCGGGGGTTGTTGTCGGGAATGGTGATCGACTCGCAGGACGCGTCGCTTGCCGACCCGATACGGTCCCTGGGCCTGGGAGTGCGGGTGACACAAACGATCATGAGAAACCCCCTCGATCGGAAGAAGTTGGCGGAAGAGGTACTCGCCCTTGCCGGCGAACGCCTGGCGGAGACGGAGGGCGGACTTTGACAGTGTGGGCGATCGTGCCGGTCAAGCCGCTTCGCCGGGCAAAATCGCGTCTGGCGAGCGTGCTGTCGAAAGAGGATCGTCTGGAACTAAGCCAGCGTATGTTGACCCACACCCTGGAAGTCCTGGGTGAGATCCCCTCGATCGAAAGGACGCTTGTCGTCAGCCGCGACTCGCGGGCATTGGCGCTGGCGCGAAAACTCGGAGCTCGGACGGTGACTGAGCGGGGATCGCCTCAGCTCAATCGGGCCTTGGTCCGGGCGACTCTGGTTGCGCGGCGGTACAACGTGTCCGCCGTCCTGGTCCTACCCGCCGATCTTCCTCTGCTCACGCGCGAGGATATCGAGTCATTGATCGCCAGGGGTTCCGACCCACCGGTCGTCGTCATCGCCCCCGACCGCCGCAGGTCGGGGACGAACGCCCTGCTTTCGTCGCCTCCGGGTTTGATAGAATACGCGTTCGGGCCACAGAGTTTCCCGCACCATCTCGAACATGCACGAGCGGCCGGCGTGCGCCTCGAAGTATGTGAACTTCCTTCACTCGCCCTCGACGTGGACATGCCGGAAGACTTGCTTCGGCTTGAAAGCGAGAGGCCTGCGGCGGCTCGAGTTACGGATTCGGAGACAAGATGACCAACGACAGGGTTGCCTTGTACTTGCAGGACGATCACGATCTCAGGCAGGGGCTGGACTACGCGTGGTACGCGGAGCAGCGGGGTTTCGAAGCCGTGTGGCAGGCCGAGTCGCGCCTGGTGCGCGATGCGATTGTGCCTATGGCGGCCTATGCCGCTGTCACCCAGAGGATCAAGGTCGCATCGGGTGTGATCAACAACTGGACGCGTAACATCGGCCTGCTGGCTGCCACTTTCCTGACGCTGGACGATCTGGCCCCGGGTCGGATCATTTGCGGGATTGGCGCCTGGTGGGATCCCCTGGCGGCCAATGTCGGGATTGAGCGCCGCCATCCCATGCTGGCGATGCGAGAGACGGTCGAGGTACTTCGCCGCCTGCTAAACATGGAAAGGGTCACATTCCACGGGGAATTCCACAACGTGGACGGGATCGAGCTCGATGTCGTCCACGGCCGGCGCGAACCGCGCGATGTCCCCCTATACATCGGAGCGACGGGATTCAAGATGATGGAGCTGGCCGGGGAGATCGCCGACGGTGTCGTTCTAAACTACTGCGTTCCGCCTGACTATAACGACCTCGCCCTGCAGGCTCTTGAAACCGGTGCCAAGCGAGCCGGCAGGAGCATCGAAGACATCGACCGCCCACAGCTCGTCGTGTGCTCGGTCGACCGCGATCGGGCCAAGGCGCTCGATGCCAGCCGCGAGCTTCTGACGCAGTATCTGGCCCAGCAACCGCACATTGCCAAAGCCAGCGGCGTTCCCCAACGTGTCGTCGACGAGATCCAAAAAATCCTCGGTTGGCCAGCGACTTATGAACAGATCAAACGGGCCAAACACCTCGTGCCCGATGACCTGATCCTGCGGATCACGGCTTCGGGTACCCCGGAAGAGGCGCTCGCCAAGGTCGACGAGTACCGTCGCCGCGGAGCAACCTGTCCGATCCTGTTCGCCGTCGGGAGTGACGTCCGCTTGTTGATCGATACCTTTGGCCCTCAACGGGCTATGTGAGGCGACGTCATGAAACCAAGCGCCAATGAGCCGGCCGCCTCCGGGCTCGCGCCCGAAACGGATACGTCGCTTGCCGGGGAGCGCCGGGTCAAACAGCCTAACTCGCGCCTTTGCTTTGTGTGTGGGTTGGAGAACCCGGTGGGCTTGAAGCTCACATTCTTCGACGCAGGACCCAATCGAGCCGAAGCCGGCTGCACGGTCCCCGAGAAATACCAGGGATATCCGGGCGTGGTCCATGGCGGGGTTGTTGCGGCGATGCTCGACGAAGTCGTCGGCCGGGCGGCGATGTCGGGGGATCCGAACCACTTCACTGTGACGGCCAGACTCCAGTTGCGCTATCGAAAGCCGGTGCCGGTCGGCGTTCCCCTGGGCCTTGTCGGGTTCATCGATCGCAAGAGAGGCCGGGTGGCGACCGGTCGGAGCGAGCTCAGGCTTCCCGACGGAACTATCGGCGCCGAGGCCGAGGCGACCCTGGTCGACTACTCGGATACTCCCGAAGACGCAAAACGTCTCGAACAGCTGGGTTGGCGGGTATATGACGATTGAGGGTCGAGCACCTTGGGGGGCGTTCTATGATGGTCGGTCCGGCCGGTGGCCAGGGAGACGATGAGGATGGAATACCACCGTCCAAGATCCCTTGATGAGGCCCTTGATCTATTGAAGAGAAGTATCCCGCTCGCAGGCGGGACGAGCCTGACTCCCGGCCGGCGTGGCCTGTCGTCCGTTGTCGACCTGCAGGATGTAGGGCTCGACAGCCTCGAGGTGACCCGGACGCGCCTCACCGCGGGTGCCTGTGTGACTATTCAGTCGCTTGTCGAGCACGCGGATGTCATTCCGCCGGCTCTTACGGAAGTTTGCTTGCTTGAGGCAGGTTGGAATCTACGCAACGCGGCGACGTTGGGCGGGAGCCTTATGGCGGCGGATGGAAGATCGCCCCTCCTTACCGTCTTGCTGGCTCTCGGGACCCGAGTGCTGCTCCAGCCGGGTAACGAGGAAGTGGGCCTGAACGATTTTTTGGGCCGTCGTGGGACCGATCTCACGGGTCGTCTGATTACGTCGGTCTCGATCCCGCGCCCGAGCTGGGTTTCCTATGACCAGGTCGCCCGCTCACCCGCCGATCGGCCCGCCGTGTGCGCGGCGGCGGCGGAGATGTCACTCGGAGGTTCACCGAGTCGACTGGGCGTGGCGCTTGGCGGCTTTGGCGCCAGGCCGTTACTGTTGTCATCGGCAGATGAGGATCCAGGGAGCGAAGACGCTCCTGAGCGGATCGGAAGGCTCGCTTCCGAAGCCTACGCGCGTGCCGGCGACGCCTGGGCCAGCCCCGAGTACCGATCGGAGATTGCGGGAATACTTGTGCGGCGGGTGATCCTAGAGGCGGCGGCGCCATGAGGATCCGCTTCAATCTCAACGGCAACCCGGTCGATGTGGATCTCCCGGCCGATACCACCTTGCTGACGACGCTCCGCGAGCACCTGGGGATCTTTGGCGTAAAACACGGTTGCGAGACGGGGGATTGTGGAGCTTGTACAGTCCTGCTTGACGGCGAACCGGTCAACACCTGTGTGATGCTCGCTGCGCAAGCCGACGGCAAGACGATTACCACGATCGAGGCGATCGGGGAGCATCCCGAACATGGTTGGAAGCAGACGGCCGGTTTGAGCGCCCTTCAACGCGCTTTCGTTGAGACGGGTGCTATCCAATGCGGCTATTGCACACCGGCGATGATCCTGGCGTCGGGCAGCCTGCTGAGTCGAGACCCAAACCCCTCAGAAGCTGACGTGCGTCAGTCTCTATCCGGTGTTCTTTGCCGGTGCACGGGTTATCTGAAACCGGTTCAGGCCGTCATAAGGGCGGCGGCAGTCCTGCGAGGGGATCCGGTCGAGCCAATCGAGGCTCCCATTCCCGCGCCTTCGGAGTTGTTCACGCCGCCCGAGGCGGGGGAGACTGGCGGGGTCGGGAGTGGGCCAGCGACCGAATTGGCGATTCGGACCAGCGTGATGCCTAGAATTCAGGTCGCGCCCGGGCCGGAGACACGCGCTTCTGTCGGTCGCCCCGAGCCGAAGGTCGACGCGGTGAAGCTCGTGCAAGGCAAGCCGGCCTTTGCGGCCGACATCGAGATGCGCGGGATGTTGGTGGCCAAGGTCCTGCACAGCCCGCTTGCGCACGCACGCATCCGGAAGATCGACGCCTCCATGGCCCTGGCGCTTCCCGGCGTGGCGGCCGTATTGACCTGGAAGGATATCCCCAGAGTTGTGTATTCGACGGCCGGCCAGTCACATCCCATCCCCGGTCCGCTTGACACGTTTTCCCTCGACAACAAAGTACGGTTCGTGGGCGACCGGGTGGCCTTCGTCGCGGCCGAGGACGAAGCGACGGCCGAAAAGGCGCTCGAGCTCATCCGGGTCGATTATGAACCGCTCACGCCGATCCTCGACCCGGGGCAGGCGATGGCCGAAGGCGCTCCCCGGATCCACGAAGAACCGGAGTATGTGAACTTCGCCGACTCCGACCCAAGCCGGAACCTGGCGGCCGAGATCCGCATTGATATCGGAGATGTGGACACAGGTTTCTCCGAGGCCGACTTTGTCGTGGAAGGGGCATACGAGGTCCCCAAGGTCCAACAGGTCTCGATCGAGCCGCACGTCGTCGTCACATACTGGGATGAGGATGACCGGCTGGTGATCCGCACGAGCACTCAGGTCCCGTTCCACGTCCGGCGACAACTGGCCCCGGTCCTTGGACTTCCCCCCAAGCGGATCCGGGTGATCAAGCCGAGGATCGGCGGGGGTTTCGGCGGCAAACAAGAGGTGCTGATCGAGGATGTCGCGGCCCATTTGACAATCGCCACAAGTCGGCCGGTCCGGTTCGAGTACACCCGGGCGGAGGAGTTCTTGGCCGCCCGTTCGCGCCATCCGATGCGGATCAAGATGCGAACAGGAGTGAAGCGCGACGGGACGATCACCGCCAACGAGATGATCGCTCTGAGCGATACAGGGGCTTATGGCTGCCACGCATTGACCGTCACCGGCAACACCGGCCACAAAGCCATGGCGTTATATGTCGGTGACGGCCCATACCGCCACTCGCCGAACATCCGCTTCCACGCCAACGTGGTCTACACCAACACACCTCCTTCGGGCGCGTTCCGCGGGTACGGCGTCCCGCAAGGCTACTGGCCCGTCGAGCGGCACATGGAGAAAGTCGCCCGGACCTTGGGCCTCGATCCTCTCGCATTCCGCCTGAAGAATACACTCCGCGCCGGTGAGCTGCATCCGTTCAGCACGGCTTGGTCCGAGGGGCGTGAACCGCGGCCGGAACGGATCAACACCTGCGGGCTGGCCGATTGTGTCGCCCAGGGTGCGGCCGCCATCCACTGGCACGAGAAGTACGGCAACGCGGCCTGGCATTCGATTCCGGGCAAGCCGCACCTGCGCCGGGGCATCGGCGTCGCCACGGTGATGCAAGGAACGGCAATCCCTTATCTGGACATGGGTGGCGCGAGCATCAAGATCAATGACGACGGTTCGTTCAACCTGCTCGTCGGGGCCACCGATCTCGGCACCGGCTCAGACACCGTCCTCGCCCAGCAGGCGGCGGAGGTCTTGGGGGCGCCGATTGAAGACATCATCGTCTACTCATCCGACACCGATTTCACCCCGTTCGACAAAGGTGCCTACGCCTCGAGTACGACATACATCTCGGGGACGGCGGTCGTGCGCGCCGCGGAGCAGGTGGCCGAACGCATCCGGCTGCGGGCGGCGCGCATGTTGAGCGCCGAGGCCGGAGAGAGGATCGCCTCGGATCAGATCCGATTGGCCGACAGACAAGCCTGGGCACCGGACGGACGATCGGTGACCCTGGCCGAGGTGGCCATGAACGCGCTCCACGAGGAGGATCAAGAGCAGATCATGGGGATCGGCTCGTACGTCTCTCCCGCCTCGCCCCCGCCCTTCGCCGCGCAATTCGCCCAGGTCATGGTCGATGTGGAGACCGGCCAGGTTACCGTCGAGAAGCTGGTCATGGCCGTTGACTCGGGCGTCATCGTCAATCCGCTCACGGCGTCCGGGCAGATCGAGGGTGGGATGACCCAGGCGCTCGGATACGCGGTTTGCGAAGAGATGCTCTACGACAAAGACGGAAAGCCGCGCGAGGTGGACCTGCGGGATTACCACATCTTCGCCGCGCAGGAGATGCCGTCGCTGGAGACGATCTTCGTCGAAACCTTCGAGCCGACTCACCCCTTCGGGGTGAAAGCCGTGGCCGAGATCCCGATGGACGGCGTCGCGCCGGCTGTGGGCAACGCAGTGCTCGACGCTTGCGGGGCCAACGTCGACGTCGCCCCGGTCACGCCCGAGCGATTGTGGCGGGCGCTGAGGGGGCCGAAGGCTTGATGTACACTGAACGGGAGAGACTGGCGGGAAGGTTCGGTTACAGAGATAGTACTTACCGGGGGATGGGCCGGGGGCAGGTTTCTTGGCACTATAGGAGCTGGCGCCAGCGCCCATGAGTTCCGTCATCCGCCTAAACGTGAGTTGCGCTGCATGATTGGTCGCCCAAGCTCACCCGACGTCTCACATCCCTCGGATGGAACCATGCATCATGGCGGAGAGCGCGTGAGGCAGCAGGCAGACCGCCTTCCTCCGGCGCCGGCGCGAATTGGGGGAAGGGCGGGAGTGTGGTCAAGATCGAGTGCCGTCTCCGGCGGTCGGACCCGCACTCGGTTGACATCATGATCGAGATCTACGAGCGGATTCAGACGGTGCTCAAGCGGGGGGGCCGGGCCGCCCTGGCGGTCGTCATCCGAACCCAGGGGTCGGTACCCCGCCGGGAGGGGAGCAAGATGTTGGTCTTCCCCGACGGCCGTATCGAGGGTACCGTCGGCGGCGGCGATCTGGAAAACCGAGTCATCGCCGAGGCCTTGGGAGCGATGGAGCAGGGCAAGACCCGGATGCTCCGCTATTCTCTGAACGACCTGGGGGGAGGCGATCCTGGCGTCTGCGGAGGAGAGGTGGAGGTGTTCGTCGAACCCATCGAGCCCCGCCCGACCGTAGTCGTGGTCGGAGGAGGGCACGTCGGCAAGGCCGTAGTCCACCTGGCCCACTGGCTTGGATTCCGGGTGGTGCTTTCTGACGACCGCCCTGAATTCGCTTCTGAGGAAGCCAACCCGGATGCGGATGAGATCCTCTTCGGCCCATTGGCCGAGCTTCCAAAGCAAGTCGAGATCAACCCCGACACCTACCTCCTGCTCACAACACGCGGCGTGCCGGTAGACGTCGCGGGCCTGCCTGCTCTTCTAGAGACGCCGGCCGGTTACATCGGTGTCATCGGCTCACGCAGGCGGTGGGAGGTGTGTGTGCAGCAGTTGAAAGAGATGGGTCTGCCCCAGGAGAAGATCGACCGCGTGACTTCGCCCATGGGACTCGAGCTCAACGCCGAGACGCCGGAGGAGATCGCGGTGAGCATTCTGGCAGAGATCGTTCTGCTTCGCCGCGGCGGCACCGGGCTGCCGATGGCGCATGCCCCCGGGGCCCGGCGGGCTCGCAAGGGAGATTGATCGAGGGATGTGGACCGAGTACTTCACCCCGGTCTCTCTTGAGCAAGCGCTGGCACTCCTGGCGGAGAACGGCGGCCGGGCCCGCGTGGTGGCCGGGGCGACCGATTTGATTCTTGAGCTCGAACGCGGCCAGAGACCGGGCATAGAAATGTTGATCGACGTCACGCGGATCCCGGGTCTGGACACGATCCGCCTCGACCCGGACGGGCAGATCCATCTGGGTCCATTAGTGACGCACAATCACTGCGCCGGATCCCGGCTGATCATCGACAGGGCATTTGCGCTGGCGCGCGCGTGTTGGGAGGTCGGAGCACCCCAGATCCGCAACCGGGCGACGGTGGCCGGCAACCTGATAACCGCTTCGCCGGCGAACGACTCGATCACACCCCTCGTGGCACTGGGAGCGACGGTGAAGCTGCGCTCCGTTTCCGGGGAGCGAATCGTCCCATTGAACGAGTTCTACACGGGCGTCCGCCGCACGGTAATGCGGGAAGACGAAATGCTGGTCGACATCGCCTTTCCGGCTCCGCCGCCTGGCACCAGGAGCATGTTCTACAAGCTGGCCCTGCGTCGGGCGCAGGCGATCTCGGTTGTCAACGTCGCGGCGATGCTCGAATTTGAGGCTGATCGGGTCAAACACGCGGCGGTCACCATGGGGGCGGTGGCGCCGACGATCATCCATGCTGCGCAGGCGGAGAAGGAGCTTGTCGGCCAATCCCTGACCGAGGAGATCCTTGTCCGCGCAGCGCAGGCTGCCGCCATGACCGCCCGGCCCATCGACGACTTGCGAGGTTCAGCCTGGTATCGCAAGGAAATGGTCCGGGTATGTACGGAGCGTGTTCTCCGTTCTCTGGCTGAAGGAAGTGAGCGCCGAGGCTATCCTGAGATGCCGGTGATGCTTCGCCGCGAGCACACCTGGCATCTCGAGCAAGTGTTAGCGGAGCCGCTGGCCCATCACAGCGGGATGTCGATCATCACGCGGATCAATGGAAGAACATTCACCCTGGGAACAGGTTTCGACAAGACCTTGCTGCGCCTGTTGCGGGAAGACGTGGGATTGACCGGCACCAAAGAGGGCTGTGCCGAAGGTGAGTGCGGCGCGTGCACGGTCTTCCTCGACGGCGTGGCGGTCATGGCCTGTATGGTCCCCGCGCCGCGTG
>Ga0209519_10001399_pt1 | contig 10587 bp, 9 predicted proteins | sample Rifsed13ft1_FD_184005 | JGI IMG/M metagenome (GOLD analysis project Ga0209519, IMG submission 184005) | Soil microbial communities from Rifle, Colorado, USA - sediment 13ft 1 (version 2) | ecosystem: Environmental > Terrestrial > Deep subsurface > Rock core/Sediment | place: Rifle, Colorado...
GCCATCCCGATGCCGACGGTGTGCGAATCATTCGTGCGCGAGCGCGCCATCAAGCACCTGTCGCAGGGCCGCCTGGTTCTGTTCGCCGGCGGGGTGATCTGGTATCTCAGGACACAGCGCGGCCGATGGCAGTGGGACAGAATAAAACTCAAGTTGCCGGTGTTCGGCATGTTGTTCCAGAAAGTGGCATTTTCGCGATTTGCGCGCGTGTTCGGCGCCATGCAGAAAAGCGGCATTTCCATGATGCTCACGCTCGAGATCGTGGCCGAGACCGTCGGCAATGTGGTGATAGCCCGGGTCGTGGACCAGATGCGCGAAGACCTTCGCGAAGGCAAGGGCCTTGTGGAGCCCATGGAGGCCTCGGGCATGTTTCCGCCGCTTGTCATACAGATGATCTCGGTGGGCGAAGAGACCGGGAACATCGACACCATGCTGGCCAAGGTTTCCGACTACTATGACATGGACGTCGAATATACCCTCCGCAACCTCTCGACACTGATCGAGCCGATCCTGCTTCTCTTTCTGGGCGGGATGGTCCTGTTCATGGCATTGGGAATATTCCTGCCGATGTGGAACATGATCAGCCTGTTTAAGAAATAGATAATGACATTAATAAATTTAAAATCAACAAGCCCCCTTTTCTCATGCGAAAACATTCATGCGTGACTTCCTGAAAAATATCCTTCAGCGCCTTCTTACCAAAAAATATCAACTGAGCCTCGCAGTTTTGATCCCGTTCTTTCTCGTTTTGTTCGTCCTCGGCCCCATGTATATATCAATAAAATATGTGGAAAAACTTGCTTTGTCCGCATCGCCGGATGCGTTCCGCGAGAGCGTGCATACGCTCAGACTGGTCATGTGGGTGTCGGCGACCGCAGCTCTCGCGGCTGGGCTTGTTATCGCATATTCCATCCTGTCGCCGATAAAAAGATTTATGGGAGGTTCACGCGCATTTATTGCCGATGAGCGGAAAACGGAACCTGAGGATGATTTCGCTATTCTCGGCAGGGATTTCAGCATGGTGATGAGCTCGCTCAGCCGGTATGTGTCCATTCTTGAGGGTATGTCCGGAGGTGTGATCGCCTTTGACCGGGACGGCCGCGTGACCGCGGTCAACCCCACCGCGGAACACATCTTTGCATGCCGGTCACAGGAGCTTCTCGGCAGGCCGCTGGCGGACATTTGCAGGAGAGTTGTTCACAGCCCGGATATGGAGAAGGTGATCCTGGACGGTTTGCGGCATAACAGGTCCTATTCATCCAGGGAGGTCCGTATCAGGGGAGCCGCGGGCCGCGCAGACGCCGGAAGTGCGGATATCGCGGTCGGGGTAACCACTTCTCTTCTCAAGGACGCAGATGGGAAAACGTCCGGATTGGTGGCAAATTTTCTGGACCTGACGGGCATCAAACAGATGCACGAAGATCTCCAGCAGCGGCTCCGCCTGGCAAGTCTCGGCCGGCTCGCGGCCGGCGTTGCGCACGAGGTGCGTAATCCGCTCGGCGCTATTAAAGGCATGGCGCAGTTGATCCAGGAGGACCTGCCGGACCAGGACCCCCGGAAAAAATACAGCAGGATCATTGTGCAGGAGACAGACCGTCTGAACAAAGTTGTGGAAGAACTGCTCGGCCTCACGCAGGGCGCCGTTGCCCGGGAGATGTGTGATGTCAATGCGCTGCTCATCCAGGCGCGGGACCTCGCCGCGCATGGTGCAGGCGGAAAACTTATTCCGGAAGGAAGCCGGCAATCTGTAATCGCGGATACCGGAGAGATCCCGAAGATCATGGGTGAGCGGGGAAGACTGGTCCAGGCCTTTCTTAATATTTTCTTGAATGCCCTTGAAGCAGTGTCAACCGGCGGCAGGGTACGGTTCAAGACCTTCTATTTGTCCGAGACGCGTTCGATCGCTGTCGAGATCGGGAATACCGGGCCTCCGATACATCCGGAGGTACAAGAACGGATGTTCGAACCGTTTTTTACGACGAAAGAAAAGGGATCAGGCCTCGGTCTGGCCATCGCGCATCAGATCATCACCTCGCACGGAGGCAGCATCTCGACGGAGAACACGGAAAGCGAGACGGTATTCCGCATCATACTGCCGGCGGGGTGAGGGACGGGGGACGGGGGGCGGGGGACGAGGGACGTGGGACGAAGGACAAAAATGAAACTTAACAATTTCTCTGCGAACTCTGCGTTCTCTGCGGTGAAAGGCTTTATAAAAATATGGAAAACACAAAAATCCTGATCGTCGACGATGAACCGAGCATGAGGTTCTTCCTGTCCGAAGCGCTCGGGAAACAGGGATACGCATGCAGTGAGGCGGGTGACGGAGAAGAGGCGCTTGGGCGCCTGAAAGAGAGTCGGCCCGATATCGTCATCCTGGACCTCAAGATGCCGCGCATGGGCGGTATGGAGGCGCTGAAAAAGATCCGCGCGCTCGACCCGGACATAGCGGTCATCATTGTTACCGCGTTCGGCACGCGCGAAACGGCGCACGAGGCCATTCAGGAGGGGGCCTACGACTACTTCAGCAAGCCGGCGGACATCAACGAGGTGCGGGTGGTCGTTGGGCGCGCGGCTGAACGCGTTCGCCTGCTCAGAACGGTTCGGCAGCTTCAGGAGAGCACGGAACAGACATATACGCCGGAGCGGATCCTCGGCAAAAGCCCCCCCATCCTTCATCTCAGGGAGCTTCTGCTCAAGGTTGCCGGGTCCGATAGTACGGTGCTCATCACCGGAGAGAGCGGCACCGGGAAGGAACTTGCCGCAAAGGTTCTCCACTATCAGAGCCGCCGGCGGAACGGGCCGTTCGTGGCCGTGAACTGCGCCGCCATTCCCGAGACGCTGCTCGAGGCCGAGCTTTTCGGACACGAGAAGGGGGCATTCACCGGAGCGCACCAGCTGCGGATCGGACGATTTGAGTCTGCCGACAAGGGTACGGTCTTTCTCGATGAGATCGGAGACATGCCTGCCGCAATGCAGACCAGGATACTTCGCGTGCTCCAGGAACGGACCTTTGAGCGTGTCGGCGGGGTGAAGCCCCTGCACGTGGACATCCGGCTGATCACAGCCACCCATCGGGACCTTTCCCAGGCGGTGGCTGAAGGAAAGTTCCGCGAAGACCTCTATTACCGGCTGAACGTGGTGCCTGTTCCCATACCCCCGCTCCGCGAGCGGAGAGAAGACATCCCTCTTCTCGCGGACTTCTTTCTCCAAAAGTGCAAAGACAGCCTCGGCCTTGTACGCAAGAGGCTCTCTTCCGGCGCCGAAGCGCAGCTTATGCAATATCGGTGGCCGGGAAATGTGCGCGAGCTCGATAACATCATCCAGCGGGCGGTGCTCCTTTCCTCGGGAGAGGAGATTTCCGGGGACGAGATGACAGGCATCCTCGGGGCCGGAGCGACAAAGAATTTTGAATATCTGATAGAGTCAGATCTGTTCAATGATCCGGAAAAGCGCACGAGGCTTTCCCTGCCGGGGGCGGTGGAAGAAATCACGGAGCAGATAGAAAAGCAGATCATACAAAAAGCCCTCGAAGCGCAGGGAGGCAAGAGGCAGGAGACAGCGGACATGCTCAAGATAAGCCGCAAGAGTCTGCATAATAAGATGAAGAAATACGGAATAGAATGAGGCATGGTCAGAAGACAGGACATATCTTGTGAAGTCTTCTTTAACAGTAAAATCCTCCTTCTCCATCACCTCAACACTCTTCACGCCATGGCCGCGCCGGCACGTAATGACGCCCTGCGATCCCCTTCACTGAAAACACTGTTTTGAATTTCTCTTTCTTATTTCTATAACCAAAAACCGTGCGGGCATTTATATTATTTATAGCTAAAAACCTTGACAATGGTTTTTCGTTATGATAATTTTCATGGCCTATAGACACTGCGAATCGCTGTTTCCCTTGTTGTGAGAGGCTTTCGGAATGATAGACATCAACAGCTCACTGTACTTCCAGCTTGTCAATTTTATCGTGCTGCTTCTGGCGCTGAACATCATTCTCTTCAAGCCCCTATTACGCACTATGCAGGAACGCGAGCAGGGCATCGCCAACGCATTCACCGACGCGAAATCAGCCCAGGAGCGCATGCAGAGCATGCTGGAACAATACACCGCCGCTCTGAACGACGCCAAGCAGAAGGCCGCGGCCACTTACGGCGCCGCGTATCAGCAGGGCCTTGATGCACAGCGGGAGATGATCGCCGCAGGGCGCGCAACGGCCGGCGAGCAGCTCAACAAGGCGAGGGCCGAGATCTCGGCTGCGGCCGCTTCCGCGCGGACGGATCTCAAGAAAGAGGCCGAGGCGCTTTCGCAGAACATTACCGCCAAGCTTCTTGGCAGAGCGGTATAGAATTAACGTATAACCGGTAACGCGTAACTTGCAACTGGTAACGCAGGACCGAGAACAAAAACCAAATACCTGAATAAGTTACGCTGGATAAATGACCATGACAAGAGCGAAAAATATCATACCGATCTTCTACGGACTGGCGGGCATCCTGAGCGCCGCGCTGGCCTTTGCCGAAAGCGAGGGGCATGGCGGAGAAGAGACGATGACCTTTCTGGGAGACTGGCTGCCGAGGATCATCAATTTCGCCATCCTCGCGGGAGTGCTCGTCTATTTTGCCAGAAAACCCATCCGGGATTTTTTTGTGTCGCGCACGGCCGCGATCGCCAAGTCCATGGAAGACTCCCGGGAGGCGAAGGAACGCGCGTTGAGCGCCCTTGCCGATATGGAACGGAAGGTCAAGGACGTCAGCGCGGAAACGGGCAAGCTGATCGATGAGGCCCGGACGCGGGGCGAGAAGGACAAGCAGGGGCTTGTGGAAGAAAGCAAAAAAATCGTTCAGGACATCCAGGCACAGGTGAAGTCCACGATCGATGTGGAAGTTCAAAAGGCCAAGGACAGCCTTGCCGTCGAAGCGGCGCTCCTCTCCATAGACCTTGCCGAGGGCAGGATCAAGGAGCGGATGAACAACGAAGACCGTGAACGGATCCTGAAGGAATATATCGCCAGGGTTGGAGGCAAGAGTTGATCAGGGTAATCGCGAAAAGATATGCCAGGGCACTCGTGGAACTGAGCGAGGAGAAGAAGATCACGGAAAAGGTCCGCGCGGACCTGGACGCATTCGCAGGCGCTGTGGGGACCCAGCCGGACCTTCGGAAGATATTTTCCAACCCCGCCTTCACGGCGGAAGACAAAAAGGTCGTGATACGGGAGCTTTCATCGCGGCTGGAACTGCATGCGATCTCCCAGCGGTTCATCGAGCACCTCGCCGACGTGAACCGGATCATCTATCTACAGGACATCTACCGGGCATTCGAGGACCTTCTCGCAGAACGGGAGAACCGCGCCATGGTGCAGCTGGTCACGGCGGCGGCAGTCAACCCGGCCGACCTTGCGGACATCAAGAAAAAACTTGAGACGCTCACCGGCAAGCAGGTGGACATCGACGCGAAGGTCGATGCATCGCTCATCGGCGGGGCCAAGGCGCAGATCGGAAGCGTTGTTTATGACGGGACCATCAAGAACCAGCTCGACAAGATGCGCAATCAATTGATGAACTGAACGTCAAGAATACAGGAGACAGGAGTCAGGAGCCAGGAGAACTGCTTTAGTCCGTTTTTCTGACTTCTGGATTCTGACTCCTGACTTCAAAGGGGTGCATACAATGCAGATCAAGGCACAGGAAATCAGCGAGATCATAAAAAAGAAGATATCCGATTTCGAGAAGACCGTTGAGGTCGCCGAAGTCGGCACCGTGATAACGGTCGGTGACGGCATCGCCAAGATCTTCGGGCTCGACAATGTCATGTCCGGCGAGCTCCTGGAGTTCCCGGGCGGCGTCATGGGCATGGCGCTGAACCTCGAAGAGGAGAACGTGGGCGCGGTGCTCATGGGCGAAGACTCCGGGATCCGCGAAGGGGACATCGTCAAGCGGACCAAGAGGATCGCCGAGGTCCCGGTGGGCGACGCCATCGTGGGCCGCGTGGTGGACGGCATCGGCCAGCCCATCGACGGCAAGGGCCCCATCGCTTCCAAAGAGTTCCGCCATATCGAAGTGATCGCGCCGGGCATCGTGAAGCGCCAATCCGTCCGTGAATCGCTCCAGACCGGCCTCAAGGCCGTTGATGCCATGATCCCCATCGGCCGCGGCCAGCGCGAGCTCATCATCGGAGACCGCCAGACCGGCAAGACCGCCGTTGCCATCGACACGATCATCAACCAGAAGGGCCAGAACGTCATCTGCATTTACGTGGCCATCGGGCAGAAGCGCTCCACGGTGGCGCAGGTGGTCAAGACCCTCGAAGAGCATGGCGCGATGAAGTACACCATCATCGTGTCGGCCACGGCATCCGACCCGGCGCCGCTCCAGTTCATCGCCCCCTACACGGGCTGCACCATCGGCGAGTATTTCCGCGACAAGGGCGGCCATGCCCTGATCGTGTATGATGATCTGTCGAAGCAGGCCACTGCCTACCGCCAGCTTTCGCTGCTCCTCCGCAGGCCTCCGGGCCGCGAGGCGTACCCCGGCGACGTGTTCTATCTCCACTCCCGTCTTCTCGAGCGCGCGGCGAAACTGTCCGACAAGCTCGGCGGCGGCTCGCTCACGGCGCTCCCGATCATCGAGACCCAGGCCGGCGACGTGTCCGCGTACATCCCGACGAACGTGATCTCCATTACCGACGGACAGATATTCCTTGAGTCCGACCTCTTCTTTTCCGGCGTGCGGCCGGCCATCAATGTGGGTATCTCCGTGTCGCGCGTGGGCGGCAGCGCCCAGATCAAGGCCATGAAGCAGGTGGCCGGCACGCTCCGCCTCGACCTGGCCCAGTACCGCGAGCTCGCCGCCTTCGCCCAGTTCGGCAGCGACCTCGACAAGGCCACACTGGCCCAGCTGAACCGCGGTCAGCGCATGGTCGAGCTCCTCAAACAGGACCAGTACTCGCCGCTTCCGGTCGAGCAGCAGATCCTGGTGATCTTCGCGGGGACCAACGGCTTTGTGGACGAGGTCCCGGTGAACGCGGTAAAGAAGTTCGAGCAGGAGCTCCTCCGGTTCGCCACGAGCAAGCATCAGGCGCTGTTAAGCGACATCGCGACCAAGAAACAGCTGGATGACGACCTCAAGTCGCGCATCAAGGCGGTGATCGAGGAGTTCAAGAAGTCATTTACTGCGTAAATAGTTCGGAGTGTTGAGTTCGTAGTTCGGAGTTAACCAAAGACTCGAAACTTGAAGGAAATCGATGCCCAGCTTACGAGACATTAAAAGAAAGATCACGAGCGTCAAGAAGACCCAGCAGATCACCAAGGCCATGAAAATGGTGGCTGCTGCCAAGCTTCGCCGCGCGCAGGACCGAGTGATCGCGGCGAGGCCGTATGCGCGCAAGATGCTGGCGGTCATCGCGAACCTCGCGGGCCGCGTGGAGCGCGCACAGCATCCGCTTCTCGCCAAGCGCGAGCCCAAGCGGGTGAAGCTCCTCGTGCTCACGTCGGACCGCGGTCTGTGCGGGGCGTACAACACCAATATCATGCGCAAGGCGGTGGAGGCGGTCAGGGAACTGCAGGCGGCCGGCAAGGAAGTGACGGTCAACGTTGTCGGCAGAAAGGGCAGGGACTTCTTCCGCAAACGGGCCGCATACAAGCTCGGCAAGGTGTGGTCGGAGCTCGGCATGATCGACTATGAGAAGGCCGCCGATGTCGGCAAGAACATTGTCGAGCGCTTTGCCGCCGGCGAGACCGATGAAGTATATGTTCTCTATAATGAATTTAAGAGCGTCATGCAGCAAAAGGTGACGCTCGACAAGCTCCTGCCGGTGGAGCCGCCGGCGGAGGCGGACCCCTTCATGGCCGCCGTCGAGTATCTCTATGAGCCGTCGGCTGAAGCCATCCTGAGCTCGATCCTGCCGAAGCACATCGAGGTGCAGCTCTACCGATCGATGCTGGAAAGCCAGGCGAGCGAGATGGGATCGCGGATGACCGCTATGGACTCCGCCACGCGGAATGCGAGGGACATGATCGAAAGGCTCACGCTCAAGTTCAACAAACAGCGCCAGGCCGCGATCACCAAGGAGATATCCGAGATCGTGGGCGGGGCGGAGGCCTTGAAATAGTGAAAAATGCAAAATGCAGAGTGCAAAAGTCAAAATGAGAGCACAATAATTTTGCAATTTGAATTTTGACTTATAAAGATTCCACAGGGGGTTATCAATGAGCACAGGGAAAATAGTACAGGTGATGGGAGCGGTGGTGGACTGCGAGTTCCCCGTCGGAAGCCTGCCCCATTTGATGAACGCGCTCAGGATCGATCAGGCCGCGGACAAGAACATCGGCACACCCGAGACGCATCTGACGCTTGAGGTCGCGCTGCACCTTGGTGAGAACCGGGTGCGTACGGTGGCCATGTCGTCCACCGACGGTCTTATGCGCGGTATGAAGGTCAGCGACACCGGCAAGCCCATTTCCATGCCGGTCGGAAAGGAAACGCTTGGCCGCATCATGAACGTTATCGGCGAGCCGGTTGACGAGATGGGTCCGATCCAGACCAAGGACACGCTGCCGATCCACCGTCCTGCCCCCATGCTTGAGGAACTGGATCCCACAAAACAGCTCTTTGAAACCGGCATCAAGGTCGTCGACCTTCTGGCCCCCTATACCAAGGGCGGCAAGACCGGCCTCTTCGGCGGCGCGGGCGTGGGCAAGACCGTGCTCATCATGGAGCTCATCAACAACGTGGCAAAGCAGCACGGCGGCTACTCCGTGTTTGCCGGCGTGGGCGAGCGTACGCGTGAAGGAAACGACCTCTGGGCCGAGATGAAGGAGTCGGGCGTTATCAACAGAACGGCGCTTGTTTACGGTCAGATGAACGAGCCGCCGGGAGCGAGGCTCCGCGTGGGTCTTTCAGCCTTGACCGTGGCGGAATATTTCCGCGACACCATGGGCCAGGACGTGCTTCTGTTCGTTGACAATATATTCCGCTTCACCCAGGCGGGTTCCGAAGTGTCGGCGCTCCTCGGCCGTATGCCTTCGGCCGTGGGCTACCAGCCCACGCTCGGTACGGAAATGGGCGCCCTTCAGGAGCGCATTACCTCCACGAAAAAGGGTTCCATCACCTCGGTGCAGGCCATCTACGTTCCCGCGGACGATCTGACCGACCCGGCGCCGGCAACCGCCTTCGCGCACCTTGATGCCACAACGGTGCTCTCTCGTCAGATCTCCGAGCTCGGCATCTACCCGGCCGTGGACCCGCTCGATTCGACATCACGTATCATGGATCCCCACGTGATCGGAGAAGAGCATTACGCGGTCGCGGGCAGGGTCCAGCTCGTGCTCCAGCGGTACAAGGAGCTCCAGGACATCATCGCGATCCTCGGCATGGACGAGCTCTCGGACGAAGACAAGCTCTCCGTGTCGCGGGCCCGGAAGATCCAGCGTTTCCTTTCGCAGCCCTTCCAGGTGGCCGAAGCCTTTACGGGAACACCCGGCAAATATGTGCCGCTCAAGGAAACCATCAAGGGATTCAAGGAAGTTGTTGACGGCAAGATGGATGACATCCCCGAGCAGGCGTTCTACATGGTCGGCCCCATCGAGGAAGTGTTCGAGAAGGCGGAGAAACTGGGGTATAAGCGGTAATTCGATAATCCGCTCGTAGCTGATAGCTCATAGCCGAAGAGCTGCGAGCCGCGAGCCAAGAGCTATGAGCGAGGATTGGAAAAAGATAATGGTCGCTGAAAAAGGAAAAATGCTGCTCGAGATAGTTGCGCCGAGCCGTCAGGTGGTGCGCTCCGAGCGGGTAGACGAAGTGATCGCTCCGGGGAGCGAGGGTGAATTCGGCGTTTTGCCGGGGCATACGCCTTTCCTGACAACGCTCAAGGCAGGGGAGCTTTCGTACCGCGAGGGTACGGTGTGGCACCACCTGGCCGTTGACTGGGGATACGCCGAGGTCGGCCCGAACCGGGTGATCATTCTGGCCGAAGGCGCGGACCGCGCGTCCGAGATCGACCTTGCCGAGGCCAGGCTCATGAAGGAGCGGGCAGAGAAGGCGTTGGGCGAAAAACGCGACCAGCGAGATCACGAAAAGGCCCGCATCGAACTTCTGAGGGCGCTCATCAGGATCCAGGTGGCGGAGCAGCACGGCCAAAAATAGGCCGGCGGTTTCTCTCTCGTCAGCCATTATTAATAATTCGTAACTACTCAGGTCAGCCACTCGCTCTGTCGCTTAGCGTGCCACAGGTCCTTGAAATTCGGCAGGGCGGTACTTTTGCCCGCAGCGCCTGCGTCGGTAGAGCATCTTTACCTGCGCGCTTACAGCGCCTATCGCTCATGGGTGACCTGAGCACCTTAGTAGTTACAATAATTCAATTCATGGAAAGGCAGCCCGCAGGGGTATGCCTTTTTGTTTTGAGGGCGCCGGAGAGGGGGAAGGTTGTCCGCACCCTGCCTGCTTTTCAGGCAGGGAAAAAGCTTGACAGCGACGCTGCCCTTAATTTATAATAATTCCAAAGTACAAAGTATTCCGGTCATGAAAAATCCGCCGAAAAAATGTCTGGCCGCGGGTATGAAGCGCACGCCGCAGAGGCTTGCCGTCC
>Ga0209519_10001402_pt1 | contig 10562 bp, 9 predicted proteins | sample Rifsed13ft1_FD_184005 | JGI IMG/M metagenome (GOLD analysis project Ga0209519, IMG submission 184005) | Soil microbial communities from Rifle, Colorado, USA - sediment 13ft 1 (version 2) | ecosystem: Environmental > Terrestrial > Deep subsurface > Rock core/Sediment | place: Rifle, Colorado...
ATCGAACTCGCTCGGGAGCGCAAACCCTTCTTGGCGATCAAGGGTTCGATCTATGATCCAAAGAAGCTGGTTTGGCAACCGCCTTCTCCCCTCTATCCCTACGAACGGGATTTCGGGCGGCCGAAGATCGATTGGCAAACTGTGGTGGCCGGAATCAAAAAGTACGGTATTCGGAACGGGGCGCAGACAACGGTCGCCCCCACCGGAACGATTTCCACCGTTGCCGGGGCGGAAGGGTACGGCTGCGAACCGGTGTTCGCCCTCTCCTATGTGAGAAAGCTCTTCCAAGCGGCGGGGGAGGATCAAGGGAAGCGGGAACTCTCCTACACCAGCCCGATGTTTGACCAGGTGTTGGAGAAATCGGGCCTGGACCACACCCATCGAGACAGCGTCTATGAAGAGGTGCGGCGGAAGGGAACCGTCCAGGGAATCAAAAAGGTTCCGGAAGAGATCCGCCGCGTTTTTGTGGTTTCCCAGGATATCACTCCCGAACAGCACATCAAGATGCAGGCGGTGCTGCAGCGCTTTGTCGACAACTCCATCTCCAAGACATGCAACTTCCCCCCGAACGCCACCGTCGAGGACGTCCGGAAGGCCTATCTGGAGGCGTGGAAGCTGGGCTGCAAGGGATTGACCGTTTACGTTACCGGAACGCGCAAGGAAGTGGTGCTGGAGACCGAGGAAACCAAGCAAAAAAGAGAAGGGGAGCTGGCGGTGAAGCCTCGGCCGGCGCGGACGGTCGGCTCAACCTATCGGGTGGACACGCCGGTCGGGAGCGCCTTTGTAACGGTTAATGAGAATGGGAACAGCAATCCGCTGGAAGTCTTTGTCAACGTGGGAAAGGCCGGTTCGGATATCGCCGCCGACGCCGAAGCGATCGGGCGGCTTTCCTCTCTTGTCTTGCGGATCGATCCGACGATGAGTCCGAAGGAGCGGGTGGCGGCAATTATTGATCAGCTAACGGGAATCGGGGGATCACGGGCGGTGGGATTTGGGGCCCAGAAGGTCCGTTCTTTGGCCGACGGGATCGCCAAAATTCTCAAAGAATACCTTGGTTGGAAGAAGGAAGAGGAGAAAATTGAGGAGATCCAGCCCCAGCTTCCGGTCGGGAAGCTCCAGAAAGTGGGGGATATCTGCCCGACCTGCGGCCAGGCGACCCTCGTTAATGAAGAAGGCTGCCGGAAGTGCTATTCCTGCGGGTATTCGGAGTGTTAACAAAAAAGGCTAAGCTGGTTGCTTAGCCTAAAGGAACCGAATCGGCATCCTCCCGTACTTTCCGAGAATCAACTGGTCCGCTTCATCTGGGTTTGGGATCGGTGGTTCGAACACCTTCACCTGTTGTCTGATCAGATCCTTCCAAACCCTCTTTCCACCTCGAGCGATGGAGAGGTGGTCTGCCTCTGTTGCCCGAGATAGCAAAGTCATCCAAGGACACTCGACGAAGACGATCACCACATGGTAGCCGTAGCGCTTGGCCAGCCGGTAGCGGGCCAGCCTCTTTTTCCGCGTGAGGTGGCAGGAATCCAGCACGATGGGTATTCCCCGCTGGAGAGCTCGCCGGAGAACCTCCTCGCGGACCCTCTCCGTCAGGAACTGGCGGACCCAGTAGGCCCGGCCGCGGACGGAGTTGTCGTCTCGGAGGAAATCCAGGTAGCGGTTGAGCAGGTTGTGGATGTCGCGGGTTCGGATCTGCCAGCACCACCTCAGCTGGGGATGGCGGTCCACCAGAGTGGTCTTGCCGGAGAGGCTCATCCCCACCATCACCACCAGGACCCGTTTCTCAGGATAAAGCCACATCCCGTCCCTGATCTCCCGGACAACTGCGGTGATGATGTGCTGAACCATCGGGGAACGCAGGTAGAAAAACGCTTTCACCGCCCCCTCGATCTGACGGATGTTCATATCTCTCCCTTCCGTTCCGAGTTGTTCAATTATAAGACCATCTCGCTGTAATCTCAATGGTCATGTCAATCTCTCGATTGATACCTCCTAAAAAAGTTAAACTTCACTTGTGGAAGAAAAAGGTTTGATCTACGTTTTTACCGGCGATGGCAAAGGAAAAACCACCGCCGCCATTGGCCAGGCGGTGCGGGCAGTTGGGCAGGGTTGTCATGTTCTGATGGTCCAATTCATTAAGCAAGTTGTCTCCGGAGAGGTTGAAACATTGCGAAAGTTGGGGGTCGAGATTTATCCGATGGGAGAAGGGTTTGTGGGAATTATGGGAGACCGTAAGCCGCGGGAGGTCCATGTTCAAGCCGCCTCAAAAGCATTGAAGTTTGCCGAAGACAAGATCAGAAATGGTGATTACCGCCTTTTGATTTTGGACGAAATCAATGTGGCGGTTCACCTCGGATTAGTGGATGTCGAAGAGATGTTGGCGTTCCTCAAGAACAAGCCCAAAGATCTCGATGTGATTCTCACGGGACGGGATGCTCCCAAAGAATTTATTGAAATTGCCGATCTCGTTTCGGAAGTAAAGGACCTAAAGCACCCCTTTTCAAAAGGAGTTTCTGCAAAAAGGGGAATCGAGTTCTGATCCTCCTTCGCTGAAGCTACGGGAGGACAACACGGGCGGGTACTTAGTCTGATAAACTTTTCCTGATATGGCGTTCAAGAAGGTAGAAGCAATGCCGGATTTTCCGGATTTGGAGCGAAAAATCCTGAAGGGATGGTATTCCTCCGGTTTGGTCAAAAAATATTTAAAGAAGAACCAGCGTTCCCCTAAGAGATTTAGTTTCCTGGACGGTCCGATCACCGCCAATAATCCGATGGGAGTGCACCATGCCTGGGGACGGACCTACAAAGACCTATTCCAGCGTTACAAGAACATGCGGGGGTTTCGCCAGCGCTTCCAGAACGGTTTCGACGCCCAAGGCCTTTGGGTAGAGGTCGAAGTGGAGAAAGAGCTGGGGTTGAAAAGCAAAAAAGACATCGAAAACCTGGTTCCGGGAGACCGGAAAGCCTCAATCGCCCGCTTTGTGGATCTTTGCAAGAAGAGAGTCCAAAAATATGCCGATATCCAAACCGAGCAGTCTAAGCGGCTGGGTTATTTTATGGATTGGGACCATTCCTACTACACTCTCTCCGACGAGAACAACTATATGATCTGGCATTTTCTGAAAAAGTGCCATGAGATGGAGTTGATCTACAAGGGCCATGATTCGGTTCCCTGGTGCCCGCGCTGCGGAACCGCCATTTCCCAGCATGAGATGCTGACCGAAGACTACAAGGAAACCACTCACGATTCGATCTATATTCGGTACCCGATCAAGGGGAAGAAAAATGAATTTCTGCTGGTTTGGACGACCACTCCCTGGACTCTACCGGGCAACGTGGCCGTCGCCGTGGATGCTAAGAAGGATTACGTGTCGGCCACGGATGGGGAAAGCGTTTACTACCTGGCGGAGATGGCAGCAAAAAGACTGGGATTAAAAATCGATAAGAAGATTTCGGGGAAAGATTTAGCTGGATTAAACTACTCTTCCCCTTTTGATAATCTTCCCAGAATCAAGAAATCTTTTGCCGATTATTCCCACCGGGTGGTGGCGACCGATGAAAAAATCCTTCCGATCAGCGAGGAAGAAGGAACCGGGCTGGTGCATGTGGCTCCGGGCGCCGGGACCGAAGACTTTCAGTTGGGTAAGAAATTAAACCTTCCCGTAGTGGAGTTGATCGATGAAGAGGCCGTTTACATTCCAGATTTGGGGGAATTTTCTGGAGAAAATGCGAAAAATCATCCCGAAGTCATTCTGGATTTTGTGAGGATGGCTGAGGACGGAAAGTATCTTTTCAAGATCGCCCCCTACACCCACCGCTACCCGGCTTGCTGGCGGTGCAAGACCGAGTTGGTCTGGCGAGTGGTGGATGAGTGGTACATCGCAATGGGCCCGCTTCGGGAAAAGATGAAGGCGGCGGCCAAGAAAATAACTTGGATCCCAGAGTTCGGCCTTAAGCGGGAATTGGATTGGCTCTCCAATATGCAGGATTGGCTGATCTCCAAGAGCCGTTACTGGGGGTTGGCCCTCCCGATTTGGGTCTGCACCAAGTGCGGAAATTTCGAGGTGATCGGCAGCAAGGAAGAGCTCCAACAAAAATCGATCGGGGGATGGGACAAATTTGATGGGCACAGTCCCCACCGGCCTTGGGTGGATGAGCTGAAGATTGAATGCGGGAAGTGTGCCGGAGTGATGGAGAGGATTTCGGACGTGGGAAACCCTTGGTTGGATGCCGGGATCGTTTCTTTTTCAACCGTTTCAAAAGAAAACCAAAGTGCTCCTCTTTATCTAACCGATCGAAAGGAGTTTGAAAAATGGTACCCGGCCGACTTCATTACCGAGAGTTTTCCGGGACAGTTTAAAAACTGGTTCTATTCTCTGCTGGCGATGAGCACGGTTCTGGAGGGGCGGGAGCCTTTTCGAACGGTTCTGGGGTTTGCCACCCTTTTCGGCGAGGATGGGCGGCCGATGCACAAATCCTGGGGAAACGCGATCGAATTCAACGATGGGGCGGAAAAGATGGGGGTGGACGTAATGCGCTGGCTTTACTGTACTCACGATCCGGCGATCAACATCAATTTTGGCTACGGTCCTGCCGAGAAGATCCGCCGCCGGTTTTTCTTGATTTTCTGGAATGTTTATAAGTTTTTTGGGGATTACGCGCTGGTGGATAATTTGAAGCAAAATTCGAAATTCGAAATTATAAATTCGAAATTAACGGTTCTGGACCGGTGGGTGTTGTCAAAGCTAAATTCACTCATCAAGTTGGTGACGGAATCTCTGGACCGTTACGATCCGGCCACCGCTGCCAATGCGATTGAGCGTTTTATCGTGGACGATCTCTCTCAGTGGTATCTCCGGCGGAGCCGTTCTCGAGTCGGACCAACCGCTCCGGATGATAGAGACAAATCTGTTTTCTATCACGTGATGGGGAAGATTTTGGTTTCAGTTTCCCAACTCTTAGCTCCCTTCACACCTTTCGTCAGCGAGGAGATTTACCGCAATCTGACCGGAGATGTATCCGTTCACCTCTCCGATTGGCCGGCGATGGGAAAGATTGATAAAAAACTTGAGGAGGCGATGGAGGGGTTGATGGAGATTGTCGAGCTGGGACACTCCTTCCGAAAAACTTCCGGAATTCCCCTCCGCCAACCGCTGGCGAAATTGAGCGTTCTGGGTTCGAAAGAAGACTGGAGCAAAGACATGATCCCGGTTCTGGCCGATGAACTCAATGTCAAAGAGGTTGAATTCTGTCCGGGGAAGGAATTGAAGGTTGAGTTTGATACCGTTCTCACCTCGGAATTAAAAGCAGAGCGGGCCGCGCGGGAGTTGATCCGTGCCATCCAAAATCTTCGCCGGGAAAAGAATCTAAAGCTAACGGACCGGATTAAGGTGGGTTATCCCGTCACCGGTGAAAACCGGGCTGCGGTGGCGTTGTTCTCCCAGATGATTAGGCAGCAAACCCTTGCGGTTGGACTGGAACCTGATAAAATCTTGAAGATATGGAAAGCAAGAAAGTAAACAGGACGCGATCTAAGATCGCTACTCCCGCCGAAGGCGGGATAAAGGCAGTAAAGTCAGTAAAAGCTGATGGCGGGAAGCTAGCGGTTTTGACACTCGGCGGAAGCCAGCACTTGGTTCGGGAGGGCAGCGAGCTGACCGTGAACCACCTCGATCTCAAGGATGGCAAGAGTGCCAAGGCGGAGGCCGTCATCCTGGAACCGGCCTTTGGCAAGGGATCGGTCACCTATAAGCTATTGGAGCAAAAGAAAGGCCTCAAGATTGTGGTGATGAAGTACAAGGCCAAGTCCCGTTATCGCAAAAAGCGGGGTTACCGTTCGAAATTGAGTAAAATTTTGGTGGAGAAGATCGAGGTTTAGGAAGTAAAATGGTTCCTAATGCGTAAGCATTACGTGACGGCTTTGTAAAACAAAGATGGCACACAAGAAAGCAGGCGGTTCAAAAGCAAGACAAAAACCCAGAGTTTCCGGAAAACGGTTGGGAGTGAAAGTCGGGTCGGGACAGAAAGTTCCGGCGGGATCGATTATTATTCGTCAGCGCGGCCGGAATGTAGCGCCGGGGCGGGGAGCCGGAATCGGTCGGGATTTCACGATTTTTGCTAACAAGGAAGGTAAAGTTTCATTCTCCACCAAGCAAGGGAAAAAGCACGTTTCGGTGAATTAATACTGCGTCATTAATAAAAAGCGGGCTTAATCAACGCGACCGCCTCGGGCGGCCAATACCGCAACCAAACTTTTCCAATCATGCTTTCATTACCAATGACTCCCCATTCGCGAGAGTCCGAGGAGCGTTCTCGATTATCTCCCATCACCACATACCCGCTATCACCGGTTGAAAAAACTTCCCCGTCTTTGATCGTGCGGCGGCCTTCGGTGGCGGTCCCTTCCTCCAGATAATCCTCTTCCAGGAGAAATCCTTCCGGATGTTCTTGGTTGATGATAAAAACCTTGCCGTTTTCCAGTTTAACTTTTTCATTGGGGAGAGCAATGATCCGTTTGATAAAGTCCAGATTGGGTTGTTCGGGGGAACGGAAGACAACCACCTCGCCGCGCTGGGGCTCTTTCTTGAGCAGATTGTAGCTCACCATTTCGGTGAGAAGATATTCCCCGTTGCGGAAATTGGGCAACATTGAGTCGCCGCGAATTTGGTGAGGCCGCACCAAGAATAGATATAGCGCCAGAAAGATAAGAATTGCCAAAATGGCCGTCTCGGCGATCTCAAAGAAAAAAGTTACGACCGAACGCAGAAGTCGGATAATCATCAGAAAATCAACGTCCCATTATAAAACATCTCAATTAAGCCAGTATAATGGAACTTGGTTTGGGCGGTTAGCTCAGCGGTAGAGCGCTACATTCACATTGTAGAAGTCAGAGGTTCGAATCCTCTACCGCCCACCAAAATAAAAATGAAATGAGCTGGAGAAAAATTGCCGCTAACACCATCTATCAGCTGATCGGAAAAGGAGTCGGCGTTGTTTCGACCGTGGTCACAGTCGCCCTGGTTACCCGTGCCTTGGGTGTTTCCCAATTCGGGGAGTACGTGCTGATTACGACCGTCCCCGCCTTTCTCTATCTCCTGGCCGATTTTGGTCTGAATGCGGTTTTTCTCCGGCAGGTTGCGCAGGATAACCACCACGTCCAGAAGTTTGGGAGCCTTTTGTTTCTGCGTTTGGGGCTCTCGGCAGCCACTTTTCTTCTGGCCCTCTCTTTCGCTCTCCTTTCGCCGTATGCGGCGATAGTCAAATGGGGAGTCATGATTGCTTCCTCTACCGTTTTTGCCCAGGGGGTTTATACGAGCCTCAATGCCCTGTTTCAGCATAATCTCAGGTACGACCTTTCGGTCCTGGCCGGAATTGCTTCCTCGGTCTTTGCGGTTTTGGTTTTTGTTTGGGGATTCATCAATCATGCGGGTCTGCTCTTCTTCGTTTCGGCTTGGGCGGTCACTACCCTGACTCTGGCGGTTCTGGCTCTGGTTTTATCTTTTCTCTTGGCGGAAAAGCCCCGTTTCTCGAACAATCCCGCCTTTGCACGTGGCTTGTTTATCGCGGCGATCCCGTTGGGTTTGACGTTGATTTTTTCCCAAATAAATTGGATGGCGGATGTGTTCTTGCTCCGCTCCTTGGCTTCGGCGGAGGCGGTGGGGATCTACCGGCTCGGTTACAAGGTTTTTGAAAATATTGTACCGATCCCGATATTTTTTGTGAACGCTCTTTATCCGGTGATGCTGGCCGATTATCATCAGGGACTGCACTTTCTGATCGACCGGTTGAAGAAGAGCCTGGGGTTGCTGATCGCAGCGGCGATTATTTTGACGGGGTTGGGGTTTGCTTTTGCTCCTTTGGTGATTTCGATTCTGGGAGGGACGGAGTTTTCGGCCTCCGTTATTGTGATGCGGCTGTTAGTCTTGTCTCTCCCGATTTTCTTTGTGACCGCCCCGTTGCAATGGTTCCTGATTACGGTCGGAAAAGAGAAAGTCCTTCCCTTGATCTATGCCGCGGCGGCTGTGCTAAACGTTGGTCTCAATGTCGTTTTTATCCCGAGATATTCTTATTTTGCTTCGATCTGGGCCACCATCGGAGCGGAACTGATGATTCTTGTCCTTCTTTTGTTTCAGGTGCTTCGATTTAAGAGGGTAACTGTTAAGGGGAATAGGTAATTGAAAGTTCGACTTTCTTTTCGTTTCCGGCTTTGTCGGTGGCGACAACCGTGATTTTGTTATCACCTTCTTTGGCAACCAGAGTGGATTTAAAAATTCCATCCGCCAGGACCGTGGCTTGGATTTCATTAACTTTAACGGTGGTACCGGCCTCGGTTTTTCCTTCCACATGAATCTGGGTGTCGGTGCCGGAAAAGGCCTGACCGTCTTTGGGTTTGGTAATCGTTAGGGTGGGCGGTTTTTTGTCAAGGGTCACGATCAGCTCGGCCGATTTTTGGCTGATGTTGCTGGCGCGATCGGTGGCGGTGGCGGTGATGACATTCTTTCCTTCGGTTGGCAAAACCACACCGGAAAAGCTGAAGGTCCCCCCGGCTTCCGTAGTCGCTTTTGATTTTTCTATTCCGTTGATGTAGAGAGTGATCTCCGCGGCGGGTTCGGCAAAACCAGTGATTGTGACGGTACTGTTTTTGGTGTAGGGCGAGACCGGGTTGAAGGTGGGAGGAGGTGGAGCCGTTTCATCACCGATGGTGGGGCCGGTTTCTCCAGTGAAGAGATTCCAGAACCCGCCGATGTAGGTGAGGCCTTTGATCCCGACAAAATACAGAGCCGCAATCACGGCGATTGTAATTCCGAGAACTTTGAGAAGGTTAACCAACTCGTTCCGGTCATCCCGGCCTAATGTTTTCCAACTCTGGCTCAACCGGAGTCGTTTTCTGTTTATGGCGTATTTTCCTCTTGGTCGGTAATACATTTTGTTTCTTCAAAATGCTAGGTTCGCGAAGCGGGCCGTCCATGATAGTTATGGAGCCGAGGGTGGGATTTGGACCCACGACACCTGCTTTACGAAAGCAGTGCTCTACCGCTGAGCTACCTCGGCCCAAATCACGTCCACCGGCACTCCTGCTTCAAATATTATATCTTAGCCAGGATGGCAGCTCCGATCGCTCCCGCGGAATTTCCCAGGGCGGCTTTTTTGATCTCAATATTCTTACGGCTGGGATTAACGATTAGCCCCGCCGCCGCCTTTTTGGTTTCTTCGATAAAAAAATCGTAAGCGCCGGCGATTCCTCCTCCCAAGACGATTACCTCCGGATCAAGCAGATTCACAAGATTAGCGATGATCGTCCCCAGATTTTTTCCAAACTCGTTAAAAGCTTGTTTGGCGGTTTGATCCCCATCCTCAGCTAGTTGGCGAAGTTCGTCCGGGCTTTTCCCGAACTTTTGGAAGAACTTGGCGGAGGCAAAGTCTTCCGCCTCGCGGCGATTGGGTAGGTCGACAATCTCGTGCCCGACTTCGCCGGCGGTTCCTTTTCCCAGGTAGAGAGCGCCATTAAAGACGATTCCTCCTCCCAAACCGCTTCCCAGGGTAAGACCGACCACATTTTGTTTTCCTTTGGCCGCGCCGGCTTGGACTTCGGCGAAGACAAAAGCTTTGGCGTCGTTGAAGATCCTAACGGGTGCGTTGAGGAGTTTTTCCAGTTCGGGTTTGAAATCCCATTCCAGGAGGGTGGGGAAGTTTGGAGCATAGGTAACCATTTCTTCTTCGACGGTTCCTGGAAGACCCACGCCGACGGTGGATACTTTGGTTTCTTTGATTTTTTGGGAGATTTCTTGAAAAACGCGACCGAGTTCTTCCCGGCCGGGGGCGGGGAGTTTTACTTCTTCGTCGAGGAGGGCTTGGTTACCTTCCCAGATAACGTAACGAACTTTGCTGGCTCCGACATCAATTCCTAGAGTTGGCATCACCTTAATTATGGTAGCAATTCGAGGTTGTTATAATTTAGTCGGTGTTCGTGGTCCCGTGGTGCAGTCTGGCCTAGCACGCTTCCTTGTCAAGGAAGAGATCACGGGTTCAAATCCCGTCGGGACCGCCAGGCGAGGGTAGTTCAGTGGGACGACTCCTCACGGAGTTCTAGCCACTTCACTACCTCACTCACAGGAGAATTCGCGAGGGTAGTTCAGTGGTAGAACGCTTCCTTCCCAAGGAAGAGGTCGCGGGTTCAAATCCCGTCCCTCGCTCCACCTTCCAAACTGCTAACCTATTTTTGATGGAGCCCACTCGTCTTTCCAATACTGCCATTACCCACCTCCTTCGTGAGATTGCGGCGGCTTACGAGGTCAAAAACGAAAATCGTTTTAAGATCCGCGCTTACGACACGGCGGCGGATTCGATCGAACACGCTACTTCCGAAATCAAAGATTTGTGGGAAGAGGGTCGATTGGGTGAGCTGTCCGGAGTAGGCGAGAGCATTTCCTCTCATTTGGACGAATACTTCCGGACCGGAAAAGTTAAACACTTCGAAGATGTCAAGAAAGGACTACCGGCCGGAATGTTCGCCTTTTTCGGATTGGAGGGGGTTGGGCCCAAGCGGGCTTATCGTCTGGCGAAGG
>Ga0209519_10001409_pt1 | contig 10540 bp, 12 predicted proteins | sample Rifsed13ft1_FD_184005 | JGI IMG/M metagenome (GOLD analysis project Ga0209519, IMG submission 184005) | Soil microbial communities from Rifle, Colorado, USA - sediment 13ft 1 (version 2) | ecosystem: Environmental > Terrestrial > Deep subsurface > Rock core/Sediment | place: Rifle, Colorado...
AACGTATCTTTTCTTTGAAAAATAGCTGCAATCGAATCTACTTTATTTAACCCTCCCCGTCTATCCAATGGCTCTCCTCCCATATACCTGAAATAAAAACCTAACGGAAAACGGAATAATTCTTTTTTACCTACCCAATTCATCTCTAATCCTGTAATTCCTTTAGTGAAGATACCAACATAAAAATCATGCGCACTCGTGTGAGGCATGACCATCATTACACATTTCTTGATTGCTGGATCTATTGAACTTTCAATTTTCCAACCCATAAGCTTGAAAAATATCCATTCATACAATTGTTTCTTCATCCTGATAATTATTTTAATACAAAATAAAATTTTAATATTATTTTTAAGTTTACTAGCAATAAAGAATTAAATATCTTGTAATTCAACTATTAACTTGTTTTTATGTTCGCAAATGTTAAATATGCGTAAATATACATTTCTTTGTCATCTAAACAATATTAAATGGCAATCTACATATTAACGAACATTATATTTCAAAAAAAAAGTAATTTTCACTTACTAAAAAAATGGAGTAAAAGGATTATAAAAATTGTATCAAAATCAATATTGATTTTTTTAAAATAAATTACCTATGTGATAAATGTTACTGTACACGAAATTTTAACTGGCAATCTTTGCAGTATAAAAATTTATAATTATGGAATATATAGGTTATTTTTCGTCAATACTTATTGGCGTTGCATTAGGACTAATTGGTGGTGGCGGCAGTATTCTTACCGTGCCGGTATTAGTTTATTTATTTGCTATTGAACCGGTTTTGGCAACGGCCTATTCGCTGTTTATTGTTGGACTCACAAGTGCCGTTGGTACTGTTGGTTATTTCAAAAAGGGCTTAGTTAATATCAAAACTGCCGTTGTTTTTGGTATTCCGTCAATCATTGCTGTTTTTTTTACAAGAGCTATTATCGTTCCAGCCATTCCTAAAGAAATATTTTCTGTTGGAGATTTTATGGTAACCAAAAACCTCTTAATGATGTTGTTTTTTGCAGTAATAATGATTGCAGCTTCATATAGTATGATCAAAAAAGATAAAAAAATAATTTCTGAAGAACCACAACAACAAAAATTCAATTACCCATTCATAATTATCGAAGGGGCTATTGTTGGAATCATCACTGGTTTAGTTGGTGCTGGTGGTGGTTTCTTGATTATCCCTGCCTTGGTGATTTTAAGCAAATTACCCATGAAAGAAGCGGTTGGAACTTCATTAGTAATTATTGCTGCAAAATCTTTGATTGGTTTCTTTGGAGAAGGTGGAGAAAATGTTATTAATTGGCAGTTTTTGTTTATCATTTCAGCATTTGCAATTGTTGGAATTTTCATTGGCACAGCTTTATCAAAAAAAATTGATGGCAATAAACTCAAACCTGCATTTGGTTGGTTTGTTTTAATAATGGGAATGTATATTATAACAAAAGAGCTTTTCTTAAAATAACATTATATTATAAAAAATTGCAATGATGCAAATTCAATAAATTTTAATGCTAATTTTAACAATAAATCAAAAAAATAAAAAATGGCTACTCATTATCAAATACTTGTCATCGGTGGAGGAAATGCAGGCCTTTCTGTAGCTTCACAATTGCTTCGCAAAAGAAGTAATCTAAATATCGGAATCATTGATCCTTCTGAAAAACATTATTATCAACCAGCGTGGACATTGGTTGGTGCCGGTATATTTGATATTAATAAAACTATTCGAAACGAAAAAGAGGTAATACCAAAAAACACTACTTGGATAAAAGCAGCTGTTTCAGAGTTTATGCCAAATGAAAACAAAGTAAAATGCCTTTCGGGTGATGAATTTACTTATGATTATTTAGTGGTTTGTCCGGGGATTCAATTGGATTGGAATAAAATAAAAGGTCTTAAGGAAACATTAGGAAAAAATAATGTCAGCAGTAACTACTCATTTCAACACCCACCATATACATGGGAATTAATTAAAAACTTTAAAGGTGGCACAGCGGTTTTCACAAACCCAACAACACCTATAAAATGTGGTGGAGCGCCACATAAAATAATGTATTTAGCGGTTGATTATTGGCGTAAACAAGGTATTTTAGACAAATGTGATGTACATTATTTATCTGGTGCAACTGTAATATTTGGTGTTAAAGAATATGCTGCGACACTTACTGAAGTAATAAAAAGAGGTAATATCAAAGTGCATTTTGGTGTTAATGTAAATGAAATTGATGCAGCGAATAAAACGCTATTCTATGAAGAAAAAAACCAAGTAGGTGAAGTGGAACGAAAATCGATGAATTTTGATTTATGTCACGTAGTTCCTCCGCAATCAGCACCCGACTTTATAAAAAACAGCCCTTTGAGAGATCCGCAAAATCCACTGGGATATGTAGAAGTTGACAAAAACACACTGCAACATATTCGTTTTTCTAATGTATTCGCATTAGGTGATTGTATCAATGCACCTTGCAGTAAAACAGGTGCTGCAATTAGAAAACAAGCCCCAGTTGTGGTTGAAAATCTTTTGGCAATTATGGATAAAAAGTCTGTTACTGCACAATACGATGGTTATAGCGCCTGCCCTATTCCTACTCAATACGGGAAATTAATGTTGGCCGAATTTGATTATACAAATACGCCAAAAATGACTTTCCCTTTCAATCAGGCAAAACCAAATTGGGCCATGTGGATACTTAAAACTAAAATATTACCATGGTTGTATTGGAATAAAATCCTAAAAGGGACTGCATAATAATCATTACCACTTATTTAATTTGTTATCCCTTTTGAATAAATTGAAAGGGATTTTTTTATTAAAATGAAGCTGGAAAATCAATATATCATTAGTCAAATATCAGAAAAACAGACCTGTATAGCCTTTATTCTAATTTACAATAGATCTATTGATAAAATAATTCCATTATAAAAGCCCTATGTAACATAAGTCACAGCATTTACTAAATTCAGAAACTAACTTTGTCAAATAATTAGAAACTTAAAAATAAACAATATGTATTTTCAACACATTTACGACAAGAGTCTTGCTCAAGCAAGTTATTTTATTGGCTGTCAAAAAGCAGGAGTAGCTGCGGTAATCGATCCTAAAAGGGATGTAGATACCTATCTCGAAATTGCCAAGCAGAACAATATGAAAATTACTCATATTTTAGAAACACACATACATGCTGATTTCCTTGCAGGCTCAAGAGAACTAGCCGCTTTGACAGGAGCAGAAATGTACCTTTCAGCGGAAGGTGGACCAGATTGGAAATATGAATTCCCTCATGTTGATGTAAAAGATGGTGATGTTTTAAAAGTAGGAAACTTAAAAATAGAAGTAGTTCACACTCCAGGACACACGCCGGAAAGCATCAGTTTTCTTTTGACAGATACTCCTGCCAGCGACGAGCCAGTAATGTTATTCACCGGTGATTTTGTATTTGTTGGCGATATAGGAAGACCTGATTTGCTTGAAAAAGCAGCAGGAATGAAAGGAACTCAAGACATTGGTGCCAAACAAATGTATCAATCAATCAAAAAATTTGATGCATTACCTGAATATATTCAAGTTTGGCCAGGCCACGGAGCAGGTTCTGCTTGCGGAAAAGCATTGGGAGCAGTACCAAGTACCACTGTAGGATATGAAAAAATAAGAAACTGGGCTTTTCAGCACAAAAATGATGAAGAAGGATTTGTAAAATATTTATTGGAAGACCAACCCGAACCACCAAAATATTTTGCGATGATGAAAAAACTGAATAAAGTTGATCGTCCGCTTCTTACCGCCGTTCCAAAATTAAAAAAATTGGATTACACTGAATTATCAGCAGCTTTAGCCAAAGGAATTAAATTAATTGATGCCAGAGATAAAACGGAATTTTCTAAAGGTTTTATTCCAGGAAGCATCAACATTCAAGGGAATAATTCATTTGCCACTTGGGCAGGATGGTTTCTTACGTATGAAGAACCTTTTATGTTGCTTGCCGATGAATCACAATTGGATGATTTGACCAGAAAACTAATGAGAATAGGATTAGACAACATTCACGGTTATATTCCTTCTACAAAAATATGGGAAGAAAATGGCGGTTCTTTAGAGAAAGTGAATCAGATTTCATTAGAAGAGTTTAAAAATTTGCAACAAGAAAAAGACGTTCAAGTTGTTGACCTTCGTGGTGTTGCTGAATACAATGCTGGTCACATCAAAGGAGCTGACAATGTATTTGTAGGTACTTTAGTAAATAATCTGGACAAAATTAGTAAAGATAAAAAAGTATTAATCCATTGCCAAGGTGGAGACAGAGCAGCGATTGCTTACTCTTTACTAGCTAGAAACGGCTACAAAAATGTACTTAATTATTCTCCTGGAATGAATGAGTGGGTGAGCCAAAACAATCCTATTGAATACTAAAAAACCTCAAGTATGTTCGGAATTTTTAAAAATATGTTTTCAAAAAAAGACACAACACAAATGGAAAAAATAATAAAAGAAGATGCGTTCCTTGTAGATGTTCGCACACCGGCAGAATTTGCCGAAGGTCATGTAAAAGGGTCAACCAATATTCCTTTGGATCAAGTGGCTAGCCAACTGGAAAAATTCAAAGGAAAAGAGCATATTATTGTTTTTTGCCGAAGCGGTAATCGCAGCGGTCAAGCCAAAATGATTTTGGAGCAAAATGGTTTCAAAAACGTTACAAATGGAGGTACTTGGCAAGATGTCAACGAAGCGATAAGCAAATAAACAAAGATGCTATTAAAATAATGTGCAGTTTAAGACAAGAAATACATTTGTTTTAAACTGCACAATTATTTATTTAGAAATCGGAATTTAATCATCTAATAATAAATCAAACTGAATTTGTACCTTTCCGTTGTGCAAATAAAAATAAATTTCTTTTGAAATTAATTAAAAAAAATGACATGGAAGCAAACAAAGCAATGAACAAAGATTTAATTTTAAGAGAAAAGTTAGCATTACAGCGAACTGCGCTGGCCAATCAATCTACTTTTCTTTCCTTTTTGAGAACATCAATGTATTTTTTAATTGCGGGTTTGAGTTTGCGAAGTCTGCTGAAAATTGAAAACAGTTTAATCATTGAAATTGCTCTTTTTATCACTTCATTCATCATTTTTGTTTTTGGAACTGTGAACTATTTTAAACACAAGAAATCAATCTCCGAAAACAAAAAGCACATTGGTGATTACCAATTAGAATATTACGAGTTATAAAAAATGTAACTCTTTTTTTGCCTTTTACTTTAAACCAGTAAATACGTTAGAAAAACACTAAACAATTTCTTTAAACTTAAACACACACCCTGTACTTGAAAACAAATACTGCAAAACTTGGACTGAAAGAAAATTGGAAACAATTTACCATTTTGGTAATCGTCAATGCCTTTGTTGGCGGAATGATAGGAATGGAAAGAACCATTATCCCAAAGTTTGCTGAGATCGAATTTGGCATTGCCTCCAAAACGGCTATTCTCTCTTTCATAATAGCTTTCGGGATTACAAAAGCAATAACCAACTATTTCACGGGCAAACTTGCGAATCGTTTTGGCAGAAAAAATTTGCTTTTATTTGGTTGGATTCTGGCCATACCTATTCCTTTTATTTTGATATATGCCGAATCGTGGAACTGGGTGATTTTTGCCAATATTCTGTTGGGAATTAGTCAAGGACTTACCTGGAGCAGTACTGTAGTGATGAAAATTGATTTGGTTGGGGAAAAAGATCGTGGACTGGCGATGGGACTCAATGAGTTTGCCGGTTATTTTGCTGTTGGGTTAGTTGCTTTTCTGTCAGGCTATATCGCCCAAAAATATGGAATTACACCCTACCCTTTTTACTTAGGAATCGGAATTTCAATAATTGGTTTCTTATTGACTTTGTTTTTTGTGAAAGATACAAGAGTATTTGTACACCATGAAAATACTACTAATCAAACCGAAAAATTAGAAAATATTTTTCTGGAAACTACTTTCAAGAATAAAACGTTAAGCGCTATTACACAAGCAGGATTAGTTAATAATCTGAATGATGGTATGATTTGGGGACTTTTACCTATCGTCTTGCTTTCCTTGAACTACAATTCTGAAAACATTGGTGTCATTACAGCCATTTATCCCACAGTTTGGGGTTTTGGACAATTGATAACCGGAAAAATGTCTGATGTTTATTCGAAAAAAAAGATGCTGTTTTGGGGAATGTTACTACAAGGAATAGCGATACTTTTTATTCCTTTTGCTAAAGAATTCTATCTGTTAGCCATCATTTCAGCACTTTTGGGATTTGGAACTGCCTTAGTTTATCCTACTTTTTTATCTGCCATAGCTCAGGCGACAAATCCGCATCAAAGAGCAGAAAGCATTGGTACATTTAGACTTTGGAGAGATTTAGGATATGCAATAGGCGCAATTATTTCAGGAGTTACAGCCGATTTATTTGGAATAAATTATGCCATTATACTGATAGGAATTATCACGATCGCATCGTCTCTAATTATTGAAATCCGAATGCCGAAAGACAATTTGTAAAAAGACAAATAACTAATACAAACAACATGAAAGAAATAGATAATACCACAAATGAATGCATTCAAGTTGAAGAAGTTAAACAAGCACTCCAACAAAATGAAAAAATACAGATTATTGATGTCCGTTCTAAAGAAGAATTTGAAAATTATCATATTCCAGAAGCTATAAATATTGCTTTGTCAGAAATTGAAAATCAAAAAAGTGAAATCAAAAAAGACCATCACATAATTATAGCTTGTGGAAAAGGTGGAGGAAGATCGATGGATGGAGCTAAACTTTTGAAAGAAATGGGATACAATGTAAACTGGCTTTGTGGTGGAACAAATGAGTGGTTGAATTTAAAATAAAGTATAAAGCTATCCATCGGGATTCTTTCTTTTCAAATAGCAATGATTAAAAATAAAAAATGAACTGGAAAACACCAAAAAAATCTACTATTCAAAATATTGCTTTTATCCTATTTATAGCACTGCTTCTATTTAGTCCGTTGGGCACTTTTGTAAAAGTACAATTGAACCGGCTAATTGCCTTTTCGCCCAAAACAATTGCTGTACCGGATCAAAAAATGCTTTCCAGTTACCAATGGCAATTAGTCGATGCTACCGGGCAGCGTGTGACTTTGGAACAATATAAAGGCAAAATAATTTTCATTAATTTCTGGGCTACCTGGTGTCCGCCTTGTATTGCCGAAATGCCAAGTATGCAAAAATTATATGTTGACTATCAGGACAAAATTGTCTTTTTATTTGTTACTACTGATTCCTTTGAAAAAGCAAATGTATTTTTAGTCAAAGAAAATTTAACGCTTCCTATCTATCAATCCGTTACAAATCCTCCTGTAGAAATGGAGTCCTCTACTATTCCGGCCACTTATCTTATCGATAAACAAGGTAATGTAGTTTTAGCAAAAATTGGTACAGCCAATTGGAATAGTGATTCGTTCAGAGAAAAATTAGATGAGTTGTTAAAAAAATAATCCCGATAAGAAAATACTTTTAAACGGATCAAAACGCCAAACTACATCAAAAAAAACAATTGTAGGCGAATACTAATTTTTAGTGTAATTAATTAAAAGTGTTTGTAAAATCAAACACTCTTTTTGGTAAAATTTTAATAAACATCTATTATTTAAAATATTATATTTCTGAATACTAGGTAATTAAAAAAAATATCGTTTATTTTTATTTTTTTTTTAGTTGTGTGACAAAAGTAACACAACTAGTTCTTTTTAAATTTGACCTTTGTATTAATAAAAAAATAAACATGGAAATTTTAGAGTTAATCAAAGAACCTTGGCCTTGGTATATTGCAGGCCCATTAGTTGGACTTACAGTTCCAGCTTTATTAATCATTGGAAACAAATCATTTGGTATTAGTGCCTCATTACGTCACACTTGTGCGATATGCTTACCGGCAAATATTTCTTTTTTCAAATACGACTGGAAAAAAGAAATCTGGAATATGTTCTTCGTATTGGGTATTTTAATTGGAGGTGTTATCGCTTACAGTTTTTTATCAAATCCAAATCCAATACTTATTAACGCTGATCTAAAAACAGAATTAGCAACTTACGGAATTACTAACATCAGGGGAATGCTGCCCGAACAATTATTCTCTTGGGAAAATTTATTTACAATTAAAGGATTTTTTATGATGGTCATAGGCGGTTTCTTTATTGGTTTTGGTTCTCGTTATGCAGGAGGTTGTACCAGTGGCCACGCTATTTCTGGTTTGTCAAATTTACAATTGCCTTCCCTTATTGCAACTTGTTGCTTCTTCGTGGGTGGATTAATTATGGCAAATCTTATTTTACCTTTTATCCTTTCACTATAAAATTATTAAATATGCAAATTAAAGATAAAAATACAGATTTCGAAACTCGTTCCTTAGATACGGTTTGTATCAACGAGAGTCAATTAGAACACAAATGGTACCATAATTTAAAATACTTAGTTATCGGTTTATTGTTTGGAATTGTTTTCATCAAAGCCGAAATTATCAGTTGGTATCGTATTCAGGAAATGTTTCGCTTCCAATCTTTTCACATGTATGGCGTTATAGGCAGTGCTGTTGTTGTTGGGATAATATCCGTTTTTCTGATAAAAAAATTCAATATTAAAACCATTTATGGAGAGAAAATTGAGTTCCACGACAAAACATTCAACAAAGGTCAAATTTACGGCGGACTCATCTTTGGATTGGGTTGGGCCATTACAGGAGCTTGCCCTGGACCCTTGTTTGCACAAATTGGAACTGGTGCCACGGTGATGATTGTTACCCTATTTTTTGCAATAGTGGGAACTTGGGTATACGGATATTTCAGAGATAAACTTCCTCATTAAAAAAATATTATGAATCCAGAAAAACAAAATATAATTGAATTTAAATCGCTGGTAAAAAGGTTGATATATCTTTTTACAACTATTATTTTCTTAGTAATTTCATTGTTATTGGTTTTGTTTTTCAATTCATCAATCGCCTCTTGGTTTCAAAAAAGCGATTCGGATCTCGATTCACTTTACATTGAAGCTAAAAAAAAGGTACTTGTACAAAATGAGATGGCAAAAGCCTGGAAACCTGCCGATATTAGTTTGATTACAGATGCGAACTTAAAACAAGAAGTAGAATACGGAAAGGATCTAATTGCGCATACCGCTAAATATTTGGGACCAAATGGCAGTGTGAAGCAAATTACTAATGGTATGAATTGCAATAATTGCCATTTAGATGCCGGAACAAAAGTATGGGGAAACAATTACGGTTCCGTATATTCGATGTATCCAAAAATGAGAGCGCGAAGCGGGCAAGTAGAAAATCTTTATAAAAGGGTTAACGATTGCATGGAAAGAAGCTTAAACGGACAGCCACTCAAAGAAGATGACCGAGAAATGAAAGCCATGATTGCCTATATCGAATATATTGGCAGTAATGTTCCCAAAGGCAAAGAAGCTCATGCATCCGGAATTTATGATTTAGAATATTTAGACCGCGCAGCTGACCCTAAAAAAGGAAAAGCATTGTATGATTCCAAATGTGCGAGTTGTCATCAAGTGAACGGCGAGGGAATTTTGGCAGCAGATAAAAGGGAATATACCTATCCGCCACTTTGGGGTAAAAATTCATATAATAGTGGTGCCGGATTATTTAGAATCAGTCGTTTTGCAGGTTATATAAAATACAATATGCCACTAGGTGCAACGTATGAAAACCCTCAATTGTCAGATGAAGAATCGTGGGACATTGCGGCTTATGTAGAAAATCAGCCTAGACCAACCAAAGATTTAAGTCAAGACTGGCCAAATATTTCCAAAAAACCGGTAGACCATCCTTTCGGACCATTTTCGGATAATTTTACTGAGGAGCAACATAAATTTGGTCCCTTTAAACCAATAAAAGACGAAAAAAAGAAAAACGAAAAGAAACAATCTTAAAAATTCATTATGAAAAACCTAACGATTTTATTTGCTCTTGTATTTAGCTTCATTTCTATTGGCGTAATCGCTCAAAAAAAATCTGATAAACACAAAATCGTTTTTCAGTTTACCAATGCTAATGATACTTTACAACAAAAAGCAATTGTAAACCAGCTCACAAACCTAACAACGCATTGGCCTAATGCCAAATACGAAGTGGTGATTCACAGCATGGGTTTGCCATTTGTAATGACATCAAAATCAAAACAAATGCAAGCAATAAAAGCGCTTCGAGCCAAGGGAGTTCGTTTTTTAGTATGTGAAAACACAATGAAAAATCAAAAAGTAACCAAAGACCAATTAATTTCAGAGGTAGAATACGTACCTGTTGGAATCGCCGAAATTGTTGAAAAACAAGAACAAGGATGGAGCTATATAAAAGGGGGCTTTTGAAGCTATTAAAAATTACAAAACTAAATTATACACAATCCTACACCATTTAATTATGCTGTAGGTTTTTCCCATTAAAATCTACTAACTAAACCTATTAAACTAATAAAATGAGTAATAACCGAAGAGAATTTCTTAA
>Ga0209519_10001413_pt1 | contig 10524 bp, 9 predicted proteins | sample Rifsed13ft1_FD_184005 | JGI IMG/M metagenome (GOLD analysis project Ga0209519, IMG submission 184005) | Soil microbial communities from Rifle, Colorado, USA - sediment 13ft 1 (version 2) | ecosystem: Environmental > Terrestrial > Deep subsurface > Rock core/Sediment | place: Rifle, Colorado...
ATACAGGTCAAGCCGGACGGCTCCGGCGTGGTCACCGACGGCGTCAAGCTGTCGGCCAACCCCTTCGATGAAATCGCGTTGGAAGAAGCCCTGCGCCTGCGCGACAAGGGCATCGCGACCGAGGTGATCGTCGCCACGATCGCCCCCGCAGAGGCCCAGGCGCACCTGCGCAATGGCCTGGCAATGGGCGCCAACCGCGCGATCCACGTGGTCTGCGACCAGCCGATCCAGTCGCTGACCGCCGCGCGGGTGTTCCTCAAGTTGATCGAGAAGGAGCAGCCGGACCTGGTGATCCTCGGCAAGCAGGCGATCGACGACGATGCCAGCCAGACCGGGCAGATGCTTGCGACATTGTGGGGCCGGCCGCAGGCGACCTTCGCCTCGAAGCTTGAGATCGCCGACGGCAAGGCCACCGTGACCCGCGAGGTCGATGCCGGACTGGAGACGCTCGAGGTTGACCTGCCGGCGGTCATCACGACCGACCTGCGTCTCAACGAGCCGCGCTTCATCAAGTTGCCCGACATCATGAAGGCCAAGAGCAAGCCGATGGAGACGATCGCGCTGGCCGACCTTGGGGTCGACACCGGCGACACGCTCAAGACCATCCACTACGCGCCGCCGCCAAAGCGCAGCCGTGGGGTGATGGTCAAGGACGCGGCCGAACTGGTCGCCGCGCTCAAGGCCAAGGGCCTGCTCTAAGCTTCTAGCCCCCTCCCCTGCTTGCGGGGGAGGGCTAGGGTGGGGGCGCGCGAATTTCGATTGCGCCGCCGGCACCACCTCCCCTCTTTCGGGAGGATCCAATTGGAGAACTCCGACATGTCCAAAGTCCTGATCGTCGCCGAACACCACAACGGCCAGCTCAACGCCTCCACCGCCAAATGCGTGTCCGCCGCGCAGGCGCTGTCGCCTGGGGCGATCGACATCGCGGTGCTGGCGGCCGACCCCGCGGCCGTCGCCGCCGAAGCCGCGCAGATCTCCGGCGTCAGCCGCGTGCTGACCGTGGCCAACGCCGCCAACGCGGAGGCGATGGCCCAGGTGCTCGCGCCGCAGGTCGCGCAACTGGCCGCCGGCTACAGCCACGTGTTCGGACCCAGCACCACCTTCGGCAAGGACCTGATGCCATGCGTGGCGGCGCTGCTGGGTGTCGCCCAGGTCTCGGACGTGATGACGGTCGAAGGCAGCCACGAGTTCAAGCGGCCGATCTACGCCGGCAACGCGATCATCACCGTGCAGGCCCCGACCGACCACCCCGTGGTCGCCACGGTGCGCCCCGCCTCCTGGCCGGAAGCGGCCCGAGGGGGCAATGCCCCGGTCGAAGCGGTGACCGTCGATGCCGTGCTGCCGACCCACACCCGCTACGTCGGCCTGGCTGCCGGTTCGTCTGACCGCCCCGACCTGCAGAGCGCCAAGCGGGTCGTCTCCGGAGGCCGCGGCGTCGGCTCGGAAGAGAACTTCAAGATCATCTTCGACTTCGCCGACAAACTCGGCGCCGCGGTTGGCGCATCGCGCGCGGCGGTCGATGCCGGCTATGTTCCCAACGAACTGCAGGTCGGGCAGACCGGCAAGATCATCGCCCCGGAGCTCTACATCGCGATCGGCATCAGCGGCGCGATCCAGCACCTGACGGGCATCAAGGATGCCGGGACGATCGTGGCGATCAACAAGGATGCCGATGCGCCGATCTTCGAGATCGCGGACATCGGACTGGTGGGGGACCTGTTCAAGCTGCTGCCTGAACTGGAAAGGGCACTTTGAGCCAGCGCGGCAGCCCCGAATCACCCGCACTGGTGGGACGCGTCGTTCTTTGGGGTACATGCGATACCGGCAAGCCCCGCGTGCGCATATTGCGTGATGGTCTGCGCGCCCAAGGTATTGAGGTAATCGAATGCCGCGTTGATGTCTGGAACGGCATTCAGGACAAGAGCCAAGTCGGAGCTGGCCAATGGATTGGATTGCTTGCTCGCATCGTGCTTGCGTACCCCGCCCTCATTTGGCGATACCTTCGGCTGCCCAGCCACGACTGGGTGTTGCTCGGCTATCCCTCAATCCCGGACGTCTTCGTGATACGACTGTTCGCATGGTTTCGCGGGGCTCGATTGGCTATGGACTGGTTCCTCTGCGCATACGACACCGTGGTGCAGGACCGGCGTCTGGTGGGACGACGACACCCCCTGTCCATGCTGTTGTGGGGAACAGAATGGTTGGCCATCAGGGCGGCCGATGCCGTGTTCATGGATACGCGGGCACATGCAGAGCGCATGGAGCGCTTGTTTGGACTGCCCAAAGGCCGTTGCGGGAGCGTGTGGGTCGGGGCTGAGCACGAGGTATTCGCAAACGGCCAAGGCGACAGCCGCCCCGTCCCTCCACGCCATGATTGCCTGCAAGTATTGTTCTACGGTCAGTTCATCCCGCTGCATGGCGTGCCCACGATCGTCGAGGCTGCGCGCTTGTTGCGCGACCAGGCGGTCGAGTGGCTGATCGTCGGGCGCGGACAGGAAAGCAAACGGATCCGCTCCATGCTCGATGCCGATCCGCTACCGCGCCTTCGCTGGCTGGAGTGGGTGGAGTACGAACGCCTTGTCGAACACATTGCCGAAGCAGATGTGTGCCTTGGCATATTCGGCACGTCGGACAAGGCTAGCAGCGTGATCCCCAACAAGGTATTCCAGGTGATCGCTGCTGGAAGGCCCATTGTCACCCGGGACTCGCCGGGTGTCCGCGAGTTGCTTATGCACCGTCCACCATGCTCCTACCTGATCCCGGCGAATGATCCGAATGCCCTCGCCGGGGCGATTCGGGCCCATGCAACACTACAGAGTGAGGCGCCTGCCACGCGCTGCCACGCCGAGCTTGCACCGCATGTTGATGCAGCCGCGATCGGCGGCCAGCTCAAGGCGATGCTTGCGAGTTATTCCCACCGAGAAACAGCCCGATGATCAAAGACCCAATGCTCGGCCCGGTCGCCACTGAACTCGGGTGGGTCCCCGCGCCACGTTATCTGATGCGCCGCGCGCGCATTCAGCAATTGATGCGCGATATTCCGCCGGGGCGCCTGCTCGAAATCGGTCCTGGCGCCGGTGCGCAATTGCTCGAAAACGCGGATCGCGGATTTCAGTGCGAAGCCCTGGAATTATCGGCGGAAGCTCGCGAGCTTGCATTGGCTATGGTGGGGAATGGTCCCGGAACGATCCCGGTGCACGAGGCGCCCGGGCACGACTGGACTGGCCGATTCGACGTTATCTGCGCCTTCGAGGTGCTCGAGCACATCGAAGACGACCGGGCAGCGCTGTCCCAGTGGATGTCATGGCTTAAACCCGGCGGCCACCTGCTGATGTCGGTACCAGCGCACATGAAACTGTGGACCGCGCGCGACGAATGGGCAGGCCATGTCCGCCGTTACGAACGCGATCCGCTCGTGGCGTTATTCGGCGAGGTCGGCTTGGCAATAGAGAAATTTGAATGCTATGGATTTCCCCTGACCAACTTGAGCGAGTGGATAAGCGCCCCCATCTTCGCGCGCAATATCCGTCGTGGTGGAGCCACCGTTGGCGAAGATCGAAAGAGCAACAACGATCGCAGCGGAATTGACCGCTCGCCGGACTTGAAGCTCTTCCCCCTGATCCGGTCCATGCCGGGGAAAATGACTCTGCGTGCGTTCTTCGCGATACAAAGCGCTTTCCTCGACACGGATCTCGGCAGCGGCTACGTCGTCAAAACGCGGCGCCCATGAAACGGTTCTATCGCCCCATCGGACTTGCGATAGGGTTGATCGCCACGGTCCTCTCCGTGATCTACATCGCCTCGTCGTGGCGTGGCCAGGACATGAGCACTTTTGCCTCGCCGCAGGCGGCAACGGGTCTGGGATTGGGGATCGCGTTCTATGTAGCGGGCGTGGCCATCTCTGCCGCAGGCTGGCAACGTCTTCTTTCCGGCATTGGCGTCCGCAACCCGTGGCGGGAGCTCGCCGGGATCGTGGCGGTTACGCAAATTGGGAAATACCTGCCCGGGAACGTGGCCCACCACATCGGAAGGGCCAGCATGGCAATGCAAAGAGGCATCGGGCCCCTGGCCCTCGCTGTGACGGCCGGTACCGAGATGTTGCTGCTGATGATGGCGAGCGTCATCGTGGGGGTGACAGCCCTGCTGCTGTCGGGGGTGTCGCTGGCGGTGCTTCCCATCCAAAAGGGTGACGCGATCATCTTTATCGTTGTGGGAACAGCCGCGGCCGTCATGGGCATGGGGGCGCTGCGCAGGTTCGGCCCGCTGTTACTGGCCCGCTTCGCCCCCAAATATACCCACGCGTTCGAGCCAAACAGCCTGCCATCGGCGAGTAGCATGCAAGTGGCATTTGCGTGCTACTGCCTCGTCTACCTCGCCTTCGGAGCGGGCATTGTCCTTATGGCGCGATTGCTGACAGCGGGCATTCCGCAGGACGCCTGGCTTCTGGTCGCCAGCTTCGCACTCGCATGGACCATCGGGTTTGTCACCCCCGGGGCGCCGGCGGGCCTGGGGGTACGGGAAGGCGTAATGCTGCTAATCCTCGGCACGGCCTATCCCGCCGCGGAAGCGGCGGTAATCGTCATCGCCCTCCGGCTGGTAACCACACTGGGCGACGTGGTGTTATTGCCCATCGGCTGGCTGCTGGCGCGGCCGGCTTCACCCCACCGGAGCCAGTGATGAATTACAAATTCATTTTGAAAAACTACAGACACTGGATCAAGCGATTCCTGCTTCGTCGGGCGGGTGGGCGGATCAACATCGGAAACTACACGTACGGGACGCCCCGGGTCCGCTGGTGGGGAGAAAATGCAAACCTCTCCATCGGCAAGTACTGCTCCATCGCAGAGGGAGTCGAGGTATTCCTGGGGGGCAATCATCGAACGGACTGGGTCTCCACGTACCCTTTTCCGATATTCAAGCAATGGCCGGAGGCGAAGCACATCCACGGGCACCCGGGAACCAAGGGGGACGTCACGATAGGCAACGACGTATGGCTCGGAGCCGGCTGCGTCATCCTTTCCGGCGTGACCATCGGCCACGGCGCGGTTATTGGCTGCAGATCCGTGGTCGGACGCGACGTCCCGGCATATGCCATCGTCGCCGGCAATCCGGCGACAGTGATGCGAATGCGCTTCGATGGCGCCAGGATAGACAAGCTCCTTGAAAGCGCCTGGTGGGATTGGCCCCGCCCCAAAGTCGGGCGGAACATCGACTTGCTGCTCTCGACCGATATCGATGCCTTCTTGCGCGATAACGTTTGACTAGCGCTGATTAACCTCCAACAAGTCGGACGCGATTGACTGGGAACGGCCAGTAATCGATACGACCCCAGAACCTACTTCCCCCGGAAAACCGAGCGACATTATGAAGCTGATCATCCAAATCCCTTGCCTCAATGAGGCTGGCACGCTGGCCATCGCACTGGAAGCATTGCCGCGCTCGGTCCCGGGGTTCAACAAGGTTGAATGGCTGATCATCGACGATGGCTCGACCGACAACACCGCGGAACTGGCCAGGCAGCTGGGGGCCGACCATGTAGTGCGGCATCCGGTCAATCGGGGGCTCGCCGCAGCCTTCATGACCGGGCTGGATACCTGCCTGCGCCTGGGCGCGGATGTGATAGTGAACACAGACGCCGATAACCAGTACGAGGCGACGGACATACCCAAACTGACCGCGCCGATCCAGGCCGGGGAGGCGGACATGGTGATCGGCGCGCGTCCGATCGACGACACGGAACACTTCTCCTGGATCAAGAAGAAACTGCAGCGTATGGGCAGCTGGGCGGTCCGCATCGCAAGCAAGACGAACGTGGCCGACGCACCCAGCGGCTTCCGTGCGATATCGCGCGAGACTGCCATGCGCTTGAATGTATTCAACGCCTACACATACACGCTGGAAACCATCATCCAGGCCGGCGTCAGCAACCTGCGGGTCGTTTCAGTACCGATTCGGACGAATGCTGACCTGCGTCCTTCGCGCTTGGTCAAGAGCATCTCCAGCTACGTGCGTCGCTCGCTGGTGACCATTTTGCGGATTTTCGTGATCTATCGGCCCGTGGCATTCTTCTTCTGGCCGGGCATCGTACTTGGCGCTATCGGCGGCATTACCAATTTGCGATTCCTGTATCTGTATTCCGTCATGGGCGAAGGCAGTGGTCATGTTCAGTCGCTCATCTTCGGCACACTGTGCATAATTCTCGGCGCCCTGATGCTGATGATCGCGTTATTGGCCGACATGATCACTGCCAATCGTAAGCTGCTCGAGCGCATCTCCCTGCGCGTACAGCAAATCGAGCACGGCCTCGGCGACACCTCGACTGTCGAGGCAAGTGCGCAGCGCTCCCGCAATCTGGGCTGACGCAATTGCCGGAAACCACTTTCCGTCCACAGTGACGCGCCGCAGGTCCGGGACGACAACGATGCCGGCGCTCCAAACAGGGCGCCTCCAGCGGAATCACGGAGGAAACGAAGGACATGGAAGCATCGTCGACGACTTGGCAGCTTCCACGGTCACCTGGATCTGATTCCCGACAGCCGGCCGGCTAATGACCCTCGGGCGCGGGCGGAGACTGCTCGAGATCCCGGCCAAAACGAACCGAAATCAAATCCACGCCTAGTGCGCGTCGATCCGCATTGATTCCGAGCTCCGCCGGAATGAAGGTGTTGGATCGTATGACCATGCTCTGGTTGCCTACAACCCCGGCAGGCAGCGAGAATACGAAGTCAGATCTGTAAAGACGCTTAAGCTCCGCCGGCTGGCCATCGACAATCAGTTCCAGGCGTGGCGCGGTTCCAGCCTTGCTGTTGGCCCATTGCCAACCGCCTCCGGTATGCACAACAACATGATCATCCTGGGCATTTCCGGGGCGGCTGAGCGGCAGCGACAAAATTCCGCCAACCACCCATTGCGGGCGGGAATTCGTCAGAACGAAACTCTCGTCCACGTACTGGCCGACGTATAAATGCAGGGCCTCAGGCTGGCGCTGGTACGTGTTGTAGCGAATCTGAAACGGGATGCTGCTGGTCTCGAGGTCAATTCGCTGTTGTGAAAATCCATAGGCCACCCTCCGCGCCGATACGATCGTCGCCTGCTCCGCGCCCAGGGCGGACATGTATTCATTGATCAGCTTGCGAGGCTCGGTGCCCTCGGCCCTGTCGGTATCGATAAAAATTACCGGCAGTCCCGAGAGACTCATCAGACCTAGTTGAATGCTTCGGGAAAGGGGTCTCTGCCCAACCAGGAACGCGACATCGCTGCCTGACGTGCGATCCGCCACATCGGACTGAAATTTCAGGCTCCCTTGATACGCGGGCACGGACTCCAGACCGTATACGTGATACCCCGCACCCACCGTGACCAGCAACGCGGCTCCCACCGCGAGGGCGCGCGGCCAAGACGCTATCACGATGCCGAACGCCAACATCACGAAGGGAATCACTGTCGGAAGGTAATACCGTGAACCGTAGAAGTTGAACGGAACATCGCTATTTATGAGGGAATATATTCCCAGGAGCAGAAGTGCAGCGACGAACAGGCTGCGCGCGGAAAGCCCCATCCCATATATGCGTCGCGGCCACCCCAACGCCGAAAAAATGACGACCACCAGGGGCAGGACCATCACGCTTCTGGCTATATTGGTGACGGACAAATGCTGCAGCGACTGCAACCCCCGCGCCGCATAGTGGTCTCGCTGCACCCAGGCACTGCCCCCCTTCACTGATCCAAGCAGGATGTCGGTCCAACCCAGCACATAACCTTGATATAGCCATAGGCCGCACAATGCAATCGCTGCAAATCGGCACAACAGGGAAAATCCCAACGCATCAAACAGCCAGAACCCGGAAAGTCGCTGAAGTCTAGTGCGCATCTGACACCTTTGCCCGTGGGTAACAGATGATCGACAGCGCAATCACCAACAGTGCCAAGCCCAAGACCACAGTCAGCCCGGATTGTTTGGATCCAAAACCAATAGTCATCAGATCCGACATGTAACCGTTCGATACGACGCTTACATACCATATCGCCGCAAGCTGACATACGCCTGCCACTGCCAGGAACACCGAGAACTGTCGGCGCTTCCCGGCGTCGAGGGACGGGATCAGTAGGACGGCGAAGACGCTGGCGACCAACATCAGGATGAATCCGGACAAGTGCACCAGCGAATAGACACCCGTAAGCAATCCAGCGACCAGCCCGGAAAACCGGATACCGGATAGCAGCAAATACACGACGCCCGTGCATAGCATCGCGAGCAGCAATTCGACGGTTGGATAGCGAGAGAAGTAGACGGTGATCGGCAAGCACATCAGGGAAAGTGCGACAGCGGCGCTGATCAGGGAGTTCCGGGTCACTTCCAGCATCACGAGATAGGCCAGCGCACCGAAAGTCAGCAAGACAAGTGCCGTGATGGTTTGGGCATTGTCGAGGCCCAGAAAGTGAGCCGAAGTAGAAAGCAGCAACGGCCATCCGGGCAGTGCATGGAACTCGATGGCCAACGCCTCACCGGCATGGATCTTGGCCCCGTCAACCAGGACCGAGTGACCCACCGCCTGGCTGGCGAAATTATCATCCAGATAACGTTGGCGCAATGGTGCAGGAAACTTCTCGAGGTCGATTCCGATGGCTGGAAACAGTGCGCCATCTGTCGCCAGTTGGATCGTGCGATTGACGTAAACGCCCGCATCCGAACCCATTGCCGTAATCTGATATGCCGGTGTCGCAATTACAGCCGCTATCAGTGCAAACCCCAGCAGCAATGCCAGATCCTTTTGCGGCGGCAGATCTGCTGCAGGAACCACCTCACCGAGGCGATTTGCCGCGAGCCACGCCAATAGCGACGCCGAAGCACAGCACGCGAGCACAACGGAGACGGAATATTTATCAATCACCAACAGCAGGCTACCGAATCCGATCAACTGGGCGACCCCAAGCAGAGATGCAAGGGCGATTACCGGAATAATGCCTGGCGAGTGCGAAATTGATCGCGACAACTTGCCCAGGCAGAAGACAAAAAGCAGGAGTAACACAACATCCGCGACGATCATTGCGAGTTTCCTTGAGCAGGGGCCGTCTACCAGCTAAATCGTCCGGGGCGGCAGTGCAGGCGGGGCGCCCATCTCCCCGCCGGAACATACACAATTCAACCCTCCCCGCGCCCTTATCGGTGGTGACAAGGCGAGCGGCAGCAGCCTGGCGGCGTTCCTCGAGGCCCGAAGCGGCCGCGGGTCAGTACCGCCCGATGCTCGGGGCGTCCGCGGCCGCATTTTGATTGGTATTCGGCACCTGCGAATCATGATTCGTCCGGCGCCCGCGACTGTCGCCTCCCTCGCGCGCGCAAATTTTGGCGGAACGCCCGCGTCGGTAATTTCTACAGACTGCGGCGGCACCGAACTGGCGTCCCAGGATAGACCTCCAGAGTTTCCGGGCAGGCGGATGTTCTTCACATCCGAGTCAAACCAGCGGCATGTGATGCGCAAGCCTCGCAGACCGAGCATGCCCAGGCGTACGACGCAATTGACCAGTGGGACCGGCCCAGCCCAACCGACGCTGATACAGGCCCACCGGCCGGTGTTCACCGAACTTGCTCTGAACACGCTCGCCGCAGTCCCGCTGCACTCTCTGAGAGGCAGCGAGTCAATTGGTCTGCGCTGGATCGGTCTGACAGATATTGATGGTGCCGTCAGGACAGGTTTCCAGCGGGCCAATGACGAGTACGTTCTGACCGAAACTGTCGAACCATGCCACTCCCTCCTGAACCGGCAATATTCGCAAGTTGAATCCCACAACGGCATCGGCGGGAATTTCCACATCAACCTCTGCCGCCGCACCGGCAGCAATCACGGGCAGGTTTGCTCGGATGAAGTCCACTTTAACCGGAGTCCCGTCCCGGTCTACCAATTGGATCCCGAGTCGGACAGGCAGCTTTCCCTGTGAAACAAGAGGCACAGTGCCGGTGTTTTCAACCCGGAACCGGGCGGTGAGTATTTTCCGCTCCGCGTTGTAGGCGATATCGCCGGCTTGGGTGACGATAGCGCCGACCTCGCCTTTCTTGAGCGGGACGTCGATCGACGCTGGCGGCGCTGGCGTGGCGGCAGAAGCCGGCGCGGAAACCGCCTCACTCTCCGGCGTCTTGCCACAGGCAGCCAACAATACCGCTGCGAGCACGATCCCTGTTCGTACACTATTAGTCATGCTCTACGCTCCGTTAAAATTGACGAACATCTTAATTGATTCAATGACTTGGCACTTGAGATGCATCACTGGAACTGGCCGCCGCCGCCGCAAGTGCCTAAGATTCATTGTACTACCTGATCAGGCTCCGCATCAGCAAATTCGCCCCGCAGCAGACGCGGACAACGGCAGCCAGCGTCGCCGTCAATTGAGTAGCGACGTGACCACCACCCGGCACAACGGGCCAGCCGCCGAGACACTACTGCATCGCGCGAGATGGATACGACGCAACGACCCGCGAGCGGCCTTGCGGCCACGTTTCAGCTCGAACCACCGACGGCACGTCGGAGG
>Ga0209519_10001419_pt1 | contig 10510 bp, 10 predicted proteins | sample Rifsed13ft1_FD_184005 | JGI IMG/M metagenome (GOLD analysis project Ga0209519, IMG submission 184005) | Soil microbial communities from Rifle, Colorado, USA - sediment 13ft 1 (version 2) | ecosystem: Environmental > Terrestrial > Deep subsurface > Rock core/Sediment | place: Rifle, Colorado...
GTGTTTTGAATGGTGCTTTTATGGTAGTTTCTGATTTTATGAAACTTTATAAAAAACCATGCGAGGTGTCTTTTATAAAAATGGCTTCCTATGAAGGAACTTCATCAACGGAAGAAGTTAAACAATTAATAGGACTAAATCAGGATTTAACAGGACGCACCGTTGTTGTTATTGAAGATATTGTGGATACTGGAAATACAGTTGTTGAATTGAAAGCACTGTTCAAAAAACAAAATGTGAAGCATTTTAAAATAGCTACACTTTTCTTTAAGCCTGAAGCGTATACAAAAGACGTCAAAATAGATTACGTTGGGATAAGAATTCCAAACAAATTTATTGTCGGTTATGGCTTGGACTATAATGGATTAGGAAGAAATTTACCAGAAGTATATAAACTAAAAGAATAACTACCCAGCAACATTATGACTAACATTGTTTTATTTGGAAAACCAGGAGCAGGAAAAGGAACTCAAGCAGAATTTTTAAAAGAAAAATACAAATTAACACATATATCAACTGGAGATGTATTTCGTTATAATTTAAAAAATGACACTGAACTAGGAAAGCAAGCAAGAGTTTATATGGATGCTGGAGATTTAGTGCCAGATGAATTGACTACAAAAATGCTTATCGATGAGGTAAATAAACATCCGGATACAAACGGAATTTTGTTTGATGGATATCCAAGAACAATTTCGCAAGCCGAAGCTTTAGATACTTTTCTAACTTCAATTGGATCTAAAGTCGCTGCAACAATTGCACTGGAAGCCGATGATGAAATCTTAATCCAAAGATTGTTAGAAAGAGGAAAAACAAGTGGTAGAATAGACGATCAAGATGAAGAAAAAATCAGAAATCGTTACCAGGAATACAATGAAAAAACGGCTCCTTTAATGGGGTATTACAAAGAACAAGGGAAGTTTTACGCCGTAAACGGAATAGGAACAATTCAAGAGATTACGGAGCGTTTAAGTGCCGTTATTGATAATTTATAGGAGCAATCTCCAGCTGTACGTTACAAGTCCTCGCTTAAAAAACTATTTTTCTAAGCCATAAAAGGAGGAGCTTCCTCTGGTCGCTCTTTTCTGTCAAGAAAAATAAGCTTTTAAGCTACGGGCTTTTCACTACCATCTGGGTTAAAATAAAACATGGAAATACTCATAATATTTTTTCTAATACTATTAAATGGGGTTTTCTCCATGTCAGAAATCGCATTGATTTCGGCTAGAAAAAACAGATTAGAAACTGCTGCTAAAAAAGGAAATAAAAGTGCGAAAATCGCCTTGGATTTGGCCAATTCGCCAAATAAATTTTTATCAACAGTACAAATAGGAATAACTTTAATCGGAATTCTTACCGGTATCTATAGTGGCGATAAAATAACTAAAGATGTAGAAGCCTTTATAAAAGGATTTGAAATGCTGATACCCTATGCACATCCTGTCGCAGTTGGTTTGGTTGTGGTGGTTTTAACTTTTTTCTCATTAGTTTTGGGGGAATTGTTACCTAAAAGAATAGGTTTAAATCATCCTGAATCTATAGCTAAAGCAGTTGCACTACCGATGAAAATAGTATCAATTGTTACTGCGCCTTTTATTTGGTTGTTGACTCATTCGACGGAATTTTTATTAGATATTTTAAAAATAAAACCTACAGCTGATGGTAAAGTAACTGAGGAAGAGATAAAGGCTATTATTAAAGAAGGAACTGAAGGTGGAGAAGTTCAGGAAATAGAACAAGATATTGTGGAACGTGTTTTTCACATTGGCGACAGAAAAATAAATTCTTTAATGACCCATAGGAAATCGGTGGTTTTTTTACCATTACATTCGAATAGGGAACAGGTTAAGGAATTTATGCTTAAAGAATTACATTCCATTTATCCGGTTTATGGGGATAATTATGATGATATTGTTGGAGTTGTTAACCTGAAAAATATCTTCGCACATTTTGAAAATGAAAATTTCAATTTGGCAGATATAATGACGGAAGCTCCTTTTATGATGGAGCAAACAACTGCTTATATCGCTCTTGAAAACTTCAAAAAAACAGGTATTCATTATGCATTTGTTTCTGATGAGTATGGTGTTTTTCAAGGTGTAATTACGTTAAATGACATTCTTGAAGCTTTAGTGGGTGATGCTTCTGATTTTTATAAGGATGACTTTCAGTTAATTGAAAGAGAAGATGGTACCTGGTTAGTAGACGGTCATTATTCATTACACGATTTCTTAACATATTTTGAATTGGATGAATTGATAAATGATTACGAAGTAACTACCGTGAGTGGATTAATAATGACGGAGCTCTCTCATATCCCAAAACAGGGTGAAAAATTGATTTGGCAAAAATTTCAGTTAGAAGTTATTGATATGGATGGCGTGAAGATTGATAAAGTGATGGTGAAAGCATTGCAAATGTAAAAATAGTTTATAGGATTGAAGAACTCAAAGGGAGAACTGAAACTATAGTTGAAAAATTGAATATTAGAAAAGATGACTGAAGGGAATTTTGTAGATTACGTTAAAATATATGTTTCTTCCGGAAAAGGAGGGAAAGGATCTACGCATTTGCATAGAGAAAAATTTATCGAAAAAGGTGGGCCGGATGGTGGAGATGGTGGTCGCGGTGGGCATGTTTATTTAGTTGGAAACAAAGGTCTTTGGACATTGTTTCACCTGAAATTTGCCCGACATATCAAAGCAGGTAATGGTGGAGACGGTAGTGGTGACAGAAGTACTGGTGCTGATGGCGATGATAAATTTATCGAAGTGCCATTAGGAACTGTTGTAAAAGATAAAGAAACAGGAGAGATTTTATTCGAAATCACTGATGATGGTGAAAAACAAATACTTTCTCGTGGTGGAAAAGGTGGTTTAGGAAACTGGCATTTTAGAAGTTCTACCAATCAAACACCAAGATACTCACAACCAGGATTGCCTGGAGCTGAGATGGATGTGATTTTAGAATTGAAAGTATTGGCCGATGTTGGTTTAGTAGGTTTTCCTAATGCAGGGAAATCAACCTTATTATCGGTATTGACTTCAGCTAAACCAAAAATTGCGGATTATCCGTTTACCACGTTAAAACCAAATCTTGGAATTGTAGCATACAGAGATTTTCAATCTTTTGTAATTGCAGATATTCCCGGAATTATTGAAGGTGCTGCCGAAGGAAAAGGATTAGGGCATTATTTCTTACGTCATATTGAGCGTAATTCAACGTTGCTTTTTCTAGTTCCTGTAGATACTCCGGACATTAAAGCAGAATACGATATTTTGGTAAACGAATTGACGAAATACAATCCAGAAATGCTTGATAAAGAGCGTTTGTTGGTGATTTCTAAATGCGATATGTTGGACGATGAGTTGAAAGCAGAATTGAAAACAGAATTAGATGTCACTTTCAAAGATGTTCCTTATATGTTTATTTCATCTGTTGCCCAACAAGGATTAACGGAGTTGAAAGACAAATTATGGAAAATGTTGAATGACTAAGAATTAAATTTTTATAAAATTGAATCCGTCTCGTTATCTAATGAGGCGGATTTTTTTATAAAAAGATAAACCTTTCCTAATGTTGTTAAATTACAATTATAAATTTCCTTATTTTTGAAGTATGAAACAACTAATTATAGCCTTTTTATTATTCCCGATGATGATTTGGTGCCAATCGAGTTTTGATACTGCAGAAAAATTATTCAAAGAAGAAAAATTTGATCAAGCACGACCTATTTTTGAAAATTTCCTAAAAAGTAACCCATCAAATCTTAAAACCATTGAATATCTGGGAGATATTGCCGGACGAAATAAATCTTGGGATACAGCGATTGGTTATTATAAAAAAATAAAACAACTCAAACCTTCGGAAGCTAATTATCATTACAAATATGGTGGCGCTTTAGGAATGAAGGCCAAAGAATCTAATAAATTTAAGGCGCTTGGAATGATTGATGAAGTTAAAGGTTCTTTTGAAAAAGCAATTGTGTTGAATCCAAAACATATTGAAGCACGTTGGGCACTAATCGAGTTGTATATACAATTACCAGGAATTGTTGGTGGGAGCCAGTCTAAAGCCATTAAATATTCAAATGAATTAATGCGACTTTCGCCAGTAGACGGTTATCTGTCAAAAGGACATATTGATGAGTATTTTAAAAGATATACTGCAGCCGAACAACAATTTAAAAAAGCTATAGCCATTAGCGGTTCAAAAAAGAGCTACCAAAAGCTGGCAAATTTGTATAAAAACAAAATGAATGAGCCGGAAAAAGCTAAGTCAGTTTTGGAAGAATATAAAAATAAAAAATAGTAAACAAGTTAAAAGTTATGACTTTCAACTTGTTTAGAATTCAATAACCATAAATTATAAACTAAAATGCGTACACATTTTATTGCTATAGGCGGAAGTGCTATGCACAATCTTGCTTTGGCATTGCATAACAAGGGATATCAAGTGTCAGGAAGTGATGATGCTATTTTTGAACCATCGAAATCAAGATTAGATAAAAAAGGAATTTTACCTCCGGAATTGGGTTGGTTTCCCGAAAAAATAACGGCAGATATTGAAGCAGTTATTCTTGGTATGCATGCAAAAGCTGATAATCCAGAGTTATTGAAAGCACAAGAATTAGGATTAAAAATATATTCCTATCCTGAATTTCTTTACGAACAATCCAAAAATAAAACTCGCGTAGTTATAGGTGGTTCTCATGGAAAAACTACTATTACGTCAATGATTTTACATGTGATGCATTATCATAATATTGCAGTCGATTACATGGTAGGGGCGCAATTGGAAGGTTTTGATACTATGGTTCATCTCACTGAAGAAAATGATTTTATCGTTTTGGAAGGCGATGAATATTTGTCTTCGCCAATAGACAGAAGACCAAAATTTCATTTGTATCAGCCGAATATTGCTTTAATTTCTGGAATTGCGTGGGATCATATTAATGTTTTTCCAACCTATGAGAATTATGTTGAGCAATTTGAAATTTTTATTGATAAAATTACAAATGGTGGAATATTGGTTTACAACGAAGATGACTCTGAAGTAAAACGTGTAGCCGAAGCAGCTACTAATCCAATTCGTAAATTAGCCTATCATACTCCAAAATATACCGTAAGTGATGGTGTTACGCTTCTCGAAACTCCCGAAGGCGATATGCCTATAGAAGTTTTTGGAGCACACAATCTTAATAATTTGGCTGGAGCCAAATGGATTTGTCAAAATATGGGAGTTGATGAAGCTGATTTTTATGAAGCGATTGCCAGTTTTAAAGGCGCATCAAAACGTTTGGAGAAAATTGCTGAAAGCAAAAACAAAGTAGCCTATAAAGATTTTGCGCATTCGCCAAGTAAAGTTGCTGCAACTACAAAAGCGGTAAAAGAGCAATATCCAAATAGAACTTTAGTAGCTTGTTTAGAGTTACATACGTATAGCAGCTTGAATGCTGAATTTTTAAAAGAATACGAAGGAGCATTAGAATTTGCTGATAACGCAGTTGTGTTCTATTCGCCAGATGCAGTAAAAATAAAGCAATTGGAAGAAGTGACGTATGAGCAAATAGCAAATGCATTCAACAGAAAAGATTTAATTATTTACACGAATCCAAAAAATTTCAAAGACTATTTATTCAATTTAGAGTTGGAGAATTCTGCTTTGTTACTGATGAGTTCCGGTAATTATGGCGGACTAAATTTTGATGAAGTTAAGGAATTGATGAAATAGAAAAGAATGGATAACAAAATTAAAGTTACTAAAACTAATAGTGAAAATCCTGATTTTATTGTTCTCGTTGCGGCTTTAGATAAAAGTTTGTGGGAGCGTTACCCGGAATTAAAAACAAACTATTGGGGAAATAATGTCATAGAGTTAAATCCTAATGTCGTTATTATTTATTTAGATAATAAAGCGGTGGCATGCGGATGTTTCAAGAAATATGATAAAAATACGATTGAGTTAAAGCGTATGTTTGTTTCTTCTGAAGCACGAGGAATGGGTTTAGCCAAAAAAATAATACAAGAACTGGAACTTTGGGCTCATGAGTTAGGTTTTTCTTCCTCTGTTTTAGAAACGTTATATAAACAAAAAGAGGCTATTGGTTTGTATCAAAAAGTAGGTTATACCATTGTTGATAATTATGCGCCGTATGTAGGTTTAGAAAATAGTATTTGCATGAATAAACAAATTTAATAGAAAATAAGCCTATGTCTGAAAATTCTTTTTTCCCAATAACGAATTGGTCCGAAGACGACAAGCCACGCGAAAAACTAATGCTGAAGGGCAAAAGTTCTTTAAGTGATGCCGAATTAATCGCTATTTTGATTGGTTCAGGAAGTCGTAACGAATCTGCAGTAGGTTTAAGTAAAAGAATTTTGGCGAGTGTTGACAATAATTTAAATGCGTTAGGAAAATTATCCATCACACAACTGATGAATTTTAAAGGAATAGGGGAGGCAAAAGCCATTTCAATAATCTCTGCTTTAGAATTAGGAAGGCGCAGAAGGGCAGAGGATGCGGTCGAACTGACAAAAATAACTTCCAGTAAAATGATTTTTGAAATCATGCAGCCCATCATTGGAGAATTGCCACATGAGGAGTTTTGGATTGTTTATTTGAATAATTCCAATAAAATAATTTCAAAATCTCAACTAAGTAAAGGCGGTATTACGGGAACTTTGGTTGATGTTCGATTAGTTTTTAAAATGGCACTGGAAATGGGCGCTACCGGATTGATATTATGCCACAATCATCCTTCAGGAACATTAATTCCAAGTGATGCTGACAAACAAATTACCAGAAAGTTAAAATTAGCAGGTGAAAGTTTAGAAATAAAAGTATTGGATCATCTTATCGTTACTGAGGCTAATTATTTTAGCTTTGTTGATGAAGGAATATTTTAGATAATAAAAATGAAAAATAAGGATATAAAAGATGTTTTCTTTGATTTAGATCATACGCTTTGGGATTTTGATAAGAATTCTGAATTGACATTTGAAAATATTTTCAATAGAAATCATCCAACAATTGAAACGAAAGAGTTCATTGAGAAATATGTTCCAATAAATCAAGCATGTTGGAAATTATATCAATATGATAAAATTTCGCACGACGAGTTGCGGTACAATCGGTTGAAACATTCTTTTGATGCAATCGATTATACGATTTCTGATGAACAGATTGAAAGTATTGCTCAAGAATATATTCAATTATTACCGGAGAATAATCATCTTTTTGATGGTACTTTTGAGGTTTTGGATTATTTAGACCAGAAATATAAACTCCATATCATTACCAATGGTTTTGCCGAAGTGCAAAATAAAAAACTAAAAAATTCTAAGATTGGTAGTTATTTTCAAACGATTACCAATTCTGAAATGGCAGGAGTTAAAAAACCAAATCCAATTATTTTTGAATATGCCCTCGGTTTGGCTAAAGCCCAAAAAGAAAGTAGTATTATGATTGGTGACTGTCTTGAGGCTGATGTTCAGGGCGCTCTTGATGCAGGGTTAGATGCTATTTTTTTTAATGGAAGTAATGTCAAAGTAGAAGAAAATATTAAACAAGTCAATCATTTATTAGAACTTAAGAAATACCTATAATTATGAAAAAAAGAATTTTATTTATACTGTTATTTGTCGTGAGCTATGGGTTTTCTCAATCAATAAATAATTATAAATCGGTAATAATTCCATTGAAATTTGATTTTACCAAAACGGAGAATCAATACCGTCTGGCAACTTTATCTAAGTTTAATTTAAATAAAGCGGGATTTGAGGCTTATTACACTAATGAAACAATAGGAGAGGAATTCAATAACAGATGTAATTTGTTGTATTTTGATGTAGTAAAAGAAAAATCATTTTTAACGACAAAACTTCATGTCGTTTTTAAGGATTGTAATGATAAAATTATTTTTCAATCCGAAACAGGTGCCAGCAAAGAAAAGGATTTTCAACTTGCTTATAGCGAAGCTTTAAATAAAGCATTTGTATCGATTTTTGCTTTGAAATATAAATACAATGGAATCGAAGCTTCTAGTAAACAACAAGCCATAGCAACTGCTGCAGTTCCGGTTGCAATTCCTTCTAAAAGTAATAATGACACCATTATTGTTGATAAAAGTAATTTGAATTTATTTTATGCTCAACCAATAACTAATGGTTTTCAATTAGTTGATAGTTCACCAAAAGTTGTAATGAAAGTTTTTAAAACATCAAATGCCAATTGTTACATTGCTATAAAAGGAAATATTCAAGGTGTTTTGATTGCAAAAGACAATCAATGGTTTTTTGAGTACTATCAAAACGACAGACTTATTTCGGAAAAAATAGATGTTAAATTTTAGATTAGGATCTGGAAATAGATTTTTTTTTTTTGAAATTATCACTAATCTAATATCCGTATTTGTCCTTCCAGCGATTTTTAAGAAATTCTCGTATAGAATTTTCTCTGGAATTATTTCCGGGAATATACAATGGTTTTTTACTAACTGCATCGGGTAGAAATTCCTGTTCTGCAAAATTGTTGGCAAAATCGTGCGAATATTTATACTCGTCACCATATCCTAATTCTTTCATTAGTTTCGTGGGCGCATTGCGCAGATGCAACGGAACGGGTAAATCTCCTGTTTGTTTTACGAGCTGTTGAGCAGTTCCAATTGCCAAGTAAGAAGCATTGCTTTTTGGAGAAGTCGCTAAGTAAATTGCACATTGACTCAATATAATTCTGCTTTCAGGATAGCCAATAGTTGTCACAGCTTGAAAAGTATTATTTGCCATAATAAATGCAGTAGGATTCGCATTTCCAATATCTTCACTAGAAAGAATAAGCATTCGGCGTGCTATAAATTTTACATCTTCGCCACCTTCAATCATTCTCGCTAACCAATATACGGCACCGTTTGGATCACTTCCCCGAATTGATTTTATAAATGCAGATACAATATCATAATGTTGTTCGCCACTTTTGTCATACAAAACGGTATTTTGTTGCACTAATTCGAAAACACGGTCATTTGTGATTATAATATCGGTCTCATTAGATGCGTTTACGACAAGTTCAAAAATATTTAATAGTTTGCGTCCGTCACCGCCGGAAAGTCGCAACAGCGCCTCTGTTTCTTTGAGTTTAATGTTTTTTGTTGCCAAAAAAGTATCAGTTTTCATGGCACGCTCCAGTAAGGTTTCTAAATCGGCTTTTGTAAAAGCATTCAAAACGTATACTTGGCATCTGGACAACAAAGCAGGGATTACTTCAAAACTCGGATTTTCGGTTGTTGCACCTATTAACGTTATCCATCCTTTTTCTACAGCGGCCAAAAGTGAATCTTGTTGTGATTTGCTGAATCGATGAATTTCATCTATAAAAAGTATTGGATTTTTTGCAGTAAACAAACCGCCGCTCTGTTTTGCTTTTTCAATAACTTCACGAATATCTTTTACTCCAGAATTTATTGCACTCAATATATAAAAAGGACGTTTTGACTCTTGTGCAATAATTTGTGCTAAAGTGGTCTTTCCAGTTCCTGGCGGTCCCCAAAAGATCAATGAAGGAATAATCCCTTTTGTAATTTGTGATGTCAATGAACCATTCGGCCCAACCAGATGGGATTGACTAATGTATTCCTCTAATTTTTGTGGTCGAATGCGTTCTGCTAAAGGTGCTTCCATTTGTTTTTTAAATCTGAAATCTAAATTCGTTAATCTTCAATCATAAATCTAAAAATAACTTGCGTAAAATTACATATTTTTGGAGCTTTTTCTTTTTCAATCAACTTTTTTTAATTTTATTTAACTATGAATTTTTAGAAGTTGTTTCTACCGAGGCTTCGCGGACCATTTCTTATAAAAATGAGTTGAGGCATTTAAAATTAGTTTTAGTGACAAAATAGCATAAAACTACTTTTGGATAAGTATTTGATTTGTATTTATAAACTAAAAAGCAAAGATGGATAAACATTTTAAATTCACTAATTCAGTTATTGGAATACCACTTTTTTTTGTGTTTTTTCTTTGGCTTGTCTATTGGATTGAAATTCGATTTGATTTTGATTTTGCACAAAATGGAATTCTTCCTAGAACATTCTCAGGTTTACAAGGTGTTTTATTTAGTCCTTTCATTCATTCTGACATGAATCATCTATATAATAATTCCATTCCATTATTGGTCTTATTAGCGGCTTTACAATTTTTTTACTCGAAACAATCGATAGCCGTATTATCTTATGGAATATTTTTTTCAGGAATAATTACTTGGATAATTGGTAGGGATAATTATCACATCGGAGCTAGTGGTTTGATATATGTTTTAGTTAGTTTTATTTTCTTTAAAGGCATTCAGACAAAGTATTATCGATTGGTTGCGTTGTCACTTACTATTATTGTTATGTATGGCGGAATGGTATGGTATGTTTTTCCAAAAGTGGATGAAACTATTTCTTGGGAAGGTCATTTAGCTGGATTTATTACAGGTTTCGCTTTGTCATTAAGTTTTAAGACTCCTG
>Ga0209519_10001424_pt1 | contig 10499 bp, 6 predicted proteins | sample Rifsed13ft1_FD_184005 | JGI IMG/M metagenome (GOLD analysis project Ga0209519, IMG submission 184005) | Soil microbial communities from Rifle, Colorado, USA - sediment 13ft 1 (version 2) | ecosystem: Environmental > Terrestrial > Deep subsurface > Rock core/Sediment | place: Rifle, Colorado...
CCGAAGCGCCGCGCCAGGGTCTCTTTGAAAGAGAGTTTCGCCTCGCCGCAGACAAGGCCGCCTTCTTCCACCCGGACCTGGCCGGGACGAACACCGAAAACCTGCGCGCCGATGGCCACGAGCTGCTTCTTGAGGTCCCGAGAAGCTCTCTGGACCGCAAGCCCCATCAGCGTGGTCGAGCGGCTCGATCCCGTCGAGCTATCGTAGGGAGTGACCATCGTATCGGCACCGCTTATCCGGACCGACTCCAGTGGAAGGCCCAGCTCCTCCGCAGCGATCTGGGAAAGGACGGTCCTCACGCCCTGCCCCATCTCCGTGCTCCCAGCCAGAATGGTTACGGCCCCATCTGACTGCATACGCGCCATGGCGACGGAGACCGGCGTGGCACCGGCATTGGTCGCCCCCAGGGCCAGGCCGATGGCGGCATTCTTTTTCTTTGAGCGCCTCTTCCATTCGCTCTCTCTCACCAGTCTCTTCAGGCTTGAGGCGAGATCGGCATCGATGCCGCGTAGTTTGGGACGGACCTCTTCCCCTTTCTTCAAAAGATTTTTTAGCCTCATCTCGGCGGGGTCGATCCCCAGTTTGGAGGCGATGATATCCATCTGGGACTCCGAGGCGAAGACGGTCTGGGGCGCACCGATGGCGCGGAAGGAACCCGCCGATCCGGAGTTGGTATAGACCGCATACGCATCGCTGCGGACGTGAGGAATCTTATAGGGACCCAACACCCTTGTGGCAGCTCGGATCGCGACCGCGGGACCGTTGTCCGCGTAGCCGCCCGTATCGAGATAGATCTCAGCCTCCCGGGCAACCAGAGTACCGTCTCTTTTGACTCCCGTTTTTAATCGGACTCTGGCTCCATGCCGGCGCACCGTGACCATCGATTCGGGCACGGAATTGCAGATCCGCACAGGGCGTCGCGCCTTGCGCGCCAGGGCGACCACCAGCGGCTCGAATTTCGTATAGGACTTGCTGCCGAAGCCGCCGCCCAGGTAGGAAATGATGAGCCTGACCTTCGCAAGCGGCACGCGGAAGATCCGCGCCACATCCCCGCGAACCTGAAAAGGATGCTGCGCTGAGGACCAAACGGTAATCCCCTCATCATTGCACTCGGCGATCACGCTGTGGGGCTCCATGGTGTAGTGATAGACCATGGGAAAGGTGAAGGTGTCTTCAAAAATCTCCTCGGACTCGGCAAAACCCTGGTGGATGTCGCCCTTTTCTACGTGCTCGTGGCTGCAGATGTTTCCCTTGGCCTCTTCGTGTACCAGCGGAGCGCCCTCACTCAAGGCCGCCTCCAGTCCGACTGCAGGCGGAAGTTCTTCGTACTCGACGCGGACCGAAGAGAGCGCCTCTTCGGCCATCTCCTCATCCGCCACGGCGACGGCGGCGACCGGCTCGCCGACATAACGAACCTTGTCGATCGCAACGAGGGGACGTCCGCTGTAGTAGGGATCGAGATCGGAGATATCAGCCGCGGTCAGGACCGCAGCCACGCCTGGAAGGGCTTCGGCCTCTTTCGTATCTATGCGGATGATGCGGGCGTGGGGGTAGGGGCTGCGCAGGATTCTACCGTGGAGCATTCCGGGAATGACCAAGTCTCCCGTGTACTTGGCCTTTCCCGTTACTTTCTCGATTCCGTCAACTCTGGCTACGTTCTGCCCGACATATCTAAGTTGGTTTTTTTTCATGAAATCCCCGAAAGCAGAACTGCAACTCACCCTAACAAACCATGCACCTATCTGCAAATGAATGCCTCTAACGAGCAATTGACAAGACTATCAGTCTGGTTCTAGAGTTGCTCCTGCCTCCGAGATTCTTCCTGGCGTGTCCGTAGTCCTTCGCGAGGGGAAGGAACGAAATGCAGTTGACTCTCGCGCGTCACCCAGTAACCGATATCCGATTTGGAGCGCCGACCCGATTGGACGGAACAGCGCTCGTCGTAGATCCAGAGAAATTGCGCCGGCTGGTTCTTGAAGACGAATCCCTCACGAGCGTGGATCTGGAGATCGCCCGCCCCGGCGAGAGCTGCCGGGCCGGGCCCGTTTTCGACATCATCGAACCCAGAGCGAAAGAGCCAGGCTCCAGCCCCGATTTCCCCGGCATCTTGGGACCACCGCTGACCGCGGGCATGGGAACGACCCACATCCTCGAGGGCACGGCTGTTACCGTTCTTAGGGAAAAGTCGCCTGGAGGGTCAAGAGGGTCCACAGGAAGTGTCTTGGAGATGAGCGGGGAAGCGGCTAAGGGTACGACATACTCTTTGCTCCAACATCTGGTCGTGATCCCTCAAACCCGTTCGGGACTGGCAAGCCACGCCGTACAGAAAGCCTACCGCAGGGCGGGCCTGAAGGTCTCTGTTTATCTTGCCCGGTCGGCCCTGGGTCAAAGTCCGGCAACTACGCAGAGCTTCGAACCGGTGGGTCCCGCGGAGGAAGACCGTCCGAGCCTTCCCCGTGTCGCCTATGTCGGCCAGATATTTTCGCGCCAGCGAAAGCCGGAAGTGGATGAGCAGATTATCTACGGCGCCAACACGGACGGGATGCTGCCCGTGCTGCTCCATCCCGACGAATGGCTCGATGGTGGTATCGTCCCGTCTTACCATTCCTCGCTCGGTGGCGCGGAGAGCTATTTCTATCAGAATCAACCCGTCATCATGGAACTTTACCGGCGCCACCATGCGCGCGAACTCAACTTCGTAGGGACAGTTGCCACCATTGCAGGCGCCGACAACGAGGACCGCGAGCGCAATTGCCGGGCGGCTGCCAATCTGGTCAGATGGGCGTTGAACGCTAATGCGGCAGTCCTTACCAAGTACGGCGGAGGGGTGCCTCATGCGGACATGGCAGAGACAGCGCGGCTGCTGGAAGGCATGGGGATACGGACAGCAGTGATGGTCTCGGACATGTCCAGGGACCGGCGGGTGGAATCGGCGCTCCTTTTCAACTATCCGGAGGTGGATGCCATTGTTTACTTAGGCGGCAACGGCACAGCGTGGAAGGCATCGCGGGTAGAGCGGGTTATCGCGGGGAGCCCTGAGATGGCGGAGCTCCTGGCCGGACCCATAGAGATGGGGGCCTTGAACGTCGTCGGCGTTGCCAACCAGCAGGGAGCTTCCCGTCTACGGGCTGTGATTTACTGATCGAAAGAAGGCAATAGGCATGAGGCAACAGGTTGAACGGCTTGAACGTCTTGAACAGGCTTGAACCGGGTCGACACCGTTCAAATCGTTCAAGTAGTTCAAATCGTTCAAATACAGCTAGCGCCTCGCGCCTCAGGAGGAACGAGATGCGAGTCGTCCACTACCTGAATCAGTTTTTTGCAGGGCTCGGCGGAGAAGAAAAAGCAGGCGCGCGGCTGGAGACGCGAGATGGCGCTATGGGACCGGGCAGGCTGCTGGAGCAGGCTTTGGGCGGGGACGCAAAGGTCGTAGCGACCCTCGTTTGCGGGGATAACTACGCCGTCGAACACCAGGATGAGTTGATCGCTTTAGTTGTGGAAAAGGTCAGGGAGGCCAAGGCGGACCTTTTTGTCGCCGGCCCCTGCTTCGAGGCCGGTCGGTACGGGATGGCCTCGGGCGCGCTTTGCTCTGCCGTCCAATCGGAACTGGCCATTCCCGTTATAACGGGGATGAGCGAGGAGACTCCCGGCGCGGAGCTCTACCGGGAAGCGCTCTATATCATTGACTCGGGCGGAAGCGCTGCCAAGATGCGCGACGTGCTCAACAAGATGGCGAACCTGGGGAAGAAGCTGGTCGACAAGGCGGAGATCGGTCTGCCGGCGGAGGTAGGTTATTTGCGCCGGGGACTCATTCGCGACGAGTTTGTCGAACAGACGGCGGCAATGCGGCTCGTGGATATGCTCATGGCAAAAGTGAAAGGGGAGTCATTCGAGTCCGAGATGGTCCTGACATCATTTGAGCCGATTGCGATGCCGCCTGCCGTCAAGGACTTGTCGAAAGCCAAAGTGATGCTGATTACGGACGGCGGGCTGGTTCCCAAAGGCAACCCGGATAAGATCGAGGGATTGGCCGCTACGAGGTGGGGAGCTTACAGCATTGAAGGGCTCGATGACCTGCAAGGGGAAGACTACGAAATCTGCCATGGGGGCTACGATCCGAGGTTCGTTCAAGAAGACCCGGATCGTCTGGTGCCCCTCGATGCATTGCGCGAGATGGAAAAGAAGGGAATCATCGGCAAGCTCCATGACAAATTCCTCTCGACATCAGGCCTGGCCAATCCTCTTTCGAACACTCGTCGAATGGGCAAGGAAATGGCTGAAAAGGTGAAGAAGGACGGGGTCGATGCGGTGATCCTCACTTCAACTTGAGGGACGAGCACGCGCAGCGGCGCTGCGATCACGACCGAACTGGAAAAAGCGGGCATCACGGTAGTGCAGATCACCTCGGTCCTGCCCGTCGCAAAGATGGTGGGGTCCAACCGCGTTGTTCTAGGGCACGGCATCGTCCATGTTACGGGCGATGCCAGCCTGTCGCTCGATGACGAGAAGGAGTTGCGCCGCAAGCTGGTTGGGAAGGCGCTGAAGGCGTTGCAATCGACCGAGAAGCAGGGGTAGTGCGGCGGCCGGATAGTAAACTTGTCCGCTGTCTCATTTTCGACTTTCGAGAATTCCCGAAACGTCGAAACAACGAGGATGGCGTGCAACAGGGACGGTAAGAGGGGAACGCTATTGGACCTTCCCGGCTATCCCTCGATGATCTTTCTCCATTTTTTCCGCACCTTATCCCTCAGTTCGGGACTCGATTCGGCCACGGGTGGGAAGTCCTTCATCCACTCAAAGGGCCGGCAGGCATCGATGAGGGCGCGCGAGTTGAAGCCCTTCTTCCCCGGTTGGATTCTCGGGTCGAGCGGTCCGCTCCAGCAGCGGCGCACGATATCGATGGATTCAACCGGATCGGAACGGGTCGAGAGGGCCCATAGGACATCGAACGTATTGGTCGGATCGATGTCGTCATCCACGACGATGACGTACCGTCCGAGATAGGCGCCGGCATGCACCTGCGAGGCAGCGACGAGGGCCTGGCGCGCATGGCCGGGATAGCGCTGTTTGATCGATATAATATTGAGGAGTCTTCCGCCACCGGCCTCGTGACACCACACGCCTTTCACGTCAGGCACCCCGGCCTTCTCCACCTGATCCCAGATGAGCGCTGCCTTCACGAAACACTTGGCGAGCGAATAGTCCGAAGGCGGCCTTCCCGGCCGTGCACAGCAAAGAATCGGGTTGTTCCGGTGGTAAATACGTTGGACGCGCACCACGGGCTCGGGCCGAATGGAGCTGGCGTAATACCCCGTCCATTCCCCGAAGGGGCCTTCCTTCTTCACGTCCTGCGGGTCCATGATGCCCTCGATGACGATCTCGGCATGGGCGGGAAAGGGAAGACCGGTGACCTCGCCCTCGATGACTTCGACGGGAGCGCCTTTGAGCCCGCCGGCATAATCAAACTCGGAGACCCCGTAGTCCACCTCGTTCCCGGAAACCATGAAGAGAACGGGGTCCTGGCCGACGGAGATCACCACCGGACAGGGCTTTCCCTGATCGAAGTACTTTTGACGCTGGATGCGGCCATGTTTTCCTGGGGAGATATAGAGCGCCATGCTGGTTTCATCGTGGACCATGCCCCTGTAAGCGCCGAAATTGACCCAGCCCTCCTCCGGATCTTTTGTGATGACGAGACACCCCGTCCCGATATACCTTCCGCCGTCGAGCTCGTGAACAAAAGGAACCGGAAATTTTAACAGGTTGATATTTTTCCCCGCGAGCACGTTCTCCAGGACCGGGCCGCTCTTTACGACCTTGTGGGGAATGGGCTTATGCGCCGCAAGCTTTTGCCGGAAGGCGCGGACCAGGTCGAGCCCCGCCAGATCGAGCGGCAGGCCGAGGTTTAGGGCCATCCGCTTGAAAGAGGCGTTTTGCGCGAACAGGGCGCGATAGCCTTTGGGATAGTCTTTGATTTTATCGAACAGGACGGCCGGCACGGCGCCTTTGCTCTCGCGCGCGACCAATTCGGCCAGGGTGCCCATCTCCAGATTCCAATCCGCCCCGTCGATCTTCTTAAGCTCTCCCATACCGTCGACAATCTCGAGCCAATCGCGCAGATCTTCATAAGTAGGCGTTCGGCCCGCCTTGATTTCCTTTTCGGCGAATTTCTTGGCTTCCATCGCGCTCATAAGTAGCTCCTCCCTTTTGGTTCAATAGCTTTCAGCACTCAGCCGTCAGCTTCAAGAAAAAACCTGAAAGCTGAATGCTGTCGGCTGATTGCTTATTTTACCCTCCCAGCATCGATTCATCCATGCCTTCGATATCCTCGGCGGGAAGACCGTTGCAGCTCTGGGGGTCGAGGTGGAGATAGACTTTTTCTCCGGGGGTCATGCTGAGGAAGGGATGGGTGTGGACGCGAAGGAGATCGTCGCCGACGGCGATCTGGCAGTGGTAGGCATCCCCCATGAATACGGCCTCTTTCACCGTCCCCTCCACGACGTTATCCGTCTCGGCGGGCTTCTGCTTGTGGACCTGGATATGCTCCGGCCGGACCGAGATCACCGCGGCCTGATTTTTCGCCAGGCGCGTGGCCGGGACAAACCAGAGGACGCCTCTCTTGGTCTCCATCCGGCCGGGCTGGGAATCTCCGCCCAGCTCGAGCACGCGGCCCTGAATCAGGTTGGTCAGGCCCAAAAAAGTCGCCGTGAATTTTCTCTTCGGCCGGGAGTAAAGCTCGTGCGGCGAGCCCACCTCGATCAATCTCCCGCCGTGCATGACCGCAATCTGATCGGAAATAGCCAGCGCTTCGGCCTGATCATGGGTGACATAAATGGTCGTGATATTGACCCTCCTCTGGAGCGCCTTGATCTCGAAGCGCATTTGCTCCCTCAGCTTGGCATCGAGATTGCTCAACGGCTCGTCCAGGAGCAGCACCTTGGGCTCGTTGACCAGAGCGCGGGCAAAGGCGACGCGTTGCTGCTGCCCGCCGGAGAGCTTGGGCGCCGGGCGATCCTCCAGGCCGTGCAGGCCAACGATCTTCAGGACGTTGGCCACCCGCTCTCTGATTTCGCTCTTGCGCCGGCGTTGAATGGTCAGAGGATAGGCGACGTTTTGGAAAACGGTCATGTGCGGCCAGATCGCGTACGACTGAAAGACCATGCCGATGGGACGGCGGTTAGTCGGGACGTAGACCCGCTCGCCCGCGACAAAAACGGGTTTGCCATCAATGCTGATCTGCCCGGCGTCCGGCCGTTCGAGCCCGGCAACGCACCGGAGCGTCGTGGTCTTCCCGCATCCGCTGGGCCCCAAGAAGGTATAAAGGGAGCCCACGGGGATGTCGAGCGTGATCCCTTTGAGCACATGAACTCTTTCTTTATCCTCGCCGAAGTATTTTTCCAGGTCCGCGATCCGGACCATGTAACCCGTCTCTGCCATGACCTCTTCGTTACGCGTCAATATTATGGACCACCTGATCGGCCGCCATGGTCTTCTTCACCTCTTCCTCGATCTGGTTCCACACGTAATCTTCGTACTCCAGGAACTGCTTCGAGCGTTTTACCGCCAGGCCCCGCGGCCGGGGGAGGTCAAGATTCAACGCATCTTTCACCTTGCCGGGCCGGGCACAAAAAATGATGATGCGGTCTCCCAGGTAGATAGCTTCGTTGATCTGGTGGGTAATGAACAGGACGGTCTTTTTTGCTTCACGCCAGATCCGCAGCAGCTCCGACTGCATGATCTCGCGGGTCTGGGCATCCAGAGCCGCAAAGGGCTCGTCCATAATCAGAACCTCGGGATCCACCGAGAGGGCCCGGGCGAGGTTGCACCGCTGCTGCATCCCGCCGGAGAGCTCATGGGGATAATGCTCCTCAAATCCCGAGAGGCCGACCAGCTTGATGAAGCCAAGCGCCCGCGCTTTCTCCGCCGCTCCCACCTGGCCGCGGCATTCGAGGCCGTAAACAACGTTTTTGAAAACGGTCCGCCATGGCATAAGACACGGATCTTGGAACACCATGGCGCGGTCTGGACCCGGTGCGGTGATCTCTTTTCCCTCGAGCAGGATTTTTCCTCCGGTCGGCTTGAGCAATCCGTCCGCAATATTAATGAACGTGGTCTTGCCGCAGCCGCTGGGGCCCACGATGGTGACGAATTCCCCCTCCTCGATCGTGAGGTCGACGTTATCCAGCGCCAGGAGCCTTCCGCCCGTGCGCGGCTGGTAGTACTCCATACGCAACCCGATTGCCTGCAATTTGGTTTTTGCCACTTCGCCTCCCTAAGAATCAACTGATGAATCGACCCTGTTGAGCGGCCACACTAAACGATCGCGGCCCCGCATGCAATATCTTTTCCGTCCAGATTCTGCTTTCCGCCGGGATGGGCCGGGTATCCTTGACAAGCCATCCGGGATCGGATAGGTTCCAACCACTTTCAAGGACACCGACAGCGCTGCTCGTACACAACGACAGCGCGCAGGTTCAACAGGAGGCAGTGTCCCACCCCTTCCGAATCGGGGTTTTATCTACAAAGAGATCAGAATGCAAGAGGCTGAGGGAAGGCCCGAGGGTCACCCGGCCGGGAGGCCAATCGCGCAAGCGTCCAGGCCCTCGAGCCCTTGCCACAGTTCGATGACACCGGATTACGTTGCCATAAGGAGGAAGAATGAGCGCGGATTTAGTCGTTAAAAACGGATGGGTGGTCACGCCTACCGAAACCTTCAAAGGCGGTGTTGCCGTCAATGGCGGGAAGTTCGTCGCTATCGGCACGGACGATGTCCTGCCGCAGGGCAAGGAAGAGATCGATGCCAAAGGCAAACATATCCTGCCAGGGCTGATTGACGGCCACGTCCATTTCAGGGTGCCCGGGCTGGATTACAAAGAGGACTTCACGACCGGCTCGACCGCGGCGGTTTGTGGTGGGATCACGATGGTGATGGACATGCCCAATGTGGTTCCGCCGACTGCCGACGCCGACAAGGTGAGAGAAAAGATCAAGCTCGCAGAGGGGAGATTCCTGTGCGATTACGCCTTCTACGGCGTGGTGGTTCAGACCAACACCGCTGAGATTCTGCCGATGGCCGAGGCGGGAGTCATCGGGTACAAGATCTTCTTCGGCGAGACCATCGGCAACCTCCCCTTCCCGGACGACGGGATGTGCATGGAGGCCTTCAGCAACATCACCCAATCGAAGCTTCCTCTGGGGATTCATGCAGAAAATCGCCAGATCATGGCCTACTACACCAACAAACTCAAAGCCGAGGGTAAGAACGACCCGGTTTACTGGGAAGCCTCCCGGCCCGACATCTGCGAGGCGGAATCTGTCGCCCACGCCATTTTCTTGGCCGAGACTTTCAAGACCAAACTTCACGTCTATCACATGAGCTCGAAACAGGCGGCCAATCTCGTGCGCGACGCGAAGGCGAAGGGCTTGAGAGTAACCGCGGAGACCGGACCGCACTACCTATTGCGTGAACCCAAAGATATGGCGGAGGTTGGGCCGCTGCTCAAGATGAATCCTCCGGTACGCAGCCGCGACCATGCGGAAGTCCTGTGGGACGGCCTTCTCAACGGCTATATCGACATGATCGCCACTGACCATTCACCCCATACTCTGGAGGAAAAGGGCTCGGATATCATGGGGAAGATGACCAAGCCCGCCATCTGGGAGTGTATCTCGGGATTTTGCGGCGTGGAGACGGGTGTTCCTCTGATGCTCACCGAAGTCAACAAGGGAAGGATGAGCTTGAATCACTACGTGAAACTGGCGTCTGAGAATCCCGCTAAAGTCTGGCAAATTTATCCGCAAAAAGGAGCTATCCGCCTCGGCTCGGACGGCGACCTGACGATCGTCGACATGGACAAGGAAGGGGCTATTGACGTCAACAAGCTCCACAGCAAGAACAAGCCGTCTCCATGGCACGGCTGGAAGGTCAAAGGGATGCCCGTATGCACGATCGTGCGCGGCAACGTGCAGATGCGCGATGGCGAGGTGGTAGGGAAACCAACCGGCCGTCTGGTGCGGCCCAACCCATCTTAGAAATGCATTCAGCGATCAGCCTTCAGCGGTCAGGTTTATGCTGATAGCCGATTGCTGATGGCTATCTGATTGATTTATGAGGCGCCCTGAAGCGCTTGAGATTTTCCAGCCCGCTTCCGTAAAAGAGGCCTGCCAGATCATACGAAAAAACGGTCCTGGAGGCCATTTCCTGGCCGGTGGAACGGACTTGGTCATCGCCATCAAAGAGAAGGGATTGGCCCCGCGTTATGTGGTGGATCTCAAACGAATCCCTTCTCTGAGTGGCATCGGGGAAAACCCGGACGGCTCTTTAACGATCGGCGCTCTCACCACCCTGAGGGAGGTTGAGATCTCTCCTTTGATTCGCAAGAAGTATCCCTTCCTGGCTCAGAGCGCGGCTGAAGTGGGCTCAATCCAAATTCGCAATCGAGCTACCATCGGGGGTAATATGGCCAACGCCACACCCTCCGCGGACGTAGCGCCCTCCC
>Ga0209519_10001426_pt1 | contig 10494 bp, 10 predicted proteins | sample Rifsed13ft1_FD_184005 | JGI IMG/M metagenome (GOLD analysis project Ga0209519, IMG submission 184005) | Soil microbial communities from Rifle, Colorado, USA - sediment 13ft 1 (version 2) | ecosystem: Environmental > Terrestrial > Deep subsurface > Rock core/Sediment | place: Rifle, Colorado...
CGTTCGAGATCCCGGCGGATTACACGGAAACCCAGCTCTTTCAAACGGGACCGAGTCTGCCGGACTTGAACAGCGTGCAAGAGGCGCCGACGGTTCCCGATCTCGATAGCGTGCCGAACTGACACCACGGCAGTGTTGCGCGCCGCCGTTGTCGCCGCCGTACTGACGGGTGCCGTGATCGCGCCGCCCGCGGCGCGCGCAGAAACGCTCGACGAGCTTCTCGCGAGCCGCGCGCTCGAGAGCGTCGTTCATCCCGTCGCGGCCGAGTTCTTAGCCGCCGAGGGTGGCGCGCATTTGTCTCAAGAGCACAAGGCTCAGGCGACGACGCAGCTCAAAGTCGGATTGTTGCGGCAGACGAGTCCCATGACCTTGATGATGCGCGGCATGGGCGGCGTGATGAACACGCCGTCGATGCAGCGCATGCGCGAATCCGCTGCCGGGGGCGCGGGAGGCTTCGGCGGTGCCGGCGGGTTGCTCCGCTCGTCGCTCGGTCTCGGCGGCGCTCCATCCGCGCCGCAGATCGATCCGGACCAGGCGCAGCGCGAAATGCAGGAGGCCATGGCGCAACCTTGGGTGCGTGGCGTCGGCGCGGCGCGCGCCTTGGCGGGACTCGGCGGTGCACAAGCGGCGGCGCAGTTCTACGTCGCGTGTCTGCAAATGCTCGAGGCCGAATGGGCCCCCGGCGCGTGCCTCGAGGACATCATCGGCCTCGGCCCCCGGCGCGCCCAAGTATTGCTCGCATGGATGCTCGAGAACGCCGAGACGACGTCGTTCTTGGGAATGGGCATCGACGCCGCGGCGTTCGACCCAGACGCGGAGCAACGCCGCGGCGACGACGGCCCCACTCAGAGCACGGTGCAGCTTCGCAACGCGGCGCTCGAGGGGCTCGGCGCATTGACCGGCAGCGGAGCGCTGCCTCCGGACATACGCGAGCAGGCGTTTGCCGATCTCATGCGCTATTCGACGGGACGCGACAACGAGCCCTATCTGCAAGGCGTCGCCGAGGGACTGGCGCGCTCGCGCGACCCGCGCGCCGTCGAGGTCCTCGAAAGGCTCTCCGAGCGGCGCGGGTTGCCCGACGTGAGGCAGGCGGCGCTGCGCGGCCTTGCGGTCGGTTTCGCCGATGAATCGGCTATTGCGAAGCTCCGCCGGGAGCTCAACGACAGCGACACGGAGATGCAATTGCGCGCGGCGCAGGCTCTCTACGAAACCGCCGATGAGGCCGCGTTCGAGTGGGCGACCGAGGTGATCACACGGCGGCGCACGACGGACACCAAGCGGCCCGACATCCGTGCTCAGGTCGTCCGCGACCTCGTCGAGCTCGGCGGCGACGCGAGCTTGCGTGCGTTGCAGCAGGCGCTCGCCGAAGGAACGCGTAACGACTGGCTCGAAGCTTGGGTGGCCGTCGGGCTCATGGAGCTCGGCGATTCATCGGTGGCTCAGCGCGTCGAGGCGTCGCTCACGATCGACGATTGGGAGCTCGACCCGCGCGGCCTGCGATCGATATGGCGTGCCATCAAGCCTTTCCTGCAATACGCGACGCAAATCGCGATGAGCGGGGGGCTCGGTGCCGTCTCCTCGAGCGATCAGCTCCGGCAGGCGACCTCGTTGGTCAGTAACGCCGTCGCCAGCGAGCGCGGGCGCCACCTGCAGAAGCTCGACCAGCGCGAGTCCTTGACCGCACAGCTCAGATGGAAGGCCGCGGATGCACTCGCCGAAGCGCAACCGGAAGGCGCGCTCCGCATGCTCGACATGTTGCTCGCGGATGCGACGCCGGGCGTGCACTCGTCGGCAGCGCTCGCGCTTGCTCGCATCGACGACCCCGCGGCCGTCGCGCTGATCGCGAGCGCCTACGAGACCGCGCTCGATTCGGAATCCGCGCTCGGCCATGCGCCGGAGCTGCGGGCCACGCTCGTCCGTTCCGCCGTGCTCGGCTCGCCTGCGGCGGCCGCAACGAGGGAGCTCCTGGCGCGCGCGAGCGCCGACCCGGATCCGGGCGTGCGCTTCATTGCCCTTACAGCGTCCCTTCCGCCGCAGGGCCCCTGACGCCCGGTGCCGCAATCGCGACGCCGGTCGCTTGCTCGACGAAGCGCACGAGCTCGCTGACGCTCGCGTGCGGGCCCGCGGCGAGATCCGCGTTCTTGTAGATCGTCTGTCCGCGCTCCGAGAGCGGCAGGTCGAGGCGCTCCCGTTCCGCGAGCGCGAGCGCGATACGGATATCCTTGACCATGAGCTCGAGCTTGAACGGATCGTCGAACGCACGATTCGTGATGCGTTGCTTGATGTGCGTCCTCGTGATCCACGACATCCCCGTGGCGACGTTGAGCACGTCGGTCATGACGTTGGGATCGAGTCCGAGCTTGGCGCCGAGCGCAAGGCCCTCGGCGGTCGCGAGAAACGTCATGGCCGTGATCAGGTTGTTGATCGACTTCATCGCGTGACCCGCGCCGAGCGGCCCGAGATGAAAGACTTGCTTGCCCATGATGCGCAGGAGCTCCGTGGCGCGCCGCACGGGCTCGACATCGCCGCCCGCCATGAAGACGAGCTCGGCGGCGATAGCGCCTGATTCGGCGCCCGACGTCGGCGCGTCGACCATCGCTACGCTCTTCGCGGCCAGCGCGCGCGCCGTTTCGACCGTGAGCCATGGCTCCGACGATGACGTATCGATTAAGAGCTTGCCGGGCGAGAACCCCGCGATGAGCCCGTCCTTGCCGAGCGCCACGTCTTTGACGTGGGCACCGTCCGGCAACATCGTGATGACGACGTCGGCGGCCTCGGCGACGGCGCGAGGCGTCGCCGCTCTCAAGACGCTCTGGTGGCGGCGCGCGAGCGCCTGCATTTTTTCCGCATCGAGGTCGAGCACGGTGAGCGTGCAGCCGGCGCGCGCGAGATGGCCGGCCATCGGCGTTCCCATGACGCCGAGCCCGATGAATCCGACGTGTGTCGCCATCCCGCCATCATACGATACACTGGCTCGAGCTCGGATGATCGGCAAAGGGGAGAGCTGCCATGAGTCGCTACCGACTGGTGCTTCTGATGATTGCGTTCTTGCCTATCGCCAACGCGGCGGTAGACGCGGACGGCTTTGTGCGAATCGAGCCCGATGAGATCGTGTTCAGCGGCGGCGGCGAGTTCGCCCCGAGCATCGCCGTGCTTGCGGGAGATCCCGAAAAGGAAGGATTCTATCTCCTGCGCGCCAAGTTCCCGCCGGGCGTGATGTCGTCGCCGCACTATCATTCGAGCGACCGTCACGTGACCGTGATTTCGGGCACCTGGTATACCGGGACGGGGTCGACCTTCGATCGCGACAACACGGTGGCGCTCGGCCCGGGAAGCTACATGATGCATCCGGCCGGCGGGATTCACTACGACGGCGCGAAAGACGCCGAAGTCATCGTCGAGATCAAAGGCATCGGCCCCGCAACGACGGTGAGATTGAACCCGTAGGAGCCGCGTCCCCGCGACAGAATCACCTCTTGTAGGAGCGAGCTTTGCTCGCGATGTGATCATGACGAACCTTGAACGCACACCCGAAGCCGCCTCGCCGCTGCTCGAGCCCGTCGCCGGCAACGGCCTGCTGCACCGCCGCCTGTTCCTGACCGGCAGCGCCGCGCTCGTCGGCGCGGCGGGCCTCGAGTTCATGTCGGTGCGGCCGGCTGCGGCGGCACCGCCCGAGGTGCCCGTCTGGATGAAAACTCCGGGTGCGGGCATGAGCCCCTACGGCACGCGCTCGCGGTACGAAGAGGGAGTCGTGCGCGCGGTCGGCGCGACGTCGGGCACAGTCGGCACGGGCGCGTCGCGCACACCGCTCGAGCGCTTGGAAGGCATCATCACGCCGGGTGCATTGCACTTCGAGCGGCACCACAACGGCATTCCGGATATCGACCCGGCCGAGCATCGGCTCCTGATTCACGGGCTCGTGGATCGGCCGCTCATGTTCGATCTCGAGTCGCTGTCGCGTTATCCGCTGGTGTCACGAATTCAGTTCCTCGAATGCTCGGGCAACAGCGGCGCCAACAATGCTCCCCAAGCGCCGCAGCAGTCGGCGAGCGGTATTCACGGCCTCGTGTCGTGCAGCGAGTGGACGGGTGTGCCGCTCGGCGTGCTCCTCGAGGAGGCCGGCGTGCGTCGCACGGCGCGCTGGATCGTCGCGGAGGGGGCCGACGCCGCTGCCATGAGCCGCAGCATTCCTAAGCTTAAGGCGCTCGACGATGCGATCGTCGCGATCTACCAGAACGGCGAGCGGTTGCGGCCGGGTAACGGCTATCCGATGCGATTGTTCTTGCCGGGTTGGGAAGGCAATGCCTGCGTCAAGTGGCTGCGGCGTCTCCAGGTGACCGCGGAGCCCGCGATGACGAAAGACGAGACGTCGAAATACTCCGATCTCATGCCCGACGGCAAGGCGTTGCTGTTCACGTTTCCCATGGGCGTCAAGTCGGTCATTACGTCGCCGTCGGGCGGCTTGAGCATGCGCGGGCCGGGGCTCTATCAGATCTCCGGCATCGCGTGGTCCGGCGCCGGGCGGATCCGGAGCGTCGAGGTCTCGGCCGACGGCGGACGGACCTTCGCCGCCGCTGCTCTCGAGGATCCGGTCTTGCCGAAAGCGCTGACGCGTTTCCGCATGCCTTGGCGTTGGGACGGCGGAGCGGCGGTTCTGCAAAGCCGGGCGATCGACGAGACCGGTGCCGTGCAACCGACGCGGCAAGCATTGCTCGCCGAAAGGGGCGCGGCGTTCCGCTATCACTATCACGCGATTCAGAGCTGGGAAGTGTCCCCGGAAGGTGGGGTACGCAATGTCTATGCCTAACCTTCGCGCCTGCCTGTGCGTTGCGATCGTCGCGAGCGCGGGATCGACGATCGGCCGCGCGCAGGAAGGCCCGGGGCTCGGTGTTCCGGCCACGCCCGAGCAAGTCTCCGGCTGGGCGATCTCAATACTGCCCGATGGCACGGGTCTACCGGCGGGTTCCGGAACCGCGGCGGCCGGGGCCGAAGTGTATGCAGAGAAGTGCGTCGCGTGTCACGGCGTGGACGGCGCCGGCATGCCGAACGACCAACTCGTGGGCGGCCACGGCACGATTGCGACCGCGACGCCCGTGCGAACGATCGGAAGCTACTGGCCCTATGCAACGACCGTGTTCGATTATGTTCGCCGTGCGATGCCGCTCGTCGCGCCGCAATCGCTCACGAATGACGAGACGTACGCACTCACGGCGTATCTCTTGCACCTGAACGGCATCATCGATGAAGACGACGTCATGAACGCACGCACTCTGCCGCGCATCGAGATGCCGAATCGCGACAATTTCGTGCGCGCCGTCCCGTAGGAACGAGCTTCGCTCGCGATTCCCGGATCTCCTGTAGGAGCGAGCTTTGCTCGCGATTATTGATTCGCGAGCGAAGCTCGCTCCTACCCACCTACAATTGTCAGAACGGCCAAAACAGCGGCGCGAGCACGACGGTGATGACGCCGACGAGCAGATTCAAAGGTAGGCCGATGCGGACATAGTCCGAGAATCGATACCCCCCCGGACCGTAGACCATGAGGTTCGTCTGATAGCCGATGGGCGTTGCGAAACCCGCCGAGGCCGCCATCATGACGATGATCACGAACGGCCACAGGCTGACGCCGAGCGATTCGGCCGTGGCCGCGGCGATCGGAAAGCTCATGACGGCGGCGGCGTTGTTGGTCACCATTTCCGTGATCACGTTCGTGAAGACATACACGGCGGCGAGCGCTAGGAACGGGTTCGTGCCGGCGGCGGCAAGCCACGTTTCCGCCAATGCTTCCGCGGCGCCGCTCGTCTGCAGCGCCTGCCCGACGCCGAACGACGCACCGATGACCGTGAGCACCGACCAATCGACGCTGGCTCGCGCGGTGTTGCCCTTCAAGCAGCGCGTCGCAAGCATGAGACCGGCGGCAAGCAGCGCCGCCTCGAGCATCGACAGCAACGCGGTCGCTGCGAGGACGACCATGAGGCCGAGAATGCCGATCGCGATCCAGCTCTTGTCGTGGCGCGGAATCGTGACGCCCTGAAGCTCGCTGACGAGCAGGAAATCTTTGGAGTTGCGCTGCTGAGCCAGAAAATTCGGTCCGGACTCGAGCAGCAAGGTATCGCCGGTGTGCAACTCGATATCGCCGATCTTGCCGCGCAGACGCTCGCCGTTGCGTGCGACGGCGATGACGACGGCGTTATAGAGTGTGCGGAATCGGCCGTCGCGTATCGTGCGTCCTGCGACCGGGCACGTGTCGGATACGACGACCTCGAACAGACGCCGCTCCGGCCGCGGCGCGCTCAGCTTGAATACCTGCTCGGGGGCCGGAACGAGACCCCGCAAGCGCAAGAGCTCCCCCACGGAATCGACGACGCCGACGAACAGCAACCGGTCGCCGTCCTGTAGCTTTTCGGTCGGCGCGACGGCGGGCAGCACGGTCGCGCCGCGCTCGATCTCGGCGAGGAAGGCGCCCGGTAGTTGACGAAGGCCGGCTTCCTCCACGCTCTTGCCGATCATGGGACTCGTGCTTTCGAGCAGCATCTCGATGGCGTACTCGCGCGCTTCGCCGAAATCGGCGAGCGGCGGTTTGCGTTCCGGCAAGAGCCACTTTTGCGACGCGACGACGTAGAGGATACCGACGATCATGCAGGGCAACCCGACGGCGCCGATCTCGAAAAATCCCATGGGGCCGAGCGTGGTCTTCTCGAGGATGAGCCCGTGCACGACGACGTTCGTGCTCGTGCCGACCAATGTCAGCATGCCGCCGAGGACCGCCGCGTAGCTCAACGGAATCATGAGCTTCGACAGGGAGATCCGGCACCGGCGTCCCCACTCCTCGACGACGGGCACGAGCATCGCGACGAGCGGTGTGTTGTTCAAGAAGCCGCTGACCGCTGCGACGGGCAGCATGAGCCTAAGCTGTGCCGATGCCGTCGACCCCGGCCGGCCGAGTAGCCGCGTGCCGATCGCATGAACTGCGCCCGTGTTCACGAGTCCCGCCGCGACGATGTAAAGCACACCGACTGTCGCGAGACCCGGGTTCGCGAGCCCCAGCAGCGCGTCGGCCGGAGACAGCACGCCCAAGAGCATCAACGCCGTCAGCGCGCCGACGAGAACGATGTCGGGAGAGATGCGTGTGCCGATCAGCACGCCGAGCGTGCATACGACTACGGTGAGCGTGATCCAGGCATCCACTCCCATACGAATTTCGCCGTGATACGCCGCGGCTTTAGCTGACGCGCTTCGTGACTTCGATCAGGTGGTAGCCAAACTGCGTTTTCACGGGCCCCTGAACTTCACCTACGGCCGCGCTGAACACGACCTCGTCGAATTCCGGGACCATGACGCCGGCACTGAACTCGCCGAGATCGCCGCCGCGGCGGCCCGAGGGGCACGTCGAATGCTTTCTCGCGAGAGCGGCGAAATCGGCGCCGTCTTCGATCGCTTTCTTGAGGTCTTCGCATGCCTGCGAAGAAGCGACGAGAATATGGCGGGCGGTTGCTTTGGGCACGACTATTTCCTCCAAACGCGCGAGGCGACCTCAGTTGGAATAGCATAGTGCCTATGCCGCGGAACCCTGAGGACCGCGGTCACAGACTGCTCCTACCGAACCGATGCCGCTCCCGCAAAGGCAGGCGCGCCATCCGTGGCGCGAGGCGCTAAAGCGCTAGTAGCGGGGGCCGCGCGACGGACGCTGCTCGCGAGGCTTCGCCTGATTGACTTTGATGTTCCGGCCGTTGAGCGGAGTCCCATTCAGCGCCTTGATGGCCGCTTCCGCGGCGGCGCTGTCCGACATCTCGACGAAACCGAAGCCTTTCGACTGTCCGGTGCCGCGGTCGATGATGAGATTTACCGACGACACCTCGCCGAACTCTCCGAACGCGGAGCGCAATTCGTCCTCGGTGACGCTGTAGGCCAGATTTCCAACATAAATATTCATACGTGTGCTCGTTCAAAAAAGTGGATTGATCGAGATGACCCGACGAGCAACGCAATCCACACGTTGCTCACGGGTGTCTGCCCGCACGGGCAAATCCTTAAGGGTATCGCTTCGTTTTGTTCCGCACGTTGCTCTGGCCGTCGCCGGGCCCCGTTCTGTGTCGGGCTCTATTTTTGTCGCCCCGCCGTCGGATTCGGCGTGCGCCAGGCTGTGCTCCGCTACGGTCTCCTCCGCCCTCATGTCGCGCGTGCGGCGCGCGGTGATCGGTCTCGAATCCCGGTACGACGACCTGATCGAGCTTCCGTCGGAGCAGCGCCTCGACGCTTCTCAGCAATATTAGTTCATCTGCGCACACGAGCGAAATAGCCGTGCCTTCCCGGCCTGCCCGGCCCGTCCGGCCGATGCGGTGCACATAGTCTTGCGGCACCTCCGGCAACTCGAAGTTGACGACATGCGGCAGTTGGTCGATGTCCAGGCCCCGCGCCGCCAGGTCCGTCGCAACGAGCACGCGCACCGCGCCGCGCTTGAAGTCCGCGAGCGCTTTGGTCCGCGCTCCTTGGCTCTTGTTGCCATGGATGGCAGCCGTATTCAGGCCGTCTGCTTCGAGCTGGGCGGCGAGCCGGTTTGCGCCGTGCTTGGTGCGCGTGAATACGAGCACCTGGCGCCAGCTTCCGGAGACGATGAGATGGGCAAGCAGAGCCCTCTTGCGCGACCGGTCCACGGGGTAAACCTGCTGCTCGATGCCGTCCGCCGCCTCTTGCTTGGGTGCGACAATGACCTCTGCGGGGTCCGTCAACAAGCTGTTGGCGAGCTGCTTGATTTCGGGCGGAAACGTTGCCGAGAACAGGAGACTCTGCTTCGCGCGCGGCAAGGTTTTGAGCACGCGTCTGATGTCGTGAATGAAACCCATGTCGAGCATGCGATCGGCTTCGTCGAGCACGAGCACTTCGACATGAGACAGGTCGATCGTGCGTTGCGTGAGATGATCGAGGAGTCGTCCCGGCGTCGCAACGACGATATCGACGCCGCCGCGCAACACATCGATTTGCGGACGGATGCTGACGCCGCCGAAGACGGCCGTGGAGCGGAGCTCTCCGTACTTGCCGTATTCGGCTACGCTGCGCTGGACTTGGGAGGCCAGCTCGCGTGTCGGCGCGAGAATCAGGCAGCGAACGACTCGCCGGCCGCCCCGCTCTCCCGCGAGCGCCAGACGATGCAGGATCGGCAGCGCGAACCCCGCGGTCTTGCCGGTTCCTGTTTGGGCGCGCGCCAACAGGTCGCGGCCTTGGAGAATCAGCGGGATAGAACCGGATTGTACAGGTGTGGGGTGCGAGTAGCCCTGTTCCGTAATCGCACGCAACAACCCGGCCGACAGGCCGAGATCTGAAAATGACATGATGTGAGAAGCGCTCCTTGGCGGCCTCTACGGCTCGATGGCCGTGTTCGGTCCAGGCACAAACCTGTCAAAAACTGTATCGAGGCTAGCCTAGGAGGGTTACCGCGAGAGCCGGAATGCAGACCGATGTGCATTCGAGGTGCGCGCACGGTAGCAGATGCGCCGTAGAAAGCAAGCCCCGCGTATCCCGGATCAACGATTGAGCTTGCTCTGCCAATACTTGGTTCCGGAGATGTCGAGCTGCAGCATGAGGCCGGCTTCCGTGATCTGGTAGACGGCGACGCCGTTGATGAAAGTGGTGCCGGCATTGGCCCCCAGCGAGCCCGCGACGGCGTTCGCCGAGGCCCCGGCTTCCCACCCTTCACTGACGAAGATCTCGAAGGATGCGCTGTCCTCGAAAAGGAATACGAGCTGATAAAGCTGGCCTCCGGCGCCGAAGTTGAGCCCGCCGGTCCCCATGCGCATGTAGGTACGTGCACCCGTCGCCTTGTTGACGGCCACGCCCTGACCGCCGCCGCCCGTGAGGCCCAGCGAGACTTTGATGACGTCGAAGGTGGCATAGCCGTAGGCGCTGTCGTAAAGGCGTTTTGCCTGGTCGCTTTCCTCGAACAAGCGCTTGAGCGTCGCTTTCTCGTCGGCATCGACTTGCGCGCGCTGCTCTTCCTTGCTCTCGAAAATGCCGGCCGAGGCGCTTGACGCGAGCAAAAGGTTGGCCGCGAGCAACGGCAGGACGATCAAATTGCGTCGCTTGAGCATGAGGCGGTTCTCCGTTCCGTGTGACGTCAAGAATAGAGTGCGGGGCGCGCGCTTCAACGTGAAGGGCATCACAGTTGAACGAGGTCTTATGTCAATCGATGACGTTGCCGGTGCCGATGAGCTGCTGGAACGAGGTCTCTTCGGCAGGAATGCAATAGATTTGCTCGTCCCACGCGCGGGCCTTGGCGCGGTTCAATTGAAAGCGCTTCGTGTCGCTCTGCCACGGCTCGCTGTAGATCTCGGGATCCGTGATCGTCACCGTGAGCTCCAACGTGTCGGGACCGGCGCGCCGGTAGCGTTCCTCGACGTGCATTTGCTCGGAGTGCGGATAGCCGAGCTTGTCGAGCCAGCTCCGGTCGTCGAAGCCGACGGACTCGACGATGAGCGTATCGCCCTCGATGCGACCGAT
>Ga0209519_10001435_pt1 | contig 10469 bp, 10 predicted proteins | sample Rifsed13ft1_FD_184005 | JGI IMG/M metagenome (GOLD analysis project Ga0209519, IMG submission 184005) | Soil microbial communities from Rifle, Colorado, USA - sediment 13ft 1 (version 2) | ecosystem: Environmental > Terrestrial > Deep subsurface > Rock core/Sediment | place: Rifle, Colorado...
TCGCGCCCGATGCAACTGTTTTTTCAAAAGGATATAAATCAACGATAACTAAATCAATTTGCGGAATATTAAATTCTTCCATCTGTTGTACATCACTCTCGTTGTCTTGACGATTTAAAATACCTCCAAAAACTTTTGGGTGTAATGTTTTTACTCGTCCACCAAGAATAGAAGGGTAAGAAGTTACGTCTTCAACTGGTATAACTGGAATATCCAAGTTTTTTATAAAATCTTCAGTTCCACCTGTAGAATATAGTGTGACATTTTGTGAGTGCAGTTTTCTTACAATAGGCTCAAGACCTTCTTTTGAAAATACTGAAATTAATGCAGATTGAATTTTTTTAGTAGTGTTCATTGTGTAGTTATAATTATAAAGTGCAAAAATAGTTTTTTTTTGATTATAAATTTCATTGAAGATTCGTAACATTATCTTAAATAATCATACTAACTCGTTGGTAGGGTTTTATTAGGTTTCCAAACGAAATTTATTGAGTTTTACTTTAACACAAAAAAGAGTTTATGTTAGTCTATCTTCGATTATTAAGTGAGAGTTTTAATTTTGCGATAAGCGCTTTGCGGAACAACAAATTAAGGACTTTGCTTTCTTTGCTAGGTGTTACCATTGGTATTTTTTCTATTATAGCGGTACTTGCAGCTGTAGATTCTTTGGATAGAAAGATTACTAAAGATTTAAGCAGTTTAGATAAGAACACGATTTATTTGATGAAATTTTCTTTTGGACCTTCTGATATTCCACAATGGAAAAGAGAACAGTTTCCTAATGTGGAGTATGATGAATATACCTATATGAAAGGCGCTATGACGAATACCGCACAAATGGGATACCAAATATTCACAAAAAGAGAATCTATAAAATACGAATCTAATACAGTAAGTGACGTCAATGTTGTACCGGTTTCACATGAATTTATAGATATTCAAGGCCTTGAGTTTGAAAAAGGAAGATTTTATAACGAATCCGAAGCTAATTCTGGTGCTACGGTAATAGTATTAGGGGATGAAATTGCAAAACAGCTGTTTGAAAATTTTGACCCTATTGGAAAAAATGTGCGTTTGTACGGGAAAAGATTTACAGTAATAGGTGTTTTGAAAAAAGAAGGTGCGGGGTTATTTGGAGACAGTAATGATACTACTGTTTTTATTCCCGTTAATTTTGTCCGTCAATTATATGGTGATAGTAATACTACATCAACGAATGTTATTATTTTGAAACCTGAAAAAGGTATAGATATGGAAGCTTACAAAGGGGAAATATCTCAGAAATTACGTAGTTACAGAGGCTTGAAATCAGGAGAAATTGATAATTTTTTCATTAATGTGTTTTCAGGATTCACCGACTTTATTGATAATATTTTAGGACAAATGAATGTTGTAGGATGGATTATCAGTGGATTTTCACTACTCGTTGGAGGTTTTGGAATCGCTAATATTATGTTTGTTTCTGTGAAAGAGCGTACCAATTTAATAGGAATTCAGAAATCCTTAGGCGCGAAAAATAGATTTATCCTTTTTCAGTTTTTATTCGAAGCGATTATACTTTCTGTAATTGGCGGAATTATCGGGTTGTTGTTGGTTTGGATTATCTCTGTGGTTTTAACAAAAGTTGCAGATTTCGAATTCGTCCTGGGAATAGGGAATGTTCTTTTAGGAACTGGTCTTGCCGCATTAATTGGATTAATTTCGGGAATTCTTCCTGCTATTGCAGCATCAAAACTTGATCCTGTTGAGGCAATTAGAACTGGAATGTAGTTCTATTGATTTCTCGTTTAAATAGGATTTTAAATTTTATAAAAAAGCGGCTTTCAATTATTTTGAAAGTCGCTTTTTTTGGTCAACATTTTTTAAGCAAAAAAAATCCCGATTATCTCGGGATTTTAAATTTATCTAATTTCGTTGTTTTGAATTAAATCGATGTACAAATTAATTTTGTCTTTCAATTCTTTTCTAGGTGTTATAAAGTCTAAGAAACCGTGTTCCAATAGAAACTCTGCAGTCTGGAAGCCTTCCGGTAAATCTTTACCAGTTGTGTCACGCACAACTCTAGGTCCGGCAAAACCAATTAAAGCACCCGGTTCAGAAATATTTATATCTCCTAACATAGCATAAGAAGCTGTTGTTCCACCAGTAGTTGGATCCGTACACAAAGAAATATAAGGCAATTTTGCTTCCGCAAGTTGAGCTAGTTTTACGGATGTTTTTACTAATTGCATCAACGAGTAAGCCGCTTCCATCATTCTTGCTCCACCTGATTTTGAAATCATCACAAATGGAAGTTTGTTTTTGATGGCGTAATCAATTCCTCTTGCGATTTTTTCTCCCACTACCGCTCCCATAGAACCACCAATAAAGGCGAAATCCATACAGCAAATTACTAACTCTTTTCCTTTTGATTTTCCAACTCCGGTCCGTACTGCATCCTTAAGTTTGGTTTTTTCCATCACGTCTTTTAATCGATCTGCATATTTTTTTGTGTCAACAAAATGCAAAGGATCTTTAGAAGTCATGTTTTTATCTAATTCGACAAACTCATTGTTGTCAAATAAAATTTGAAAATAGGCTGAACTTCCAATTCTAACATGAAAACCATCTTCTGGACTTACAAACAAGTTGCGAGCCAGCTCATCAGCATCAATAATTTTTCCAGTCGGAGATTTGTACCAAAGACCTTTTGGGATATCCATTTTGTCTTCAGTAGGAGTTGTAATTCCTTTTTCTTTTCTTTTAAACCAAGCCATATTTATTGTTTTTGTTGTTTCAGGTTTAAAGTTTAAAGTTTTGAAACCTTAAACCTGAAACTTTAAACTTTTTATTATAATGTGTTCACATTGTTCAAGTCAGCAAATGCTTGCTCAAGTCTTGTATTGAAAGTGATTTCGCTTTCACGTAACCATTTTCTTGGGTCGTAATATTTTTTGTTTGGTACATCAGCACCTTCTGGGTTTCCAATTTGAGTTTTTAAATAATCAATATTTTTTACCATATAATCACGAATACCTTCAGTGAATGCAAATTGCAAATCAGTATCGATATTCATTTTTATTACACCGTAGCTGATACCTTCTCTGATTTCTTCAAGAGTAGAACCTGAACCACCATGGAAAACAAAATCTACTGGATTATGTCCTGTATTGAATTTGTTTTGAACGAAATCCTGAGAATTTTTTAAGATTTTCGGAGTCAATTTCACATTTCCTGGTTTGTAAACGCCGTGTACGTTTCCAAAAGCCGCTGCGATTGTAAATCTTGGGCTTACTTTTGAAAGTTCTTCGTATGCGTAAGCAACTTCTTCTGGTTGTGTGTATAATTTTGAGCTATCAACGTCTGAGTTGTCAACACCATCTTCTTCTCCACCTGTGATTCCAAGTTCGATTTCCAATGTCATTCCCATTTTGCTCATTCTTTCTAAATATCCTTTGCAAATTTCGATGTTTTCTTCGATTGGCTCTTCAGATAAATCAATCATATGAGAAGAATATAATGGTTTTCCTGTTTCAGCAAAATGTTTTTCTGAAGCATCTAATAAACCATCAATCCAAGGCAATAATTTTTTCGCACAATGGTCTGTGTGAAGTATTACGGTTGCTCCGTAAGCTTCCGCCAATGTGTGAATGTGTAATGCACCGGCTATTCCACCAGCGATTGCAGCTTTTTCATTAACATTTGAAAGTCCTTTTCCTGCATTAAATTGAGCTCCTCCATTAGAAAATTGAATAATAACGGGAGCGTTTAGTTTTGCAGCAGTTTCAAGAACACCATTTATAGTATTCGATCCCGTAACATTTACTGCCGGAAGCGCAAATCCTTTTTCTTTTGCGTAATTAAAGATTTCCTGTACTTGATCTCCTGTAGCTACGCCTGGTTTTATGTTGTGTGCCATTGTAATTTTTTTAGTTATTTTTTTAGTTTTTAGTTTGCAAAAATAAGAATTAATAGAATTAGAATGGGTAATTTATTCCAAAATTTAAAACAGAGTGTCCAAAATTGTATTCTTCAAACCATTTTTTGCCGCTTTCATTCGCAGGATTATAAGTCTTAAATCCTAAATCGAAACGAATTACAAAAAAACTAAAATCATATCTTAGTCCAAAACCGGTACCTATTGCAATGTCTTTTAAATCACCAAAACCGGTGAAAGTTGATTTTTCATCCACTACATTATCCAAGACATTCCAAATGTTTCCGGCATCAGCAAAAAGAGCTCCTTTTAAACTGCCTAAAACTTTGAATCTGAATTCACCACTAATTGCAATTTTCATGTTTGCTTCGTTGAAATCATCAGTAGCTCCGCTGCTTCCAGGCCCTAGGGAGTAAGGTTGCCAAGCTCGATTGTCATTAGAACCTCCAGAAAAATAACTTCGTGAAAAGGGAACGTTATCTGAATTTCCAAAAGGAATTGCGATACCGAAAAAAGTTCTTACTGCAAATACTTTTTCCTTGGTTAAATCCCAATGTTTAATGTAATCGAATTCTGTTTTTATGTATTCTGAATATTCTAAATTGAATATTTCGTGATTTCCATTTAAATTTTTAGGCATGCCTAATCCTTTAGCCGCTAATGATAAAAGGGTTCCCGCAGACTCGATTTTAGTTCTGAAAAGGTAAAAGTCGTTATCTAATAAATCCTTTTTTGTAGTTTTTGAAAATGTAAAACTAGTGGCAAGAATAAAATCATTTTCTGTAAGTCGTATTCTTCGTTCTTCGATACTTTTTACGCTTTCAAAATCTGATTTTTCTATTGGTTTTGTAAAGCTGCCGTTGCCTCTCAATACATCATTGATGAAACTGCTGGTTCCTTCTTCAATTTTTAAATTCCCGTCTGTATCGAAATAGGTAATGTTGTTGCTGTATGTTTTTCCAATTTCGTTTAATGCCTTATATGAAGATCCATAAACATTGAAGTAATTTTGCGGATTTAGATTTCTTACAAATTGTGCATTGAACAAATCAAAACGAGCCGTGTTGTTTTTTTTCGGTGTCCAATTGTACGATAATGCGCCGGTGAAATTTTCTTTATCCAGACCTATGTTTTGTTGTTTTGCAAAACCAGCATTGGCCAGTGTGGAAGGAATCATACTTTTGGGAATGATTTTTTCGGTATTAAAAGGCATGAAGATTCTTGGAATATTTAATTTTAAATCAAGTCCATATTCTAAAACATTAAAAAAATTATTCTTCGGGTTTGCTAAATCTTTTGATGAACCAATATTTCCTCTGGCTCCAATTTCTAAAGTTTCTGCTCCATTAAATACATTTCTAATGGTTTCAGAAACACTTAATCCTATACCTACGTCCTGGATATTGGAATGCGTAAGGTCTAAGGTTGTGCCGAAACTGTATTTTTTTCTTGGTGACAAATAGATTTTGGCAATCAAAGATTGCGCAGTCGTATCTCTGGTGTCAACTTCATATTGAATTGTTGGATAATTGAAAATTTTGAGGTTGTTCAGGTAGCGCGTGGTTAAGACCGTTTTGTTATCTGCAAATAAACTACCTTTGTTAATAAAGATTGCATTGGTGATGGCACGCGGTTTATATTTTAATTTTTCCTGACTATACAAATTAAAATTTTTATAAGTTGTACTGTCAGTTATCGTTAATTTCTTATTGGGTGAATAATCGGTGTAGATATTTACATCGCTTATTTTATACATTTTAAAAGGTTCTGTTCTACTCGAATCTTGTTCTTGATAAGAATAATTATTGATCATAAGATTCACATTTGCCTTGTTCACTTTTTTTATAGTGTCAATGTCAAAAGTTATATAATTGGGTTGGAAGAAATAAACTCCGTTATTTCTAAAGTGCGTAGTGATTCGGTTTTTTTCATTTTCAAAATCGATTGTTTTGTATTGATTACCCGATTTTATTATTGCATTAGGTTTAATCGATTCATACAATGAGTCTAAGACAGGAGTTAAAATAGTTGATTTTATGGTGTCCAAGGAATAAGGTTCACCCGTAACTATCGCGTACTTTGTTTTGCCTTTTTTACCGCTCAAAGTATCTATTGTATAATTGGCTTTTACATTGAAATAACCAGTATTAAAATAATAATATTTTAAACGAATGATTGATTTATCAATTTTGGATTTATCAATAATTACGGGTGGTTCTCCTGTTTTTTTTAAGAAATCATGGATTCCGTGGTACCAAAAAGATTGACCAAGTCTATCAACCTGTTTTGCTGACAGCCATTTGGATTTTCTTTCGTATTTTCCGGGATTATTGGTAAATTTAGCTTTGTAAGTAGAATCCGGATTAAGGTTTGCCAAATTATATAAATTCAAACGCAAGCGATACCCTAGAAAAGTGCTGTTGGGTTTTTGATACAGTTGATTAAAAACAATTTCTTCCTTTGTGGACTTATCATTTACCTTAATTTCGTTTTTAGTAAGGAGCAGTTTTCCCTCGGGAACTCTTTTTACAGCGTTACATGCGCAAATAAATATTGCTATTAGAATAAATGCTGTTATTTTTGTAGAAATCTTCTTCAACTGGTATAAATATTTTAATTCAAAAGTACATTATTTTATGGTTAGTAAAAACCAAATAAAACTTATAACGAGTTTACAGCAAAAAAAATATCGAAACACCAATAAATTATTTTTTGCCGAAGGTGTAAAGGTAATTCATGAATTACTGCAGTCCAATTTTGAGCTGGAGCATTTGTATTCGACCCAAGACGATTTTGAAGAAGTTTCGAAAGAAAGAAAAACACTTATTGATGACAATGATCTAAAAAAAATAAGTGCATTGTCAACTCCAAACACCTGTTTGGCAGTTTTTAAGATACCAGTTGAGAAAAATATAATTGAATCAGGATTGATCGTCGCTTTGGATAGCATTCGTGACCCAGGAAATTTGGGGACTATATTGCGATTATGTGATTGGTATGGAATTAATCAATTGTTGTGTTCTAAAGAAACTGTTGATATTTATAACCCAAAAGTGGTGCAAGCCACAATGGGTTCCATAGCCAGAGTAAATGTTAATTACATTGATTTGAATGCTTATATAGCGCAAACAAATTTGCCTGTTTTTGGAACATTTATGGATGGGGAAAATATTTACAAAACTAATTTGCCACAGGAAGGAATTATTATCATGGGTAATGAAGCTAACGGAATTTCGGCAGAATTGGAGAAATTAATTCAAAACAGATTGACGATTCCTCGTTTTGGAGACATCCAAAAAACTGAAAGTTTGAATGTAGCAACCGCTACAGCTATTATTTTGAGTGAGTTTAGAAGAAATTCTTAATCAGACTCACTAAACCCATACTAAACGCTGTTTAATGGAAAGTAAAGTTGATAAAAACGGATCTGGATTTTATGGATTCAATATTGCTTGTCCATGGACTATTAGGATCGTTGTCTCGGATCAATTCATCTTTAAGTCCAAAAACACCTCGGATAGAAGGAGAAAATATAAAATAAGGTGTGAATAAATCAATTCCAAGACCCAGTTCATAATTTGTAGTCCATGGTTTAACTCTAAAGCGTTGCGCTGAATTATCGTCTACTGATTTTGAATTACTGGACAAATTTAAAGTAGTCGATAGTCCTCCTAATATATAAGGTCGAATATTTCCTGTTCTTAAAGAAGAGAATTTCAACAATAAAGGGAAGTGAATGTAGGTGCTGTTTACTTGTCTTAAAGCGGCAGATTCAGTCGTGAAATTAGGAAACATCAGCTCTCTTGTTGTGTAGTATAATCCTGGCTCAAAACGTAAGTTAACGTATTCATGAAGTTTTAAGTCACCCACAATTCCAACATTAAATCCGGTAGATTTTTTTACCTGAATATCAGGACCAGCGCTTTTATAATCTATTTTGAAATCATAAGAATTGAAACCCAAAAAATATCCATAATAAAGTCTTTTATTCTGAAAATTTTCCAAGTTAATTATAGGATCCTTACTGAACATATTTTTAGTAAACTGAGCAGTCGCACTCAGTGAAAAAGTAAACAAAATTAAGCAAACTAGTTTTTTCATGTTTATTCTAAATGTTCTTCAGTATTATTTTTTTGAAGCGGAATAAATGGTAGCTACACCAAAAGTTTGTGGCATTGCTATCACATCTATAAACCCAGTTTTTCTCAAAATATTGTTTAACGCTTCGCCATAAGGGAAGGCAGCTGAAGATTCTGATAAATAGCCGTAAGCTACATTATCTTTAGAAAATAATTTACCTATAAGTGGCAATATGTTTTTGCTGTAAAAATGATATCCTTGTTTGTAAGGTGTTTTTTCTGGTACAGAAGTTTCTAAAATCACAAAAACACCATTTGGCTTTAATACTCTTAGTATTTCAGCTAAACCTTTTTCTAAGGTTTCAAAATTTCGTACGCCAAAAGCAACTGTTATGGCATCAAAATAGTTGTCTTCAAAAGGCATGTTTTCTGAATCTCCTAAAATCATTTCAATAGTACTAGAGAGATTTTTAGTGGCAATCTTTTTTTTGCCTACTTCAAGCATTCCAGCAGAAATATCCAAGCCGATAATTTTTTCAGCATTGGTCTGAGCCATTAAAATGGCCAAATCTCCGGTTCCTGTGGCAATATCTAAAATTGTTTTAGGATTAGATTTGGCTACAATTTGTAAAACTTTTTTACGCCACTTTATATCAATTCCAAAAGAAATCACGCGATTAAGATTGTCATAATTTCCTGATATGGTATCAAACATTTGTGCAACTTGTTCTTTTTTACCTAGGCTCGAATTTTTATAAGGTGTAATGTTTTTTGACATTTTATTTTTATTTCCACAAATATAATACAAACGATACAAACTAAAAATGGGGTTTCTAAATTTGAATCTAATTTTGTTCGAATGATTACAAAAAGCGTCTTATGATTATTTAAAATAAACTGAAATATCACTAAAAGTGGGTATTGCAAGGACGGTTTTTAATGTTGAATTTTACTTTCTAGTTTTTAAATGCTTGAATCAATGATTAAGAGAGATTTAATGACCCAAACAAAGTGGTTTTTTCTTGCGCTAACAATCTCATTTGTTCTTGTAACCTGTGTTGAAAGTACGATTTTGCAAAATGGTACTTTATTTAAAGCGCAAAATACGTTCTTAGGATTAAATTTGTTTTTGGAAATTTTAGTTTTCTTTGTCTTTAGTACCTTCGTGGTATTTGGTATTAAAGGTTTCTTTGAGATGTACTCTCAAAAAACATCAAATGTTATTATCTTCATCTCTGGAGTATTTCTAATATTTGTAATTTTTATTTTATGTTATCAAATACTGTTTCAAGAGTAGGTCATTTCTCTTATCATTGTAAAAAAAAACATCCCTTTACGGGATGTTTTTTATTTTCTTAAATACGTATCGTAACTGTAATCGTAAAGATGCTTTTCATCTTTCTTATTGAATTCTGAAATGGTCTTTTCCCATTCTTCAGGATTTATATCAGGGAAAAACGCATCTGCATCAAAAGAATCATGCACTCGTGTAATTTCAATTTTATCTGTAAAAGGTAATCCTAGATAATAAATTTCTCCTCCACCAATAATATAAGAGGTTTCATTTTCAGGACACATTTTTATTGCTTTTTCCATGCTGTCAACAACTAGGCAGCCTTCTGGTTTGTAATCTTCCTGTCTGGATATAACTATATGAGTTCTGTTAGGTAAAGGTTTTGGAAAGCTTTCGAATGTTTTTCTTCCCATTATTATATAATGTCCGGAGGTAAGAGCTTTAAACCTTTTGAAATCATTTGGAAGATGCCAAACCAATTCGTTGTTTTTTCCAAGTGCATTATTTTCGGCGACAGCCGCAATCATTACTATCATTTTTTTAAAATTTATGTAGCGGATTCTTCATTTATATGCGATTCTAATTGAGTGATTTTCTTTTGCTGTAAAGCAACCAGCCTATCTATTTGTTCTCTTTCCCAATTTTTATTCATAAAACGATCCGTTATATATACTTTTATGAAGTGCAGAATAAAAAGGAAAAACCAGATTGTGATTACCCAAATACACCAATTTGTTTCTATGCCAATATCGAGAAATTTGTGGGCTATAAACAAAAATAAACTTCCTAAAAGGAATAAAACAGAATGAAAATAAAGCCCTTTTTTTTGTTTTATTCTTCTTCGAGCATATTCGTACTGTTCATGTAGTTCTTTTTCCATAGTTCATTTTTATTTTTATAAAGATAAAATTTATTTTGGAAAGGTAATATTTTGGCTGTGTATAATTTAGTAAGAAAACGTTTTCTTGTTTTGGATATCAAAATAAAAACTTATTAAAATGTTAAATCATTTAAAAATTAACAGTGTTTTACTCATTTTATTAAATCGTAAGAAGGTTTTTTGAAAGTCCAATTGAATTCGTTTTCTTTGTCACATAAATCTAAAAATGAAATAGTTATGTCGATAAAGAAACAATTTGTAAAAACAAAACCGGTTTGTAAAGTTACATTTTCGGTGGAA
>Ga0209519_10001440_pt1 | contig 10455 bp, 10 predicted proteins | sample Rifsed13ft1_FD_184005 | JGI IMG/M metagenome (GOLD analysis project Ga0209519, IMG submission 184005) | Soil microbial communities from Rifle, Colorado, USA - sediment 13ft 1 (version 2) | ecosystem: Environmental > Terrestrial > Deep subsurface > Rock core/Sediment | place: Rifle, Colorado...
CGTCGGGATCGGCTTCGTCGGTGGTTGTCACGCGCACCTTGCGCATCAGCGCCTGCACGCGCTCGCTTCTCACGAAGTCGTCCCTCAATTCGGCCAATCCGACGTGCCGCGTCAGAAGCGCGGCCGCCATCGCGAATTCGGCGCTGAACTTCGCATCGGGCGCGTTCTGCGGAGCGCTGTGGCGCAGCATGCCGGCCTGAAATTTGCCGAGGCGCAGCTCCATCGATTGAACCTGGTCAGGGTTGATGTTCAGGGCAAGAGCAGTGTCGATCGCCCGGTGCAGCGCATAGCACACCGGGTAGCGCTTGATGTTTACCCCGAAGCGCACGATGTGCCACGGCTCGATGGCGCGCTCCGCGTCGAAGCGGCCCTTGGGCGATACGGCGGCAAGGAAGCCGCTCCGATGCTCGAGCGCGTCGGCCGAAGCGCTCATGCCGGCCGCGGCGAGGCGGGCGGCCAGGATGCCGCTCTGCGCGGCGCGGCCGACCTGGAAGGGCTTGGTCATGCTGCCGAAGTTCGCCACCAGCCCCGCTGCCATCGAGGCCGCGATACCGAGCGCATTGGCGGTTTTGGCGCGGTCAAGGCGTGAAAGCCTGGCCGCCGCAGCGGCCGCTCCCAGGGTTCCGAAGACCGCGGTCGGATGCCAGCCCTTGCCGTGGTGCTTGTCGGGGTCGCGGCCGACGAGCTCGGCCCAGGTCTCATAGCCCGCGACGTAGGCGGCGATCAGCTCCTTGCCGGGCGCCCCGAAGCGCTCGCCCTCGGCAAATATCGTCGGCACGAGGACCACGCTGGGATGCCCGTCGAGCCCGGTGTCGTCATAGTCGAGCGCGTGCGCGGCGGCGGCGTTGATCAGGGCGGCGTCGGCGCTGCTCGCGCGTCCGCGACCGAACAGCACGCTCGCTTCTCTCCCCGTTGAGATGCTGTTCGAAAGAAGCTGAACGACGGGCTCGACGCGGCCGGCGAACAGCACGCCGATGCAGTCGATCGTGCCGCGCTTGACCGTCTCGACCGCCTCGCGCGGCAGCTGCGCGAAGTCGATGCCGGCGGCGTGCGCGGCGAGCTGGCGCGTGAGTCCCGGCACGCGCTAATAGGAGCGCGGCATGCCGAGCACGTGCTCGGCGACGTACGCGAGGATCAGGTTCGTGGAGATCGGCGCGATCTGCGAGATGCGCGCCTCGCGCCAGCGGCGCTCCACGTCGTATTCGCGCGCGTAGCCGAAGCCGCCGTAGGTCTGCATGCAGGCCTCGGCCGCCTGCCAGGACGCCTCGGAGGCGAGCAGCTTCGCGATGTTGGCGTCCTCGCCGCAGGGCAGGCCCGCCTGGAACAGCGCCGCCGCCTTGCGCAGCATCATGTCGGCGGCCTGCATCGCGGCGTAGGCGCGCGCGATCGGAAACTGGATGCCCTGGTTCTGGCCGATCGGGCGGTCGAACACGATGCGCTCGGAGGCGTACTTCGACGCGGTGCGCACGAACCAGCGCGCGTCGCCGATCGACTCGTGCGACACGAGGATGCGCTCGGCGTTCATGCCGTCGAGGATGCAGCGGAAGCCCTTGCCTTCCTCGCCGATCAGGTTCTCGGCCGGCACGCGCAGGTTGTCGAAGAACACTTCGGTGGTGTTGTGGTTGATCATCGTGGCGAGCGGCCGGATTTCCATGCCGTGCCCTTTCGCCTCGCGCATGTCGACCAGGAACACCGAGAGTCCGTCGGTCTTCTTCACGACCTGCTCGCGCGGCGTGGTGCGCACCAGGAGCAGCATCAGGTCGGAGTACAGCGCGCGCGAGGTCCACACTTTCTGGCCGTTGATCACGTAATGATCGCCCTGCCGCACCGCGCGGGTCTTCAGCTTCGTCGTGTCGGTGCCGGTGGTCGGCTCGCTCACGCCGAAGGCTTGCAGGCGCAGCTCGCCGGCCGCGATCTTCGGCAGGTATTTCGCCTTCTGCTCCGCGCTGCCGTGGCGCAGCACCGAGCCCATGGTGTACATCTGCGCGTGCGCCGCCGCGGCGTAGCAGCCGGCGTTGTGGCACTCCTCGAGCACTACGCCGGCGGCGCGCAGCGGGAGTCCCGCGCCGCCGTACTCCTCGGGGATCAGCGCGGCGAGATAGCCGGCATCGGTCAGCGCCTTCACGAACTCCGCGGGATAGGCTTCGCGGCGGTCGAGATCGCGCCAATAGGCGCCGGGGAAATCGGCGCAGATGCGCCGCACGCTCTCGCGGATTTCCGGCCAGTCCTCGCCGAGTGGGACGTTAACGGTCATAGGCGCTCACGTAGTTTTTCGGAAGTCCGGCGCGTGCAACTGCGCCGTGAAGTTCAGTCCCGGGGAGATTGCGCGCGAGGATGTCCCTGACTGTCAAAAGCTTCTCGATGTCGATGCCGGTGCGCAGGCCCATCGAGTCGAGCATGAACACGAGGTCGTCCATCACGATGTTGCCGCTCGCGCCGGGGGCGAAAGGGCAGCCGCCCAGCCCGGCGAGCGAGGCGTCGAACCTGCGCACCCCGACCTCGAGCGCGGCGGCCACGTTGGCGAGGCCGGTGCCGCGCGTGTCGTGGAAATGCGCGCCCACCGGAATCGCACCTACTTCGGCCATTACCGCCTTGAACACCGCGCGCACCTGCGCCGGATCGCCGTATCCCACGGTATCCGCGACCAGAATCTCGTCCACGCCGCACGCCGCAAGCCGCGCGGCATAGCGGCGCACGTCGTCGACGGGCACGCGTCCCTCGTAGGAGCAGCCGAGCGCAGTGGAAAGTCCGCCGATGATCCTCGGGCGGCGGCCCTCAGGTTGGGCGTTGCGTGCTTCGACGATGCGCCGCAGGTCGGCGACCGACTCCTCGCGCTCGCGGCGCACGTTCTTCAGGTTGTGGGTCCTGCTCACCGACATGACGAAGTTGAGCTGGTGCACCCCGAGCGCGAAGCCGCGCTCGGCGCCCTTCATGTTCGGGATCAGCGCCATCACCGAGAGGCCGGGGATCTCCAGCGCTTCGCGCACCACTTCCTCGGCGTCGACGAACTGCGGCACCAGCTTGGGCGGCACGAAGGAGGTGACTTCGATCTCGCGCACCCCGGCGGCCGCCTCGGCGCGGATCCATGCGAGCTTCTGCGCGGTGGGAAAAAAGCTCGAGACGAGCTGCAAGCCGTCGCGCAGGCCTACTTCGCAAACACGAACATCGACGGGGGAGAACGTAAGGGCCACCTATTTCCCCTTAAAGACAGGCTTTCGTTTCTCGTTGAAGGCGCGCACGCCCTCGTGCCGGTCCTCGGTGTCGACCAGGCGGTTGTAGGCCTCGATCTCGAAGCGGTAGCCGGTCAGCAGATCCGTCTGCAAGCCGTAGTGGATCGATTTTTTCGCCTGGCGCACCGAAAGCGGCGCGTTCTCGGCAATCGCCTTTGCGGTTGCCAATGCTTCTTCCAGAGGGTTGTCGCAGACCTTGTTGACCAATCCCCAGGCCGCGCCTTCCTCGGCGCTGAAAGGCCGCGCCGTCAGGATCAGCTCCTTGGCGCGCCGCTCGCCCACGGCGCGCGGCAGGTTCTGCGTGCCGCCGCCGCCCGGCATGATGCCCAGGCGCACTTCCGAGAGGGCGAAGCGCGCGCCGCGCGCCGCGTAGATGAAATCGCAGGCGAGCGCGGTCTCGAGGCCGCCGCCGTACGCATGGCCGTTCACGGCGGCAATCACCGGCAGCGGCAATTCCATCAGCGCCGTGAAGCCGCGCTCGAAGAGCCCGTGCTGCGCCTGCCAGGTGGCCTGCGCCATGCCGTCGCGCTCCTTGAGATCGCCGCCGGCGCAGAAAGCGCGCTCGCCCGCGCCGGTGAGCACCACGCAGCGCGTGTCGCCGGGCTCCGCGGCGAGGAGCGTCCACAGGCCGTACAAGTCGTGCCCCATCTGCGTGTTGATCGCGTTCAGCACCTCCGGCCGGTTGAGCGTCACCACAAGAATTGCCCCTTGCCTTTGGATCGCGAGGGTGGGGTAGTTCATAAGACCTCTTTGGTATGAGCGCCGAGCGCGGGGGCGGCGCGTCCCGCGCCGGGGCGCCGGCCGTCGAAGGAAAGCGGCAGGCCGACCAACGGAATCGACAGCCCTTCCACGGCCTGCAGCAAGCCGAGCGCCTGCATCTGCTCGTGCTCGAGCATCTGCGCGACATTCTGCACCGGCGCACAGGGCACGCCCGCGGCATCGAGCAGCCGGGACCACTCCGCGCTCGAGCGTTTCTCCATCTCTTTCTCGATAAATGCATACAGAATGCTCGCGTGCGCCACGCGGTCCGGGTTGGTGCGGAAACGGCTGTCTTCGGCCCACTCGGGACGGCCGAGCACGCCGCAGAGCTTGCGGAAGAGCGAATCGTTTCCCGCCGCCACCACGAGGTCGCCGTCGGTGGTGCGGTAGGCGCGATAGGGAACGATCGCCGCCTGGCCGGAGCCGTTCTTCCGCGGCAGCTCCCCCGACGCGAGGTACTGCGCGGCGTACATGTTCATCCACGCCGCGGCGGTTTCGAAAAGGGAGACGTCGACCACGCCGCCTTGCCGCTGGTTCAGCTTGGCGAGGATCCCGATCACCGCCCAGAGCGCCGTGCCGACGTCGATGATGGAAGGGCCTACGCGCACCGGCGGCCGGCCTTCTTCGCCGACCACGCTCATGATGCCGCCGAAGGCCTGCATCAGCGGGTCGTAGCCGGGACGGTCCTGGAGAGGACCGGTCCGGCCGAACGCGCCCATGTTGCAATAGACGAGGTTTGGTTTTTTCTTGATGAAATGCTCGGCGCCGATGCCAAGCGCGTCCACCTGCCCTGGCCGCAGGTTCTGGACGACGATGTCCGCTTTCTCGACGATAAAGCGGATCAATGCGTTCTTCTGCGTCTCGTCGCGCAGGTCGCAGACGACCGAGCGCTTGTTGCGGTTGAGCGACTGGAACGTCGCCGAGGCGCCGTCGACGAACGGCGGCCCCCATTTGCGCGCGTCGTCGCCTTCGGCTTTCTCGACCTTGACGACCTCGGCGCCCAGATCGGCAAGGATCTGCCCCGCCGCAGGCGCCGCCACGCTCGCTCCCAGCTCGACGACCAGCACGCCCGCCAGCGGTGCCGTCATTCCGGCTTGATCCCCGCGGCGGTGGTGATGCGGCGGAACATCTCGATGTCGTTCCTGATCATCGTGCCGAACTCCTCGGCGCTGGTGCCGAGCACCGGCATGCCGGCCTTTTCGAGCCTGGCGCGGGTATCGGGATCGTGCAGCGCGCGCACGAGCTCCTTGTTCAGGCGTTGCACGATTTCGGCGGGCAGGCCCGCCGGCCCGAAGAAGCCGAGCCAGGAGACGGGCATCGCGTATCCGGAAACCGATTCGCCGATCGTCGGCACGTCCGGCACGGTGGGCTGGCGCTTGGCTTCGACCATGCCGAGGATCTTGATCTTGCCGTTGCGCGCCTGTGGAAGCGCGGTCGACAGCGTGGTGAACACCGCAGGGATCTGCCCGCCGATCAGGTCCTGCATCGACGGGCCGGCGCCCTTATAGGGGATATGCACCATGCTGAGCCCGACGACCTGGTTGAGCAGCTCGCCGGCGAGATGGTGCGGAGAGCCTGTCCCCGAGCTGCCGAACGAAACCTTGGTCGGGTTCTGCTTCGCGTACTCGACGAACTCCCTCGCGTTGTTCGCGGGAACGGAAGTGTGCACGGCGAGCGCGATCGGTACCACGACGGCCGCGGTGAGCGGCGTGAAGTCCTTCACCGGATCGTATTGCAGGCCCTTGATGAAGAACATCGCCAGCGTGTGCGTGGCGTTGGTGCCGAGCAGCAGGGTGTAGCCGTCGGGGGTCGAGCGCGCCACGATGCCCGAGCCGAGCGTGCCGCCGCCGCCGCCGCGGTTTTCCACGATCACCTGCTGCTGCAGGCTGTCGCCGATCTTCTGCGCCACGCTGCGCGCGAGGAGGTCGGTGGAGCCGCCGGGCGGATAAGGCACGACGAGGCGGATCGGCTTGCTCGGATAGGGTTGCGCGATCGCGAGCAGCGGAGCGGCGAGCAGCGACAAGAGCGCGGCGCGGAACGGACTCATGCGGCCTCCTTGTGGAAAGATCAGGATGTCCGTACATTTACCGCGAAAGGGAAAGCATGGTCAATACTTCCTTCGCCGGCCGCACGGCCATCGTCACCGGTTCGGGCCGCAACATCGGGCGGGCGATCGCCGTCGCGCTTGCCGCGCGCGGCGCAGCCGTCGTGGTCAACGGCCACCGCGACGCCCAGGCGGTCGATGCCGTGGTGCGGGAGATCGAGCAGGCGGGCGGGCGCGCGCTCGGCGTCATGGCCGACGTGTCGTCCCACGAGCAGGTGGCCGAGCTCGTGGGCAAGACGGTCGCGCATTTCGGCTCGGTCGACATCGCGGTGTCCAACGTCGGCATGCGGCGCAAGCAGCCGTTCCTCGACATCTCGCTCAGCGATTGGGACGCCGTGCTCGCCACCAATCTTTCCGCCGCGTTCTACATGGCGCGCAACGTGATTCCGCACATGCGCGGCCGCGGCTGGGGACGCATCATCCACATCTCGGGATTCGACGGCTTCTGGGGCCAGGTCACCGAGCGCGCGCACAACATCACCTGCAAGGCGGGGCTGCACGGCCTCACCAAGGCGCTGGCGCGCGAATTCGGCGCGGAGGGCATCACGGTGAATTCCGTGGTGCCCGGCGCCATCGACACCGAGCGCGACTGGTCGCAGTACGCCCATCAGGCGCGCGAGCGCATCGAGGGCGAGATCCCGGTCGGGCGCTTCGGCAAAGTGGAGGAGGTCGCCGCCGCGTGCCTTTTCCTGTGCGCCGAGACGGGCGGCTTTACGTCGGGGCAGGCGATCCACGTCAACGGCGGCCATTACATGTACTGACCGCATGTCCCGGGCCCCGCACGCCAATTCGCCGCGTTACCAGCAGCTCGCCGACGCGCTGCTGCGCGACATCGAGGGCGGCAAGTACAAGATCGGCGCCTTGCTGCCGCCCGAGCTCGCGCTCTGCGAGCAGCACGGCGTGTCGCGCCACACGGTGCGCGAGGCGATCCGGCGCCTGGTCGACATGGGGCTGCTCGGCCGGCGGCAGGGAATCGGCACCCACGTCAAGGCGCGCAGCGGGCGCGGGCGCTTCGTCGCCACGCTCGGAAGCATCGCCGATCTTTTTCAATACACGCAGCGCACGCGCCTCAAGCTGATCGACGAGCGCGTCGTCACGACGGACCACAAGCTCGCCGAGATGCTCCATTGCAAGCCCGGCCAGAAGTGGCTCAAGTTCGAGACCTGCCGGTATCCGCGCGGCGACGCCGTGCCGATTTCGCATACGGAAATCTACGTCCTGCCGGCCTATGCCGCGATCCGCGACAGCATCGAAGGCGAGGGCGTATGGGTCTACGGGCTCATCGAGAAGCACTACGGCGAGCGCATCGTCGAGGTGCAGCAGGAAGTCGGGACCGCGGCGACGAGCCCGCGCGTCGCGAAGCTGCTGCGCGCCAAGGCCCGCGCGCCGGCCTTGCACGTGCTGCGCTACTACTACGGCAGCGGGGAGCGGCTCCTCTCGGTTTCGGTGAACCTGTATCCCGACAACCGCTTCAGGTTCGTCACGCGCTGGCGCCTGGAGTGGGACCAGTGATCAGGCGCTGATCAACCTCGTCGCCTGCAGGTGCTCCGCCAGCACGCGCGGCAGCTCGGCGGGCGGCATGCGGCCGAAGCCGCAGAACGCGCCGACGCCGAAGTCCTCGAGGTATTTGCTTGCCGTCGCGACGCGCGCGTTGAACCGGTCCATGTTGTGCACCATGCCGAGATACACGCGGGCGCCTTGCGGCCGAAGATCTTTCAAGGGCGCAAAGAAAGCGTCGTCGCTGCGGTCGAGCACCGGGATGTGCATCCACTCGACCTTGCGCCCCGAGGCCTGGATGAACGCGTTGGCGAGCTTCACCGCGGCGCCGAGATCGTCCGGCGCGAAGCGCGGCCAGCCGCCGAGCGTGCCGAAGCAGAGATGAAAACCGAGGGCCGCCTCGCTCGGAATTTCGGAGGAAATTCTCACTTGTGAAATCTGGCTGTCGACATTGCCCTTGTAGGCCTCCTGCAGCTCGCTCGCGCAATCCCACTGGATCGCGAGGTCCCCGTGCGGGATGTGCTCGAGGATTTTCTCGAGCTCGAGCTTCAGGGCCTCGGCATAGGCGGCCCGCACGACCTCGCAGTCCTTCGCGCTCGCGAAGACGCGCAACGGAGCGGCGCTGTTCACCATCGGGATGGAAACCTGGAAGCGCAGGTGCGCAGGCAGGACGTGCTGGTCTTTCAGGCTTTTGAAGATCTCGTACGAATTGACGGCGTCGCGCGCGAAACCGAGGCGCCAGCCGGGCTCGCCGAAGCGGATGGCCGTCACGCCGTCCTTGACCCGGAAGCGCCAGCTATCGGAAACGTCGTGGGGATTGAGCCGCTCGACGCCGCCGTCCGGGCGCGGCTGTTGGATCACCTCGATATCGGGATGGATCGCGAACACCTGGAAGTGCACGCGGCTGATCCAGTGGCGCCGGAAGCCCACTTCGCCGTCGGGCATCGAGGCGAGATGCGCGCCGAGCGGCCTGCCGAAAGTCTCGAACACCTCTCTCGCCGTTTCCAGCGGGATGCTGCCGACGAGAAGAAGCTCGTTTTCCAATCGGCTCATTGACCGATCTTGTGTTCCGTAGGTTGGAGTCAGCGGTTCGAGGCGTAATACTCCACCCGGCGCTCCAGCAGCGCAATCGCTTCGGACACCGCGAAGGCGAAGAGGAAGACGATGATGACGAGCGCCCAGAACTCTTCCATCAGGAAGTGGTTCGAGTAGAGCTCGAACAGCTCGCCGACGCCGATGATCGCCACCAGCAGCTGGCCGATCACCACGCCTTTCACGCCGCGGATCGCGCCGAGGCGCAGGCCCGCAAGGATCTCGGGCAGTGCCGAGAGCACCAGCACCTTGCGGTAGACCTGTCCGCGGGTCGCGCCGAAGGAGCGCGCCATCTCCACCAGCGAGCGGTCGGCATGGCTGATTCCGACCTGTGTGTCCAGCGTGATGACGAAGACGGCGAAGAGGAACACCGTCACCACCACCGTGGTCTCGCCGATGCCGACCACCGCCATCAGCAGCGGCACGAGCGCGGAGATGGGCGCGCTGACGAAGATGTTCACCCACATGCCGAGGATGCGGCCGAGGCTCCGGCTGCGCGCCATGAGGATGCCGAGCGGGATGCCGAGCGCGATGGCGAACGCCATGCCCAGGCCGAAGGAGCGCAGCGTGATGATCGCCGCCGTATTGAACTTCTCGGTGGGCACGACCGTAAACGCCGCCTCGATGACGGCGCTGAAGGGCGGCACGATGCTCGAGAGCTGCAGGCGTCCCACGACTTCCCAGACGGCGAACCAGACGGCAAGAGAGAGCAGCGCTCTCATACGTACTGCCTCAAGGTTGCCCAGATGTCGTCGACCGTATCGAGGTAGTTGCGGTCGCGCCGGATCTCGTCGGGGCTGCGGCTGCGGTCGACCGCGGGGCTCACGATGCGGGACACCCTGCCGGGGCGCGGCGTAAGCAGCACGATCTGGTCGGAGAGGTAGGCCGCCTCCTCGATGCTGTGCGTGACGAACAGCACCGTCTTCTGCCGGTGGCGCAGCAGCTCGAGCAGGTCCTCCTGGAACTTGCGCCGCGTCTGCTCGTCGACCGAGGAGAACGGCTCGTCCATCAGGATGATGTCCGCGTCCACGGTGAGGGCGCGCGCGAGGCCGACGCGCTGCTTCATCCCGCCGGAAAGCTCGCTCGGATGGCGCTCTTCGAAGCCCTCGAGACCGACCTCGGCGATGTAGCGGCGCGCGGCCTCCTCGCGCTCGTCGCGCGCCACGCCGCGCAATTCCAGGCCGAAGGCGACGTTGCGCAGCACGCTCGCCCAGGGCAGCAGCGCGAAATCCTGGAACACGAACGCGCGCTCCGGCCCCGGCCCCTGCACCTTGCGGCCCTTCACCCATACCTCGCCCGCGTCGTGCGGGATCAGCCCGGCGATGATCTTGAGCAGCGTGGTCTTGCCGCAGCCGCTCGGCCCGAGCAGCGTGGAGAGCTTGCCCGGCGGGAAGGCGAGATCGACGCCGCCGAGCGCCTCCACGCCGCCTTCGTAGATTTTTCTTATCCCTTTAACTTCAACGATCGCTTCGCTCATTGCTTTACTGACCCCCTGACAAGGGGGTCGTGAGCCGAAGGCGAGCGGGGGGTTGGTTTTCGCGAAAAGCAAACCCCCCGCTCGCAAAAACCGCTCGCTTCCCCCCTTATCAGGGGGGCAAAGGCCTGGCTCATGGGAATAGCTTTCTTTCGAGGCGCTCCAGGCCGTAAAGCGACAGCGCGGCGACGGCGACGATCGAGGCGATGGTGGCGAACATCTTCGGATAGTCGGCGACCGAGCTGTGGTAGGTGATGAGATCGCCGATGCCGGTCGGCGTGATGAGGAGCTCCGCGATC
>Ga0209519_10001447_pt1 | contig 10434 bp, 7 predicted proteins | sample Rifsed13ft1_FD_184005 | JGI IMG/M metagenome (GOLD analysis project Ga0209519, IMG submission 184005) | Soil microbial communities from Rifle, Colorado, USA - sediment 13ft 1 (version 2) | ecosystem: Environmental > Terrestrial > Deep subsurface > Rock core/Sediment | place: Rifle, Colorado...
TCGCCACGGCCGCGAAGGCGGCGGCCCTCCTGGCCAAGGACCACATCGAGAAGGAGCCGATCACGGCCCAGCTCGACCTCGAGAAGTGCATCTTCTGCGGCCGCTGCGTGCCGGTCTGCCCGTTCGGCGCCGTCGAGCTGCTGGGCCCGATCAAGGAGGGCCCGCTGCGGATCATCGAGGCCGCCTGCCAGGGCTGCGGCGGCTGCGCCGCCGAGTGCAACTACGACGCCATCACGATGCCGTACTTCACGAAGGACCAGATCCTCGCCCAGATCGACGCCGCCCTCGCCGAGCGGCCGCAGGAGAAGGTGCTGGTCTTCGCCTGCAACTGGTGCTCCTACGCCGGCGCCGACCAGGCCGGCGTGGAGAAGATCCAGTACCCCTCCTCGGCCCGGATCATCCGCGCCATGTGCTCGGCCCGCATCGAGGAGGAGTTCGTGGCCCGCGCCTTCGACCTTGGGGCGGGAGCCGTCCTGGTGACGGGCTGCCGGCTCACGGAGAACGGCTCCGACTGCCACTACATCAACGCGAACACACACACCCTCAAGCGGTTCGAGTTCTGGCGCCGCAAGTTCGAGCGCAAGGGCATCGCGCTGGAGCGGCTGCAGCTGCAGTGGATATCGGCCGCGGAGGGACGGGAGTTCGCGGCCAAGATCCGGGAGATGGACGGCGTCGTGAAGGCCTACACGGCGGGGGAGGGAGTGCCGGCGTGAAGCGGGCGAAGGCGAACGGCGTACTCGATCTCGACGACGCTCTCTGGGAGCGCGTCATGGAAGCAACCGACGGCGCCGTGGCGCCCTGCTTCCAGTGCGGTGTCTGCACCGCGACCTGCCCCTGGGGGCTGGTCCGGCAGGAGCCGGTTAACGTTCGCCAGCTCATGCACCGCGCCCAGCTCGGCATCGAGCAGGAGGACGGCGCGATGTGGTGGTGCACGACCTGCCGCGCCTGCGAGATGCAGTGCCCGCGCGGCGTCCCCATTGCCGACGTGATGCTGGCCCTGCGCGGCCTCGCCTGGAAGGACCGGCGCGCGCCGGAGGGCCTCGCCCCGGTGATGTGGGCGCTCTACTGGGACAACAACCCCTGGCGGCGCCCGCCTTCGCAGCGCTCCCGCTGGGCCAAGGGCCTCGACATCAAGGCTTTCGAGCCGGGCGACGACATCCTCTACTACGTCGGGTGCACGGCCTCGTACGACGCCCGAACCCAGAAGGTGGCGCGCGCGCTGGTCGCCCTCTTCCGCGAGGCGGAGGTCGCCTTCGGCACGCTGGGGGAGGACGAGCCCTGTTGCGGCGACGCCGCCTACGGCCTGGGCCAGCAGGATTACGTCCGCCGCATCGTCGAGGCCAACGTGGAGCTGTTCGCGCAGCGCGGCGTGCAGACGCTCGTGACCACCTCGCCCCACTGCTACGACATGTTCCGCAATCAGTACCCCGCCGAGGCGGGCCTGCAGCCCCTGCACTACTCCCAGTACCTGGCATCGCTCATCGAAGACGGCCGCCTGCACTTCGAGCGGCCGTTCGAGGCCAGGGTGACGTTCCACGACCCCTGCTACCTCGCGCGCCGCAACGAAGCGACGGAGGCCCCGCGGCGGGTGCTGTCCGCCATCCCGGGGCTGGAGCTCGTGGAGATGGCGCGCAGCGGGGAGGGCACGCTTTGCTGCGGCGGCGGCGGCGGCCGGATGTGGATGGAGACGCAGGCCGGAGAACGCTTCGCCGACCTCAGGGTCCAGGAGGCCGCCGGCACAGGGGCGGAGCTCCTGGTGACCACCTGCCCGCACTGCGTCGCCTGCCTGGAGGACGCCGTGAAGGTCACGGGACGCGACCTGCGCATCGTGGACCTGGCCGAGCTGGCGGCCGCGGCGCTGGGGCTGGAGACCACGGCCCCGCGACCCGAACAAGCCGCGAGGTCGCCGAAATGACGGCGCCGCTGTACCCGCCCGACCAGGCCTCCGGGCTGTGGGTCTACCTGGAGCAGCAGGACGGCGTCCTGGAGCCCGTGTCCGTCGAGCTGCTGGGGAAGGCCCGCCAGCTCGCCGACCAGTCGGGACAGGCGGTGACCGCCGTCCTGGCCGGCTACGAAATCGGCCATCTGTCGGCGCCCGCGGTCGCCCACGGCGCGGACGAGGTGCTCGTCGCCGAGCACCGGCTGCTCCGGCAGTACACCACCGCGCCCTACGCGAAGGTCGTCGCGGCGCTGATCGAGGAGCGCAAGCCGAACATGCTACTGCTGGGCGCCACCGCCAACGGCCGCGACCTCGCCGGCCGCCTGGCCGTCCGCCTGCGCACGGGCCTGACGGCGGACTGCACAGACCTGGCCCTCAACGAGGACGGCCTGCTGGTGGGAATGGTGACCGGCTTCGGCAACGGGATCCTGGCCGGCATCCTCTGCCCGCAGCACCGGCCTCAGATGGCCACGGTCCGCCCGGGCGTCTTTGCGCGGTCCCAGCCCGGCGAGTGGCGCAGCGGCCGCATCAAGCGCGTCCCCGTCACGCTCGCGGAGGCCGATGCGCCGGTGCGCGTGCTCAGGCAGGTGACGAGCCGGGGCGGCGACATCACCGCCGCCGAGCGGCTGGTCATCGGCGGCCGCGGCGTTCACGGCGACTTCGACACCCTGCGCGAGCTGGCCGCCCTCATCGAGGCCGAGGTCGGCGCCAGCCGGGTCGCCGTCGACGAAGGGTGGATCGATCGCGAAGCGATGGTCGGGCAGACGGGGTACGTGACGCGGCCGAAGCTGGCAATCGTCTGCGGTGTCAGCGGCGCCATGCAGTTCACCGTCGGCATCCAGGATGCGGAGACGGTGGTCGCCATCAACTCGGACCCGGAGGCGCCCATCTTCGACGCCGCCGACTACTGCATCGTCGATGACGTTTCGGAGGTCCTGCCGCCTCTTATCGAGGCGATCCGCCGTGAGCGGGGGAACGGGGGCGGATAGCATGCGCGGCCTGCACACCATCGTCTGCATGAAGGCGGTGCCCAAGTCCGAGGAGGTCACCGTCAACGAGGAGACGCGCACTCTGGACCGCAGCAAGGCCCGCTCCGAGATCAACGGCCCTGACCTGAACGCGCTGGAAGCCGCCCTCCAGCTGAAGGAGGCCCACGGCGGACGCGTGTCGCTGCTCTCCATGGGGCCACCCCTGTTCGAGCGCTACCTCCGCCTGGGTCTGGCGATGGGTGCGGACGACGCCTACCTGATGAGCGACCGCGCCTTCGGGGGCGCGGACACCCTCGCGACCTCCTGCGCGCTGGCGGCGGGGATCAGGGCGATAGGCGGCTTCGACCTCATTCTCTGCGGCGAGGAGTCCTCGGACGGCGCCACCGCCCAGGTGCCGCCGGGAATCGCCGAGTGGCTGGACGTGCCGCAGATCACCTACGCCACCCACATCCAATCGCTGCCGCGAAAACGCCTGGTGCACGCCCGCCGCGAGCTGCGCGGAGGGTACGAGGTGGTGGAGGCGCCCCTGCCCTGCGTCGCCTCCATCAAGCTCGGCGCCAACGAGCCCAGGTTCTTTGACTTCGACCGCTGGGACTGGGCGATGGAGGAAGCGCCGGTCGTGGTCTGGACGGCGGCCAGCCTGGAGCTGGACGAACAGTCGCTGGGACAGCCCGGCTCGCCGACCATCGTCGCCTCGGTAGACATCGCCCCTTCTGCGGAACGCCGCCGGGAGTTCATCGGCGGTACGCCGGAGGAAGAGGCGGAACAGCTCGTGCAAATGATACGCGCCTGGATCCGGCCCTCCTGAAGAGGGCGAAAGGTGGTGTTGGCCATGCCGCACTTCTTCTTCTGGCCGTTCGACATCGGCAGGTCCCGGCCTGACAGGGAGCGGACGCGCGCCAAGACTCACATCGGCGACCTGGTACGGATGGGCCTCCTCGCCGAAGAGGAGGGAGCCGAACTACGCGTCGAAGGGCACCTCATGAGCTGCGAGCTGTGCCGGGAGCCCAGCATCGCCCTCTGGGAAAGCGTGCGGGAGGCGGCGGACCCGCCGCCGTTCGCCCGGCGTTACTCATGCCTGCGCACGCGCAACGCCGTGCTGCGCCACCTGGAGGAAGGACGGGCGCTGCCGCGCGCGGCCGCGACGCACCTGCGGGAGTGTGACGGCTGCTCCGATCACTTCTTGGGGCCGGCCAAAGCGCTGCATACGCTGGAAGTCGACTCAGACGCTGTCGCGGGCCAGGACTGACCGTTCGCAGCCGCGCAGAGCGAATCCCGAGCGCCGACCCGTCTCCGGCGGGTAACTTTATGTGGCGAAATCTCGTTCTCAAGTCTGAAACGTAATATTGGCGGGCCTTCTTGGCGTTTGGGGCGGTAATAGGAGCATATTATCGCCGTAATGGAATAGGTCAATAAAAGGAGGCAGGCAATGAAGCTCCTCAACAAGTACAGGTGGTTGTGGTTGCTCGCCGCAATCGCCGTAATCGCCACCCTGGCTTTTGCCGGCTGCGGGGACGACAAGAAGAAAGCCGGCGAAACGCCCGGCGCCGGCGAGACCCCGGGCGCCGGCGAACGCAGGGAAGGCGGAGACCTAATCGCGCAGGGGATCGAGTTCGACTCCATCGACCCCCACTACTCCGCCTTCGCCCAGGATATCTCCATCCAGCGCATGCTCTGGCGGGGCCTCTACCGGCTCGACCCCCAAAACGTGCCCCAGCCGGAGATGGCCGCCTCTGACCCGGAGATATCCGCCGACGGCAAGACCTACACGATCACCCTACGCGATGGGCTACAGTGGTCGGACGGCGACGACCTGCTGGCCGAGGACTTCGTGGCCGGCATCATCCGCACCTGCAACCCGCTCCACGGCGGCCAGTACCAGTACCTCCTCACCGCCGTCGTCGGCTGCGACGCCTACTACTACTCGCTGGCCGGCCCCGACGAGACGCCGAAAACGGACGACGACCTGGACCCTTCCACGATTGACGCCGCCACGATGGAGGCCGCCATCGGCGCCAAGGCGATCGATGACACCACAATCGAGTTCACGCTGACCGACGCCCAGCCGACGTTCCAGATGATCCTCTCCCTCTGGCTGACCTTCCCTTCGCCGGTGCACCTGCTGCCCAACTCAAGCGACGAGTGGCCGGACGGGTTGGACGCTTCCAAGCTCGCCTTCAACGGACCCTATGAGATGGTCCAGTACAAGCCGCAGGACTTCCTGAAGATGCGCCCCAACCCCAACTGGAGTCCGGCTGAGGGCGGCGTTGAGCCCACCCTGGACACGCTCACGATCGACTTTATCGACGACAACTCCGTGTCCAATAACGCCTACCGCAACGACGAGCTGGACTCCGCCATGGCGGACCGCGCGGTTCTGCAGGCGGTCGTCAGTGAGTTCGGCGACGAGTACCTCAAGCTCGTCCAGCCTGCTACCCGCGGCCTGGAGATGCAACTGACGGACCCGACGCTCGCCAAGCTGGAGGTCCGGCTGGCCCTGGCCCAGGCAATCGACCGCGATCAGCTGGTGGCGGTGGCCACCAACGGCGCCCACGAGCCCACCACCTCCTGGTTCCCGGAGGCGATCGTGGGCGGTGTGCCGCCCGACACCTTCCAGGACACCGTAGGCTTCGACCAGGACTCCGCCAAGGAACACCTGGCGAACGCCGGCTACCCGAACGGCGAAGGCTTCCCGGAGCTCAGCCTCCTGGTCCGCACCGACCCTGAGCCACAGGCCATCGCCGAGTTCCTCAAGAACAGCTTCGAGACCGTCCTCGGTATCACCGTCAACATCGACCCCGTGGACGGCCAGACCCGGGCCGCCCGCTTCAGCGCTCAGGACTTCCAGCTCTTCCATGGCGGCTGGATTCAGGACTACCCCGACCCGGAGAACTGGGTCCTCGGCCTGTTCGACGTCCCGGGCGTCGGCACCAACAAGTACAACTGCGACAACCAGGAGATCCAGGACCTGGTGGACGAGAACAGGTTCAACCAGGACGAGGAGGCGCGCATAGCCGCCTACAGACAGATCAACGAGATCATCGTCACCGAGGTGTGCGGGATCACCCCCTACTACCATGAGGCCCAGCACTACCTGATCAAGCCGGACGTGGCGGGCATGAAGGAGAACTCCACCGCCCTGGACGCCATGATCGCCGGTGACTGGAACGCGGAGGCCTGGGGCTTCTCGCAGTAAGCAACGGGCAGAATGGACAGTGCGGAGGGGCACCAGCCGGTGCCCCTCCCTGGCATCTGGCAACTGCGAATAAAGGTCAAGAAACTGCTCTATAATTGAGTAACCACCATGACCGGCTACATCATTCGCAGAATTCTCTGGATGATCCCCCTGCTCTGGGGAGTCGCCACCATAACCTTCTTCCTCATGCATCTCGTGCCGGGCGGCCCGTTCGACAGGGAGAAGGAGCTGCCGCCGGCCACCAAGGCCAACCTGGAGAAGAAGTACAACTTGGACGACCCGTTGCTGACGCAATACGTCAAATACCTGGGCAACCTGGTCCAGGGCGATCTGGGCACCTCCTTCACCCGGAACCGGGAGGTGCGCGACATCATCGAGGAGGGCTTCGGTGTCTCAGCTCAGCTGGGGCTGACGGCCTTTGCCTTTGCAATCGTAACGGGGATGTCCCTGGGGATCCTCTCCGCCCTCAACCAGAACAGATTAGGCGACTACGTGGGCGTGGTGTTCGCCACCATGGGCGCCTCCTTACCCAACTTCATCGTGGCCACGCTGGGCGTGCTCATCTTCTCCGTGCAGCTGGGCTGGTTCGATGTCCTGGGCTGGGGAGGCCCGAGCTGGAGCGAGATCTATAATCCGTTCGCGTGGGACTTCCGCAAGGTCGTGCTGCCCGTCCTCTCCCTTGGCCTCCTGCCCAGCGCCTACGTCGCCCGCATCACCCGCGCCAGCATGCTGGAGGTGCTGCGACAGGACTACATCCGGACGGCGCGCGCCAAAGGCGTGCGCGAGTACGTGGTGGTGCTGCGCCACGCTATCAAGAACGCGCTCATACCGGTGTTGACGGTGGCCGGCCCCATCTTCGCCATCCTCATCACCGGCTCGTTCATCGTGGAGCGCATCTTCCAGATCCCCGGGATGGGACGTCCCTTCGTGGACGCCGTCTTTCGCCGCGACTACGGGGTGATCATGGGGACCACCGTCTTCTTCGCAGCGATCGTGGCGGTCATGAACCTCATCGTCGATATTCTCTACGCGGTAGTGGACCCGCGAATCAGGTACCGATAGGCGATCATGGCGGAAGCGCGGGCGATCGGGGTTTACGAGGAGCTGAGGGAGGCCGCAGGGCCGCCGCGCGGCCTCTGGTCCGACGCCTTCCGGCGGCTGATACGCAACCGGCTGGCGATGGCCGCGCTGGTCCTCCTGTCGGTTCTGGCTGTGCTGGCGGTGGCCGGCAATACCGTGGGTTGGGTCCAACGCTATGAGCCCACTTTCCAGGACTATTCGGTCGTCAAGACAGGCCCAAGCTGGGACCACTTCTTCGGCACGGACAACCTGGGACGGGACAACTGGTCCCGGGTGTTGGAGGGGTTGCTGATTTCGCTCCAGGTGGGGTTCGGCGTCCAGGCAGTCGTCCTGACCATCGGCATCCTCGTGGGAGGTACAGCCGCCCTCACCGGACGGCTTGGCGATAACATCCTCATGCGCATTACCGACCTCACCTACGCCTTTCCAGACCTGCTGTTCATCATCCTGATGCGCTCCGTCCTGTTCGGGCGCGACTGGCCCATCATCGGCAATGAACGGATACTGGTCATCTTCGCCATCTCCTTCGTCAGCTGGACTACTGTCGCGCGGCTGGTGCGAGGCCAGATGCTCTCCCTGACGGAACGCGACTACGTCATCGCCGCGCGGGCCCTGGGGGCAACCCGGGTGCGCGTGGTGTTCCAGCACATGCTGCCCAACACCCTGAGCCCGGTGATCGTGGCGGTGACGTTCGGCATTCCCATCGCCATCTTCGCAGAGGCCGTCCTCGCCTTCATCGGCTTCGGCCTGCCACCGCCAACGGCCAGCCTCGGCACCCTCGTGAACACCGGCTACCAGTACATCATTGAGACCGAGTGGATCCTTGTGTTCCCGGCCTGCACCATAGCGCTGCTCATGCTCTGCTTCACCTTCCTGGGTGACGGCCTGCGCGACGCCCTGGACCCCCGCACGCGCTAGGCGATTTCCTATCTGACAGCGCGGCCTCCGAGGTTGACAAATGCTCCGGTCAATGATAAACATACGTTACCATCGACGTTCTCTATACAATAGAGCACGCCTGCGTCCCGCCTGAGACGGGCGCCCCCATGTTCCCAGCGACGACGGCCGAGGGTAAACTGACTCCAGGAGGATAGACGATGGGCCGAAACGAAACGCCCTCCGCACAGGGGTTGTATGACCCCCGCCACGAGCACGATAGCTGTGGCGTCGGCTTCATCGTGCACCTCAAGGGGCACAAGTCCCACCAGCTCGTGCAGGACGGGATCACCGCCCTGGAGCACCTGAACCACCGCGGCGCCTGCGGCTGTGAGGTCAACACCGGCGACGGCGCTGGCGTCCTCATCCAGGTCCCGCACGAGTTCTTCATGCACGAGTGCGCCTCCCTGGGTATCCGCCTGCCCGGTCGCGGGCAGTACGGCGCCGGCCTGTTCTTCGCCTCTCGTAACGAGCGGGCCCGCATTCAGGCGATGGCCCTATTTGCCACGATAGTGGAGGAGGAGGGGCAGCACCTCCTGGGCTGGCGGCCCGTGCCCACCAACAACGCCTCCGTGGGCAACACCGCCCTGGCCGCCGAACCCGACATGTTCCACGCCTTCATCGGCCGCGGCTCCAAGATCGCCGACGGCGACGCCTTTGAGCGAAAGCTGTACGTCATCCGCAAGCGATTCGAAAACGCCATCCACCGCTTCGGCATCCCCGAAGCGCCGGCCTTCTACTTCCCCAGCCTCTCCAGTCGCACGCTGGTCTACAAGGGGATGCTCATGGCGACCCAGCTCCGGGAGTACTTCCCGGACCTCTCGGACCCGCGGCTGATCAGCGCCCTCTGCATGTACCACTCGCGCTTCAGCACCAACACCTTCCCCAGCTGGCGGCTGGCGCACCCCTACCGCTTGATCTCCCACAACGGAGAGATCAACACCCTGCGCGGCAACATCAACTGGATGCGCGCCCGTGAGGCGCTCCTGGAATCGCCGCTGTTTGACGACATCCAGCGCATCCTCCCCATCATCGACGAGAAGGGGAGCGACACCGCCTGCTTCGACAACGCCCTGGAGCTGCTGGTGCTGGCCGGCCGCTCCCTCCCCCACGCCATGGTGATGCTCATCCCGGAGGCCTGGGACGGCCACGAATCGATGAGCGCGGAGAAGAAGGCGTTCTACGAGTACCACAGCTGCCTGATGGAGCCGTGGGACGGCCCCGCCTCAATCGTCTTCACCGACGGCAGGACCATCGGCGCCACCCTGGACAGGAACGGCCTGCGCCCGTCCCGCTACTACGTCACCAGGGACGACCTGGTCATCATGGCCTCGGAGGTCGGCGTGCTGCCGGTCGAGCCTGACCGCGTCCTCTACAAGGGCCGCCTCCAGCCGGGCAAGACGTTCTTCATCAGCCTGGAGGAGGGCCGCATCGTCGACGACGGCGAGCTCAAGGCGAAGCTCGCGACGGAGCACCCCTACGGCGAGTGGCTCGAGAAGAACACGCGCTCCTTCGCCGGCCTCCCGGACGCCGAGCCCGCCCCCACCCCACCGCCCGACACGCTGCTGGAACAGCAGCTGGCGTTCGGCTACACGGTGGAGGACCTGAAGTACATCCTCGGCCCCATGGCGAAGCAGGGCGAAGAGGCGGTTGGCTCCATGGGTACGGACACGCCCCTGGCCGTCCTCTCGGACAGGCCGCAGCCGCTCTACAACTACTTCAAGCAGCTGTTCGCGCAGGTGACGAACCCGCCGCTGGACGCCATCCGCGAGGAGCTGGTCACGTCCGTCAAGACGCTCATCGGCCCGGAGGGCAACCTCCTGGACCCTCAGCCGGAGAGCTGCCGCATGATCAACGTGGAGATGCCGTTCCTGGACAACCGGCAGATGACGAAGCTGAAGGCGCTGAAGGACCCGTATCTGCGGCCGACAGTCCTACCCATCCTCTTCCCGGCCAGAGAAGGCCCAACGGCGCTTGAGCCAGCCCTGGAGGAACTCTTCCGTAAGGCGGACCAGGCGATAGACGAGGGCGCCAACATCATCATCCTTTCGGACCGCGGCGTGGACGCGGAGAACGCCCCCATCCCGGCCCTGCTGGCCGTCGCCGGCCTGCACAACCACCTGGTGCGCGAGAGGAAGCGCACACGCGTCGGGCTCGTCTTGGAGACGGGAGACGCGCGTGAGGCGCACCACTTCGCGCTGCTGGTCGGCTACGGGGCGGGCGCGGTCAACCCGTATCTCGCCATCGACACCCTGGTCCAGCTCTGCGAGGAGGGCCAGCTCAGCGAGGACATC
>Ga0209519_10001449_pt1 | contig 10417 bp, 6 predicted proteins | sample Rifsed13ft1_FD_184005 | JGI IMG/M metagenome (GOLD analysis project Ga0209519, IMG submission 184005) | Soil microbial communities from Rifle, Colorado, USA - sediment 13ft 1 (version 2) | ecosystem: Environmental > Terrestrial > Deep subsurface > Rock core/Sediment | place: Rifle, Colorado...
TGAGCGAAGCAGTGCCCCAGAGGCTGCGCCGGGGTAGTGGCGACAGCATGCACACAAGGAAAGCGCGCGCAACACGGGAAGCCCCAAGGCGTGGTCAGTGATGACCAACTGGACGCCCGCGAGGGAAAGGCCGGGCGCCCTGGGGTGGCGGAGAGGTTCGTAGTACCGCTGAAACCGGGTAATGCCGGTGGAGGGAAGGGACCTCAGTTCAAGGCAGGCGCAAGACGTGGTGCGGGACCTGGAGATTGGGCAACCTATCAACTCCGAAGAGTGTTCAGGCACTGCAGACGGCGTTGCACGCGAAAGAAGGCGTGAGGTCTTGTCCGAGAGCCGGATGCGGGAGATCTGCATGTCCGGTTCGATGAGCGGGATGTGGAAACGGAGCTACGGCGAGGTTACTCGGGCACCGCCAGACGAAAGGGGCGGCAACAGACAAACCGAACCTACTGCCACCGCGCCACATCTCGACTCTACCGGAATCCGCAGTTGGAGCGGTAAACTGTAGCGGTGTCAGAGCCGCGTGCTGGGTGATGGCTAAGTCAGCGCCTATGACATCTATTGTACTGACCTAATACGGCTAATGCGTTTCAAGTGACCCGCAATGATGCTGAATACAACGATTTGCGAGCAAATATTGGCTAAGTAGGTCATTGCAGCAGGCAAGTAAGGAGCAATCGACACGAATAAATCGGCGCTCTCCTTGGAAGGAAACGAGAGGTTTGGAACGCTTGCTTGGAATCCCCAGCTGAGCAGATAGTAAGCAGCCCAAACCAAGACGTTGGCCTTTATTGAAGCCGGTACAAGGAGACAGGTAAATCGAGCGATGAAGTCATGGCCGTTCTTTCCGCCGTTGCCGACAAAGGTGTACCAAAACCCCCAACAAATTACCGCGACCAAGCTTAGACCTTCGCCTAGACCAAACCAGCTCCTCGATACATTTGAGTACGTTAGTGTCGAGTAGCCAATGGCGATAGAGATGACCCACGCGACGGCCAAGTATGTCGCGCGAGCACGCTCATCCAGTCGATTCTCTGAGAGCTCCTTTTCGACGGCATTGGAATTAAAAAAATGGACGCGCATCGATCAGTAGCATTCGCACGTCCACGGCCCAGGAAATTTAACCGGAGACACCTGTGGCCATTGGAACGCGGGGACAAGCCGCCAAGATTTCTTAAGCTCTGAACATTTCTTTTGACACGCCGCCTCCTCGTTTTGCCTCCACTGCGCCAGCGGGTGAGGACCAAAGAGGATCACCCCACCGACTGCGGCGAATACCAAGACAATAGCCAGCTTCATGCGCCACGATATACGAACCTGCCCCACGGTCACGGTCTCACGAACCTAATGCCCCATTCGACGCATTTGCAGGCGGGTGCCTGGCCCGGCGCGGTCACGATCGCTGTTGGAGTATACGGACGACATGAATTCGCCAACAGAACACTATTGTAAGGAATGCACAGCTTGCAATAGCTTCGCATCGGGGGCAACGACCATGGAATATTGATTCCTGGATACTCGCCTGGCAGCGGCAGACCCGCACCCTCCTGTGGAACCGACACCTTTCCAGCTTCGTTTATGGCCTTCGTCGCGGCATCGAGGTTTTCGGCAACCTTAGGCTGCGTCCACCCGCGTATAGGTAGCGGGTTGCCGACTGTTCCGGGCGGCGCTCCCCCACCGGCTAAGCCCAGTGGATCTGTAAGCGAGAGCGGGTTATCTAGTGCATACGAATAGGTGTTGAGGCCTCCGTACAAGCCAATGGGGTCGGATTCAGCGTAGCGTCCGAGAGCCGCGTCGTAGTCCCGGAAGTAGTTGTAGTGAAGGTTAGTTTCCTTGTCGAAGTACTGCCCCGGCAGTCGGAGCGGCAGCTCGAAGGTTCCTAGCCCGCTCGGATTCTCATCCGGGACGTTCACCGCGAATGGTTCCTGCTGATCCCACCGCCACACGGTCGCACCGGTAGCATCGGCAACGAGCCGCGGTGTGTTGAGGTGATCCGTCTCTCGCCCTTCGTGGCGCGAACGTTATTCGATGACAGCTACGTCGGTGTACCTGGTGATCTTCTGTGAAGGACTACGGCATACAGAAGAGCTGCAACAATCGCACCAATTACGATGGTGTACTCGATCGAGAGAAAACCGATCGAGGTGATAAGAAAAATGATCTCGTAGCCGAGCAGCCAACGGAGTCCCGCAGAACTCTTGAAGAGCCTACTGAGTAGCAACAAGGCGCCAATGAGGTTACCTCCCACTAATATGCCGAACAGAAGAAGCACTCGCTTGAAAGCCGGATCTGCTTCGGCCGCGCGCATTGCTTCGGAGGGATTTAGGCCGATCGTCGCGACACCAATCACGACGCCGAATATTAGGACGATGACGTGTAGTCCAATTGTTGTCCAACGGATCGCAGCGATATTGTTCATAGCGGTCAGTGCATCCCCGGGGCTTCTCGACTTCCTTCGGCACCTTTTCCTCGAGGGCCTGCGAAGGCCCGCAGTGTACAGAACGTCCGGCAGGAGTACGTTGGCCCTGTATTGCCATCGTCCAGCGTCTTCGGAGGCGGACAAAAGCTATTCGGGTCACGCGTAGGGTGGCTTGGACACATCTTGCACTCCTCAAGACACTCAATCCATTTGTTGTACTTGTAGACAAAGACAACGGTAGCCGCGATCAGAACGCAGCCGGCGACGATGGGTCCGGCCGCCTCTCCGGTTGGATCGATGAGAGAGAGCGGGTTGCCATTGGCATAGGCGTAGGTGGTCAGCCCACCCTTGAGCCCAATAGGATCACTTTCTTCGTATCTTCCGATGCCTGGGTCGTAGTCCCGATAGTAGTTGTAGTGAAGGTTCGTCTCCTTGTCGAAGTACTGTCCCGGCAGTCGTAGCGGCAGATCAAACGCGCCCACTCCGCCCGGATTCTCATCCGCCGGGTTGTTGCCGAACGGCTCCTGCTGATCCCACCGCCACACGGTCGTACCTGTAGCGTCGGCCACAAGCCTTGGCGTGTTGAGGTGGTCGACCTGGATGAAGTAGAGTCTTTGTTCAGCTTGCGCGGCAACGGGCCTGAGCCGAATAGCGTCGGCGATTACATAGCCGTTGGCCTGGTCGGTGAGTGTGACGTTGTGCGCCGTGCCGGGACTTAGGCTGAAGGTACCGAGCAGGTTCCACGCGCCGCCGTTCGCCTGCTGATTGACGCTCACGGCAGTTGAGCCGCCTGCGTGATTGACGGTGTAGGTGGCGTTCGTGGCGCGGTTGGCGCTCGCCGTCCATCGGGCGTAGAGCTCGTACTGCCCGGGCTGCGCAACGTTCGGCGTCCAAATCGCGGTATTGGGCCCATTGCCGGGCGGCAGCAGCATCACCGCGTCGGCAATCACGTAACCGTTCGCCTGGTCGGTGAGCGTAACGCTCGCCGAGCCGGCGTTGAAGCTGAAGGCGCCAAGTGAGAACCACGTGCCGCCGCCCACCGCCTGATTGACTGGAACCGTCGTGCTGCCGCCGGCGTGGTGCACAGTGTAAGGAGCGTTGGTCGCGCGGTTGGCGTACGAGGTCCAGCGTGCGTAGACCTCGTATTGGCCGCTCGAAGGTACCTCGAAGGTCCACGTCGCGCTGTTCGGTGCAGCCCCCGGAGGTGCGAGCATTACCGCGTCCGCAATTACGTAGCCGTTCGCATCGTCGGAGAGGCCGACCGTCGCCGGACCCGTGTTGAAGGCGTATGTGCCAAGGAGCTGCCACGTCCCCGTGTTTGCCTGCTGGTTTACAGTGACCACGTCTTGGCCCGCGACGTGGTTCACGGTGTACTTGGCGTTAGTCGCGCGATTGGGATACGCGGTCCAGCGGGCGTAAACCTCGTAGGTCCCGGCAGTGACGACGTTCAGCGTCCAGGTGAAGGTCTCGCTTCCCGTGCCCGGAGCGTTCGACTGGTAGTTCGCGCCGTAGAAGCCGGCCACGGAAGTGGAGATCGGCCAAACGCCCACCGCGGTGCCGGAGGTGTTGTCCGCAGCGACGGCCGCGGGCGGCTCGCCGTTGGCGGCATGACTCTGGTAGCTCCCTCCCAGGTAGCCCGGAACCGAAGTGCTCGCGGGCCAAGCGCCAGTAACGCTGAAGCCCGCAGCGCCGTTGTCCACGACGAGCGCCCCGGGCGGCGCGCCGTTCGGCTGGTGGCTCTGGTAGTTAGCACCGAAGTAACCAGTGACTGCAGTCGAGGTCGGCCATATGCCGGTCGTCGCGAACGCAGCGGAGCCGTTATCCAGGATGATCTCGGATTGCGCTTGTGCTGCACCAGCGGCGGCACAGAGAAGAAACCGGGCGAGGAGGTGTCTCATTGCACCACCCCCACTGGAATGTTGCCGAGGTAGAGGATCTCGCGCTTAAGCGCGCCTCCCAGATCGGTCTCGGCGATGAGCCGCCCCTGACTGTCATAGTGAAAGACCGTGTCGCCCTGGCTGTTCGTCTTGCGAATGCGCTGGCCGAGCGCGTTCACCTGGTAGCTCGTCGTGCCGATGACGCTGGTGGCTTGGCTCATGCGTCCGCGCGCGTCGTAAGCGTAGGTGTTGACGCCGTCAGCGATGGTCGAGCCGTTCGCATCGAAGACGAAGCTGCGCACCGGGCCGGTGGCGGGGGTCAGGCTCTCGATGCGGTTGCTGGTCGCGCTATAGGTGAGCGTCTCGGTGGCGTTGCCCACCGTCTTGGATGTGCGGTTGCCCACCGCGTCGTAGTTGTAGGCGAAGGGCGTTCCCGGAAGCACCGCGCTCGTCAGCCGGTCGATGCTGTCGTAGCCGTAGGTGTTGCTGTTCGCCGGGTTGCCGACGTCGCTGATGAATTCGATGCGGCTCGCCAGGTCGTAGCCGATCGCGTACTGCGTGGCTGCGAGCGTGTAGGAGGCGATCCGGCCGTCCTGGTCGTAGCTTCGGCTGTAGGCCTGGCCGTTGCCGAGCGTGTAGCCCTTCACGCCGCCGAAGGGGTGGTACGTGACGTTCGAGACTAGCGCCTGCGCGGTGCCCGCTTTCGTGGTGTCGATCGCCGCGACGCGGCCGAGCGAGTCGAAACGGTATGTGACGGTCCTTCCGGACGGATACGCGACTTCGGAAAGACGCCCGGCGCTGTCGTAGCTGTAGCCGGTGACGTACTGCACGGCGTTCAGGATGCGGGTTTCGGATGTGACCCGGCCGCGCTGGTCGTGGGCGTACGCGATCGTGCTCGTCACCTGGTTGGCCGGGTCGGTCTCCATGATCGAGGAGAGCCGCCCGATGCCGTTCATGCCCTGGTCGTAGCTGTAGGTCTGTCTAGATCCGTCGTGGAATGCAATTAGCGTGACACGGTTGAGGGAGTCGTAGGCGTAGGTAGTAACCTGCCCCTTGGCGTCGGTCTTAGTGAGAAGGTTCCCTGCCGAATCGTAGGTGTTGACCGTGCTGTCCGTATCGGGCGAGCTTTGCTGCACAAGATTGCCCAGCCCATCCACCGTGTAACCGGTGACGAGGCTGCGCGGGTCGGTCACCTGCGTGAGCACATCCAGGCCGTTGTAGGCGTACTGGGTAATCCCGAGCGCCGGATCGGTCACCTGCTTTAGCCGGTTTAGCACGTCGTACTGGTTCGACGTGAAGCGGTTCAACGGATCCCTGACCGAGGTGACGTTACCTTGGTTGTCGTAGCCGTACTCGGTGGTCTGATTCAACGCGCCCAGCTCCTGGAAGAGCCGGCTCAGGTTGTTGTAGATGCGGCTTCGCATCTGCGCGAGCTGGTTTGCCGGGTCGAAAACCTGCTCCAGCGTGCGGTTGCCCGCGACATCCAGGGTGTAAGCGATACGGTTGCCCTGGTTGTCCTGGACGCTCGTCAGGCGATGAGCGCCGTCATAGCCATAAGAGAGGAACGAGCCGTCCGGCAACGTCACTTTTGTCAGCTGCCCGGCGTTGTCGTAGTCGTACGAAGTGCTCTCGCCGCCCACAGTCCGGGACGTGACACGCTGCCGCGCGTCGTACGCGAGCGTGATCGTAAGGCCGTTTGCATCGACCATGGTGAGCGGCTGGCCGTGCACGTTGTACGCCGTGATGCTCGTCGTGTGGCCGGCCGCATTGGTGATCGTCGCGACGTTGCCGCGCTTGCCGAGATCCAGGTCGTCGTTCGCGTAGTACGTGTATGTCGTAACGTCTGAGACGTCGGTCCTTGGCCCATTCACTGTGAGCAGCTGGCCGTTGGCGTTGTACGTGTAGGTCCACGTGCGCGGCGAACCCACGGGCAAGGCCATGAAGCCCTGCGAGCCGTTGGCGTCGTCGGTGGCCTGGACGGTCTTCGAGCACAGCGCGCCGCGCGCGCCGCACTGCGTGCCGTCCTCGTCGTAGACGAACGCGGTTTTCCGAAGCGGCTCGGCAGTGCCGGTCGGCAGGCGGAAGCTCGCGTGCCACGCAGTGCTGATCGTTCTCGTCTGCGGCGTTACGTCGCCGATAGAAGTCAGGCCCTCGGTGCGCGATGTCTCAAGATTTCTCGCCGGGTCGTAGCTGTAATTCGTGCGATTGCCGTTCCAATCGACGGTAGAAGCGATGTTTCCGTTTGAGTCATAAGTAATCGATGCGGGCCCACAGGACGGGCACGCCGGCCCACTGATCGAGCGAAGCCGTTTGACGCCCCAGATCACTTCGAACTGGTAGCCTCGCGTCGCCGACTGCACCGGGTCGACGAACGCCGTGACATCGGTTTGGGAATCGCTGACATAGGAGAGCTGCGTCCGCTCCGCGCCGCCGGCGTGCTCCGACGAGATCGCCTTCCCATTCGCGTCGTAGGCCCAAGTTGCGAACTGAACGCCGTTCTCGTCGACGATCCCAGTCAAGGCGTTCGGAAATCGGGAATCGCCGTACTGATATTGGCGCGTAGGACTAGTGACGCCCGGATATCTGACGCTGGTCAGGTTGCCCAGAGCATCGTACGTGTAGGCGATTTCGTTGTTCTCGAAGTCTCGTACTGACGAAATCCGGTTGTCTGCGTCGTATGCGAAAGAAAGCGAACGCCCGAAAGGGTCGGTAATCGTCGACAGCCGCTCATAGACGTCGTACTGCAGCGTATAGGAAAGACCCGCGCGGTTCGTAATGATCTCGAGACGCCCGTTGTAGAAACCATACGTCTCCGTTTCGTCGGAGTCGCTCGACGCAAGGATCCATTTGGCGTCGCCCTCGGGATCCACCAAGGTGAGCTTATGGTTTACGTCGGCATCGGCAGTCCATGGGCCCGCGAGCGAAGCAGCCTTGAAAAAGAGCGTCTCTCCGTCCGGCCGCACAACGACCGCAGAGTTTCCGTCGTACGTCTTAATACGACTCGCGTATCGGTGAGTCCATGCTGGGCCAAAACCTCCCGGTATGACGGAGCTCTTCAACGAATTGTGAAACCGCGCCAGAACGACTGAAAAATGGCCGTTACCTGCGTAATCGATCTCCAGCTGGGTCTTGTTGCCGGTTGCAGGGTTGCAGGGATTTCCTACACGCGGCCTGCACTCGTCGTCGCCGGCGGATTTGTCGGGGTCTTCCTGATTGAGCGGCATCTCGCAGGTATATCCGACTGGCGTCGAGCCAGCCGGACAGGCGGTTACCATGTACGAATTCCACACGTAGTCGTTGAGCGTGCCGAACCCGCACATCTCCCCCTCACTCCACGCAAAGAAATCGAATTGAATTGAAGTCACTTGATCTGGAGGAAAGAAGTAAGGCGCGCCTGGTCTGGACTTGAAGTTTGTAACCGCAGCGGAGATCCGCGTTCCGCAACCCTCGCTTGCAGCAAAGAAATCGTCCGCGATGCGGGCCCAAACGGCCTCAATACATAAACGCCACTCCTCCATGGCTGGGCTGCCGAAAGCAACCGGCGTCGATGGGCCACATCCATTGTCATCAGGTCCGTAAAAGAGAGTTATTGGTTGCGCGGCAATAGTTCGGGTCTGGGCCGCTACCGGCGTCGTGTAGGCTGCAATGGCTAAGCAGACTGCAGCGGCCACCACCAAGCACAGAGATTTTTTCGAGGCAGCTTCGCAAGACATTAAGACCCCCTTTTGCCGCAACGACTCACTCGTTCCCAAACGCTTCGCATCCGACGATCACATTTCGGCTGTTGCGCGTGGCTTTAGACTCGCAGCAAGGTAGCCACAGTTGCGCGCGCACTTCTTACTTCTTGTTCAGACCAAAAGCCTGTCCGCTTATCGTCCTTACAGTTCCATCGGGAAGTTGTTCAGCGTAAACGCAGCGATACGTCGACGCGGAAACGCGTATGACTCGGTATTGCCCTTTTCCTGCTGGAGAAGATGGCGACGACGTCGGCCTAACCTTTTTGCACTCCGCGATCACGGCTGGAGTGACCTTGGCTCCGGGGCCGGCCACTACCTCCATTACTGCTTGCGATGGCCGGGGTTGTTGAGACTGCGCGTTGAGCGTCGTGACGAAGGCGAGCGCGATTACGCATAAACCGAAAGCCGTGAACTGGCGCATGGAATCCCCCTTGCGCGATTTTTCTCGCCGCGTTATTGCAGTGTCAACAGGAAGCGTGGTCCTTAGTCAACAAAAATAGCGTCTAGCGCTCGCGTCGAGATTTATCGCTTGGTCCTGGAATCGAATGGGACTTGGACGTCCGAAGGTCTGCGTAAGTACGTGAGGTCCTTCTCGCACGTCATTGACGACCAAGGCACCGCCTGCATAGTTCTGAAAAGGCTGGCGACCGTTGACGCCGCGGCGGCTCGCGCGGATCATCTTTTCGGGCTTCCGGAGGAGGAGGCCTGTCCTTGAAAACCACCAAGACAGGAGATCGCCATGGGAATGGAAGCGGGTCGGCGCAAGTTTCTCGGCACCGCCGGGCTGGCGGCAGCGGGCGCGGCACTGGCGGAGCTGGTGTCGCCTTCGGAAGTAAAAGCGGCGGACGGGCTTAGCGCGGAAGATTTCATCCGCACCGTCAAGCGCGCGCGCATCTTCGATCTTTCGCACACCTGGGACGAGAATTCGCCGATCGCCGGCGTGAACCCGCCCTACGAGATGCAGCTCGCCGCCACGCACGAGAACACGCGCGGCACGTTCGGCGACGGCGGCCAGCTCTCTTTCACGTCGGAAATCCAGAAATGGAGCGGGCAGCACGGCGCACCGAGCATCGATGCCATCGGGCACATCGGGCGCGACGGGCTGCTGTTCGGCGGCGTGGACGCGGCCGCCGCCACCAGCGACCCGCGCGGCCTCGGGCGCAGCGGCGTCGGCGCGCATCTCGACATCGCGCATTACCCGAAGGAACTGCTCGTCAACCGGGCGGTGCTGCTCGACGTGGGGCGCTTCATCAACCGCGGCGCGAAGCCGCTCGCGCCGGCCTTCAACATCACCGACGAGATCCTCGCCGAAACGGCGCGCGCCCAGGGCGTTCGGATCCGCCGCGGCGACACGGTGCTGATCCGCACCGGCTGGGGCAAGTTCTTCAGCGAGGATCCCGCGGTCTACAAAGGCGACAACGCGGCCGGTGTCGGCGTGACCGGCGCGCGCTTCCTCGTGAATGCCGGCGCGCGCGTGGTCGGGAACGATACCCTCACTTTCGAAGTGCGCCCGCCGATCGCTTTCCCGCCCGAGACGCCGGTGTTCCAGGTGTTCCCTGTGCACATGATCCTCATCCCGGACAACGGCATCAACATCATCGAGAACTACTTTCTCGAAGAGATCGCGGCGGCGAAGGAGTACGAGTTCCTGCTGGTCGTGCCGCCGATCAAGATCCGCGGCGGCACGGGCTCTGCGCTGCGCTCGTTCGCGATGGTGCCGTAGACAAGCAAGGAGACGACTATGAAATCCATCAGGCTGGCGGGACTCGCCGCGCTGTTCGTCGCTTCGTTCGCCTTTGCGGCGGAGCCGCCGGTCGTTCCGGGAAGCGTCAAGGTCATCGTCTACGACGGCATATCGGATGACCTGCTTTCCGGCGGGCTCAACCTCGCCGGACTGCAAAACGCCGTGCCGCCGGGTTTCGCCGACCCGCTGAATCCCACGCTGGCCGAACTGCGCCGGCGCGCGATTCACAGCAATTACCGCGGCATCGTCGATACCGTCACAGGCGGCGGCATCGGGTTGCTATGGGGGCCTCAGTCGCCCGGCACACCGAGCTTTGCGGGAGTGCCTTTCGGCCTGATTCCCGGCGTCGAGTACAAGGCCTACCTGCGAGTCTCGGACCAGCACGAGCATGTCAATAACGTGCCGGCGGCGGTGCAGATCCCGCAGCATTTCGACCCGGCGAAGCCGTGCATCGTCGCCGCGCCGCCGTCAGGCTCGCGCAGCCTCTACGGCGGTATCGCGATCGCCGAGTGGGGCTTGTTCAAGGGCTGCGCGATCGCGCTCGGCGGCAAGGGCACCGACACGGGATTTCACCTGCTCGGCAGCGATGCCGCGGCCTACGCGGTCAATGACCTGGACGGCGTCTTCGGCAGCGTAGACGTAG
>Ga0209519_10001452_pt1 | contig 10399 bp, 12 predicted proteins | sample Rifsed13ft1_FD_184005 | JGI IMG/M metagenome (GOLD analysis project Ga0209519, IMG submission 184005) | Soil microbial communities from Rifle, Colorado, USA - sediment 13ft 1 (version 2) | ecosystem: Environmental > Terrestrial > Deep subsurface > Rock core/Sediment | place: Rifle, Colorado...
CCTGGCGCAGGTCCGAATGTCGAGACCACCACGGCCATGCGCGGCGATGCCGTGAGCTCGATGTGCCCCCGGGACGTCTCGACACCATCCTCCACAAGATGGGTCTGGAGATCGCCATGCAGCTTGCGATCGATCAGCGCCTACTGCGCGACTTCGATGCGCAGGCCCGCGCCACGGGCACTTTGCGTCGTCGCGCGCGCAACTCCACGACAGCACGTACGATGGGGAACTTGAATCGGCGGCTCAGCGTGCTCAGCATCTCACCGAGCCTCAAGAAGGCGCTGAAAAGCGAACATAGGGCATCGAGGGGGCGCGCGTAGGAGCACGCCTGAAGGCTGGTCTATCGATCGCGATCGACCTGGCGAGATCCCCGTAGGTCCAGATGCCGGCATCCCCGAGACGCTTTTCGCGAGCCGGGCCGATTCCGGCGATGCGGTGAGGTCGTCCAGGACAATGGCATCCGAACAGCCAAGGAGTGCTACCAACGGCGTGAACCTTGTGCCCGGCCGGCCGATCAGCGTTGGGGCCGCCTTCGTGCGCAATCATTGCAGGAGTTCGTTCGTAATCCTCTCCTCGCCCCAGGTAGGGTTCTCAAGGGCCATTCGGCGGATCCGATCGCGCAAACCTCGAGGCACCGCCGGCCTCCGGCCCGAGACTTCAGCCGCCAGAACTCTGCGAATTCCAGCACTTGCTGATGCACCCTCATCACATGACACCGTGACGCTGTACAACATGAGCGATGGAAGGCCAATCTCCGAATTCTCGATGTGAGCGAGGTGAAGACGGTGCCGTACGTGCCCTTGTCACATCCGTTCGTTGAACGATTGATCGGGACGACACGTCTTGGAAGAAAGCCCGAGCGCGCGCACGTCTCAAGCGAGTGCGTGTTCACGATCTGAGACACACGTTTGGGCAGCGTTTACGCTCTTCCGGCGTGCCACTCGCCGGAACTTGCCAAGGTCATCGAGCACGTGGAGCGGGTCTGTTTGGAGCGGCCGAATACGGTTTTGCGCCTCGCAAGTCCCGCAGAAGTCCCGCAAGGCGAAACCGCGGGCCTGCTCCGTGTGCCTCGAGTGGATCTCATGCTCGTCGGGCCGCTTCGTCAGCGTGCGGCGCGATCAGAATAGAAGCATAGACCGCGAGAAAGACCGCAAACGCCGCAGCCCAGATCGCGCCCGCCGCGAGCACACCCGCCACATAGTAAGCCGGCGGCGCGCTCGCGAGCCCGACGCGTAGCGCAGCTCCGATGATCACGAGCAGATAGGCCACGGAGATCGGCTTCGCGACGACGAGCTCGCGTCCGGTATGGCCGAGCGCGACGCGCGTCATGACCCCGAGAATCATCGTGCCGAACGCCCCGGCCGTGAGCGCGTGCAGCCAATTCGCGGTCCAAAGCGGTTGCGCAAAAAACCAGGCGGACTTCAATGCGAGCGCGACGACGAGCCATGCGTATCCCGCATGCAGTATCCATAGAATCGGCATCCGGAACGTCCGATATCCCTGCCAATGCGCGAGACGCAGCGCGAGCAGCAGCGCAGCGATCGCGGCGAGCGCGCCAACGAGCTTCGCGTCCGCGGCCAGCACAGCGTCGGCCGCGATAACCGCGACGATCGCCGCGAGCGACGCGCGATCGAGCAGCGGCGTCGGCGTGATCTCGCACTGTTGGCCGTCGTGAAGCAGCGCGTTGCGCGTGAACAGCGGCACGATGCGGCCGCCGACAACCGCGATCATCAGCAACACGAGATTTGCGGCGAAGCGCAGCGGATCGAACAACGAGGGCGTGAGCCAACCGAGCCAGGTCGCGAGAAACACGAGATCGGCCGCAGTCAGCAACGCCAAGAACATCAGGAACTGAAGGTTGCGGTAGTTGCGCGCACGCACGAGCGGCACGCCGAGCGAGAGTGCGAGTGCAGGAAAAAACGCGGCATCCGCCAGTGCGCAGGGCGTGCCCGCGAGGCCGAGCCAAGGCCAGAGTGCGGCGCGCCCAAGCAGCCAGAGCCCGACGAGTGCCGCGAGCGCTGCGCCCGACACCGGTTTCGAGCCGGTCCAGTTCGGTACGGCCGTCAGCAGAAATCCGGCGATCGCGGCGGCGACGAAACCGAACAGCATCTCGTGGCCGTGCCAGCGCGTGAGCGGCAAGGCGCCGTTCGGCCAGGTGGCGCCGCCGAGCGCGGCGGCGAGCAGCACGAGCACGGTCGCGATAGCCCAGGCGGCCGCGCACATGAAGAACGGCCGAAAGCCGTAGGACCAGAACGCCCGGCGAAGCGTTGCACGTGCCGTGCGCGATGCAGTGTCATCCCGCAGGGCGGATCCTTTCCGGGCACGGCTCGAATCCATTGGTATCGCCCCTGCGATCGCGTCAAAAAACGAGGACTTTGTCGGCCTCGGCGGTCCACGCGGCGAGCTCGGCAAGCGAGCTGCTTTCGTTCCCTCGACGAGCTCCGCATCGGCGATGCCGCGTGCATCCATACACAAAGCGCAAACGCCGATCTCGCCGCCGTGCTTGGCGGCCCAATACCTACTAACCGAAGCGTAGCAGATGTCGTTGCCGCGAAAGCGGCTCGCCCATGATCCCGGCCGCTGGAGCGAGTTTCGCGAGCGTTACCGGGCCGAGCTTGCGGCCAATCCGGAGCCGCTACGAAATGCCGCCCGCCGACCGTATAGCTCGTCGACGCGCTGTTGATCTGCCCGCGGAGCGACGCGCGCGAGACAGCTCGCTCGTGCGCGCATTCAGCGCGAGAAGCACGCTTCGCGACCGGGGTGATGCTTGCAGAACCGAACGAACGCTCCTCGAGTTTCGCGCATCCTGATCGGACCGAATCGGCGGTGTGCGGCTGCGTCTCCACCTGTCGCGTTGATCCGAAATCGAGGCAGAATCGGCAACCGGACGGAGGCCCGCAACCTTGGACTCGACTCGGACTCACGCGAATCTACGCCGTGCCGGCGGCCCCGAGACCGGCGCGCGCCCGATTGTGCTCTCGCTCGACGCCGTGATCGTCGCCGTGACGCGCGACCGTCCCAAGCTGCTCGCGGTTGTACGTACAGACGGGCGGTTTGCGATCCCGGCCGGCCCGTTGGACGCCGACGACCCAACCCTTGAGCGCGCGCTGCGGCGTTGGGTGGCTCGGCAGACCGGTCTCGAGGTCGGCTATGTCGAGCAGTTGTACACATTCGGGGATCGTGACCGCGGCCCCGAAATCGCTGCGCCGCGTCTGCTGTCGGTCGCGTATCTCGCGCTCGTGCGCGAGGAACAGCTGTCGGAAGGCGCTGCATGGAGCGACTGGTACGAGCTCTTCCCCTGGGAGGACCATCGATCGGGGCGACCGCGGCTGCTCGACAAGAAGCTCGTCCCGGAGCTCAAACACTGGGCCGGCGTTAATCGCGCACGGCGTGCGCGCGTGCGCGTGACGTTCGGTCTCGCGCCGGCTCCGTGGGACGCGGTCCGCGTGCTCGAGCGCTACGAGCTGCTCTATGAAGCCGGCCTCGTCGCCGAGCACTTTCTCGATCGTGATCGGCAGGCGCCCGCGGACCTCGTGACCGGCATACCGCTCGCTCTCGATCACCGCCGAATCGCGGCGAGCGCGCTCGGCCGGCTGCGCGGCAAGCTCACTTACCGACCGGTCGTGTTCGAGCTGCTTCCCGAAACGTTCACGCTCACGCAGCTGCAGCGCACCGTGGAAGCGCTCGCGGGCGTGCGCATCCACAAACAGAACTTCCGGCGACTCCTCGCGCAGGCACGGCTCGTCGAGGGGACTGGCGAGCGTGCGAGCTTCACGGGCGGCCGCCCTGCCGGGCTTTTCCGGTTCCGTGAGGAGGTGCTCGGCGAGCGGCCGCGCCCGGGCCTTATGCGCTTCGGCTCGCGCCGCTAGCGGCGCCAGCGGTCGCGTCGGGCTCCACCGCATCCCCCTGTGGCTCTTTCAAGAGCAAGCCGGAAGCCGTGGCGACCTGGGCCAACGTGGCCCCGTCGAGATCGATCCAGAGCTTCGCGTAGACTTTCGCGCCCGGCACGTAGACTTGACCAGGGAAGGCACTTGCGAGGAACGCCGCAAGTGTCGTCAGCGGCAAGTTCCTCGCGCAAAAGTCGACTTGCGTGCTCCACGTGAGCCGCCCCGCGTTGAAGATCACTAGATCGACTCCCGGCGTCTCGGATAGGTAGCGATGCGGCTCCGGATCGCCCGGGACGTCTATGCAGGCGCAATGTCCGGGACAGCGCACCGCACCGGTCTTTTCACGGGGGCAGAGCATCGATTTCGCACGGTCTCGCATGTCGTTCTCCATGGGTTTGTACGTTTCACTGCTCATGCTCGGCTCTGGTCATCGACGGCGCACGCCGATTTCTGCCTATCCGGATGCGGCGGAAACGCGCGCAACGCACGCACCCGACTCGGGCAGCGTGAACATGACGTTGACCTGCCCGGTGCCGGAGCTCGGAAAGTAGTCGCACAGCAACTGGCCGCGGCCGGTATAGCGGTCCCAACCCAGGGCGCCGAACAGCATGGCGGTATCGTGCATTCCGCCTTCGCCGCTGCAATGGCGCGCGTGGTCGGGCAGCATCTCCAAGAACTCCGCAATGCGGCCCTCCACCCACATGTCGAGCACCATTCGGTCGACGAGCTCGTTGAATGTGCTGCTGATCTTGAAGATGCCCCCGTCGACGAGGACGTTGGCCAGAGCTGGTGGGATAACGAACCGCTCGCGAGCAGCGCCACCTTCGAGTCGCTTGCGGCGACCCTTGAACACGGCGTTAGCATTGACGTGATAACCGGCGTTCACGAGCCAGTGGGTGTCGAAGACGACGAAGGTGTCGGCGCCGGCGGCGCGGGCCAGCTCGCCCATCCGGCGGTGGCTGTCGATCGCCTGCGCGCGGCAGCCCTTCAGCGGGCCGTCCTGCTCCGAAGCGTACATCGTGGGAACGTGCGTGACCTTCGCGGCAAGAACAATTTCGCCCATGGTTCGCCCCCGCCTTACGCGCAGTATCGCCGCCGTCTCACGACGCGCAAAACGCCGGATTCATCGCGCGCGGGCTCACTGAAAAGCGCAGGTTCGAATGAGGGCGCACGTGGATCGCGCGTGCTTGAAGCTTTCGACGAAGCGAGCGAGCGTTCGAGATGGGGTTCCAGCCGTAGCGGCGGCAGTTGAGCAACTCCCACCTGGTCATCCGGAACGCCCCATCGCCCACCAGAACGAGGGGCCGCCTGCCGCTGGCCGCTTGCACGCCGAGGCCGCCCGGCACGCCGAAACCCATCGTGCCGTAGTAGCCGGGTGCCACCAGCTCCGTGTTGTCGATGTCGAGCGCCGTGAACAGCCTGTTACCCATGTCCGCGACGATCGGCATCCGGTCGCGTCGGTCAAACAGGTCGTTGACCGCCATCGCGACGTCGTTTGGTCTGACGCGTTCATCATCGACGGGGAGTCCGCGTGGGTAGGTGACCGGGGTCGGCGGCTGGCGCGTTGCCGCCGTGAGCCTGCGATTCAGCGCGACGACCAGCGCCGGCAGTGGGATGTCCGGATAAACGTGGTAGCCGAGCGATACTCGGCCGTCGTTGGCGAGAATGCTTCGGCGCAGGTCCATGTGCTCTCGCCGCCGCTCTGCGCCGGGCTGCCTCATCCGGCCGCACGCCGCGGGCGCTTGCCGCGCAGGCGCGGAGCGGCGTGCCCCCGCGCGTTAGTTAAAGCCCTCGCCGCTCCCGCCCCAGCTAAAGCCGTCGCTGGGACGTAGTAGCGTGTTCATCCGCAAGTGGCGCTGTTCAGTGTTCCGGCTCGGCGCTCCCGTGATTACGACTTCGTCGCCGATACGCAAGGTGGAACGCGTCATGCCTTGCTCGCCGAGCTGGCCCGCGCCACCCCATTCGACCGCCCATCGCTGCATCTCGCCGTTCTCGTCCGGGACCATCACGTGCACATATGAATGCGGATTGCGGAACAAGAATTGAACGATTTGCCCGCGGATCTCGACGACCTTGCCCTCCTGGTACGTCGCACTGAAGGAGTGGTGCGCTGCAACCTGCCCCGTAGCTGCCGCGAACGCCGCGGCGACTGCCAACCAAACGACCCATCTGCTCTTCATAACGCTCCTCCGTGCAGCTAGCTCTATGCACTTGCCTCGCCGAAGCCTTCGAGCTCGCACAGCCTTCGACCTCTGCCTTACCTTCGTTCGCCGAGTGCCCACGGCCAGAACCCCTCCTCGGAATCAGCCGGCCGAAGTGAACTGCCCCCACGGGATCAACCGGCCGAAGTACACGACCGCAAGCCAACAGCCGAGCGAAGCACCCGCGATGGTCTTGGCGAGCGGCGGGGCGTCCTCGCCCGGGCCCAGGTTCTCGACTGCGCGCGCCATGCCCGTCGTGTAGAACAGCAGGAGATTCAATCCCGCGAGGAAGTAGAAGATCAGCTTTATTTGCAGGTAGCCGTCGTTGACGATGACGGTGCCGGTCGGAACCGAGATGTTGGCGTAGACGCCGGTGGCGAACAGCAGTCCGGTGAAGGAAACCAAGACGAATCCCAGCACGCTCCACGGCAGCAATCGCCGCAACGGATTCACGGGTACGCTCTTGAATGCGCCCATGATACGCAAATCGAACATCCCGACGATGCCGACCAGCAGCGTCAGCCCGACGAAATGGGTCACCTCGTTCAACGGCCAGGCCCATGAGTACGTCCGGAAGTAGTCCTCCACGATGGGCCAGCGCAGCAAGCTGTTCAGTATGTCTTCCATAGCTCGATCCTCCCGATCCTTGTCCCCGTCAGTGTTGGCGCGCTTTCCGGGTCATGTGGCTTTCTCAATGTTTGGCCAACGTCGCCGCGCGAGCCCTCGCGTCGGCTCGCCTCACAGGCGGCCGATGCGCACCGGGCCACACACGCACGACTACAAAGCCCGCGACCAGCAGCACGGCCGTCACAGTCACGACAGCCACGGCAGTCTCGATTCCGACCCAGCTGGCGTAGGCCGTCACGCGGCCGGCGGTAACGGCGATCAACCAAGCGCCGAAAAGCGCGAACGCCGCGGCGCGCGCCCCTGGCGTAACGCCGGCGCTAGCGTCCGTCGCGGCGCGCACCGACCTCTGCAACAAGCGGACGAGCGTCATGGCCGCCGCGATGGCCAGCAACTTGAGGTAGAACGTCGGCATCGTCAGAAACGTCGTCGCGTCCTGCATTACCAGCAGCGCCCCGGAAATCGCGTTGATGACGAGCCCCAGCCACATGAGGCGGAAAAACCCCGCGAGCGAGCTGAGGGGCAGGTCCGGAGCGAAGCCGATCATCCGCAGCGCAACGCCGCAACTCGTACCCACCAAGAACGCCATGCCGATCGTGTGGATCGCGATCAAAGTCGGGTATGCAAATATCGACGTCGATTCGCGCAGCCAAATGGAGAGCGCGTTGTTCGTGAGAGCCTCGAGCAGTTCCATAACGCTTTCTCCTCGGGCGGCTACCGCCCTTTCTTCGCCGAGCGAACGGTGGCTCCACCGCCCACCGAGTACATGTCCTCTGACTGTTGTAATAGGCTGTTCCAATGAGGCTGTAAATCCGGTGACTGGCTCAGATCTCCTAGTGTATCTGCGCTATTGCACCGAGACCGATTACCTGAGCTCGTTTCGGCGCCGTGCCAGCCACGCAGCTCTCGAGTCGCCGTCGCGCGCGCGACGAATGAGCCGCGAGTCAACGCGGCGCCGAGCGCAGCGCGGGTGTGGCTACAGGCGATGACCGTTGACATAGGCCACCGCCTCGAGCCGGGTATGCACTTCGAGCTTGGCAAAAATGTTCTGGATGTGGTTGCGCACGGTCGCCGGGCTGATGCCGAGCCTTTTGGCGATCTCCGCGGTGCTCGCCCCCGCTTTGATCAGGGCCAGCACTTCGCGCTGGCGTGCCGTCAGATCACCGGGGAGCATCGACACTGCGTGGTCGTCGGACGCGTTGCCCAAGATGGATTGGGCGCGCACCAACGACTCCAACTCGTGAGACACGGTCACGTCGCGAAAAAGGTGAACGAGCACAGCGTGCCCGTTCGAAGATGCCGGCACGCTGATGACGCTGACATCGAGCCAGATCGGTTTGCCGTCGGCCCTGGCCGTGCGCATCTCGAAGTGGCAAATCGGCTCGCCGTCGGCGGCTTGTGATCGCACGGAGCAATGCTCGCGGCAGAGCCGGTTGCCGGCGCAGTCTCGTCCCCTGAGGATCTCGCGGCACGGCCGGCCTACGACCTTCGCCGCTGGGCAGCCGAAAATCCTTTCGGCTGCCGCGTTCCAGAACTGAATCACGCCGTTCCGGTCGATTGCGTAGACGCCATCGCCTGTGTTGCCGAAGAGTGATTTCAGATCCATGTTGGATGTCCGTACACGAGACGAAGAATTGCGCGTGCACGCGCGCCTCGCCATACGCAGAAACGCGTATCGCGGTGCGGCACTTCCGAACCCGTGCTTCAGTTTCTACTGTCTTGACCTGCATCGCCGCAGTCCGTATACGAGCGGGCAGGACGTGAGACCGCAGCTCGGATCACAGTAGAGAGACGAACCCTTGCGAACGACTGACGTGGGCCTCGTACCTGCGTTGCTCGCGCTGACTTCCGCCTTACTCGCAGGCGGTTCCGTTTCGGCTCAAGTCGATTTCTCCGGCGAGTGGGTGCCGGTGTTCGCGATGGACAGCATCGAAGATCCCTGGGTCGGCGACTGGGTGGGCCTGCCGCTGAACGCAGACGGGCTCCTCCGCGCCGCAAGTTGGCACGCGTCGCTGCTTTCGCTGCCGGAGTACCAATGCCGGCCGCACGGCTGGGCCTATATCTATCGCGGTCCGACGCAGCTGCGGATCTCCAAAGAGGTCGATCCGTTTTCGCGGCAGGTGGTCGCGTACCACCCGGAATGGCATCAGTCCACGAACATGCCGGTGTACCTCGACGGCCGAGAGCCGCCTGCGCCGGAGGCGCCCCATACCTGGGGCGGCTTCTCTACGGCGACTTGGGAAGGCGGCATATTGCGGATCGAGACCACGCATCTCAAGGAGGACTACGTGCGCCGCAACGGCGCAATGGCGAGCGACCAGGCCACCGTCACGACTTTCTGGATCAGGCGCGGTGACTATCTGACGTGGATCAACATCGTCAACGATCCGGTGTATCTCTCCGAGCCCCTAGTTCGAAGCGCCGAGTATCGCCTCGACATCGGGAGCCTCGTGCCGGCTCACCCATGCACGGCGGTCTTCGAAGGCCTCGAGAAGGGCAACGTGCCGCACTAGCTGCCCGGCGTGAAACCGCTCCTGTTTGCCCGCGACCGCGTGTAGTTGGTTTCATTAACGTGAGGCATTTGCAGCATCATTCTGAGCTGATCGGTGGATTTACTCGCCCGCCGAAAGATGGCCTGTTTATCCCGGTGCCTTCCGGACGAGCAAACGATGCTTAATACAAGGATCTGCACGCCGATAGTTTCAGTTAGCCTTTTACTCGTTGGGGCCGCGACGCCGAGTCTGGCGCACCACTCCTTCGCTGCCGAGTTCGACGCGAATCTCCCTGTTTCTTTTACAGGGATCGTAACCAAAGTCGATTGGAGGAATCCGCATATCTGGATCTACATTGACGTGACCGATCGCGACAGCCAGGTCACGCACTGGGAAGTCGAAGGCGGAGCCCCGAGCTCTCTCATGCGCGCTGGTTGGAGGCAAGACTCTCTAAAAGTGGGTGATCACGTCACGGTCGAGGGATTCCGCGCCCATCGCAGAGAAACACTGGTCAGCATGCGAACCGTGACCGGATCTGACGGAGAGACGATCTTCTCCGGGCTGAGCGAACGGGCACTAGAGCGCTCGAATGAAAGCAGATCCCCATAACGTGGGGGTGTCAATCGTGCAACGTGTTGTGCGTTTCCTCGTCACACTGGTGATTCTCCTTGGCCCGACGGTCGCGCCCTCCGGCGCGCAAGAGCCGCAGTTGCCGCCGCCGCCGATCATCAGCCCCGCGCCGTGGGACGGCATACCCAATCTCAATGGGATCTGGAATAGGGAGCCGATCCGCACCGAAGAGGAGCTCCGGCGGCAGCTCGGTGGCAACCTCCCGCCGTTTACAGCGTACGGACTGGAGCGGTATCAAAACGTTGACCCCGCGGCAAATCCGACGGGCTGGTGCCAACCGGGTGGGCCGGGACGCGTTTTCCACTCGCCGTTCCCATTCCAGATCGTGCAAACCGAAGGCCTTGTCACGTTCCTTTTTGAGTTATATCACGATTACCACCGTGTCTTTGTTGATGGCCGCACACGTCCGGAATCGCTGGAAACCCGGTGGTGGGGCTACTCCGTGGGGCGCTACGAAGGCAACAAGCTCATCTTCGAGACAACTGGCCTCGATCCACGAAGCTGGCTGTTCAGTGTAGGGATCGAGCACAGCGATCAGCTGAAGCTGACTCAGGTATTCGAGAAG
>Ga0209519_10001453_pt1 | contig 10395 bp, 8 predicted proteins | sample Rifsed13ft1_FD_184005 | JGI IMG/M metagenome (GOLD analysis project Ga0209519, IMG submission 184005) | Soil microbial communities from Rifle, Colorado, USA - sediment 13ft 1 (version 2) | ecosystem: Environmental > Terrestrial > Deep subsurface > Rock core/Sediment | place: Rifle, Colorado...
TTTAAATCAGACTCGTCACAATTTAAAACAACAATAAATTTTTTGGCAGAAAGCAAAGCAAGGTCTTTTATTTTTTCAAGTTCATCCAAATCCAGAATCTCGGCAATCCATTTGCCCTCCTCAACGAGCTTTTTGGCCTTTTCCAAAATTTCCAAAACCAGTCTTTTTGGGTCATTTTGCACCGCACCTTTAATTTCCCTTCCAAGGCTATCCAACCTTTTATCTATAGTCTCCAAGTCTTTTAAAAGAAGTTCGGATTTTAAAACTTCAAAATCATCTTTCGGGTCCTGCCCGGTTTTTATAATGTCGGGGTTTTTAAAATCGCGAATGACAAAAACAATAGCGTCCGTCTCGCGGATATGGGACAAAAACTGATTACCCAAACCTTCCCCTTTGTGGGCACCGCGAACCAGCCCTGCGATGTCAACGAACTTAACAATAGCCGGAATAATTTTAAAGTTTGGCGACAATCCTTCCGATTTTTCGACAACATTTTTTAAAACATCGAGTCTCTCATCCGGAACTTCCACTACGCCGACATTCGGCTCAATTGTGGTAAACGGATAATTGGCAGCATTGGCAACTTGCTTCTTTAGAAGAGCGTTAAAAAGCGTGCTTTTGCCGATACCGAAGACTAAAAAGAGTGAAATCATTAAACCGATGGATATACCAATAAGTTTGGTGAAATTCTTATGTAATCCCAACTTCTGCACGATAAAACCAAGCCCACTTATGAAAGAAACAATTGCAGATCGGGACTTCGAAAAAAACATAAATATTGCACCCATGATAAACAAAGGAGGATACGACCTCTTTTTACTCTTTGTATAGAAATAAAATGTTGAAGCCAAAATCATCGCCCAAAGATCTCCAATGTGCGAGTGCCTATTGGGCAAGGTCGAGTAAAAATAAAGACTAAATTCACCGTGTTTTATATTAAAAGGATTTGGCTTGAAAACAAAAAGCAAGCCGAAAACCAAGCCTAGAAGACAGATAAAGTAAAAAAATGTTTTTTGATCACTAATAATGCCTTCGTGCCCAAGGTTGTAAAAAACCACCCAAATTAGAAGGGCAGATAAGAAAAGTAAAAAATACCCATAACTTGTTATCGGATTTACGCTCCAAAAAATGCTAACCAAATTAAAAGCTAAAAATAACACAAAAGGTTTGAGGCGTGGAGGAAAAACCAACTCGTGTTTGGATACTAGAAATATAAGAATTAAAGAAAGCACCAAAATAGCAACATAAGAAAAATAAATTAAATCCAGTCCAAAACCGCCTAATATAAAAAGGGTCGTTAATAGGCAAAATATAATTATCTTCGTGGCCTTATTCACTAATATATCTTTATTAAACCTTACTCCAAACTTTTATACTAGTACACAGTGGGGTCCCATTTGCTAATTGCAAGGATGTTCCTTTAAAGGTAAGGTATATTATGCCATCCCGCTACACAATCAAAACGTTTGTTGAGAACGGGTATTACCATGTATATAACCGTGGAGTTGAAAAGCGGAAAATTTTTGAAGATAGCCAAGACTATAAAGTTTTATTAAACTACTTTAAAGAAGCTCTCCTTCCTTCTCCAAAACTCGACGATCTGAAAACTATATTCACCTTGCAAGGAACATCCTTTAGGGGCGTGCGAAGGTTACCCAAAAACTTCCATCAAAAGGTAAATCTTATCGCATACTGCTTGATGCCAAACCACTTCCATCTGCTTTTACATCAAACTGAAAGAGAAAACATCGAGGGTTTTATGAGATCTGTGTTTACGAGGTATTCGACGTTTTTCAATAAGAAATACCAACGTGTCGGACCGCTTTTTCAGGGAATATATAAAGCTGCACCTATCCAAGATGATTCATACCTTCTCCACTTAACCAGATACGTCCACCAGAATCCTTCCGAACACAATCTCGATATTAAGAAGGCATACTCCTCTTACGCCGACTACCTTGGCCTAAGAAACACAAAGTGGATTAGACCAGAAGTTGTTCTTATTTTTTTTAAAAGTCAAACTTTACCTCTCTTGAAAAAGTACAACGACTATAGAAGTTTTGTTGAAGGATATAAAAAAGACAGTAGAGAAATTTTAGGAAATCTTATCCTCGAAGATTAGTGAATTTTTTGCAAGTATTGCAAGGATGTTCCTTGTACAAGGAACATCCTTTATGAATTACTTTATGAATTACAACTTCCCAGAAGCCTTTGAAATTTTTTGGGCTAGACCCAAAAACGCAAACCACAAAAAAAGCATTGTTGGAATAAAATAGGTGTAGTCAAACATAAAATTTACGGTTAAAGCTAAGAACAAAGCTTTGTATAAATAGTTTGATCGACTACTCCGCCTAAAAATATCTTTGGCAACTACCCAAAACCAATACACAAAGACTAAGCTGTAAACTCCGATTCCCGAAACTAATTCCAAAAACAAATTGTGAGTATAAGACGAATACGCCTGTAGTAATTTGGAACCTTCTAAGGTAGTTAAAGATAAAATTCCGAAATTCCCTAAACCGATACCGTAGGGAAATTTTAGTAACCCTTTAATAGACTGTTCAAAATAAGGCCGGGAAAAAAGCAAAGTTTTATTATGACCGGCTAATAAAAATAAAACAATTACGACAACAAAAAAAAGCGCCGTTAATGCTTTTTTCTCTACCAGGTAGTTATTTATTTTTGCCAGGTAGATTACCCCAGCAACCAATGATAAATAAGCCGAGCGCGAATGCGATATATAAAGAATATAAAGGGCGACCGGGACGAGAATCAGATAAATAGATTTTGCCTTCTTGGAAAATATTTTGTCCAGAGACACAATTGCCGATAATACCCAGAGATCTCCCATGTGGTTATGGTTATTTAACAACCTTGACGGTAAATAAAGGCTCAATGAATCAAATCTAAATCTACCCAGCACCACTTCATACAAATAAAGTGCAAATAATACTAAACCAAAAATCAATATCAATCGGTCAAAAAACTTACTGAAGAACTTTTTGTTGTTGTAAAAAATAATCCAAATAAGTCCCGCGTCCACGAAAAGCACAAGATAATACAAAGTTCTTGCCGCATCAAAGCTCCAGACTAAGCTTAACCCAGCAACGATAAGAAAAACAATATATTCGATCCAACCGTTGGGAAATACTATTCCTTTTTTCGAATGCCTTATAGCTATAAACGCAATCAAGCCGAAAAGCATAAATAAAAATAACGAAATATTCTTAATACCGTACCCATTGGCTATTAATATAACCGAAAAAAGTATTACAAAAATTCTATCTGCATTCTTTTTCATTTTATTCAAACTTCGCGAAAACCGTGGAATCTTATTCCACGGATGAAGCGAAGCAGTGAACAACCGACAGCTGATGCTATAAATCAAACTTCACTTATGATTAGAAATAAAAAGAAACCGAGGACTCTTAGTCCTCGGAGATTTATTTCCATACCAAATATCCCCCGATTACCAGAAAATCAATGCTGGTAGACTCAAAATCATTGATCGCTTGGGTTGGAGTTTCAACTATCGGTTCATTATTAAGATTGAAACTGGTATTTAATATACAGGGACACCCGCTTAATTCATAAAACTTTCTAATCAAATAATAATAGATTCCGTTATCTTTATTAACCGTTTGAATCCGGCAGGTCTTGTCTTTATGGACTATAGCAGAAATTAAACGTTCCCTATCTTTTTTCACCTTAAAACAAAAATTCATGAAAGGCGAAGAATGCTTTTTCTCCGGAACGCTAAACAGCTCATGCACTTTATCCTGAATAACAGATCCAGCGAACGGTCGGAATTTTTCTCTTTTTTTAATTAGATTAACTTTGTCCTTCATCCCTGGTTCTCTCGGATTCGCAAGAATTGAGCGATTTCCCAATGCCCTTGGTCCAAACTCCATTCTTCCCTGAAACCATCCAATTATCTTATCTTTCGTAAGCAGTCGGGCCGTTTTATTTATTAGATCTTTCTTATCCTTGAACTTTTTAAAACTAAGCCCTTTTGTATTTAAAACTTTTAGTATCTCCCTATCCGTATAGCTTGACCCTAACGCAAGACTTTTAATCCGACCCTTTCTACTATTATTTAAAATTGAGCGATAGGTATATAATGCTGCTCCAATAGCCGCTCCGTTATCACCCGCAGGACCAAAAATATAAACCGACGTAAAGGGTGTGTACTTATATATTTTGCCATTCGCCAGAGAGTTAAGCGCCACTCCTCCACCAATACATAAGTTCTTCGATTTTGTTACGTCGTACAAATGATTAAGCATCTTGAAATAGATTTCTTCAATCACTTTCTGTAAACTCGCCGCAAGATTCCTATCCCTTTCCTTTATTTTTCCATTTTGTATTCTCGGTCTACCGAAAAGTTTTATAAAATTTCTGCTATACATTGATGGTGAATATGGATATGCAAAATACTTCAGATTGAGTTTAAAACTGCCGTCATTTTTAACTTTGATAATTTCATTATTAATTAAATTGGAATATATCGGTCTCCCATATGCAGCCAAGCCCATCACTTTGTATTCATCGTTATTAACCCTGAATCCCAAAAACGATGTAAAAGTAGAATAAAAAAGTCCAAGTGAATGAGGAAAATTAATAACACTTAAATTTTCAATCGTTTTGTCCGAACCCCCCCATAGACCTGTTGTGGGGCGATCCCCAACTCCATCGATGGTCAATACAGCCGCCTCATCAAAACCTGAGGTGAAAAAGCTAGAAGCAGCATGAGAAAGGTGGTGGGGAACAAAAAAAATTTCGCCCCCAAAACCAATTTTCTTTTTTATTATTTCCCCTACCTTAATTTTCTCGCTTAGCCACTCAGGAATTCCCTTAATAAACGGTTTCACAGAAAAAGGATAAGTCTGCACAAAGGTTTCAAGAATCCTCTCAAATTTAACTAATGGCTTTTCATAATATGAAACGTAATCAATATCCCCTATCTCGAGACTGCTCGCTCTTAAACAAAAACTAATTGCGTTATAAGGAAATGAATTGTCATGTTTAATTCTTGTAAACCTTTCTTCCTCAACGGCGGAAAGGATTTTTCCGTCTTTAAGTAAACAGGCTGCACTGTCGTGATAAAAAGCAGAAATACCAAGTATGTACATGAGTTAATAGGGAGAAAGAAAATATTTCTTTTCTTTTTTAGAATTAGTAATTGAGTCCATCCAAAATGAGTTTTTTTTGTCTGTCTTTTTAGTAACTAATTTATAAACAGCAAAACTTATACCCAATCCCGAATAATAAATTATAATAAGTAGGAAACAAATAAAAACCTTGTTTGTTTTTTTAACTAATAGTTTCATATTATTGGATAAAGGAAGATAGGCACCGGAGAGATTTGGGCAGAAATTATTAAAAGGCTAATAATTACCAAAGTTAAAATAATAGGAATTAACCAAATTTTTCTTGATCCAGAAAAGAGAAGCATAAGTTGTTTTATTGTCTCAAACATAAGAAACTATATTCTCGGTTTTTATGTGTTTAGCCTATATTGGCTCTGATTATTATAAACCAGAATTATGAACAAATTCCTTAACACATTCCCAAAAATATTTATTTTTTTAATTGTTGGTTTACAAATTTTAGTAATATATTCTCTGCTAACAAGAATTGACCAAAAAAAGAGTGGGCAAATATTAGGAACATTTGAAACTAATCCAATGAATAAAGATTATTTAATCTTTCCCGAAACTTCGGAATTGAAACACTTTTATGAACCCAAACCAAATTCTGTTATAGTCGACAACTTACCTTGGATGCCGTATCAGCCGATATATAATATTAATTCTGACGCTCTTAACTCAGAGAATGAGTATTTACTTGATAAAGACAGTCACGTTCTAAGAATTGTTGCCATGGGTGATTCTCATACATTTGGTTCACGCGTAAACACAGTAGACAACTATCCCAGCCAGTTAGAAAGATTACTTAATCAACAGTATACAAGTTGCAGCAATAACTACAATAAATTTGAGGTAATAAATATCGGCGAAGGTGGTTATGAGATCGCATACGCGATACACCGATATTTTATAAGAGGTGCAAAATATAAACCAGATTTAATACTATGGTATATTAAAGCCGACGATTTCGATGAGGATACCGACGTCATTTTTGATGCACTTTACGACTGCGATGAGAAAAATCCGAATTATAAAAGTGAAAATGCTACTGTTGAAGAATGGCATTATTGTTGGAACCAAAGCCGAAAATACATGTACGATAAATATAGCAAGAGTGAAATATTTGATAAAAACTCAAAACTTTTAATTGAATTTGTGTCACGATTAAACACCAAAATTATTTTTTTTGGGTATAAAGATGAATCAAAAAATGTAGTCAACTTTCTAAATTCTCTCACTAGTAAAAATAATGTCTATTATTTCAATGATGTAAAATTTACCGATCTACCTCGTCTTCCCGACTATCACCCTACTGTACAAGGTTACAAAATTCTAGTCGATATGCTAGCAAATTATATTAACGAGAATTTCTTACACTGCTATTGACAAAAATATTTGTATTATTAACGAGTTACAGAAAGCAAATTTAGTTGTTTTTAGACTTTAATGGAGAGCTGAATAAATCATTAAGAAAGTATTTTATTATAAAGGAGATGAACAATAAATTAATGACTGTATATCTTTTCCATAGTCTTTCAGGTTCCTGAAATAGTCTAAACAGCCACTCCAAACTATAATCTCTCATCCAATTCGGCGCTCTAGTTTTCAAACCTGCAATATAGTAGAAAACTCCACCTATACCCATATATACGGCATTCGGTAATAAATCCCAATTATTGGCTATAAAGTATTCTTGAATCGGTACTCCCATACCAACAAGCACAATATCCGGAAAAGCTTTTCTAATCTGGTCAACTACGTCAGACTCCTGTTTTTTTCTAAAAAAACCATGATGGTGTCCGCATATTGTTATACGCTGATACTTTTTCATAATCTCGACTTGAGTACGCATTACTGTTTTTTTCTCACACCCAAGAAGAAATAACCTAAAACCTCTATTATCAAGCTTTTCAAGTAAATTATCTATAAAATCTCCTACATTTACCCTTTCTGGAAGACTTTCTTTTGTTAATCTGGAAGCCAAAACCGGTCCCCAGCCGTCAGAATATATAATCTCCGCCGACTTTATTATTCGTGCATATTTATTATTCTTCAGAAAAGTTACAACTCCAAAGGCATTCATGTTCAGAACCATACACTTTTTCTTCACCAAAATCAGCTCGATGATCTTGGTTAACAACTGTTTTTTTATTATTGGATCAAAAGGGACTTTATCGAATAAAATTATGCGCTTCATAACCTGATCTTTCTCATTTCATTCTAACAAACACGTTTCTGTAAACGGGTTGACTAAAATGATAATCTTATTTTTTAACAATTATTGATTTATTAACTATTGCTAATGCTTTTGTTATCCTGAATTATAATTTATAGCGGCATTCAAGAAAACTCCACCCTTCAGGGCGGGGATGAATTGAACGCCGATATGTCGTCCTCCTTAGGGAAACCCCGCCTTTCAAGGCGGGGAGGACGTCATAACTATAATTAATTTCTAAATTACAAATTAAATAATCTTAAAGGTATTTATGCAAATGAAATTAAGAAAACTAGTAATGATTTTTATACTCTCGTTGCTGATCTTAACCGTTTTTATTCTCTCGGAAGTAATATACTTAGTAAATAATAGACCATCTGCTTTCTCAATTTTCTATATACGTTTTTCAAAGCATTATGCATTGAAAAACGACATTACAAGTTCACTAAAGCTCCTTACTCACGCTGCTTATCTGGGAATTATCGATCAATCGCAAGAATATCCCGAGCACATTAATAACAATTTCAGACCGGAGATTGTATTAGATAAAAATAACGAAGAGCTTAATCGAGATATTATTACCTATATTAAAAATTTGAATATCCCTTCAACACGAAACACGGATGTTTTAGTTTTTACATCAAAAATATTCTATTATTTAGCTCTAATTTCATACAACAATAACGACTACAATAATGCCGAAAAATTTCTTGCATTATCTGCCTACCTCACTCCAGAAAATAGTCCGTCGCACGTAGAATTATCCAACCTTTACCTTATACAAGGGAAATATGACAGCGCAAGATCTGCAATCTATTTCTGTCTTAATTTTGAACTACCCTACGCTCCTTGCGATTACTTTGTCAAAAATAATTTTGAAAAAGGTAAAACAGAACCTGTTGGATTCAAAAAAGAAGACGTAGATAAAACCTATAAATGAAGGCTAATTCTAGTCTCCCACAAGACCGTTAAAAAGTTTTTCATAATCTTGTTTTTGAGTATTGAACATCTTTATCCTGGTCAAACTACTATTTTTATATCGGCTTCTTAATGATTTACTTTTTAATAATTTAGTAACTATTGAAGCTATCTTTTGATAGTCACCAACTTTTACCAAAAATCCATACTTGCCGTTATCTAATATCTCTCTCGGTCCTGTAGGTGAATCTGTTGCAATCACGGGCACACCACAAGCCATTGATTCCAATATCGATATAGGAAAACCCTCATAATGCGAAGAAAATATTACTAAGTCTGCGAATTTCAAGTATTTGTAAATATTTTTTTGCCAACCAGCGAAAATAATATTGCTTCTAATGTTTAAATCCAGCGCTTTTCCTTCTAATTCTTTTCTTAATATTCCATCCCCCAAGATGACTAATTTACTATTTTTGTATTTCTTTTGAATAATTGCATATGCCTTAAAAAGTGTCTCGAAATCTTTTTGAGGATCCAACCTACCTACCGAGAAAATTTTAAGCTCCTTTTTATCGCCTATTAGTTTTTTCTGACTTTTAGTGATTTTTTCTTTAAGCAATTTCCTAACCTCGGTGATATCTAAACTGTGGTAAATTATTTTCATTCTTCTGGGTTTCAAACTGATTTTTTCGATTGTTACTTTCGCTAAATCTCTTGATACAAACACAAAAACTTCGGGGGTTCTGGAAAATAACCTCATTATGGTAAATATTAACTTGGAATAAAAAAAATTTTGTCTTTGCTTATGTATCAAATAAACATTGTTATTGATAAGAGCAATAAACGGTATCTTTCTAAATGCTAATAATTTCAAAAAACATACGGTCAAATAAGAATAGATATCGCAGGTTAGTATTATGTGAGGCTGTTCGGACTTTATAAAAGAGTAAGTTTTTTGAATATTGCTTATAAAAACCAAAAGCTGACTGATATCTAGCGTATCTTTCTGAGGGTAATTTTCGCTTAATAAAACCCTGTCTTTACCATATCTTGTATGCAAATCTCTTCTGAAAAAACAGAATATTTTTTTAAATCTCTTTGGGTCTATCGAATGCAATTGTCTTAAGAAAGCATCTGCCCCTCCACTGACATTTTTTGCAAAAAAAATAATCTTGTACATGCCCTTATTTAACTTTTGTTTTGGTCATTGTTAAAATACTGTTATGAAAATAGGTATAGACGGCACGGCGCTCGCAATTAAATTCCCCTGCGGGACAAAACACTATTCAGAGCAACTTATTTTTGCTTTAGCGAATATAGACAAAGAAAACGACTATGTCATTTTTTCCAAACAAAAGGTGTCTATTCCAAAACAAGCTAACTTCCGACTAAAGATTATTCCTGCTCGGATTCCAATCTTTAAACGTCAATTATTGCTACCCTATTATGCCGGCAAAGAAAAGCTTGACGTCTTCCACTATCTTGAGCCCTTTGGATCAGTTTTTAACCGACATCCAAAGATAATCACTACCGTTTATGACATTGATTTAGGAAAAATTTTTCCTAAAATATTAGATCTCAAGTTTACAGTTAGACGATTATATATGGAAATCGCAAGAAAATTCACATTTAAAAAAACACGTCATTTCATAGCAATCAGCGATTATACAAAGTTACAATTAATATCATACTTAAAAAGAATAAAAGTTAAAAACCCCCATATTACAACTACGGCTTTAGCCCAAGGTACAAGCTTCAAAATACTAAATAACATTAAGAAACCAAATAAAAATTATTTTCTCTGTATGGGAGATTTCAGTCCCAGAAAAAATATCATCGGCATATTTAAAGCGTACGCTCTATTACCTGAAAAGGTAAAAATTAAATACGGACTTTACATTGTTGTCTCTAACAATGCCCCTAAAGAAAAATTATTAAAAAAGGCTGAAAACCTTGACATATTAGGACACATTAAACTTATAGAATCACCCAAATTAGGTAAATTAGTGAAGCTGTATAACCAAGCAACAGTCTTTTTGTACCCGTCCTTATATGAAGGTTTTGGCTTACCTATTCTCGAAGCAATGGCCTGCGGTTGTCCGGTTATAACCT
>Ga0209519_10001459_pt1 | contig 10375 bp, 9 predicted proteins | sample Rifsed13ft1_FD_184005 | JGI IMG/M metagenome (GOLD analysis project Ga0209519, IMG submission 184005) | Soil microbial communities from Rifle, Colorado, USA - sediment 13ft 1 (version 2) | ecosystem: Environmental > Terrestrial > Deep subsurface > Rock core/Sediment | place: Rifle, Colorado...
GTCTCAAGGATGTGGATGCCGCGGAGCGCGCGTTTCGGTTGCAGATCTTGGCATGGGCCCTCGCCGTCGGGGGGGCGATGGGTGGTGGGGGAGGCGCGTTGCTCGCCGGCCTGGTCGGTGCGGTCGTTGGCTTCTTCACGATCACCACTCTGGTGTACCTCGTGGCCCAATGGGCCGTGGGCCGGGCCCACGCCGTGACGCAGACGATCTACAATCCCTCCGGTGGCTCCACGCCATACAAGCCCCAGTACTCATATGCCGCCTCACTCGCCATCCGGGGGCGCTTCGCCGAGGCAGCCGCCGCGTATGAGCTGCATGCCATAGAGAACCCGGCGGAGCCCGAGCCGTACTTGCAGCTCGCGCGGCTCTACCGCGACAAGCTTCAGCAGTACGAGGACGCCTTGACCTGGTTCCGCCGAGTGCGCACCGACGCGACGCTGGCTCCGGGGCAGGAGTTGTACGTGATCCAGGAGATCATCGATCTTTACATCGGGAGGCTCAAGGCGCCGCGGAAGGCGATCCCGGAGCTGACGCTGGTGTGCCAGCGGTTTCCCGCCACACCGGCGGCGCGCGCGGCGGAGAAACAGCTGGCCGAGATGCGGGAGATGCTGGCCCGCGAGCGGGACGCGCTGGAGCCGTTCACGGCGCAGTTCCTGAAGCACATGGGGCGGTCGTCCATTGCGGTGGCCGCCGCGGCGACGCGGAGCGAGATCGAAGGCCAGGCGGTGCGCGACGCGCTGCGGGAATCCGGGAATGACCCAGAGAAGGCAGCCGAGCGGCTGGGAGTGCCGGTGAACCAGCTACGGGAGAAGATGCGGGAGCTGGGGATAGGCTAACGCGCTGAGAGCGCCGGCGGGGCCCCTCCGGGCGCCCCGGTGCGGGTGGACTCGGCGGCACTCCCGCCTCCACCCGTCCCCACCCCCCGAGTGCGCCGAGACCACCCGCACCCAGCGCCCTTCGGGGCCCACCAGCGCTCTCAGTTCCCCAGCGCGTCCCTCGCGATTCCCGCCACGGTGGGATCCTTGTCCTGAGCCAGCTGCACCAGCGCGTCCTTGGTCAGTTCCCGGGGCAACTGCGCCAAAGCCCGCGCCGCTGCCTGCTGGAGGGCCCCTCGTTCTTTCCTCATCAAACGCGTTCGGTCAAACAGGCCAACCAGCAGCGGGACGGTTTCGCGCGCGTGGATCTGTCCCAGGGCCTCCGTGGAGGCGAGTTGCTCGTCTGCCGCCGGCCGCTGCAACGCCTGGGCGAGGAGGGGCAGCACCTCACGCCGGCGGGATGCGCCCAGAGCCCGGATCGCGGCAAGGCGGACGGCGGGCGCGGCATCGGTGGCGCCGAGCCGGCCGATGTGCTCGGCCAACACCCCACCGCGGGCGGCCGCAACGCCCAGGACGTGGGCTCGGACATCCGCGTTGGTGTGGCGGATGGCCGCGGCCAGCCATCGCTCGATGATCGCCGTGGGACGGAGACTTTCGATCAGCGCCGTGGCGAAGGCCTGTACCACGCCGGCGCTGGGGTCGCGGGCCAGGGCGTTAGCCCCGGCGTCGTCCAGCGCGCCCACCCGGTCCGCCAGCAGCACCAATGCGGGGCTGCGATCCCGCCGCGCCAGGCGCAGCAGAATCTCCGCGCAGTCCGGCAACAGCAGCGCCAGCGATTCCTCGGCGGCGGCCTGTTGGCGCTCGCTGCCGCGGCGCCAAGTGGCAGCCAGCGTCTCGACCACGCCATCGTGCCGAGCCAGGTGGCTCAAGGCTTCTCGCACCGGCTCCCGCAGGGCGGGGTAGGGATCGCGGGTCCTGGTCCCCAGGGCGCGGATGGTGTCCAGCAACCCCTGCCCGTCCACCCGCTCCACCGCGGCGATCGCCCGGGCTTCCGCCGCGCGGGCCGCTTCCGCCATGCTGGTCACGTCCATGGCGGTGGCGACGTCGGAAGTCGCGGCTGCCGGATTCAGGGTGCGAAACACCGAGCTGTCGCCGGTGCCCTGGACCTCGACCAGCGTCCCGCCGGAGCGGCGCAGCGATGTCCCTCCGGCGGCCTGCTCCAGTGCTCGCACGAACTCCCCCGCACCGGCAAAGCGATTGGCCGGTTCTTTTTCCAGCGCGCGCACAATTGCGGCTTCCATCTCGTCGGTCACTTCCGCGCGTCTGGCGCCTAAGGGCGGCACTGGCGCCGTGGCGTGCTGGTGGAAGATCGCCTGGACGCTGGTGCTGTCGAACGGCGGGGCGCCGGCCAGCATCTCGTACACCACGACGCCCAGGCTGTAGATGTCGCTCCGGGCGTCCAGCTCGCGATCGCCCGCGGCCTGCTCGGGGGACACGTAGTGCGGGGTGCCGATGATCACGCCGGACGCGGTGACCACCGAGTCGCTGGCCAGCGCCTTGGCGATGCCGAAGTCGGTGAGCAGGCTCCGGCCGGTGGCGAACTCCAGCAGGATGTTGTCCGGCTTCACGTCGCGATGCACCACGTTGGCGTGGTGGGCGAAATCCAACGCGGCCGCTACGTCCCGGGCCACTCCCAGCGCGATAGGGAGGATGAGCTGCCCTTCGCGGCGGAGCCGAGCGGAGAGCGGCTCGCCCTCCACCAGCGGCATCACCAGGCAGGGGACGTCGCCCTCTCGGCCCACGAAATAGATCGGCACGATGTTGGGGTGACTGAGCCGGGCCGCCATCTGCGCTTCGCGGCGGAACCGCTCGGCGATTGCGGAAACGGCGGCGAACTCCGGGAAGAGCGCCTTGGCGGCGAGCTTTCGGTCCAGGTGCTGGTCGTGGACGCAAAACACCACGGCGTATCCGCCGCGGCCGATCACATCCTCCACCTCGTAGCCGGGACCCAAAGCCCGGGCCACCTCTTCGGCCAGGCCGGCCGCGGGGTCGCCGCCGGAAAGTGGCGGCAGCAGTCCCCCGCACGAGGGGCAGCGGAGCGCCGCCTCGGGCGTGGAGCGACCGCAGCCGGTACAGAGCCTGCCGGTCATGGGTGGGAAATAGGCAGGGGAGTGACCGGGTGGCGCAACCGCGGTCAATCCCCGCTTGCGGTCTCGGTCGCTGGCGGCATCTTTGCCCGCGGGGATCCCGATCACCGGTGAGACGTCGTGTCGAGGTTACGCCTGGCCCGCAGTTGGTGCCGGCGGGCGAGGAGCCCGCGCCGCCGTCTCCGTAAGCCGCTCCGCGAAAGGAGACCATCTATGCGAACGCTGGCGCTTCTCCTGGCAGTTCCCGTCGCCGTCGCTACCGCCTGTGCACCGCGGGTTGACATGGCCGCCGAGGAGGCGGCACTGCGTCAGGCCGACAGCGCTTACACGGTCGCGGTCCAGTCGAAGAACCTCGACGCCATGATCGCGTTGTATGCCAACGACGCGGTCATGTATCCGCCCAACGAACCAACCGTCTCGGGAATCGATGGAATCCGGCAGTACGCCACTACCATCCTCAAGACCCCGGGGCTTACCGTCGCCTTCACACCGCTGGACGTCGGCGTCTCGGCTGGCGGCACGATGGGTCACACCCTCAACACCGGTCGCATCACCACGGCCGACGGGTCGGAGGAAATCCGCGATTTCCACGTGTGGAGGAAGGAACCCGACGGCCGCTGGAAGGTGGCCGTCGATATCTGGAACTCGCCGACGCCCGTCCCGCCGCCACCGCCCCCCGCCGGACGCCGGTAGCGCGGGCCGTCTCCCGGGGCGGCACGATACTGGGGTGGGTGAGCCGGGCGGCCGTCTGTGCCTGGCGGCGAAACGTCCGGCGATCGCGGCGGCGAACCCCGGGAAGAGGGTTTTGGCGGTGAGCTTTCGGTTCAGCGGTTAGCCGTGGAACCGGAACACGACAGCGTTCACGCCGCGGCTCATCACGTCTTCCACCTCGCAGCCGGGGCCTAAGGCGGGGTCACGTCTTCGGCGAGGGCGGCGGTGGCGTCGGCCCCGGAAAGGGCCGGAAGGAGGGAGCCGCACGAGGGGCAACCGAGCGCGGCGTCGGGCGTCGAGCCGCCGCAGCCGGTGCAGCGTCTTTCGGTCATGGGACAAGTATCAGCGGAGCTGAGCCTGTCTTTGCCCGCGAAGCTTGAATTGTGCCAATGCCATCGCCCGCTGGTCCAATCGGCGGCCCCGGACGTGGGAGTCGCCGCGATTAAACAGCAGAGCGCATGGCGATCCGAATGCGGCAGGACATCTTGTCGCGCGGGCGTGAGCGGTGGTGTAGAGCGCGCGAACAGCAACGGGGCCCCTCGTACTGAATCGAAGCCAAACAACACGTCGCTAGCGACACTGCACGGCGCGCGTTTAGCGAAGAACTCAAACGGGAGCGGTCCGATTGATGGTGGAGCAGGGCGCTTGGCGTGAGCCTGGCGTAGATCGGCCGGGAGCTGGCTGTCCGACCGTGGTTGCTGCGGAGGTGGACACGCCAGCCGCGGGGCGACGGTGGCCGCAGGGTGTGGGGATGGCGCCGAGCACGGGGACTGACTTGCTTCGGCTACAACAGCGGGAGAATGCCGTGCTGTGCCAGGAGCGGGATTTCCTAATAAAGCGGCGACATCCCTCGCGAAGAGTCGTGGTGAAGTGCGCCTGCATTGCTCACGTTCATGGGCACATGGTTAGTCGCGGGAGGCCCAGGCTGCGAGGTGTGTGCCAGTCTTGGCCTAGGGCTCCCGGATAGGAAATCCGGTGCGTGCCCCCAGTCTTGGGCCCTCCAGGGAATCTCGGGGAGGCGGAGAGTAGAGAAATCACATCGCTTGCCGTAAGTTGTTATAGATACTACAGTTTGCACGCCGGTTATGGTCGGCGCGAAAAGCCATCGCGGGGGTCTATGTCCCGGCCAACAGCCGCTTTGCCGGATTTCGAGTCACCGCCGATTATCGAAGCACTGCTAGGCGTCGAGTTTGCGCCTCTTCCCGGGTTCGGTATCCCCCACCTCGGTCTGTTTTGGCGTGTCGTTCGGTCAGACTACCCGAAGTACTCGGTTCACCCGCCTCTCGCTTCAAAATCAGACTTGGATGCGCGAACGCCTATGATTCAGATCGTCGGCGCTCCAGCTCTCCGAGGGTGGTTCGTAGACGAGCCGGAAACCCGCCTGCTGCAGCTCCAGGATACGCGGTTCGTCCACAATTGGCGAAAGGTCTCGGGGATGGAGGCCTATCCCCGGTACGAGGACAGCATCCGGCCAACGTTTGAAAAGGAGTGGTCAAGGTTCATCCGATTCCTACACGGCGAAAAGATCGCTGGCCCTGAGGTGGTAGAATGTGAGGTCACCTACATAAACCACCTCGAACGCGGCCGTGAGTGGCAAGAGTTCGCCGATGTTGGGCGGATGCTGACTGTCTGGCGAAATGGGGAGAGCAACACGCTCTTGGCAAAAGCGAAGCACGTCACGCTTCAAGCTACCTATCCGATGGCTAAGGACGGCACGCTCGCAGTGACTCTTCAGCCAGGTGTTAGGAACAGAGATGCCAAGGAAATTCTTCAACTTCAATTGAGCGCGAAGGGAAAGCCATCTTCATCGGCCACCGAAGATCTCATGGAGTATTTCGACCACGCACACGAATGGGTGGTTCGGGGCTTCGCTGACGTGACAACACCTGAAATGCACAGGCTCTGGGGCAGGAAACGCTAAGGAGAACTCAATGGCCGTGATGCCGGTGATTCCTACACCTCTAGCAGCTTCCCCGTCGCTGGAGCCTACTCACTTCAGCTCTCAGACTACGGCGACCGCTCAGTGGGTCGGTTTCAGCCTCGGATCAGCGTTCGCCCCATGGTTCCACCAGTCCTTGGATACGATTCGCCGTTATGTGGGCTTGGAAACCAATTGGGACGGCTACGGTAGCCCACCTATTGCACCCGCGGTAATCGAAGCCTCCGTCGGCCTTCTGAGCCGCTTTGGGCTTTCTGGAGACGACTTACCGGCACCACGAATCGTACCTGTCTCCGGTGGGGCTCTTCAGATCGAGTTTGAGGTACGGGATAAGATTCTGGAAGTCGAGATCCTCCCCGACCGGTCGATTGAGCTTCTCGTCAAACAAGGCCTAGAGGAGACCGAAGCCCACTTGACCGGGCCACTGTTCAATGTGGAGGGAATCGCTCGTTGGCTTTCTGCACCTTAGCAGACAGGACCCCGCAGCCGAAAGGCGGAAGCCTGGGTCATGCCCGAGCGTGCGGACGACCCCTCAGTCCCAAACGATGCAGTACTGTGGCGACGAGTCCTCCCGGACTGGCTTGCCCGGAACCCGGACGGTAGCTATCGGCCTAGTTCCGCGACGTTCAAAGATCGCCGCAGCTATGAACTGTCCGTGCACCTCGCTGCGCTCACTACTCCAGAACTGGCACTGGCCGGGCGCCCCCGAGACAGCCTCGTAGCGGTCCGGGCCAGTGACTTTCGTAAGCTCGGCCTGGCTGTTGTGCACTCTCCAACTCCTGAGGACCCTTCCCACACTCTGATTTTCCCAGCGCCAAAGGGGAGCAAAGCACAGCACTTGGCTCTTCATTGTTCGGAATGGGTAGTGCTGAGGCCATAGTGAGGTCGGCCCCCCGACAAGCTCGAGCATTTTGTCACCACCGGTTTGAGATTGCAGAGACTCACCGGGTGAAATTGCACGCACGGTCTCACGTTCCCTGCTTGCGTCGCTGGGTATCACCTGGCTAACCACTTAGAAGGCCGCTAGCAAGGCCGCTACGTCTCCGCCCCCTCCCCCCGCAGCCGCTTGATCTGCTCCAGCGCTTCGATGTCCGCCGTGTCCAAGGGTCGCCCCGTGCGCTTCGTCTCGATCAGGTCGTCGAGCCCGATGAGCGGTATCGCCACCCCTTCGACCTGCACGATCGAGGATCGCTTGATGGCCTGGTCGTACTTCACGCTCCACGCAACGAGAAAGATGTCCACCGCCGGGTCGTCCCCGATCACGAAGATTGGACGTTCCAGGATCTCCTCTGGGACTAGCTCCCGCGCGAAGCCGTACCCGATGGTCGAGAGGCCCTCGAGAATGCGTTCCGCGTTATCCCGCGTTCGCTCGATGAGGATGTCCACGTCCGTGGTGGCACGGGCATATCCGTGCAGGACGCAGGCCACTCCACCGATCACGAGGTATTGGGCCCCGGCCGCGTTGAGCGCGGCGCATACTTGAAGGGCCTTGCTCCGGGGCCCTACGCCCCAACCAGGCGCGCCTTCTTCCATTCGTAGAAGTCCTCATAGGTGTCAAAGGCAATGACCTGCTGCCGGCGGCCGCGCCGCTGCGCTTGGCGTGCCAACTGTCCCAACTGTTCCGCCCGGAGCAATCGCTCCTCCGCCGGAAGCTTCATCTCGGCGGCGAGGTGCCTGGTGCGGGCCTCCGCCACTTCGCGAGCAGCGTAGGCGACGGCGGGAGCTTCGCGGACCCGGCCAGGACTCGCGGCATCGGCAGCGGGCGTGCTCAGGTACCGCCGCAGCGCGTCCGCTACCAACCAGCTTCGGGACCGGTCAAGCGCGCGCGCCTGCTGGTCTGCGGCAGCCACCAGCTCGCGTGGCAGGGTAATGGATATCCGGGCATAGGGCATGACACTGATCCTACTTGGTATTACTCGATAATATACCATGACCATCGTCGCGGCAAGTCATTGTCGGGAGCGGGCGGCATATTGGAAGAAACTCGACCACGCCGGCGTCTGAACCAACAGGCGTGGTTCACCAAGGAGCCGATCGTGTCCTTCCCCGCCGCCATTCGCTCCCTCGCTCGCGCCCGCGGGATCGCGGTGGCCGTCGTCATCACGCTCGCGGTCGGGGTCGGTGCCCTCACCACGGCGTTCGGCATCGTCAACGCGGCGCTCTTTCGGCAGCCGCCGTTCGAGGACGCGCGGCGCCTGGCGATGCTCTACGTGGTCCGTAACCCCGCCGGCGAACCGACACGGCGCGAGCGGTGGTCGTTTGCCCGCATCCAATTACTGCGCGAGCAGCAGCGCAGCTTCGAACAGATCGCAGCGTATACCCCCTCTACGCTGACCCTCTCCGGCGAGGGTGATGCGGAGATGGCGCGCGGCGAGATGGTATCGTCTTCGTACTTCCCGCTCCTCCGGGTCGATGCGGTGCAGGGCAGGCGATTCGTGCCGTCGGAAGACGATGTACGTGGCGCGCCGGTGGCGCTGGTCAGCCGGTCCCTCATGAGGCGCCGGTGGCCCGCCGATTCGACGATCGTCGGCCGCTCCATTCGAGTGAACGGCGTCATGCTCACGGTGGTGGGTGTGTTACCTGACGGATTCCGCGGCCTCTCGGGCCAGGCGGACCTGTGGATTCCGGCCCCGATGACGCCGCACCTCACGTATGCGGGGTATCTCACCACCAACCAGAACTTCATCAGCGTCGTCGGCCGGCTGCGTCGCGACGTTACGCTCAGCGAGGCGCAGAGCGAGCTGGCGGTGCTGGGCGCCGCCATCCAGCACGCGCTGCCGAGCGACCCGGCATTCCCCGACGAGCGGGTGACCGCGACGGCGGTGTCCATCAATGAGGCGCGCAGCGATGCCACCGTCCGCCGCTCTCTCATGGTCTTTCTGGGCGGCGTGGTGCTGGTACACCTCCTGGCGTGCGCCAACGTGGCGAACCTCCTCCTGGGACGGGCGGCGGCCAGGCGGCACGAATCCGCGGTCCGGATCGCCCTCGGCAGCGGTCCTGGGCCGTTGTTCCGGCACCTACTCGCAGACGGTGCCGTTCTGGCGCTGCTCGGGGGATTACTCGGCGTGGTGCTCGCGTGGAAAGCGACCGGGCTCATCGCGCCGCCGGCCAACGTCTGGGCGCCGCGCAACTTCTATGGGAGCCTGGCGCCGTTCGACACGCCGGCCTTCGGCGTGCCCGAGGTGGCCTTCGGCTTGAGCCTAGCACTCGCCACGGCGTTGATCGTGGCCATCCCGCAGGCGATGACGGCGTTTCGGTTGGACGTGGCGGGAGGACTCAAGGCGGGGTCGCGCGGCGTATTGCGCGGCGGCTTTGGCAGGGGCGCGGGCGGCGAGCCCGGCACGCTCGCGCGGCGGCGGCCGTCGGTGCGAGCCGGGATCGTTGGCGTCGAGGCCGCGCTCGCGATGTTACTGGTGGTGGCCGCGGGCCTGCTCATCGACAGCTTCCAGCGCATGCGCCAGACGGACATCGGGGTGGACACCACCCGGGTGCTCACCTTCTGGGTGATTCCGTCCGAGGCGCGGGTACCTCCCGAGACCGCGCCGGCCTTCGTCACGCGCATGCTCGAAGCGGTGTCGGCGGTGCCCGGCGTCCTCGCCGCGACCGTGGACGGCGGGGCTCCGCTCGCCGGAACCGCGAGGTCCACTCTATACATTGCGGGCCGTCCGGCGCCGCCCTTCGGCCAGGCGCCACCGGTGCTCCGGCACTACGTGGCGCCCGATCACTTCCGCGTCATGGGCATTCCGCTGCTACAGGGGCGGGCGATCACACCGGCTGACGTGGCGGGCGCGCCGCGCGTCACCGTGATCAGCGAGACGGCCGCCCGCCGCTTCTGGCCCAACGAGGATCCCTTGGGACAGCGGGTCTGGTTCGGCGGCGGGAGCAGCTTCAGCAGCCCCGCTTCGAGTGCGGCGATCATCGGCATCGTGGCCGACGTCGTCTATGAGCCCCTCGACCAAAACCCAAACCGCGCCAGCTTCTACACGCCGTACGCGCAATTCACCTACGCGTCTCGCATGTTCTTCCTGCGCACCGCGGGCGATCCCCTGGGGGTGGTGCCGGACGTGCGCAAGGCGGTCGCGATGGTAGATCCCGACTTGTCCCTGCGGGAGGTGCAGCCGCTGGCAGATGTCGTGAATGGATCGTGGGCCAGGCATCGCTTCGATGCCATTCTCTTCGGCGGGTTCGGCCTGGCGGCGCTGCTCCTCGCCGGGAGCGGCGTCTTCGCGGTGCTGGCCTACGCGGTTGCCAATCGGACCCGTGAGTTCGGCATCCGTATCGCGCTCGGCGCCCGGCCCGGCGCCGTTATGCGCCAGGTCGTGAGAGAGGGAATGGCCTTCCCGTCGATTGGACTGCTGTTGGGTGCCCTCGCGTCGGCCGGCGCCACGCGCCTGTTGCGCGCGTCGTTGTACCAGATATCGCCGCTCGATCCTGCCGTGTACGTCCGAACCACGCTGCTCCTGCTCGCGGTCGCCGCCGGTGCGTGCCTGGTCCCGGCGTGGCGGGCCACCCGCGCCGACCCGATGGAGGCCCTGCGGGCGGAGTAGGCGCTCCGCGCCACGGTGCCTGGCCTCAGGTCTCTGGCGAGTTGTGCTCCGGGGCGCCAAGATAGCATTCCCTACTTCCGCCCCGAGCTGAACATGCGATTCGCCGTCATCGCCCTGTCGAGCATCCTGTCCGCGACCCTCCCCCTCGCCGGCCAGCAGCCGCCCCCGCCTCCGGCGGGCCAGCAGCCATCGTCGCCGGGCCAGCAGCAGCGCCGC
>Ga0209519_10001462_pt1 | contig 10368 bp, 6 predicted proteins | sample Rifsed13ft1_FD_184005 | JGI IMG/M metagenome (GOLD analysis project Ga0209519, IMG submission 184005) | Soil microbial communities from Rifle, Colorado, USA - sediment 13ft 1 (version 2) | ecosystem: Environmental > Terrestrial > Deep subsurface > Rock core/Sediment | place: Rifle, Colorado...
TCTTGTTCCGATCAACTTCTCGGAGGATTCTGCAAACGGGCTCAAATATGCGGTTTCGTTGGCCGAGGAAACGCAAGCCGAAGTCCTCGTGCTCCATGTGACGCAAAAAGAGCAGGCGGATTCCTTTTTGGATTTGCTGGCCGTTATGGAAGGATTGCCTCTGCTCAATCGTCCGGCTGCCATTCCCGTCGATCTGCTGCTGCGCGAGAAAGCATTGGATCTTTACCGCTTTATCGAGAAGGTTGTGAGAAACCCCGGCCGGCTGACGATCAGTCGGAAGGTGGCCCTCGGCAACAAGGAGGAGAAAATCTTAGAAACCGCCAATGCCGAGCGCATCGATTTGGTGGTGCTTGCCGTTCGCAGGAAGTTTTCCTTCCCGCATCTGATCGCCCGCGCAAAGTTGCTGAAAATGATCTTGAGATTCCCGTGTCCCGTGCTTCTTAAGCTCCCTTTTGTTGAGCCCTGGCCGCGTTTTGGAATAATCGGGCCCTCGGCTTTAACTCGGTAAGTATCAGCGCCCTCAAGCATCCTAAAGCACGGTTAAGCGCTCCGGCTCCTCGTCACTATTGGAACGTTGACGAATAGAGTCTTATGCTCGATTTTCCGTGCACGCGAGTTCAAAATTTGGGTCGCCAACACCGGCAAGACGAAACACCAAATGCTTAACGGCTCTTAAAAATGAACAGGACTGCGACCTCACTCGGCTGCGACCGACAAGTTTGCCGGACTGGTGAATGGGAAAGGGGCAGTAGAAGTAATCATTCCTCCTCGAAGATTTGTGGTCGACCGCTTGTGCTGACCACACAACGCAGCGCAGAATTATTCCTGAAGCGTGCCGTTGAGCGGCACGTTGTTGACCTCGTGCTCAGAATTCCAAATCTCTTGACAGGCGTTGGTCCGCGACAAAGAATCATTCCCGGAGCTGCAAACAATCCTCATCAACAGACTCAAGGTGCAGTAACGCATAAAAGGAGGATCCATTTATGCCAACTTACGAGTTTCGTTGTCAGAAATGCGATAAGAGTTTTGAATTGAACTACTCGATTTCAGAATTCGAGCGCGCAAGGAAAGCCGGCATAAAGTGCTCGACCTGTGGAAGCTCTCGGGTCATACAGCAAGTTCCTGTCTTCCAGGTCCAAACCGCTAAGAAGAGCTAAGGCTCGATTGAACCCTCGGCCACCGCCTCGTCGTTCCCGCAGTGGACTTCTTATTTCCGCCTTGTGGTCGTGCGTCGAGAAAGAATTGGGTGGCGATTGATTGACTCAAGCGGATTTTTTGAAATCCGCTACTTTGATCTCGTGTTTTTTCAAGAGATCGTAGAAATCGGCGCGATATTTTCCAGCAATCTCAGCCGCGCGAGTCGCCTTGCCATCGCACATCTGGAGGAGCCGGATCAGGTAAGCCTTTTCAAATTCCGCTCTGGCTTCTTTCAGGGTCTTAAGCGATCCCGGCGTCGGCAAAAATTGCGACTGGACCGTTTCTTCGGGCGGCGACGCCGCGGTGGACATTTTTGTCTGGAGAATCAACTCGTCGCCAACAATGTCCCGCTGAGTCATGGTGATCGCGTACTCCAAAGTATTTTCCAATTCGCGCACGTTCCCGGGCCAATCGTGCTGCATCAGTTTCTGCATCGCCTTGGGCGTCAGGCCTTTGATGTTTTTTTTCAGCTGCGGAGAGATCTTTTTCAGCAGGTGGTCGACCAGATACGGAATATCCTCAGGGCGATCTTTGAGCGGCGGAAGCATGATCGGGATGACGTGAATCCGGTAGAAAAGGTCTTCGCGGAACAGGCCTTTCTTCACCTCTTCAACCAAGTCCTTCTTGGTCGCGACCACCACTCGGACATCCACCGACACGGGTTTCTCGCTGCCCACGGGATAGAACTGGCGCTCTTCCAAGGCGCGCAGCAATTTGACCTGGATCGACAGCGGCATGTCGCCGATCTCATCCAAGAAAAGCGTGCCCTCGTGCGCTTGAGTGAATAAACCCTTGGTGCTTCGCACCGCTCCGGTAAACGCGCCTTTCTCGTGCCCGAAAAGCTCGCTTTCGAGTAGAGTCTCCGGGATCGCCGCGCAATTGATCGCGACAAAGGGCTTGTCTTTCCGGTCGCTCGCCAGGTGGATCGCCTTTGCGATGAGCTCTTTCCCCGTGCCGCTTTCGCCGTGAATGTAAACCGTCGAGTCCGACTTGGCGATGCGCGAGACCGCTTCCAGCAGCTTCTGCATTTTGTCGCTCTTGGCAACGATGTTGGCGAAATCGTACTTCTCTTGTAAGAGGCCCCGAAGCCGCTGATTTTCGTTGGCGAGCTTGCGGCTCTCCAACGCTCTGCTGATCTGCAGAATCAGTTCGCGCGGATCGAAGGGCTTAGTCAAATAAGTATACGCCCCTCTTTTCATCGCCTCGACGGCGCCCTCAACGCTCGCATGCCCGGTGAGGATGATCACCGGCATTTCGGGGTGAACGGCATGGAGCTTTTCCATCACCGTGATGCCGTCTTGATCCGCAAGCCGCAGATCGACAATAGCCAGGTCGAAGCCGTCCTTAGCGGCCGTCAGTGCCGGTTCATCGCCGAGAGCTGTGACCACGCTGTAATTCGCCGCTTCCAGTCTGGTTCGGGCCAGCTCCAGCAGATTCTTATCGTCGTCGATAACCAAGATTTTCGCCGCAGCCATTCGTTTTCCCCTGAATTATTTCTATGTCTTCTGAGCGCCGATCACAACCCGTCCCGGCCGAATCACGTCGGAGGAGAGTCGTTCACCCCTTTCGAATGGCTTTCTTGCGGCGCAAGCCAGGCCGACTGTGGATTGCGATGATCCGGCCGCAGACTGCGTCCGCAGCGAGCTTAAATCTGATGAATTTTTACACGCGATCGCGCTGCCCCAGACCGCCGTCACCCGTCCGACGGTGACCCCAGCCTCGTCAAGCGCGGCCAGCTAAGAAATGATCTCGCAGCCGCTGGCCTCGCTATTAATACTGAGCTGTTCATTCATGCGCTGTTCATTCAATGGAGGTGGCTTTGCGGTTGCAAACTGTCGGCGTCAGCGCTCGATCGGCTTCTCCTTCACTTCCTCTTTCGCCTCGTTCTCCTCAGCAACTGCACGCTTGGAGGCGTCGCGCTCCTCCACGCTCCTGTGTTTACCGCTGGCGATGTTTTTCCCACGCTCCGCGGCCTTACCACTCAACTGCCATCGCCCGGTAACTTGAATCCAATCCACCTTGCGACCTCCCCTGTTTTGCCGATTTACTGCTCAATGAGTTCCCTGTTTCTTTGCGTCAAAAAGGCACCGATTTCTTTTAAACGGCGCCAGCACTGCGGCGAGCTAGCTTTCAAGGTCGTTCCAGCAATAAGAGCCTATGTCATCTCTGAGCCCTTGGGGCACTAGTCAGGATGAGCCCGAAGGATCGTCATCGTAACAACTGAAAAATGCGAAATGCATCGCATGCTCAGCAGGAAGTTACGCGGCTTGCCATCAGTCTCGTCAGCCGGAGACCCATCGAGGCAAAGCGAATATTTGGCCCGATGCTTCAGCTCGTCATGGTGCCCTCCTGTTTGGAAAGCTAATAACAAGCCGCGTGCCAAGATGCGAACGAAGGTAATCTATTGTTTTTACAAGATCGGTGTTTGACTCGCTGACCTCAACGAAAGTTTATGTGAAGGATTTTTTCTGACGTGAAGGGATTTTCCTAGACACACCTGAAGGGGTAGGGGAGACCTTGCCCTCGGGCGAAATCAGACCTGTGGCGTCAAATGTAATGTCGGCTTGCATCTAAGTGCGCCCGGTGCGACAAATAAAAAGATTGCTTTAACCTCGACGCTGTCCAGAGTTTAATCGATTGTGCCGGCTACCCTCCGGCAGTGCGCTTGCTCTCTATAAGAAGGCATCCGCCAAGGCTCAGATTATGTTCACGCCGTTTTTTAATATCGGCATTGCCGACGTCATCGATATCCTGGTTGTGGCGGTTTTGCTCTATACTGCTACAGCGTTTCTTAAAGAGACCCGCGCGGCATTTGTCATCCGCGGCATTTTTATCCTGGCCGCGATTTATATTCTCGCAAGATACCTGGACCTGCAATTGACCGCATGGATATTTCAGGGCTTTTTCGCGATCTTTTTGATCATCATCGTGGTGATTTTCCAGGAGGAACTGAGACAGATCTTTGAACGGATCGCGGTCTGGAGCTTAGCGCCAAAGTGGGGCCGGCCGTTGCGTTCGGACATAGCGGACGTGCTGGTGAAAACCGTCGACGATCTGGCCAAGGCCAAAATCGGCGCACTCATCGTCATCGAAGGCAAAGATCCCATCGCCCGGCACATCATGGGGGGTATCGAGTTGGAAGCTAAGATCAGCGAGCCGCTGCTCAAAAGCATCTTCGATCCGCATTCGCCTGGCCACGACGGCGCGGTCATCGTCGAAAACGACCGCGTCTCTCTTTTTGCCGCTCATTTGCCGCTCTCCAAGGATTTTCAGCAGTTGGCTGGAGTCGGGACACGCCACAGCGCCGCTCTTGGGCTGGCCGAGCTGAGCGACGCGCTCTGTATCGTTGTTTCGGAAGAGCGCGGTACAATCTCGATCGCCAGAGCCGGCCGGCTGCGGCCGATCGGCAATATTCCAGAGTTGAGTTTGGTATTACAGGGATTTCTTCAAGAAAAGTACCCGCCTGCCGAGCGGCGCGCGATTTCGATCTCGCTGGTGCGGCAAAACTGGCTCGCGAAGTTGCTGACCTTCGCCTTAGCTATCGGACTTTGGTACGTTTTGGTCCCTGGTTCGAGTACCGTCGAGGTCACCTACAAGCTGCCGGTGCAAGTGCAAAACCTGCCACCGGAGTATCGCGTCGACGAAATCCAACCGCCCGCAGTGAGTGCCACGTTCACTGGGCCCAAACGATCGTTTTATTTTTTCGATCCGAACAGGTCCAGGCTCAGGATCGACATCGATCTTTCGTCGGTCGATGCTAGCGGGCGCAGGACCGTGCGGATTTCGGAGCAAAACGTGCGTCACCCGCCTAATATTACGTTGCAGCAGCTCAATCCGGCAACGATCAGAGTAACCGTGCGTAAGCTGCAACAGGCACCTCCCGTCGAGTAAGGCTGCCCGGCGCCGGAACGAGCTTTGCTCCCCGCGCTTACGTTGCGAATGATCCCGGCTAGTGGGCGGGTTGCAAAATATCGAGAACGCCGCGAATCGGCACACCGACCCATTCGGGCCGATTGTTCAGCTCATAATTGAGCTCGTAAACGCCTTTGTGGAGCAGGTACAAATCGAGCAGGGCTTTAAGTTCCGGTTTTGCGGCCGGTAAAAATCCACCGCTGCGACTGGCCTCGAGATAAGTCTGCAGAAACACCACCGACACCCAGAAAACCCAGCTATTTGACGCGGCGGTCAAATGGGACAAAGCTTCCGGCCGGAAATCGCTGCTTTTGAGCGCCGAAAGCGCCGCATAGTCGAATGACCGCAGCATGCCCGCGACATCAACCAGCGGTGAGCGCTTGCTGCGGCGCTCGGCGATCGGCTGCGCTGGTTCGCCCTCGAAGTCGGTGATCACGAAGTCCTTGCCGGTAAACAGCACCTGGCCGAGGTGATAATCGCCGTGACAGCGAATCCGCAAGGCGGTGATTTTTTGGTCGACGATAAAGCGGAAGCGGCTAAAAATCTCATTCTTGAGACCAAGCACCCGCTCGGCTTCGCTATGGGTTTCCTCAGGCAAAGTCTTCAGGCGCTCGCGCAACGACCCCAGGGCGCGATCAGCAAGCGTGCGCATGCTCTGGTAAGCGGCGCGGCGGTAGAATGGCGTGAAGGCCTCGGCGGTGAAGTCAGGATCCTGGCTATCGGAAGCGAGCGCGACGTGTAGCTCGCCGGTGCGCCGCCCCAGCAGCGCCACCGATGCGAGATAGGTTCCGATCAGCTCGCGCGCCGCCTCAGGCACTTCACGGTCGGCGAAATCCACCATGTGGCTTAGCGGACGGCGCATTTCTGCCGGCAGCTCGGTGAGCGCCGAGCAAGCCTCAAAAAAGTCGGCGAGGTGATCCAGCGTGTAGCGCCAGGCATCGCCCTGGTTTCTGACATAGCTTTGCAGGATGCCCACGGTCGCGACGCTGTTGTTGCGGGAGCGCAACTGAAAGCTCCCCGCCAATTTGGGCACGTGCTCGAAAGAAGTCCTTTCAGTGATGAAGCGACCGATCTCCAAATCGGGATTCACTCCGTCCTGCAGCCGCCGAAAAATTTTGAGGATGAAGCGGTCGCCATAGACGACCGACGTGTTGCTCTGCTCCTTTTTTATGAGCGCCGGCTCCAAAGGCGTCTGCGACGGTCCCCGCAAAGCGCGAAAGTGTTTCGACGGGGAGCCAAAAACTTCGAGGGACTTTCCGCGCAGGCTGCGCCGGTGCGCAATCGCGCCGAGCAAGGTCTTGAGGAACTCTCGATCGTAAAGCGCGTCGACGACGATCCCCTCGGTGACCTCCCCGGCCTGCCTGCTCTTGAGCCGCATCACCACGGCCTGCGGCGAAGATTGCTGCAGCTCGGCGGCTCGTTCGCCGGTGACAAAGGCCAGCGGCAAAAGGTAGGTCTCAGGCTGGCCTTCCCCATAGGCCACGTCCATCGCCGTGAAGCAGGCCTCCTGTCCATCGGCCGGCACTGCAATCGCTTCAGTTACGCTGACCGATCGCATCTTGCGCGCCTTGCCGCCGAACCAGCGGCAATTTTTCAGATACCGCGGGAGAATTTTTTCCAGCCCGGATTTGCCCGCGCGTGAGAAGATCTGCTCCCAGGCGCCGGGCACTTCAAGCGCGGCAAGCGGCGCTTCCTCGGGCGCGCGCAGCGCCGTCGCCTGCACGCTCTCGAGCTTGAACCAATAAAAGCCATGCGGTCCCAAGGTGATGAAATAGGGCAGATCGCCGATCGGCGGAAACTCGGTCTGACCGAAAAGCTCGACCGGCACCCGGCCTTTGAATTCCGACAGATCCAGCTCGGCGCACTGCACGAAGCGCGACAGATTGGCCACGGTCAGGATGATTTCATCTTCCAGGCGGCGGATAAAAACCAGCACGCGGCGATTTTCCGGATAAAGAAACTCGGTCGTGCCGCGGCCGAAGGCATGATAGCGCTTGCGCAACATGATCAACCGCTTCATCCACCACAGCGTCGAGCTTAAATTCTGCTGCTGCGCTTCGACGTTGGTCGCCTCATAATGATGCTCCGGGTCGATGATGATCGGCAGAAACAGTCGCTGCGGGTTGGCTTGGGAAAAGCCGGCGTTGCGGTCCGCGCTCCACTGCATCGGCGTACGCACGCCGTTGCGGTCGCCCAGGTAAAAATTGTCGCCCATGCCGATCTCGTCGCCGTAGTAAACGACCGGCGTCCCGGGCAGCGAAAAGAGCAGGCAATTAAGCAATTCGAGCTTTCTGCGGTTGTTTCCGAGCAGCGGCGCTAAGCGGCGGCGGATGCCGAGATTGATCCGCGCCTTGGGGTCGCTGGCGTAGACCTTGTACATGTAATCGCGGTCCTCATCGGTTACCATTTCGAGGGTCAGCTCGTCGTGGTTACGCAGAAACAACGTCCATTGACTGTTCGCCGGTATCTCCGGCGTCTGGCTGAGGATGTCGACGATAGGGAAACGATCTTCCATGTGCACGGACATAAAAATGCGCGGCATCAAGGGGAAGTGAAACGCCATGTGGCATTCGTCACCGGTGCCGAAATAAGTCACCGCCTCTTCGGGCCACTGGTTGGCCTCGGCGAGCAGCATGCGATTGTGGTGGTTTTTGTCGACGTGACTGCGCAGCTCCTTTAAAAAAAGATGGGTTTCCGGCAGATTTTCGCAGCTGCTGGCGTCGCGTTCGAACAGGTACGGCACCGCATCCAGACGCAGGCCGTCGACGCCCATGTCCAGCCAGAAATCGACCACGTCGAAAATCGCCCGCTTGACCGCCGGATTGGCAAAATTCAAATCGGGCTGGTGCGAATAAAAGCGATGCCAGTAGTAAGCCTTGGCGATCGGATCCCACGCCCAGTTGGAAGTTTCGAAATCTTTGAAGATGATGCGCGCTTCCTTGTACGGCTCCTGATTATCGCTCCAGACGTAAAAATCGCGCTCCTTGCTGCCTGGCGCGGCGCGCCGCGCGCGTTGAAACCACGGATGCTGATCCGAAGTATGATTGACGACCAGCTCGGTGATCACCCGCAGGCCCCGGCGGTGCGCCTCCTTTAAAAAACTTTTGAAGTCCTTGAGCGTGCCGTAATCAGGGTGGATCTCGCTATAGCTGGCGATATCGTAACCGTCGTCCTTTAAGGGCGATGGATAGAAAGGCAACAGCCAAAGCGCGGTGACCCCGAGATCGTGCAGATAGTCGAGTTTTTGAGTCAGTCCCTTAAAATCGCCGATGCCGTCCGCGTTGCCGTCGGCAAACGCGCGGACATGGAGTTCGTAAATGACCGCGTCCTTGTACCAGAGCGGGTCGTCGTCGAGAGCAAGATCGCCCGAACTTCTTTTTGCCGGTTTCATAGTCGTCACATGAAATAATCAAAGTCTTGTTCCCGCCGTACGCGTCGCCGCAGACGCAAAATATGAGCGGGAACCGCCTGCGGGTTGAGCTCCACGTAATTTCTCGCCCCTTGCCAGAGAAAGCGTGCGCCGGTCAAAAGGTCATGCGCCTGATAGGAGTCCTGGGCATCGAGCTCGAGCCTCTCGACGGGAATTTTCACCCAACCGGACTGCACGTGGTGCGGATCCAGATTCACCACTGCGGCGATCACGTCGTCAAGATCCTCCGACTGTTTGGTGTAACAAATGATCTGCTCGTTATCGGTTTCATGGAAGCGCAGGCTCCGATCGCTCTGCAGCGCCGGGTTCTCGCGGCGAATGCGGTTGACCCGAGCGATGAATTCCTTCAGGCTGTCCGCTCTGTCTCGATCCCACTGCTTGATCTCATATTTCTCCGAGTCTAAATATTCTTCGCTGCCGGGCTCGCGCGGGCGCGCTTCGAGCAGCTCGAACGCCGGACCGTAGATGCCATAGCTGGCGCCGAGCGTGGCGGCGAGCACAAGCCGCGTCATGAACCCGGGCCGGCCGCCGAACTGAAGGTGCTCGCTCAAAATATCCGGCGTATTCGGCCACAAGTTGGGACGAAAGTACTCGCGCACATCGGTCTCGGTCAGCTCTTTGAAGTATTGGGTCAGCTCGGACTTGGTATTGCGCCAGGTAAAATACGTATACGATTGGCTGAAACCAAGCTTGGCCAGATTGTACATCAGTTTCGGGCGCGTGAATGCCTCGGAGAGAAAAATGACCTCCGGATGATCCTTCTTCACGTCGTTGATCAGCCACTCCCAGAACGGCAGCGGCTTGGTATGCGGATTGTCGACGCGAAAGAGATGCACGCCCTGCTCGATCCAATATTGCACCACGCTCCTTAATTCCTGCCAGAGCTCGCGCCACTGCTCCGAGCTAAAATCGAGCGGGTAGATATCCTGATATTTTTTGGGCGGGTTTTCGGCGTACTGAACGGTGCCGTCCGGGCGCCAGCGAAACCACCGCGGATGGTCCTTGACGTAAGGATGATCGGGGCTGCACTGGTATGCCAAGTCCAGCGCGACCTCGAGACCCAGGGACTCGGCCTTTTTCACGAAACGTTTAAAATCCTCGAGCGTGCCGAGCTCCGGATGAATGGCTTTATGACCGCCCTCCTCGGCGCCGATCGCCCATGGGCTGCCCGGGTCGTTGGCGCCGGCGATGACAACATTATTCTTTCCCTTGCGATGCGTCCGCCCGATCGGATGAATGGGTGGCAGATAGAGAACATCGAAACCCATCGAGGCCACGTAGGAAAGCAGCGCTTCGCAGTCTTTGAAGGTCCCATGCGCACCGGGCTTGGCCGCGGACGAGCGCGGGAACAGCTCGTACCACGAGCTAAAACGAGCCTTCTCGCGGTCAATCACGACGACCAATTCTTTGTCGTATCGGGTCGCGACATTTCTATCGGGGTAGTCGTCGACCACGGCGGCAAGCTCGTCGCTCAACGCTTGGGCCAGCTTGGCCGCCAACGTTTGATTCTTCGCACTCAAATTTTTCGCCCACTCGGCAAGTCTTTTTGCGTCGGCGCCGCTCGCGCGCTTGCTCGCTTCCTCGACCAGCAGAGCGCCCGTCAGCATATCCAGATCCGTGTGCGCGCCGGCTTCGGCTTTCTTGCGCAGATCCCGGCGCCACGACTTGAAACGATCGACCCACGCGCTCAAGGTGTAAACGTAGCGCCCGAGCTCGGCGGCAACGCTCGAGGCTCGGTGCGTCTGGCCAAACCAGGAACCGGTCTGCCCCACCACCCACAGCAGGGCGTCCCACTGGTGTCCATTGCGAGGCTCCGACGCGGCGACGAT
>Ga0209519_10001476_pt1 | contig 10336 bp, 6 predicted proteins | sample Rifsed13ft1_FD_184005 | JGI IMG/M metagenome (GOLD analysis project Ga0209519, IMG submission 184005) | Soil microbial communities from Rifle, Colorado, USA - sediment 13ft 1 (version 2) | ecosystem: Environmental > Terrestrial > Deep subsurface > Rock core/Sediment | place: Rifle, Colorado...
GGATAAGTTAAACTGCTAAATCATATTTGATTATTTATTTTTTGATCTCTTCTTTTCAAATGCATTCACAATCATCGAATAATAAAATGCATTCATTTATTGCTGATTTAATGTCAAAGATGACTGTAGAGGAAAAAATCGGGCAGTTAAACTTATCCAGTCCACCAGGAGATATAAAAACAGGGGAAGCTGTAAGTGCCGATGCCGAAAAATATATTGTCGATGGAAAATTGGGTGCGGTTCTCAATATGACTTCTTTAGATCGTATTAAGAAAACACAACGAATAGCGGTTAACAAAAGCAGGATGAAAATTCCATTGCTGTTTGGATTGGATGTAATACATGGGTATAAAACAATATTTCCCATTCCGCTAGGATTGTCTTGTACTTGGGATATGAATTTAATTAAAAAAAGTGCCCAAATTGCAGCAAGTGAATCTTCTGCCGACGGTATCAATTGGACATTTTCACCGATGGTTGATATTTCGAGAGATCCACGTTGGGGCCGTGTTGCAGAGGGTGGTGGAGAAGACCCATTTCTTGGAAGTGAAATTGCAAAAGCAATGGTAGAAGGGTATCAGGGAGATGATTTATCGCTTCCGAACACAATTTTGGCCTGTGTAAAACATTATGCATTATATGGTGCCCCGGATGCGGGAAGAGATTATAATACTGTGGATATGAGCAGGGGGCGTATGTATAATGAATATTTCCCGCCTTACAAAGCAGCTGTCGAAGCTGGAGTTGGTTCTGTAATGACCTCTTTTAATGAAGTGGATGGAATTCCTGCTTCCGGAAATAAATGGTTGATGACAGAAGTTTTGAGAAATCAATGGGGTTTTAATGGTTTTGTTGTTACCGATTTTACCGCAATTAAAGAGATGATAGATCACGGATTGGGAAATAACCAGCAAGTAGCTGCTTTAGCTTTAAAAGCTGGAACCGATATGGATATGGTTGGTGAAGACTATTTGAAGACTTTAAAAAAATCATTGGACGAAAGCAAAGTTTCCATTGGAGAAATTGATAAAGCGTGCAAAAGGATTTTGGAAATGAAATACAAGCTGGGGCTATTTGACAATCCTTTTAAATACGTAAATGAAAAAAGACAAAAAACGGAAATATTCACAAAGGAAAACAGAAATACTGCTCGAAAAATTGCAGGCGACTCTTTTGTTTTAATGAAAAACGAAAATAACGTTCTTCCTTTAAAGTCAAATAAAACTATCGCGGTGATAGGACCTTTGGCAGACGACCAAGAAAATATGTCCGGTACTTGGAGTGTTGCTGTTGAACCTAAAAATAATGTGACTCTTTTGCAGGGGATTAAAAATTTAAAAGGAAAAAACAATACAATTTTATATGCAAAAGGAGCGAATATTGTAGATGATAAAATATTGGCAGAAAATATTTATTTAACTCAAGTATCGATCTCTATAAAATCTCCCAAAGAGTTAATAGAGGAGGCTATTGAAACAGCTAAAAAATCGGATATTATTGTTTTAGCTATAGGCGAAGGATCTGAAATGACTGGGGAATGTGCTAGTCGCACAGAGATAACAATTCCGCAGAATCAAATTGCACTTTTGGAAGCCTTGAAAACATTGAATAAACAAATAGTGATGGTGCTTTTTACAGGAAGAGCATTAGACTTAACTGATGTTATTGAAAAACCAGAAGCACTTTTGAATGTTTGGTTTGCGGGTAGTGAAGCAGGAAATGCAATTACTGATGTTCTCTTTGGCGATGTAAATCCTTCGGGAAAACTAACAACAACTTTCCCTAGAAGTTTAGGGCAGGTACCTATTTTTTACAACCATAAAAATACAGGTAGACCAATTTCCAATACAGAGGGGAAATTTGAGAAATACCGTTCTAATTATTTAGATCAAAGAAATGAGCCGTTATTTCCGTTTGGTTTTGGATTAAGCTACACCACCTTTGATTATTCGGAAATTTCTTTAAATTCTAAAGCTTTAAAAGGAAACGAAATTTTGACATCTACGATTACGATTACCAATTCAGGCAAATTTGACGGAGCCGAAACCGTGCAATTGTACATCAAAGATGTAGTAGGAAGCGTCACACGTCCTGTAAAGGAATTAAAAGGGTTTCAAAAAATATTCTTAAAAGCAGGAGAAAGTAAAACTATCACTTTTGATATTACAACTGAGTTATTGAAGTTTTATAATTCAGATTTAGTTTACGATTGGGAAAGTGGAGATTTTGAAATTATGATTGGAAAAAATTCAAATAACCTTAAAAAAGAGACTGTAAAATGGATAAAATAGAAAATAAAATGAAAAAAGTTAAAAATCTTGTTTTTATATTGGTCGGATTGGTATCAATAACAGCCGCAAATGCTCAAAAAGGTTATGTGGTAAAACCAAATGAGATCAAATGTTCAGAAAATATTCCAGTTGCTGGAGTAAAAAAAGGACTTACGGATGAACAGTTAATGGAGACAGTTCAAAAACAAACATTTCGGTATTTCTGGCATTATGGGCACCCTGTGAGTGGAATGGCACGTGAACGCAGTAATACGGTAAAAGCAGATTTTTATTGGGATTACATCAATGAGGCTTGGGACGAGCCTAACTTTAGCAAAGGAACTTTTGGAGCGGAAGCCTGTGCTGTAGGCGGTACCGGTTTTGGAATCATGGCTACAATTGTTGCTGTTGAAAGAAAATGGATTAGCCGTGAAGCCGGATTGGAGCGAATTACTAAGATTGCAGATTTCCTGAATAAGGCAAAAAGCTTTCATGGAATTTATCCGCATTTTATAAATGGTAACACAGGACAGCCAATTGCCTTTGACAGAGTTGATAATGGAGGGGACATCGTGGAGCATTCTTATATTATGATGGGATTTCTATGTGCACGGGAATATTTCAAAACAGATATGCCTAGAGATGTTTATTTGAGGGCAAGAATCAATAGAATGTGGAATGCTTCAAATTGGAATTGGTATACTAACAATGAAAGTAAATTATATTGGCATTGGAGCGACACCCACGGATTCGATATGAATTTCCCAATCTGGGGTTGGAGTGAAGCATTAATTACTTATATAATGTCCGCTTCATCGCCTACGCATCCTATTTCAAAGGCGGCTTATGAAGGAACTTGGTCGAAATCCGCTAATTTTTTATGTAACAAAGAATTTTATGGAATAACCTTGCCTTTGGGAAATTATGCAGAGTCAAAAGGTGGACCTTTATTCTTTGAACATTATACTTTTATGGGAATTAATCCAAACGGTTTGACCGACGATAACGGAATTAATTATGCTGAACAAACAAAAAATCACACATTGATTAACCGTGCCTATTGTATTGAAAATCCTAAGAAATACAAAGGCTATGGCGAAAATTGCTGGGGTCTTACAGCTGGAGATAGTTACAAAGGATACGTTGCTCACGATCCACATACACAAAATGATCTTGGAGTAATTCAACCTACGGCGGCCCTTTCTTCAATGCCTTACACTCCAAAAGAAAGTATGCAAGTTATGCGTCATTTATATGAAGATTTAGGAGACAAAGTTTGGGGAGAATACGGTTTTAATGACGGTTTTAGTGAACAAAGAAATTGGTATAGCAATACTTATTTAGCGATAGATCAGGGACCAATTATTGTCATGATTGAAAATCACAGAACTGGATTGATTTGGAATTTATTTATGAAGATTCCTGAAATTCAAGCTGGACTAAAAAAGTTGGGTTTTGATAGTGAAAAATCTAAATAATTTTAAAAGTTGAGTATCGAAATTAAGTTTATTAATTAGTTAAAATGATCAGAATATATCCTATTCGTAGTATGAATATTGCGGTTAAAAAAGTTAGGTTTTAAATCACCATATATTAAATAATCAAAATTATGACAAGAGACGTTTTTTTAAAACAGATGGGTTTGGCCACAGCTGCAGTTTTAGTTGGCTCATTAGACGGTTTAGCGGCGACCAATAAGAAAAAGTTAAAGGTTGCTTTGATCGGTTGTGGGAGTGTAAGCGGTAGTTATTTGCCGCATCTCAAAAGATCTAATTTGATTGAAGTCGTAAGTGTTTGCGACATTATTTTTGAAAGAGCCCTAAGTCGTGCCGAAGAATTTAAAATTCCGAATGCCTATCGAAATATTGATGAAATGTTGGCAGGTTTTCCATTTGACATGATGATTACTACTACCGATATGCAAGAACATGGCTGGATTAATAAAAAAGGATTATTGGCTGGTAAACATGTATGGAGCGAAAAACCAATGGCGAATACTTATGCAGAAGGAAAAGCGCTTGCTGATCTTGCCAAAAGTAAAAACCTCCATATTTGGGGAGCTCCAGCGGTAGTTAACAGTCCTCAATTTGCATTTATGAATAAGTGCATCCAAGAAGGGAAATTAGGAAGGGTTGCTTCCGCACATGGCCAATATGGTCATACTGGACCAACTTGGAGTTCTTTTTTCTATGAAGAAAATGGTGGAAGCATGCCAGATTTAGGAGTTTATAATATGGCAACTTTAACAGGTTTATTAGGTCCAGCCAGATCAATTATGGCAATGACAAGTATTGTAAATCCGGAAAGAACTATTGATGGAAAAGGAAAAATAAATGTTGTTGCCGAAGACAATGCCCATGTTTTATTAGAGCATGACAAAGGAATAATCAGTCATATTATGTGTGGTTTTAATTTTTTTGATCCTCACGGACACCAAGCTCACAACCAAAAACTGCATTCGCTACAAATTTTCGGTGATAAAGCCAACGTACGTTTGGTTGGATATGACTGGGAAACGAATGGTGTTTACCTGGACAATTCTGAAACTGAACCTGCACAATTATTGTCAACTGAAAGTGGTGGTTATGAATGGAAAGAGGGAGCAACAGTAACGGGAGAGTCATTGTTGACTGGTATAAAGCCAAAAATAACAACAGAACACGTTTTGCACGTTTTAGAAATTATCGAAGCGGCTAGATTATCGTCAGCAACAGGAAAAAAGATTTCGATGAAATCAACTTTTACGTGGCCAATGATGTGACAATTTAAGTTTTCAAACTTATCTAACATAATAAATACAAAAACAAATGCTTTATGGATCCTCAAAGGTTTATAGAAATTTTGAGGGTACTTCACTTTCTATTTGTATTATAAATCAAAATTCATATAAAATGAAGTTTAAAGATTATTGTATGCTTTTTTTAATGCTTTGTAGCAATTTATCCTTTGCTCAAAAAACAAAAAAAGTAGTTTTTGTAATTGCAGACGGCATTCCATTAGATATTATTCAGTCGCATTCGATGCCAAATCTGAATAATTTTTCTAAAAACGGTGCAACTGTCTCCGCATACGTGGGTGGGGAAAAAAATGGCTATTCTGAAACTCCAACCATTTCGGCAGTTGGATATAATAGTCTATTAACGGGAACCTGGGCAAACAAACACAACGTTTGGGATAACGAGATTGAAGCTGCAAATTATAATTATTGGAACATTTTTAGATTCTTAAAAGCAAAATATCCAAACAAAAAAACAGCCGTATTCTCTACATGGGTGGACAACAGAACCAAATTGATAGGAAGCAATGAGAAAGCTGCAGGAAATTTGTACCCTGATTTTGTTTTTGATGGTTACGAGCTAGATACTATAAAATTTCCCCATGATGAAAACGGTGATTTTTATAATAAAATAGACAATTATGTTGTCGATAGTGCATGCAAAACAATCGCAAACTCGGCTCCTGATTTGTCTTGGATTTATCTAGAATATACAGACGAAATGGGACACAGACATGGTGATGGTCTAGAATTTTATAACGCCCTCGATCAGCTCGATTTACAAATAGGAAAACTTTACAAAACCATTCAAAAAAGAGAGAAAAAAAATAACGAAGAATGGATGGTCATCATAACTACTGATCACGGTAGGGATACTTTTGGATACCATCATGGTGGGCAAACCAATCGAGAACGGAATACCTGGATGGCTACAAATTATGCCGGAATGAATGATTATTTTAAGAAGCAGCAACCTGGAATTGTTGACATTGCTCCCACTATTATGCGTTTCTTGAATGTTTCTCCAAATCAAAATCAGCAATTTGAAATTGATGGTGTCCCAATGACTGGAGAATTATCCGCAATAAATCCTTCACTTAAAATAAAAGACAACATATTAGCAGTGCAATGGACTCCGTTAAATGAAACTGGAAAAGCAAAAATTTGGATGGCTACGACAAATAACTTTAAGGTGGGTGGCAAAGACGAGTATAAACTAATGAAAGAAATGGATGTAAAAGATTGGCAAGCCGAAATAGATATTTCCACAATACCGTCAAAGTTTTACAAAATTGTAATCGAAATGCCCAGTAATACATTAAATCGTTTTATAACAATACAATAATCATATGAAAAATTTCTTTTTCTTAATGTTTTTTACTCCTCTCTTGATTTTGGCTCAAGACAAAGCGACTACATTAAATTCGCCTGACAAAAACATAACCTTTTCATTGAATATAAATGAAAAAATGGTATTTTATGCGGTTTCGTTCAAAAATGAAACAATTATTGAAAATTCAGAATTAAGCCTTGATTTTAAAGATTCAGGACATTTTGGAAGGGATGTAAAAATCAAAAATGTAGCTTATAAAAATGTAAACGAAAAGTATTCATTGGTTGTTGGCAAAGTAAAAACAGCCCAAAATAAGTATTCGGAAGCTAAAATAACTTTAGCAGAAGAAAAAAGTCCATATCGAGAAATCATTCTTGTAGCAAAATGTTACAATGATGCGGTTGCTTTTCGATATGAATTTCCAAAGCAAGAATCGTGGAAAAATTATGAGTTAACAGCTGAAAACTCGACTTTTAATTTTGTTGAAAATCCGACTGTTTATACTTTATTCAGAGAAAATTATAAAACATCTCACGAAGGGCTATATTCAAAAATAAAACTCGAGGATATCAAAAAAGACACCTTAATGGATATGCCAACACTGTTTGAATTAGAAAACAGTTACGTATCTATAACCGAAGCTGATTTGCGTGATTATGCAGGAATGTATTTATCGAAAGTTGAGAATCACAAACTAGTGAGTAAGTTGTCGCCTTTACCAAATCAAACCGAGATAAAAGTAAAAGCAATTCTACCTCACCGATCACCTTGGCGCGTTATTATGATCGCAGATAAAATTGGAGGATTAATCGAATCGAATATTTTAACGAATTTGTGCAGTCCTTCAAAAATAAAAGATTGGTCTTGGTTAAAATCTGGAAAAACAACGTTTACATGGTGGAATGGTGATGTTTTGAAGGACGTAGATTTTCAAGTGGGTTTGAATTATGAAACACACAAACATTATATAGATTTCTGTGCTGCCAATCATATCGATTTTCATTCAATTGTTTCTTATGGAAATTCTGCTTGGTATCAAGGTCAAATAGGAGATTTTGGTGCTCCATCTCCCGATGCCGATGTAACAAAACCAGTTGAAAGTCTACAGTGGGAAAAACTTGTTGAATATTCTAAACAAAAAGGAGTTGGTTTACGGGTTTGGGTAAATTGGAAGTCACTTGCACCAAAACTAGACGACGCTTTTGCTTTTTACGAAAAGTCAAACATCAAAGGTTTGATGATTGACTTTATGGATAGAGACGACCAGGAAATGGTTAATTGGATGGAAGAAGTATTGCAAAAAGCAGCAAAATACCATTTGCATGTTCAGTTTCATGGCACCTTTAAGCCAACTGGGCTATCCCGAATGTATCCTAATGAACTGACCAAAGAAGGGGTTCTTAATCTGGAAGTTTCAAAATGGGATGGGACTGTTGATCCGGAACATAACTTAATGGTTCCGTTTACTCGAATGCTGGCTGGAACTATGGATTATCACGCTGGCGGTTTCAGATCGTTACCACGTGATAAATTTGATCCATCAAAAACACCTGAGCCCTTTGTTTTGGGCACACGTTGCCACCATTTAGCATTGCCAATTGTTTACGAAAGTTATTTGCAGATGATTTGTGATTATCCAGAAGCCTATAAAAATCAATTAGGATTTGAGTTTCTAACACAATTGCCAACGACTTGGGAGGAAGTAAGGGTTTTGAATGCCCAAATTGGAGATTATCTTACCATCGCAAGAAAAAAAGACAACGATTGGTACATAGGAACTATGAATGATTGGACGTCAAGAAAGCTAGAAATAAGGCTAGATTTTTTACCGAAAGGGACTTTTTTGGCAGATGTTTATGAAGATACCGCTGACTATGATGTTGAGCCAAATCATTTAACCAAAAAAACAATCGAAGTAACAAATCAATCTATTTTGACAGCAAATTTGGCCTCTGGGGGCGGACAAGCAGTATGGATTAGAATTAATAATAATTAAATTAAAAAAAAATGCAATTTTATTCGATATTAGTAACGGTACTCTGCTTTCATTACGGAATAGCACAGAGCCCAACAGTTAGTAAAATCATAGCTGTTGAAAAAACAAGAAACGGAATTATTGGGAAAACAGAAAATACAGTTTTCTCTATTTCAGTATATTCTGAAAATGTAATTCGGGTTCAAATTTCTAAAAATGAAAGTATTGATAATTTTTCTTATGCTTTAGTTTCTAATGATAAACCAAATTTTACTGATTTTACAATAGACGATTCTTCAAATACTATTTTACTTTCAACAAAATCATTAAAAGTTGAAATTGAAAAAACGCCTTCTTTCAGAATCACTTTTAAAGATAAAAATGGTGCTATTTTAAACGAAGATATGTCTGGAAACGGAATGGGAACAACTTTTATTGGAGATAAAACCACCGTTTACAAAAAACTTCAAGAAGGGGAACGTTTTGTTGGAATGGGTGAATCTCTCGGAAATTTGGACCGAACAGGTACCGTAATAACTACATGGAATACGGACAACTACAAGTACGATAATGAGAAAATCCCTATGTACATAAGTATTCCTTTTTATATGGGGATTTTAAAAGATAAGGTTTACGGAATTTTTTATGATAATTCGTTTAGAGGAACCTTTAATTTTGGGGCCTCAAACACCCGTTTTTCATCAGTAAGTTTTGATGGTGGAGACATGGATTATTTTTTAATCCATGATAGTAATTTAGGAAAAGTTCTCGATCATTATTCATCTTTAACTGGAAGAATGCCTTTACCTCCAAAGTGGAGTATTGGTTATCATCAATCGCGTTGCAGTTATTACCCGGAAGATCAGGTAATGTTCATTGCAAAATCTTTTAGAGATAAAAAAATTCCGTTGGATTGCATTGTTCTGGATGCCGATTATTTACAAGAGTACGAGCCTTTTAGAATAAACACGAAACGTTTTCCTGACATGAAAGGAATGGCTTCCAAATTATTGAAAGACGGTATTGAACTTACGGCTTCGATAAATCCGGGAATCAAAATTGATCCTACCTATGAGGCATATAATGACGGATTAAAAAAAAATATTTTTCTTCGTTATACCGATGGCGAAATCTATAAAACCGACATTTATCCAAACATGAATCATTATCCTGATTTTACCAATCCAAAATCAAGAAATTGGTGGGTGGATCAAATGAAAATTTATCAGGATCTGGGAATTAATGGCTATTGGAATGATATGAACGAACCTGCAATTGGCGGTCAGGCCATGCCTGATAATGTTGTTTTTGATTTTGACGGAAGAAAAGCAACACAATTGGAAGCCCATAATTTATACGGTTATTTGATGGCGCGTTCTTCTTTTGAATCTTTCCAAAAATATGGAGGAAATAAAAGACCTTTTGTAATGACACGTTCCGCTTTTGCCGGAGTACAACGCTACGCAACTGTTTGGAGCGGTGATAATCAGGCCAAAGACGAACATATTTTATTAGGAGTTTTATTAAACAACCAAATGGGACTTTCGGGATTGCCATTTGTAGGTCCGGATTTAGGGGGTTATACTGGCGACGCTACCAAAGACATGTATAAAAGGTGGGTAGAAGTGGGTGTTTTTTCTCCATTTTTAAGAAACCACAGAGAACAGTTTGCCGCCGCTAATGAACCATGGGCGTACGGTGAAGAAGCAGAGGCCATTTCGAAAACATATATCGAATTTAGATACAGGATGATGCCATATATGTATTCTAAATTTTATGAAGCTTCTAAAACAGGAATGCCAATTTCCAGAAGTTTATGTATTGATAATACATTTGACAGCAAGGTTTATAACTTGAATTATCAATATCAATTCCTTTATACTGAAAAGTATTATCCTTCATAGTGAAATTTCGTGTATCGGTATTCCACAGGATAGAACCAATATCAACAAGACTGGCCGATACTGAAAACTTTCTGTTTA
>Ga0209519_10001480_pt1 | contig 10324 bp, 6 predicted proteins | sample Rifsed13ft1_FD_184005 | JGI IMG/M metagenome (GOLD analysis project Ga0209519, IMG submission 184005) | Soil microbial communities from Rifle, Colorado, USA - sediment 13ft 1 (version 2) | ecosystem: Environmental > Terrestrial > Deep subsurface > Rock core/Sediment | place: Rifle, Colorado...
TTTTTTGTAATCCTCCAAAACGTCCAATTCCGTGATCGATATGCGTCACATAATCCCCAACAGACAAAGTTGTGAGTTCTTTTAAAGTGATATTCTGTTTTTTCGAATAGCCATTTTTGATGCTGAATTTATGGTAGCGTTCAAAAATTTGGTGGTCCGTGTAACAGGTAATTTGATTTTCTTCATCGATAAATCCTTGGTACAAAGGCAAAACAACAGTGTGATATTGCTTGCGGATATTTTCGGAATTCGCCTCATCCAAAGTTTCAAAAATATCATGAAATCGTTTGGCTTGCGCTTCATTGGAACAAAACAAATAATTTTTGTAGCCATTGAAATGATTTTCATTCAGATTATTCAACAACAAATCAAATTGTTTGTTGAATGACGGTTGCGGCTGAATGTGGTATTCAAATTTTTTGGTAGTTCTAAAAATAGGTTTTGAACTCAATTCCACAATCGAAAAATCCAACGCTCTTTTGATAAAAGCGGCTTGATTTAAAAACAATTGTTCTGGTGTGGAATGTTTTATGTCTTTCGATAATTTTTCAAAAGCTTCTTCCGCCTTTGCAAATTGTTTGTCTAATTGTGATAAAAGATATTCCGTGTTTTGAATGAAAATGACGGTTTTCTCCGAAATATAATCCAAGAAACTTTCGCGGTTCTCCTGAAAAAATTTATTCTCAACATTTGGAATTATCGTAATTTTCTTTTGTTGTAATATCGATAATTGTGTGGCTACATCAAAACTGCGGATACTTTCGACTTCGTCCCCAAAAAATTCAATACGGTACGGATTATCATTTGAAAAAGAAAACACATCGACAATTCCTCCACGAACGGAGAATTCTCCGGGTTCCGTAATGAAATCGACTCTTTTGAATTCATATTCAAACAAAACTTCGTTGATAAAATCGATAGAGATTTTGTCGCCAACAGCAACTTTCAAGGTGTTTTTATCCAATTCCTTACGGGTTACCACTTTCTCGAATAAAGCTTCGGGATACGTGACAATAACGGCCGGTTTTTTGCGGGAATTGATTCTGTTCAGCACTTCAGCACGAAGCAAAACATTCGCATTATCGGTTTCTTCAATTTGGTACGGACGACGATAGGAACCCGGATAAAACAAAACATCCTGTTCCCCAATCATTTGTTCCAAATCGTTCAAATAGTAAGCGGCTTCTTCTTTATCATTAAAAACAATTAAAAAAGGAAGTTCCGCTTTCTTGAAAACAGAACGGATTACAAAAGAAATTGCCGATCCCAATAATCCATCAAGATGCATTTTTACTTGATTATTCTCGTGCAAACGAGCAACAATTTGCTGCGTTTTAGGAGAATCATCGTAGGTGTTATATAAAGCTTTTTTACTCAACGCGTGGTAGATTTGGATCAGTTGGTGTACTCGGAATTGCTCTGGAAGTATCCATCATTTTCATTAATTCCGATTCCCCTTCTTCGACAGGAATTTTACTTTTTTCTACAATTTTGTCCATTTGTCTTTGCAAGGAAACTAGCTCTGCATTGATTTCTGAAACTAAAACAATTACTTTTTGATCCGGAATCTTATCCAGATTAAGGAATAAATCCAACAATCTAACCTTAGTAATTAAAGTGGAAACCCTGCTTTTTATCTGAGGTTTGTTAAACTGATACGGAATGTTTTCATTTAAAGCCATTACCTTTTTAGACAATGCTTTTGATTTTTTTTGAAACGCTCCGATTGTTTTTTTAGGTTTAACGGCTAATTCCGTAAAAAATATTCGCAGTTCGTTCCAGCTGGCTACTGTAGCCTCAGAAGTTGAATTAATAGGTGTGTCATAAAAAAACCAGCCTTTGTTTATATTTGAAAAAATGAGTTCGTTTTTTTTAGCCTGTTTTTGATTTTCCGCTAATCGTTTTTGATTGTCATTTTTACACGAAGACAAAATGAAAATCAGAAAAAAGAAGCACGATAATTTATATTTCATAAGTGAATGCATTAAAGGACAAAGTTACAAAGTAAATTCACAATAACGAATTACCAAATTGGGAATAACTTAGTAAACCTACTGGAGATTTTCATCTCTCAAAAAAGCTCTAAATTAATTTAGATTGCATTTGCGATTTTCAAATAACAATCTACTATTTCAGAAGATATTTTGATGCTTTAAATTATAAATATTAATAATTTCATTAGATTATGAATATCATTTTAAGAATTTAATAATATTTTTATCCAAAATTATGTTATTTACGAAAACGTTATCTTTGAATTTCTAAAACAGACAAAATGAGTACTAAAATATTGATTATAGGCGCTTGCGGACAAATTGGAACGGAGCTTACCCATAAATTAAGAAAAATATATGGAACCGATAATGTAATTGCTTCCGATATTCGAAAACTGAATACTGATGTGGTAAATTCAGGTCCTTTTGAAGTAGTAAACGCTTTAGATTTTAATCAGATTGAGCATCTTGTCGAAGTGCATAAGATAACTGATATCTACCTGATGGCTGCATTATTATCGGCTACAGCGGAGAAAAACCCCGCTTTTGCATGGGATTTGAATATGAATTCGTTGTTTCATGTTTTGAATTTGGCAAAAGCAAAAAAAATAAAAAAGATATTTTGGCCTTCTAGCATTGCTGTTTTTGGCCCTACAACTCCTAAAGAAAACACACCGCAATATACCATCATGGAACCATCAACGGTTTACGGAATCAGTAAACAAGCCGGAGAAAGATGGTGCGAATATTACCATAATATATTTGGAGTAGATGTTCGCAGCGTCCGTTATCCGGGATTAATCAGCTGGTCTTCGCCTCCAGGTGGCGGAACGACTGATTACGCGGTAGATATTTATCACAAGGCTTTAAGTGACGGAAAATACGAATGTTTTTTATCTTCCGAAACCAAAATGCCAATGATGTACATGGACGATGCCATTGCAGCAACCATACAAATTATGCAAGCGCCATCTGAACAAATAAAAATTCGTTCTGCTTATAATCTAGCCGCAATGAGTTTTACACCAACGGAGATTGCTGCCGAAATCAAAAAACACATTCCTGAATTTACTATTTCTTACGAACCAGATTTCCGTCAAAAAATAGCCGACAGTTGGCCAGCGAGTATCGATGACACGGAAGCCCGAAAAGATTGGAACTGGAAACATAAATTTGATTTGGAATCGATGACAGTAGATATGTTGGAGCATTTGAAATAGTTCCCAAAAAAATAAGCACAAAAAAAAAGTCTAGTTTTTGATAACTAGACTTTTTTTGATTTTAATTAAACCTTATTTCACTTCATAAACGTTATTCGCTTGTTTCACATCCGCCATTAAACCACTTGGGTCGATGGTGATTTTCTTGATCGTTGTTTTCGATTTAGAAATAGCAAACTCATACGTAGGATGCGCCCAAGTCCAATCCTTTAAAACCGTTCTTTTTACTGCCGAATTTGGATTTTCTTTTTCGAAATTCATCATGCGCAACGGAACGTAAAAACTTTCTATTGTTCCATCTGTATATTCTACAGTCAAATCAATTGGCATTGGCATTCTGCCTATTCTTTCTAAAGTTACAACCGTTTTATCTGCATTCTCTTTTACTTCTTTGATACCGTAGTCAATTGTATTTGTCGTTTCGGCCCAATCCAACAAATACCAATCTAAGTTAGCTCCAGAAACTCTTTCAGCCGTTCTTTTAATATCATTTGGCGTAGGATGTTTGAACTTGAAATCATTATAATATCGTTTTATCGTTTTTGCCAAATTATCCTGTCCAATCACGTAACCCAATTGCGATAAGAAAATACTTCCTTTTACATAAGAAGAAATACTGTATGGCCTGTTTTCATCGTAACGATCACCGTGAGTAGTTTGCGGCTGCTCTTTTCCTGAATCCACTAAGGAATAATAAGCCTTATAATTTCCTTTGAATGGATTTTCTTCTTTTTTAGCTGCCATTTCGTTGAGTACAAAATCTTCCACATAAGTAGTAAATCCTTCATCCATCCAAGGATGTTTCGATTCATTTGAAGCTAAAATGTGCTGGAACCAGGAATGTCCCAATTCATGCGTTGCCGTTCCCAAAATCCCTTCGAAAGTTCCGTTTCCTAACATCAAAGTACACATGGCATATTCCATTCCGCCATCACCACCTTGTATAAAAGAATATTGTTTGTATGGATAATCACCAATATTTTTGTTGTAAAAATCCATTACATTAACCATTAAAGGTTCTAGTTTTTTCCAGTTTTCTGCAGTCTTAGGATTGTTTTTATACAAGAAATGCAAATCAACATTATTAGGTCCTTTTACCACATCATGTATGTAATTTTTATCGGCAGCCCAAGTAAAATCATGTACCATAGGCGCAATAAAATGCCAAGTCAATGTTTTCGTTTTCTTTGGGTAAACAACAGTAACTCCTGCGTCCTGATATCCCTTCCCGATTTGGTTTTGGTTTTGCAAATAACCGGAACCACCTAATGTGTAATCCTTATCAATAGTAATTTTTACATCAAAATTCCCCCAAACTCCATGAAATTCTCTGGCGATATAAGGATCTGCGTGCCAGCCTTCGAAATCAAATTCAGCAATTTTCGGGTACCATTGTGCCATTGAAAATTCCACTCCTTCTATATTATTTCTTCCGGAACGACGAATTTGTACCGGAACCTGACCGTCAAAATCCAACGTAAAAGTAGTTTTTGAATTGGGAAGAATTGGCTTAGCCAAAGTAACTTCGAGAATCGTCCCTACTGTTTTTGCAGTGGCACTAACCCCGTCTTGTTTGAAATTAGTGATATTCAAAAACCCAATTTCATTTGGTTTCAGATTTTTGATTCGGCTTTCTTTTACCTCTTTTCCGTCTACCTTGATTTTATTCACCATTCTTCCATCAGGATCTTTAATGGTTTGGATTCTGGCATCCATTTCACTTCCGGGTTGAAAAGCATTATTGTATAAATGGTAATACACTTTTTTCAATGTATCCGCAGAATTATTGGTGTAAACCAATTCCTGTTTTCCTTTGTATTGGTAATTTTTGACGTTCATAGTCACGTCCATTTTATAATCAACGTGTTGTTGCCAGTACTCAGTGCTTTGTGCAGATACAGCGCAGAAACTAAGTGTAATAAAAGACAGTAAAAAGAGTTTTCTCATCATTATTGCAATAAAAAATGGAAGAATAAATTCCCTTCCATTGGATTAGTAATTTATTTTTTAACTTTTTTTAGATATTGTATCTGCAAGAATCAACGCGTTGTAAGCATTAATCATCTTCCCTGATTTTGAAGTGTCAGCTGCCGATTTTTTATCATTATTCTCTCCTAATTCTACTGACGCTGGCAGTGGTGTTCCAGAATCCATTAGGATTTGTTTCACTTGCTTAGCAGATAATTTTGGATAATAAGAACGAACTAATGCTGCTACTCCTGCTGCATTTGGCGAAGCCATTGATGTTCCCTGTTCGTATTTATATTTGTTATTTGGAACCGAAGCATAAATTTCCATTCCCGGTGCATATACATCTACATTGATGGAACCGTAATTAGAAAACGGTGCTACAACAGTTACACCATACATATTATTTATCGCTCCAACGGTAAGAACATTACCCGCAAACTCGATTTTGTTGTCTTCAGAATCATTTGGAAAATTGATGTTTTTTTCTAAATCAATATCGCTTCCATCGTTTCCAGATGCATGTACAAACAAAACATCTTTCTTTTCCGCATATTTTATGGCATCAAAAACCCATTGCTTGTGTGGAGAATAGCTTTTTCCAAAACTTCCGTTGATTACTTTCGCACCATTATCAACCGCATAACGAATCGCTAAAGCAATATCTTTATCGTATTCGTCACCATTGGGAACGGCTCTTATCGCCATAATTTCAACATTGTTTGCCACTCCGTCACCGCCAATGTCATTATTTCTTACCTGAGCAATAATCCCCGCAACGTGAGTTCCGTGCAAGGCTTCTTCCTTATCCGATCCGTAAACTATATTGTTCCCGTATTTAGTGTCATTTATATCATCTGGATTATCACCAACTGATTTTCTACCGTTAAATTCTCTGTTTAAATTATAATTTAATTGGTCGTAAACGTACTTTCTGTATTCCTCGATATCGGCGCTGAATTTTGGTCCTGACTGCCCAATAACGCGAGTCATAATCATTTTGCTTTTATTCAACTCTTCATTAGTAGTGACAATCGCATTCAATTCTTCAAGCGTGTAATCGTCTTTCTTTAAATAGTTTTGTATTATTTTATTGGTGTTTAAAAGAAAATCTACTTGTTGTTTCCCTTCCAATGCTTCTTTGTACTTTTTTTCATAATCCGATTTAGCATTTTTGTACGCCACAGAACCATCATCCGCCTTTTTTAGAATACGGGTCATTTCCAAATTTTCAAATCCGGAATCACCAAGGAAATTCCAACCGTGAATATCATCTATAAACCCATTTTTGTCATCGTCAATTCCGTTGCCGGCGATTTCTTTGGTATTCGTCCAGATTACTGATTTTAAATCTTCGTGATCAATATCAACTCCTGAATCTACAATTCCCACGATAACTTTTACCCCCTTTTTATTTTTCAATAATTCAGCATACGCTTTATCAACGCTCATTCCCGGAATCGTATCTTTCACTAAATCTAAATGACTCCAACGTTTTAAATCAGCATCGCTTATAGGAGCAACTTTCTTAATAATTGAAGGATAACTTACTATTATAGGCGCAGAAGTTTTGGAAACTTGTTTCTGAGCGCTACATCCCACTAATGCAAAAAAAGCAACGGCAGAATAATATATCGGTTTAATCGTGTTCATTTATAGATTTTTTTAAAATTATATACGGGCCTAAATTATGTTTTTTTACACCAGAATATAGATGGATTAACAATCCGTTAAGATTTGACGAATGTAAAAAAATAAATTAAGGCTTTTCAAATTGGTTAAAATAAAAAATGGAAGGACAAATTGCCCTTCCATTTATAAATATTTGAAACTATTATTTAGACATTTTTTCTGCCATAAGTAAAGCATTGTAAGCATTCACTATTTTTCCTGATTTAGATAAAGTAGTAAAAGAACGCGTATCAGCAGGTTTTCCTCCAACAATTACCTCTGTTGTAATTGCTACTCCTGAATCCATCAAAATGTGTTTTACCTGTTGTGCAGATAATTTTGGATAATACGAACGTATTAATGCCGCAACTCCGGCAGCGTTCGGTGCAGCCATTGAAGTTCCTTGTAAGTATTTATAAGAATCGTTCGGTGTTGTAGCATAAATTTTTACCCCCGGTGCAAAAACGTCTACATTAACTTTTCCAATATTAGAAAAACGAGCTACCACTTTGTTTCCGTATTCAAAGTTTAATGCGCCAATGGTAATTAAATTATCAGCAAACTCCGTTACTTTATCATCAGAATCATTTGGAAAATTATTTTCAGTATCGATATCTTTTGAATCATTACCGGCTGCATGAACAATTAACACATCTTTTTTCTCTGCATATTTGATAGCGTCATAAACCCATTGCTTGTGCGGTGAAAAGCTTTTTCCAAAACTTCCGTTGATTACTTTGGCTCCATTATCAACTGCATAACGAATTCCAAGCGCAATATCTTTATCATATTCGTCTCCATCTGGCACGGCGCGAACGGTTAAGATTTCAACATTATTAGCTACTCCATCTCCACCTATTTCATTGTTTCTGGTTTGAGCAACAATTCCAGCAACGTGTGTTCCATGAAGAATTTCATTCTTGTCTGGTCCCATAACGTTGTTGTTTCCGTATTTGACATCGGTTATATCGTTTGGATTATCGCCCACAACCTTTCTATAATCGGTTTTTAGGTTGTCCCCATTAAGAAGCGCATTAAAACCATCTAATTGTTTTTGAACTGCAACTTTCAGATCTGCGATAGGCATATTGTAAGAAAGCATTTGTTGCATCGCAGCTTTACTTTTTTGTATTTCCGGTTCTTGCGAAACAATTGCTTTCACCTCATCAATCGTGTAAATCGATTTCCCAAAATGTCTTACCAAAGTGGCATCACTTTCATTTAAGGTCACAATCATTTGTTCCGAACGAGCTTTTCCTGCTGAAGCATCGGCAATTTTTTTATCATTTAGCGCTTTTGCCGCTTGATACGTTACCTCATCAACCAGGTTTTTATTTTTGATGATTCTTTCGTATTCCAAATTCTCTTTGGTAATATCTCCCAGGAAGTTCCAACCGTGAATATCATCGATATATCCGTTTTTGTCATCGTCAATTCCGTTTCCGGCGATTTCTTTTTTATTGGTCCAAACCACAGACTTCAAATCCTGATGCTCGATATCTACACCCGAATCTACGATTCCCACGATAACTTTTACTCCTTTTTTATTTTTTAATAATTCGGAATATGCTTTATCAACGCTCATTCCAGGAATAGTATCTTTTACGATATCTAAATGACTCCAACGTTTTAAGTCATTTTCATTAACGGGTGCCTTTTTTGTAATGTTTAAAGGTGCGCTAATGGCAATAAGTCCCGCATTAGAATTAGAAACTTGTTTTGAAGCGCCACATCCTGCCAGAACTAATAGTGCAAATGCAGATAAATAAATTGGTTTAATGCTATTCATTAGATTTTTATATTAAAATTTTAAATATTTGTCTAAAATAATTTTTTTTGTTACAAAAAAGTTATGATTAACACTATGTTAAGATTTGTTCACAAGTAAAAACGGCTGCCAAACGAACTCCTTTTTCCGTTTTCTCTACCGTGATGATTTCATTATGCGCATCGTGTTCCAAAAATAAATAATAATTATTTTCGGCGGCAGCGTTCATGAATTTTGTTTTTTCGTCTAAAGTTAAAAGCGGTCGCGTATCATAACCCATCACATAAGGAATAGGAATATGTCCGGCTGTCGCCAATAAATCAGCACAAAAAACAATCGTTTTATCTTTGTATCGAATATGAGGAATCATTTGTTTTTCGGTATGTCCATCAGCAAAGAAAATGCCAAAGCCCAGTTCTGATTTATCCAGAAAATCTCCTTCGGGTCTTTTGATGAAATTCAATTGTCCACTTTCCTGCATGGGCAAAATATTTTCGGAAAGAAAAGATGGTTTTTCTCTTAAATTAGGTTTTGTAGCCCATTCCCAGTGTTTGTCATTACTCCAGAACTTAGCATTTTTAAACGCTGGTTCATAACCTGTTTTGTCTTTGTTCCACTGCACACTTCCACCACAATGATCAAAATGCAAATGCGTCATAAATACATCGGTAATATTATCACGATGAAAACCGTATTTGGCCAACGACTTATCCATGGAATGCGTTCCCCAAAGCGAATAATAACCAAAAAATTTCTCGGATTGTTTGTTTCCCATTCCGGTATCAATCAAAATTAATTTATCGCCATCTTCAATCAATAAACAGCGGGCTGCAATGTCAATTAAATTATTTTCATCGGCTGGATTTGTTTTATTCCAAATGGTTTTTGGCACAACACCGAACATAGCGCCACCGTCGAGTTTAAAATTACCAGTTTCTATAGGATATAGTTTCATAAGATTATTTTTAAAAACGTAATTAAACCCAAATATAAAGGATTCGACACTAAAAACGAGTTAAAAACACATTTAGAAGTAGAATTTCTAGTTAAACTAAGTATTTTCTGTTAATACTAGAAAAACCGCCAATTCGAAGCAGAAAATTTAGCTTTGAATTGGCGGAAATTAAATTTTACAAAGAGTAATTATTACTTAATTTGTTGAAATAAACTTTGCAGTTTAGGATTTTCTTTAGATTGAAAATATTCGGTTTTGATCATTTTGTCAATGTACTGAATTCGATTCGCTGTTACGGGATGTGAACTTAGGAATTCAGGCATCTCGACGAGATTCTCCTTCTGCAAACGTTTAAAAAGGACTGACATCCCTTTTGGGTTAACTCCATTTGAGGTCACTATTTCAAAACCTTCGACATCAGCTTCGTGTTCAAATTCCCTCGAAAAAGACAGCGATTGTAAAGTGTTGACATTTTCACCAAGTATTGCCATGACACCGTTTGCATCTCCCAAAATGGTTGAAATAAATAAATAACCCGACAAATTTCGGCACAACATTTTCATAGAATGCCTATGATTTATGTGGGCGACTTCGTGGCTTATTAAACCAGCTAATTCTTCATAATCTTTCATAGAATCTATAATTCCGGTATACACAACAATACTCCCATCCGGAAGCGCAAAAGCATTCATAATGTCCGAATCAATTACAGTGAATTTTAACTTTTTTGTATTTCTTAGTTCCAATT
>Ga0209519_10001499_pt1 | contig 10285 bp, 9 predicted proteins | sample Rifsed13ft1_FD_184005 | JGI IMG/M metagenome (GOLD analysis project Ga0209519, IMG submission 184005) | Soil microbial communities from Rifle, Colorado, USA - sediment 13ft 1 (version 2) | ecosystem: Environmental > Terrestrial > Deep subsurface > Rock core/Sediment | place: Rifle, Colorado...
GCGCAGTTCACGCTCGGTGGTACGGCCTACATGGCCCTGGCTTACTGGGACGCGGACGAGCAGCCAGGCACGGGCTGGTCAGACGCGGGCCACCTCACCAGCGCGAACGCGGACTGGATCGAAGTGGCGCTCGCGGCTGGTCAGGCGCCAGCCCCGGGGGCACTTCCCGCGACAGGTTCAGGTGGTCTCTTGCCGCAGTCGCAAGGCGACGGCCCCTTCAGCGCCCTGTGGCCGTTCATCCTCGCCGGCGGCATTGCCCTGTTTATCGGTTCGAGTCTCGTGTGGAGGCTGCGCCGACAGTAAGCGGGTACTGATGATCGGAGAAGGATGGGCTGGCCGGTAGGCAGCCCATCCCCTCCGACTAATCAGCAAGAGAGGGTTGAGATGAGTTCCCGGAGAGAAGGCAGGAAGCTCCTTGGCTTGATGCTGGCTGCGGCGGCGCTATTGGGACTCGCGGCCGCATGTGGCGGTGGCGACGACAAGGAGACGACTCAAACGCCGCAGCCGACGACCGCCGCCCGAGCTACGGCCGCGTTGGCGCCGTCCAGCGCGGGGACCAGCGTCGCGGCAGTGAAGATGAACGCGACGCGCGCGTCCATCACCGTCGACGGCAAGACCGGAGACTGGGCCAGCGTAACGGCGCAGACCGTGAAGCTGGAGCAGATCAAGCCGGCGGCCGGCCTTGAGTTCAAGCCGCTTCCAGCGGTCAACGCGTCCGTCAAGGTAGCGGTCGATTCGGAGCGCCTCTACGTCTTGCTCGAGGTGCCGGACGACTTCGACTACAACCCTAGTGACGCTCACCTGTCGTCCGCGGTAGGGGTCATGTTCCGCATCGACGCCGCGGCCCCGCCCCACATGGGTGCAAAGGAAGAGACCCAGAAGACCAGCCTGGGCATGGTGGACATCTGGCACTGGGAGCTGGACTGCGGCGCCGGGGCGATGTCCGGCCAGGTGACGGGCGGCACCAGCGGGAACGACACGCCCTGCAACTTTGACGACGAGTACGCCACCACCCCGGAAGACCGCGAGGACGACGGCAAAGAGAACAGCCTTGCGGGAGTGTGGGAGCACACCGGGCGTGTCCTCGGCACCGGAGGGACGGGGACGTGGATCTTCGAGATGTCGCGGCGCCTCAGCACGGGCGAGAGCCAGGACGCGCAGTTCACGCTCGGTGGTACGGCCTACATGGCCCTGGCTTACTGGGACGCGGACGAGCAGCAAGGCACGGGCTGGTCAGACGCGGGCCACCTCACCAGCGCGAACGCGGGCTGGATCGAGGTGAAGCTGCCTTAACCTGAAGCAGCGCCGGGTCGAAAAAGGCGATCGCGCACATGGCCATCCTGAGCTTTGCCTCCGGGAAGCAGCCTCACCGCCCACGCTCGGCGGTGAGGCTCGGCGCCCTACTAGGGGCAGGCGTCCTCGTCTTCGGAGCCTGGCTGCTGTGGAGCGTCCTACGGCCGGCCCCTCCCGGCTTCGCCCCCACGGCCGGCGCTTCCGCCGCGGCCGCGCCGGGCATTCTCCAGTACACCGTCGATGCTACGGACCATGAGCGCTGGGTCTACTTCGACTTCTCGAGCGGGGCAGTCGGGTCAACCGCTCCGGTTAGTCTCGATTGGGACATTGCTTTTCGCCGCACCGCCGTCCTCACCAACGGCGGCGCCACCAATCCACGGGGGATGAGCGGCGCGGCTGACCTGGGGGAAACACTTCTCCAGGATGCGGTTCCGCCACCCGACGGCTTTCTGGAAGACGCGGCGCAGGAGAACGGCGGAGTCGAGAACCCGGCGCTGCGCAAGTGGTACAGCTACAGCCTAGTAACCCATGTGGTGTCGAGCAAGAAACATATCTACGCCGTGCGCAGCGCAGAGGGAGAGGTCTTCCTACTGGCGTTCGTGTCTTACTACTGCGATGACGGCTCCTCCGGCTGCATCACATTTCGATATCGACGTGCCGACTGACAGCGTTCTGTTCTCAGTGCTGCCGGGAACCATTGAGTGCTGCAGCCGGATAGGCACGCTGTGAGCCGCTTGCGTTCCAGCGTGGCACTATGACGGCTCGCTCTCTGTAGGGTTAGCATCAGCCAGGCAGGCGATGCCAAGGGTACCCAGAAAGCCGAGGGCGAAACGGACGAGCCGATCGATAGAGGCGATAGACGGTGGATGCCTCTCTGGCCGATTCCATCGAGCAAAAGGATCTGGACATCGAGAAACAGGCCGATTCCGATAAGCCTGATCTCAAGGTCATCGCCAAGGATGCCCAGGATGTCCTGGCGCTGCTCGACAAAGTGGCTGCTGCGTTCCAAATCACGTTGTAGCCCACCGTCCACAGCCGCAGCGTAGGCCGTGTCGTGGCGGGGCGAATCCCGTGCCGCAGGGCGAGGGAGGCGTAGACCGGGACGTAGTCGACAACCGTCCATCTTCTGCCTCGGCGACAGCGGCGCGGCGCAGGAGATCATCTGCCTCGCGAGCGAGAGGGAGATAATTAGGGGGTCGCGGATGCTGGCTGCTAACTGATGAGCGCACGGCCAATTCTCCTCACCTGGCAGTTTTGGCCAGGTTTTGAATTGGAGCCGTGCGCCCTAATTGTCTCTGGAGCGGGAGACGAGGCTCGAACTCGCGACCCCCTCCTTGGCAAGGAGGTGCTCTACCACTGAGCTACTCCCGCGATTCGTCACAATTATAGTCGGAGCGGCGCGTCGCCCGCCAGACGCTACGACTGGATCACCGGCACGGTCAGCTGGCCGTGCGGCAGGACGAGAATCGAGCCCCGTCGGCCGGCCGCGCGCGACTCCGCCGCCAGCCGGCGCAGCGTCTCGCCCACGTCCTCGCAGTAGGCGACGTGCGCCGCCTCCGTCTCCGACCGCGACAGCAGCGAATGGACGTAAACGGCCGCTTTCGTCTGCACCATCGCCTGACACTGCACCTGCCACTGGTCGTGCCGCGTCTCGCCGGCGGCGCAGATGTCGCGCAGCAGAGAAGCCGCCGACTCGCCCCTGGTCAGCAGGTCGACGTACTCCGGCCCGCCCAAGCCCTCGGCGCAGCCGGCCACCAGCACGATCGCGCCGCCCTCGCTCACCGCCTCGGCTGCCACGGACATGCCCTTCACCGACTGGTAGAAGTTGACGTCAGCCGGATAGCCCATGTTCGTCGCCACGACGACGTCGAAGGGCCCGGGAATCGGCACTTCGTACTGGCGGCGGGCCGCGGCGATGGCCGCGGCGTGCGCTGGCGACGGCTCGCCCGCGAAGACGCCGCTGATCCGCCGCTGAGCGTCCAGCGTCACGTTGAGCAGGAAGCTGGCCGGGCAGAGGGCCGCCACGGCCTGCATCTCCTCGAAGACGGGGTTGCCGTCCGTGACGCACCAGCGAGCTCGCGGGTGCGAGAGGTTGGCGGCGCCGTGGTTGCTCATGACGATCTGCGCGCCGGCGACGCCGGGCATGACGCCCTTCGGGCCGCCCGAGAAGCCGGCGAAGAGGTGCGGCTCCACGAAGCCGGTGACGATGCGCACGTCCGCCTCGACGTAGGCGCGACAGAGCTCCACCGGCACGCCGCGGCTGCTGCGGCCGACCGTCGCCAGCGTCTCCGGCCGGCGCGCCTCGTGCTGGACGACGCGGTAACGCGACGCGATCTCTCGCCCCAGCATCCACTCCAGCTCGGCGGGCGTGTTGGGCCGGTGCAGGCCGGTGCCGTTAACGATGGTGATGTCCTCGTCGCGGATGCCGGCCGCGCGCAGCTCCTCGATGACGGGGCCGAGCAGCGTCTCGTTGGGCACGGGGCGCGTGATGTCGCTAATGACGATGGCGACGCTCTGGCGGGCGCGGACGCGTCCGTGCAGGGGCGGGCCGGCCAGCGGATGGGCCAGCGACTCACGCACCGCCGAAGCGGCGTCGGCAAGCGGCGTCGTCGGGTTCGGCCGCAGGACCACGGCCTCGTCCGGCAGCTCCACCAGCAGCTCGCCGCGGTCGAAGGGCAGCGCCACGCGCTTCACGCGCCCAGTTTAGCCCACGTCCCTCTCGGCCAGAATCCTGGCAGGCCCCTGGGAGGGCTCTTTCGACAAGCGGCGCTTTCGCCTAAACTGTGGGCCGCCGGACCGAGTACAGGGCTAGGAGGACGACTGAACAATGGCGAACGAAACGGCGAACCAGGCGCCCGTAGCCGTCGTGGAGGGCCCCAACGGCAAGGCTGAGATCTTCGAGATCATGGTCGACAACCGCAGCATTGAGTACCAGGTGCGGTTCAAGGGCCGGACGGAGCGCTACAAGGCCCTGGGCGAGGCCTACATCACGGCCGGCGAGCTGGCGGGCGTCAAGACCTAGCTCCCCCGCCCCCCCAACTCCCGCGTGAGCGACGCCCTCCTCGGCTGGGGGCATCCGCCTGGCGCCTCGCGGGCGTAAATTCAGTGCGTACGACCTTCTGGAGGCGACCCATGAGCATCGGCTCACGCACTGTACTGGGATTGGCGGGCGCGCTCGCGCTCGCGTTCGGCCTGCTCGCCTGTGGCGACGACAAGCCCAAGGAGCCGGAGATCGTCCGCGTCGGCGGCGGCTCCAGCGGCGGCGAGAGCGGCAGCAGCGTCGAGCTCTTGCAGGTGACGGGGCGCTCTGGGACGAGCGTCCTCCTGGGCGGTGCGACCAGCGCCGTTGCCGGCGAGGCGGCCGGCCTCAGCGTGCGCCACAGCCAGTCCGGCGCGGCGAAGGCGGACCAGGCCTTCGTCGTCGCCGTCCTGCCCTTCGTCCCGACGGGGCCGGGACCCATCGTGGGCTCCGTCTCCGCGCGCGACCAGGCGGCAATCCTCGACGCCCTGAAGGCCATCGGCGTCGGCAAGGACGACGTCAGCTTTGACCAGAGCCTGAGCTACGGCCCCTTCGCCAGCGTCAGCGTCAAGGCGGCCATCGACGGCCTGCCGACACGGGGCAAGCAGATCATCGACGCTATCGAGGCCGTGACGGGCCGGACGCAGCAGGCGGGCGTTCGCTTCGCCCTCTCCGACTGCGCCGCCGCCCTGGGACCGGTGCGCAAGGCGGTGTTCGAGGGCGCCGCCGAGGACGCGAAGGCCTTCGCGCAGGCCGCCTCCATCGCCCTCGGCCCCCTCGTCGGCGCCACGGAGGCGCCGACGGCGCAGGTATACGGCCCGCCCAGCGCCGACCCCTGCGACCCCTCCGCGCCGGGGCTGAAGACGCCGGCGGACATCCGACCCTTGGACTCGGAGCCGGAGGTGACGCTAAACCTGGACATCACGCTCACCTACTCGCTGAGCGCGGACGCTGCCAAGGCGCGGCTGAGTGTCGCCGGCACCGGCTCTGCCACGGCCAAGGCGGACGAAGCCTACGTCATCGTCGCCGCCTCGTCTCCGTCCGGTCCCTTCGGCCCGACGCCTCTGGCCAAGCGCGACCGCGACGACGTTATCAAGGGCATCCGCGACCTCGGCGTTGACGAGGAGGACATTGAGATCGTCACGCCGCTGTACGGCGAGCCGACGATCGTTAGCGTCGAGGTGGCGGTGGGCAAGCTGGCCGACTTGGGGAAGAAGATCGTCGGCGTCGTCGAGGACATCCTCGGCTCCAGCCAGTTGCAGGGCGCCTACTTCAGCCACTCCAACTGCCGCGCCGTGCTGACCGAAGCGCGAAAGCAGGCCCTCGCCGATGCGGAGAGGAGCGCCAAGTCCCTGGCGGAGGCGGCGGGCGTCCAGCTCGGCGGCCTCGTCGGGCTGAGCGACTCCGCCCTCGCCGTCAGCCCCTATCCCCCCGCGACGGCGGTCACCAGCTGCAGCGAGGACTTCGCCCGCCGCGTCGCTCTCGGCGGGCCTTACGGCGCCGCGCTGCAGCCCTTCGACGCCGAGCCGGAGTTCACTATCGAGGCGGCCATCCTCGCCACCTACGCGATGACGCCCTGACGCGGGCGGCCGCGCCTGGACAGCCACACGAGGGGAATAGTACCCTTCGACAAGCTCAGGGCGCGGCGCTTAGCCACCGGCTGAGTTCGAATCCGCCAGCGTAGCCTCTGAGGGGAGCGAGATGCGGGCAGCAGTTGCGTACGAGGCGAACGCGCCGGTGGTCTTTGAGGACGTGGAGCTGGCGTCGCCCGGCCCGCGCGAGGTGCTGGTCCGGCTGATGGCCAGCGGCGTCTGCCACTCCGACTGGCACATCCTCAAGGGCGAGTGGGGCGACAGGCAGTTCCCCCTCATCCTCGGCCACGAGGGCGCCGGCGTCGTCGAGTCCGTTGGCGAAGGCGTCTCCGGCGTCAAGGCGGGCGACCACGTTATCATCGCCTGGCGCACCAGCTGCGGCCTCTGCGAGATGTGTCAGAAGGGCTGGCCCGTCCTCTGCGACCGCTCGCCGGGCGTCCGCGAGCGCCCTCGCCTGCGCGGCAGCGACAGGACGGTGGGCCTGGCCGGCGGGCTCGGCACCTTCGCCGAGTACGCCCTCGTCCATGAGGTCGCCGCCGTCAAGATCGACGAGGACATCCCCTTCGAGCAGGCGGCGCTGGTCGGCTGCGGCGTCGCGACGGGCGTCGGCGCCGTGATCAACACGGCGCGCGTCGAGCCGGGCGCTACCGTCGCCGTCTTCGGCTGCGGCGGCGTCGGCCTCAACGTTGTCCAGGGCGCCGTCATCGCCGGCGCGGGCATGATCGTGGCGGTCGACCAGCTGGACAACAAGCTTGCGATGGCGCGCGGCTTCGGCGCGACGCATACGGTCAACGCCGCGAAGGAGGACCCCGTCGAGCGCATCCGCGAGCTGACGGGCGGCGCCGGCGTCCACTACGCCTTCGAGGCCATCGGGCTGGTGGAGGCGCCCTTCGTGCAGAGCATCCTCTGCACGCGCAAGCGCGGCGTCACCGTCTGGGTGGGGCACGCGCCCCTGAACACGCCCGTTACGATCGACGCCCGCTCCCTGATCCAGGAGAAGACGGTCATCGGCTCGTTCTACGGCTCCTCGCGGCCGCACATCGACTTTCCGCGGCTGCTCGGCCTGTACAGGGCGGGCAAGCTGAAGCTGGACGAGCTGATCACGCGGCGCTTCCCCCTGGAGGGCGCCAACGAGGCCTTCGCCGCCCTCGGCCGCGGCGAGGTGGCGCGCAGCGTCCTGAGCCTGGCCGGAGAGTAGGGAGACCAGAGGAGACAACGCATGCTTCAGAGCCTGTGGACGGAGAGCGGTATCACGCTGCGAGAGGTGGAGCCGGGCCCGCTGCAGCCAGGCTACGCGAGGCTCAAGGTCGCGGCCTGCGGCATCTGCGGCTCCGACCTGCACGGCTACAAGGAGGGCCGCTTCCGCGCCGGCGGCACGCCCGGCCACGAGCTCGTCGGCACGATCATGGCGTCATCCAGCTCGCTGCCGGACGTTGTCTACGCCGTCGAGCCCTGGCTGTGGTGCGGCCAGTGCGAGTACTGTCGCATCGGCCAGGTGCAGCTATGTCGCAACGCTGGGCTCATCGGCGCCATGCTGCCCGGCGGCCTCGCCGACTTCATCGACGTGCCGGAGATGCACCTCTACCCTGTCGACCCGTCTCTGTCGAACGTTGAGGCGTCGATCACGGAGCCGTTCGGCATCTGCACGCGCGCCGTCCACATCGCCGACCTGCGCATGGATACACGCGTGCTCATCCTCGGGGCCGGCAGCCTGGGGCTGATCAGCGGCCTGCTGGCGCGCGACACGGCCGAGCGCGTGGCGGTGAGCTACCGCTACCCGGCGCAGGCGGAGGCGGCGCGCAACCTGGGCCTGGAGGCCGTGCCGGAGGGCGAGGTGGTGGCCTGGGCGCAAGAGTTCGGTCCGGACGCCGTCATCGAGACGGTGGGCGGCCACGCGAACACGATGGAGCAGGCGCAGGCGGCCTGCCGGCCGGGCGGGCGCATCGTCGTCCTCGGCCTCTTCTCCATCGCGCCGCCTTTGGACATGCGTGCCCTCATCCACAAGGAGCTGAAGATCATGGGCTCCGCCTTCTTCGGCACCAGCGAGCACGGGCCGGAGTTCCGCGCCTCGACGAAGCTGCTGCCGCGCTACAAGGGAGAGCTGAAGCTGCTGCAGACGCACCAGTTCCCCCTCAGCCGGGTCGCCGACGCCTTCGCCGCGGCCGCGGACAAGAACACGGGCGCGATAAAGGTGACGATCCTGCCCGGCGCCTGAGCCTGCCGGGAGCTCTGAAGGCCAGACTTAAGTCTGGCCTTCGGTGGTGCATGGCCAGACGCAGCCTAGAAATAGAAGGGCCTCCCGAAAAGGGAGGCCCTTCTATTACGAACCGTAGGGAGGCTAGGCCTTCTTGTTGACGGGCGGCTTCGACTCGTCTACCCAGTCGCTGACCCACCAACCCTTGAAGCTCTCGCCCGTCCAGACGTTCTGGTTCTGGAGCACTGGCCAGGCGACGCCCCAGGCGGTGCCCTGCCCCGGGTTCTCCACCGTCAAGGCGCCGCCGGGGTAGCGCGGCCGGTAGTTGTACTTGGCCACGTAGCGCTGGAACTCGTAGGCGATCTGCTTGCGCTTCGCCTCGTCGAACTCCCCGATAATCTTCGTGGCCATGTCGTTGATCGCCGGGTCGCCGTCGGCGCTGGGGCCCGTGTCGTTCGGGTTAGCGCCGTGCCAGAAGAAGCCCCACTTCGAGTAGTGGTTGGTGATGTACTGGCCCGGGTCGTGCGAGCCGCCGCCGTCGATGCCGATGATGGCGCCGCCGTGGTTGCCGCGCGGGTCGGTCGTGTAGCCGGCGGCCTCGGGCGGGGTCAGCGACTTTCGCGTGCCGGCGAATCCGGCCTCGGCGATGACGCCGAGGAGCACGTCCATGGAGTATGGGGTCGTGGGGAAGAGAGGCGAGTAGTAGTGTTCGAACTTGACGCCGCTGGCGAAGCCGGCGGCGGAGAGCAGGCGCTTCGCCTCGGCGACGTCGTCCGCGCGCGTCTTGCCGAGGGTGAAGTACTTGGCATTCTCGCCGAAGTCCTTGCCCTTCGGGTCGAGCCACCAGCCCTTGTAGAGCCCGTTGGGCATACCCGTTTCCTGGGCAGGGAGGCCGGCGTTCCAGCGGACGTCCGTCGGGATGCCCGCCGCCTCCAGCTTGTCCGTGCTGTGGACGATGGTGATGATGGCGTCGCGATCCCAGGCGTAGGACATCGCCTGGCGGACGCGGATGTCCTTGAAAGGCGAGTCCTTGGAGATGCCGAAGTACATGATCTCCGGGTCGTCGTTATAAGAGAGCGTCAGGAGAATGTCCGGGACGTCCTTCTTGAGGTTGAGGATGTCCTCCGTGCGCAGGGCGAAGAGGCCCTGGTGCCAGATGTTGCCGACCCTGATCTGGGCCTGGACCTGGGCCGGGTCCTGGACCAGCGGCAGGTCGACGCCGTCCGCGAAGGGGCGCTTGAACTCGTCGCGCAGCTCGTAGTTGGGGTTGCGCTTGAGAACCATCCCCACCGAGGGCTCGGCCTTGTCGACGTAGTAGGCGCCGGCGCCGATGACCATCTTCTGGAAGTCGATGACGCCGTTGGCGCCCTCTTTCGGGTAGATATAGAAGCCGCCCGCTTCCCAGTTCGAGAACGCCTGCGTCAGGGCGGCGTTGGGGTTCTTGAGCTTGAACTGGATCGTCCGGGCGTCGATCTTCGTGAGCGAGGTCACCGGCGCGAAGGGACTGGATATCGGAAGGTCGGCGACGACCTCACTGCGCCGGAAGGCCTGGACCTGGTTCTTCCACTTCTCCCAGGAAGCCAGGACGTCGTCCGCGTCGATCGTGCGGTTGGCGATGCTGGCCGGCGCGCCGGAGTGGAAGCTGGGCGATAAGGGCGACCACTTGGCCTGCGGGTGCAGCTTGTAGGTGAGCGTCAGCTTGTCGGGCGAGTACTCCCACTCCTGCGCGATGTCGCCCACCGACCCCAGCTCCGGGTCTTCCAGGCGCCCCGGCTTGTACTTCGTCAGCTGGCTGCCGACGGGGCAGGTGGCGACGGAGAGCCCGAACGGGAACTGATGCAGGTCGAAGTTGCCGGGGAAGTTCTGGAGGTAAGACTTGATGACGCCGCCGCGCTTGGCGCTCTTCGTCGTGTCGACGGGCTTGTAGGTCAGGGCGGACGAGACGCCGGTGACGCCACCGCCGCCGCCTTCGTCGTCGCCGCCGCAGGCGGAGAGGATGGCGCCGCCCAGCGCGGCCGCTCCCGTGGCTGCGAGGGCGCGACGCCGGCTCAGCCGGGCGTAGAGAACCCGATCCCAGTAGCTACTTGCCATGAGATGCTCCCTTCCCAGTAAGGGCTATTCGCCCCGCGGCGGGCTCCCTTGAATCTGGCGCATGATGGCACGGGGCAGCGACGCTGTCAATAGCTC